>OOCP01000665.1_pt1 | contig 41849 bp, 68 predicted proteins | sample 1671511 | NCBI WGS metagenome assembly OOCP01 (sample SAMN06348164, study PRJEB24527) | human gut metagenome | biome: human gut; feature: ankylosing spondylitis patient; material: feces | host: Homo sapiens | place: China | collected 2015-10 | reverse complement strand
TTATTTTCTAATAAGTTGTAATCAGACGAATCAACAGCAATTTCTCTCTCTTCTTTTTTATACAATTCATTTGAAGTATCACCTAAATCCTGCTTTAGTGAACTAACATCGGTACTTAGCTGAGAGTAGTCTGAGGGGATATTATCCTTAACTTGATCAACGATTTTCTGCGTGGCATTAGCGATAGCATCGTTAATGTCACTCTTGGACATGTCAGAGCCGTCTGGCACTGCGGCAGCATCTACAATCATGATGATAGGGGCAGACTCCACCACCTTATCACCAGATGTTACCTTGATCTTACATCTTACCTTGCCTGCTACAGCCGTCATTTGCTGCTGTATAGTCACAGTTACAGTACCGTTGGAGTATGCGCAGTTATACGCAAAAAACTTGCCATCAGGCTTACCACCCTCAAAAGTTACAGCCGCAGAGGTGGGGGCAGTCCACTTACCAGAGGATGAAAATAAGTTAAAAACAAGTGTTCTTCCTATATCGTCATATTGTGATACATTGATGATGATTGGAAGAGTTCTCCTTGGGGTCATGTCCAGATCATAAATTGCTTTAATCATTTTGTTCTCCTCTCAAAATTTTTTCGTGATTTTGTACCACTTTTATGAGATCGGCTATCAGTTCTTCATATCCGATAGCACCGTAAACCACTTTATCAGCTCCTCGGAACTCTTGAAGCAGTGCCAGATTATCCATAGATAATTCTTTGGCGGTTTCCTGCACCTCTTGATATACAAGTCCATGATGCACTTTAAGCTCACTATCAGCTTTATAATTATACTTCACTGGGTTTAGAGCCATTATCCAGTCTGTTGCAGTATCACAAGATATATCTTCAATGTTATCCTTTAATCGCCTGTCAGACGAATGCACAATAGTTCCGTTTACTGCTACTGTGCAAGTACCTGCCTCTGTATCATCAACTTTCTTTTTTCCAGAAAATGTAAACTCGCTCGTCCCAGTTGGTGCAAGATAATTTTGCAAACGTCCAGTGTAATCATACAAGCTATCACCTGTCGTCACGTCTGACCCAGAGTGAAAATCACAGTATGCAACGCCCTCAGCTGAGTCGTTGTTACCGTAAAGCTCAATTCCATAATTGATAAATATTGCCTTATCAAAACACACATCTTGCCGCTCATATATCCCTGTATCTTTGTTATATACTCCCCCCTGCGAATACATAGAGCCAATTTTAAAACGTCCGTCAGTGTTAATGTATCCTGCACCAACTTTAAGCAAGCCAGAGTTTATAGTTACTTCGCCTGAGTCCATATCAGCACAAAAAAGAGTCTTTCCAGTGTTATCTACAACCTTTAGCTGTCCAGTATCTATATACGCTGCGTTGATGCCCACAGTGTAAATTTTTTGCAAGATTGCTGTACCGCTCCAATCTAAGCCGTTGTAAGTCTCACCACCATCAATAGAAAAAATTATGCCACCATCATTGATACGAATGATGGTCTGAGATTCTTCAAGGACTGGCTTATCATGCAAAAACCAATCATGCGCCCCGCCAGTTCCTTTATCAGTTACATACAAACCGCTGCCCTGCTCTACCTTCTTTACAAGCTCTGTAATCGCTCTTTTTCTGGCAGAGGTTTCCTTGTTGATTTCCTCTTGCGTGTTCTCGTCAATCTCTGTGAGCTTCTTGGTGAGGCTGTTTTGAGTACTTCCAACCGTGATACTATCGTATTTATCAAGTAGCACATCATACACGGTTTTTACAACTTTTGCAGTTGTGTTGATACCCAAATTTTCAAAAATAACGTTTACTGTATCACAGAGGTTGACAGACTCTAATGCAGCAATGTTTTTGTACTCCTCAAACTGAGACAGTACCACAAAAGATACCGTAAGGGATACATCAGGCACACCTACACCACTCTGCGTAATGTAGCTTTCTGCCTTGGCTCTAAGTTGTTCTACGGTTGGTTTTTCCTCAAAGCTTGCCGAAAAATCATGTACCGCAGTCCGTTTATACGGAAAGTTATTTGCGTACTTGCTGTACACTGATACTTCTGGAAGTGTTACAACCTCTTCGGCTTCCTCACTTTTCCAGAAAGGGCAGATACCTGTGATCGTGTTTGCAATACTTTCCTCTTGCTTTAAATCAGTGAGGTTCTTGCCATAACGAATCGTTACACCTTTATTCGATCCTCGGTTTTGATGTAGCTTTACAGTGTACCCAGCAAACTCATACTCTCCCTTGTAGGTATCCAAAATGCTCCCTTCTACACCACCAAGCAGAGCACGGCAAGAGGTCGGAACCGTAAAAGCCATTTTTGCTTGCGTTTCTTTGCTAGTCCAGAAAGAAAAAGGGTTATCCTCTGCTGAGTACTTTTTGAGGTTATCCATCGCCTCAACTACGTTAGATGCTTCAAAGGGTGTTACTGGTATGTGCGATAGCTGATATGAGATATGCTCCGCACTTACTTTTACAATTCCGCTTAATGGCTTGCTGATAGCGTAGATGCGAAACGGTTCTGTGTCGGTTTTGTAAGACGGTACGGCTTTGATAATTCTTGACAGCTCCAAATCTTCAAAATGCTGACCACTCAAAGGGTAAGTCATCGTCAACTCATATGAGCCGTTTCTTTCCTCAGTGACTTTGCAAGTGATCGCATCCACCAAAGCTCCTAAGCCTTGCGATTTAAACTCTTTCTCAGTCGCTGCGTATAAAATAGGAATCAAATCGTCCACCACCTCCCAGTAATTTCTATTGATGTTATTCCACCAGTAAAAGTAATTAAATTCATTCCAGATTTAAGCTCTGGGAACCCAGAAGCGAACACCACACTTCCGTTCATGTTCATATTTCCTCTGGTGCAGTCCATCAACTCAGAGTCGATAGTTACATAAGCCTGCAAGTTTAAATTCATCGAATAATCACCGATTTTAAGGGTAGATTGTCCATTCCCATATACTTTTATAAGTGGTTTTGAAGCAAACTTTGTAGGATTGAAAATTATACCTGCCGAAGTGAATTTTTCTACCCTCTCGCCCTCTATAAGCCATTTCTGGGGCTTGCAATCAAAAGTCACTGTGGCTTTTGCACTGTGGTTGAGAGTTCCGGTTGTGTATGTGATCGCATCCGTCACAAGTCCCATCCTGTAGTACTCTGGATGGTGGCTATCCTCTAACCTGCAATAGCTTGTAGGGCTTTTGAGCCATGCGCTGATAGAGTCCGCAAGGCTCTCAAACCGATTCTTACACACTATAGTGTAGGCTATGGAGGCGTTTTCAAAGCATCCATTATCTTTGATTAAATCTCCGTTCCTGCCAGGTATCGTATACTTTGTTACGCTCCTTTTGGGAGCGTTAAAGGTGTTTTGCGCTCCCACTAAAAGATCGTAGTCGGCAGAGGATTCGCCATTGTATATCAAGTAATGTATCATGCAAATACCCTCCTATCTCTGTCGTAATCGTCTGCCATTTGCTTTGATACCTCCTCGGCTACAGCTTCGGCAAGCTCTTTCTTATCCTTGTCATATCCCTCTATCACTACTGTTACTTGTGTAGGATTCTTGTTTCCGTTCATCTTCTCAGCAAGCTTGTTGAGCCATCCTTCTGACTTTTCCAGAGGTACAACAGCCTCATCACCTTTTCCCTCTAGCAATCCTTTCTGTCCTTTTCGCAAGATACCGCCTTTTTCAAGCTCTCCAATTCTTCCAAATCCGACAGTCGGTATATTGATTCCAAAGTTGCTGCCACCAAAGCCCGGAACCCAATCTGGAATTGTTACTGAGATTTTGTTCATCGCTCCGATAACTGCATTTAAAGCCGACTCTATGCCAGCTATTGCACCGTTAATCAACTTGATAACTGCATTGATTGGTGTTTTTGCAAACTCTATAATGCCTGCAAAAACAGTCGAAAATGTACTTACAATTCCGTTCCAAGCATCACTCCATTTGCCTGAAAAGATGTTAGTTACAAAATCTAGCATTCCATCAAAAAGCGGCTTCAAAACATTATCCCACCAACTTACGATTGTATCAAAAGCCGTTGTTACACTCTCTGATACCGCCTTAAAAACCTCATCAAATACTGGTTTAAGATTTTCTCTAAGGAAATCTCCAATCGCTTGAAAACATGGCAAAAGCGTTTCATCTGCGAAAGTCTTGATTGCGTCCCAACAAGGTTTCAAGTGGTTTTCCCAAGTGTCTGCAATCATCTGGAATGCTACACTGACAGCTTCTTGTGCTGCTTGAAAAGTAGTCTCAAAAAGCGGTTTTATGTTATCTTCAAGCGAGGACAACAAAGCGGTAAATACTGGCAGCAATACGTTGTTCCAAACTGCCTCAATCACCGAAAAAACAGCCGTTACAACTTCACCGAGAGCATTAAAAACCTCCGTTGATATCGGGCCGATATTTTCAGATAGCCATGTATAGATGCCAGTAAAAACTGGTAGTAATACGTTTTGCCATACATCCGCAATTATCGCAAATGCAGTCTCCACTGCTGACTGAATGCCAGTGATAATTGAGTTGATAAGCGTACCATCTGTCTGTGCATCAGTTACAATCTGGTTGATCGCTTGCGCTAGTACTGAGATAACACCAGAGATAATATCACCTGCAAACTGGATCGCAGTTGCAATGCCATCAACAATCACATTAAGCACTGATAATGCAGTTCCAAACGCTATGCTTTGTGTCCCTGCGTCTGAAAAATCAGTTACCAGGCTCAACAGATAATTGGAAAAATTAAGCACTGCATCAACTAATGGTGAAATCGCACTTGCAATGGAATCAAACGCACTAGAGAAAGCACTTTGAAGCTTTTCAAGCCAGTCCATGACAGGCAAGCTTGATATAAAATCAACAGCCGATGTAAATACAGCTTTTAAAATGTTAAATTTAGCAAGCAAACTCTGCCCAAGGATATTTGCAAGCCCAGTTAGCGGAACTGATACAAACCACGTTACAACCTGCCCTGCTACGCTGATCACTTGCTTGATAGCTTCAAGAGCTGCCTTACCTGCATCCATCTTAGCTCGTGCATTATCGAGTGTGCCACCTGCATCATCTGTGATACCCAAAAACTCTTTTACCGCATCAATCACTGGATTAAATGCAGAGAAAAGAGTTTTAACAGCACCGCCCAGACCCGAAAAAGCATCTGCACCTGTCTTTTTGATCTGCTTAAACCACGATACCAGAGGTAACTTGGTGAGAGAGCTAAGTTTCCCTAGCAGCTTGGTTACTGCGTTATCAGCGACACCCCCAAGAGACTTTACAAGTCCCAGTAAGCCTCCAGAACTTAACCCATCGGTTAGTATAGTGATTGAGTCTGTAGCAAGGTCTACGCCGTCCTTGAGTGTCTTGGAAAAGAGATTGTAAAACGCAAGCTTAAGTCCATCAGTTGCAGAGCTTAAAAGGGTAAAAGAACCGCCCAAATTATCAAGCTGAGTCTGTGCCTGTGATGCAGCCGAACCACCTGCATCTGCAAGAGCCGCTTTAAACTCGTTTGTTTTATCAGCCGATACAGCCGCCATCTTATTGTATGCATCAAGCCCTTGCACACCAAAGATAGTATTAAGGGTAGCGTTCTTTTGCTGATCCGTCATTCCAGATAGTGCCCCTGTGAGATTATCTACCACATCGTTAAAGTCACGTGCAGTTCCATCAGCGTTATATGCAGATACTCCCAAGCTATCCAAAGCCTTTTTGGCTTGATCTGTAGGTGTGTAGACCTCAGACATTGCAGAGTTAAGCGCAGTCGTTGCATTCGAGCCAACAACATTAGCTTCTGCCAGCTTCAACAAAGACAGCGTTACAGAGTCAGAAGCCTGCCCGTAAGCTGAGGCATTGGCAGATACACCAGATAATGCCTCTCCCAAACCGCTTACATTAGTATTTGCAAGGGTAGCACCCTTAGCCATCAAATCTGCATAGTATGCCGCGGATTTGCCCTCTTTGCGAAAGCCTTTCAATGATGATGTAAGGTATGTAGCAGAGGATTCCATCGACATTGCGCCAGCCGAAGCAAGATCAAGTGTCGTACTTAAAAGGGTAGCTCCGTTGGCATCTTCGTTTAAAATATCAGCCGCCGACATGCCAGCCTGCGATAATATATTGATACCTTCTGCTGCCTCAGTTGCCGTAAATTTTGTCGTTGCGCCCATCAGTTCAGCTGCAGCCTTCAAGTCTCCGATTTGCTCTACCGTCTGACCTGTTGTCGCTGCAATCTGTGATACCGCAGTATCAAACGACATACCAGTATCAACCGATGATGTAATCGCTCCTTTGAGCAAATCAAAGCCTTTGGAGGCAACAGTTCCAATAGCATCCGCAATAAGCTTTCCTTTTGCGGCAGCTCGTGTTGCAAGGCTTTCAAGTCCCTCTTCCATCTCTGATGAATCAAGGCTGATACCTGCAACAAGATCAAGTATGTTCAAATCGTTACCTCCAATCCTGCTTTACTCGTTACATTTCTGACAATTTCCTCCGCACTCTCTTTTTCTTTTTCCTTTCCGTCTCCATACACGGCATCATAAAAACGATATGGCATTATATGCCCTCCTGCAAAATTTGCAGTGTTTTCAGCGATCTTTTGCAGCGCATCAGTAACATAGACTCTATACATCAGCTCTTCCATATACTGTGCCTGCCGTGCTTGCACATATGTAAAAAAGCCAGAAAGCGTGCGCCCTCTATACTCTCCTATAGCTAGCCACAACACTTTCCGAGTCTCTTTGTCTGCGCTTGTTAAAAAAGTCGCTGAAATTCCTGATCAGTAATCAAATCAATCAAATCCTTGGTAAAGCTTGCAAGAGAGAGATTCTCAACATACTCTTTCTTACTCTGCCCAGAGATAATGCACATAATCTCGATCAAATCAGCTTTATGCCCTTTGATAAGCGCAGGCAGATTTTCTTTCAGTCGCTTGATTACTGTATTTTTCTTTTCTTCTTCTGGCACAACCGCCTTTTTAAAGATAGCTGCTGCCTTATCATCAATCGCAATGTTAGTTACTGGTGCAATCAAATCAGCCAGTACATCAAGTACACGATCACCTTTTACATCAGATAGCTTCATCATGTATCACCTGTTCCCTTTTTAAAATGTACTTCATACGGTACGGTATCTGGTGACGTTAAGGTGTAGTGTGCTGTGTACTCAAACGCAAATGTACCTTTCACTTTGTCACCTGTCTGCAAAGCAAATCCAGTTGTTGATAAGCTATTTTGCAAGTGGATCGCGATTGCACCACCATTGCCGTAATCGCCTACAAACCAGATATCTGCAAAATCAGAATCCTGTAAATCATCTCTTGGTGTGATCTTGAGCTTTGACGTGTCAAGGTCTGCGCCTGCTGCTAAGGACTTAGCCTGTTCTGGTGTCATGGAGACGTAAGTGCCAGATGCCTTGATCTCACGGCTTTCGATCTGCTTTAATTCCTTCGTATTCTTAGGACAATTATCAATATCCTCACCATAGTCAACGAAAGATGGTGTATCTGTAAAATTGATACCGCCAGAAGTTGCACCCAAAATATTTGCTATAGATACCGTCCACGTCTGAGGGTCAAACTCAGAAAGCAAGATACCTGCATTCATTTGGATATGCTCAAAAACATTTTCTGGCAGTTTTGTTGCCATTTTTGCCATATTATTTACCTCGTTAAATACTCAAGTGTGACGTTCATGTATCTGCGTTTTACCGTCGGTGATGTCTCGTCCGTGAGGGACTGACACCACGGAACACCAGTTTTTACCCAGATCAAGCCCTCGTCACACTCAATCAAATCATGTTCTAAGATATATTTTCTAAATTCCTCGGCTTTTTGGTTAGGGATTGACTCCGATTCCGTCCAAAACCACATGTTGACTACTATAGCCATGTCAGGATCCCCAAAGCTGCCTGTGATATACTCATAGGTCAGCCACGGAAAAACCGTGTCATCAGGAACGGATGTGGAAGGATAAGCTGTCATGCCAAAAGCCGTAAACCATGCCTGTAGTGCCTTATCTTTACTCAACTAACCCTGTCTCCTTCCATGCCTTATGCAGTTTGCCACCGTTCCATGCAATCCAGTCCACCATTTCTTCATTCATCGCCCATGCACCGACAATGCTGTGTGAGTTAAAAGTAAGCCCTGACTCTGCGAGGAAAGCATGAACAATCTCGTGCCTTAAAACCTGCTTTACTAGTTCCTCTGGCGATGTTGCAATTGGATCACTATCGGGGTCTGTCTCAGGGTCTACATAGTAAATTTTCTTTCCGTAGAAATCACACCATCCATCAGCACCCTCACATGTTTTATATTGGTCGCGGCTTACTCTGACGATTTTGTAATTGCAACCCATTATGTTTACCTGATCCATCATGTTGTTAACTCCCACTTCTCTGCTGTTACCTGTGCCATATCTAATCCTGATACCTGCGGTGATACCTTGTCTCCTGCATCAGAGGTTACGCGGAAGGTCTTGCCGTCCGAAAGCCGCTTGAAAACGTCATGATATGCAAGCTGACATGATCTATGAGTCGTAATTGTAAAAACGCTTGTTACCCCTGATTTCTCAGCGACACGAGCGTCTAGGGATGTATCACGGCTAATAGCCGCCTGAAAGCCTGCCCCTTCTACCCATGTAGTCTGAAAGCCTCCTGCGCCATCTGGCACACGCTTTTTCTCAATCAGTCTACAATCTTCCATCATATTTTCTACAAGTTTCATATCTTCCTCCATGTGTGCAGGCGGTTTCTGAAAGCCTCCTGCCAGGTAGCCGTTCCAGTGCTTCCTTGAGTCGCCTTGGTATAGCTATAGCCGCCAAAGGACTCTGACATATACGGTGTAGGGTCTCCGTATTTCTTCTGCCACTCCTCGATATCCAGTGCAAGATCAACGACTTCCTGCGGTATGCAGAGGGCGGAAATCGAACCGGTAAATCGCTCCTCCACTCTGCATTCGCAAGGATATCTATACACCCCATCGTGAAAGACAGAGCCTTGAACCAGAAAATATTGCCCCTCTTGCAGAAAGGTGATGGGCTGCTGTACTCCTGCATCATCAATGTAGATATTATTATCTCGGAGTGTGAAAACACCCTCATGTGTGCCATTAGGTGCAACAAAAAAGTTGCGTATGTGTGTTAATACCTGATACAGCATAGCCCCACCTTTCTTAGCCTAAAGACTTGATACGTGCAATCGGGATCGCCTTGTGATCGATCTTAGTACCTTTGGTGTTCTCTACCAATGTCCAGTTGGTTGCTGTCTTAAAATCTGTCGGCATAGGGGAAATAATGCCTGTAGGCTTCTTGAAGGTAATACCCCTTGGTGCAATTACCTTTCTCTGGCGAGTTACAAGAATATCTTCACCGCCATTAGTCAGAGGATCACGTGTTGTTTCATTAGGGACTGTTGCACCGATGTCGCAGTAGTCCATTGATCCTCTGCCGAGAATATAAGAAGTGTATGCACCTGTTTCCTCATCAAACGGCACATCATCATCAATCAGAACGGTTCTGCCGTTCCATGTTGCAAGTGCAAGTTCCTTTTCCACTCCGTTAGCGTCTACTCCCTTGCCATACTGCAAGAGCTGCATGTTCTCCAGATTGGTTGATACCTGAGAGTGCATGATCACGAGGGAAAAGATATTCTTGTTAGCTCCTGCCGCCTTCTGAATAGCACTGTTGAGTGTTGTTGCATTAACAGTCTTTTCCGTTTCTTCCGTGATATCCAGTGTGTGAGCGTCTACGAACTTTTTATCGTTAGTCGCTGTCATGGAGAAAATGCCCTCTAAGATCGCAAGAATGTTAAGCTGCTGATCATCGTCCCAGTAGCCTCCAACCTGCTTTGCAATCTCAGCCATAAAATCATGCCCTGTGATATCGTGTGTAAAATCTTTTTCTTTCCATGCTTTGGCACGTCCATAAGCAATCATGCCCTGCAAGTAAGTATCAATGCCTGTGGTTGTGATAGTGGTATTTCCATCGTAATTCTGCGAATCGCCACCAATTAAGCCTACCATTGGGATAGATGCATAGTTGCCGCCTGTGTTCTCAGCAAGCATTGTCTTTAACTCTGGTCTGTCTCTGAAAATTCCTGCCTTTAAGAAAGCATTCTGCTTAATTCTTGGCACACCTTCCAGATACTTTCCAAATACTTCGCCATTAAAATGTTTATCGTCAAAAACCGACATATTTTACCTCTTACTTTCCGAGCCATGCTTTAACGTCTGGCGCATCAGGATGTGCATTTGCGTACTCCATCTTTTCACTAAGAGACATTTTCTCAAACGCTGACCCACCGCCATTATCAGGTGGATTCTGGGTATCTGCTCCTCGCTGCTCTGTGGTTGTAATGTAGTCCTTGTAGTTTTCCTTGATGCTCTTGGTAAGCTCCTCAGCTCCCTCAATCTTGCCATCTTTCAAGGTTAATGCTTCAATTTCCTTGGCGCTTGCCTTAACCACCAGATCAACCAACTTATTTGATACTCCTGCACTTGTAAGCAACTCTTTGTAAGCGTTTTCTTTCGCCTTTGTTTCCTGTGCCTTAGTCTCATTAGCCTTATAGTCCTCAAATGCCGTATGTTCGGAGTTGTACTTGTTTTCCCACTCCTTCGCCTTGATTTCCCACTCGCCAGCCTTGTTCTTTGCACTGTCCTTTGCATCATCTAACTCAGCCTTTAACTGGTCGGTTTCCACGTGCAGAAGATCGAGGATTTCTCCAATCTTCTCCTCATCTGTTGCATTCTCGTTTTTAAGCACTGCTCTAATATCTGATTTCTTTAAACCCATTGCTATTTCTTCTCCTATTCTTTGGGGCGCATTCTCGCGCTATAGCCGTATTGCGACTGTTATTCTTTACAGTGGCTACACCCTACCATGATTTTTGATTGATGTTGTGCCAACTTTCAAAATGGCAAAAGAAAAAGGAGGGCGTTAACCCTCCAAATTCTCTCGTATGATCTTCGCATACTCATCTGTATGATTTGCAAGCGCAGGTTTTAGATATGGTCGCGCTTTCTGCCCATTCGTCATATGCCAGTTGCCCTTGCTATCCTCGTATACCCACGAGGTTTTTCTTCCACCGTCAGCATACTTTCCGGTGCCGCACTCAACATACGCGGCATAAGAAGTATTAGAGCCTATCAGCACCTTGTTATCTCCGTCCATCTGGTGTGTGATGCTATTGCGTAGGTTTCCAGTGTCTACAGGGCATTTCTCTTTGGCATATCGTTCCGCTGTCAGTCCGCACTCCTCTAGTGCTTTTTTGATCTGATCGCGACTGGCACGGATAACAGCATCAGTATTATCAATCTCAATTCTTATGCTACTTCCCATGTCTCTGTTTCCACTCCTTATAACTTTTTACACTGTGATCGTTTCTCCTCGTCTGGTCTGCATGTATCGTGATTGCTACCATAGTGCAGCGGCAGCCGTATACCTCGCACGGCTTGCCTTTAGGGTCAGCAGGGTACATACAGCCGTTTGGGAAAGGCTCATCATACCTCACCCTTACTCCGTTTAATTGCCTGTGTGAATTTCTCACTTGGTTGTCGTTTGCCGACATCCATTCTTTCTGTATTTCAATCCCTATGGCAGAGGCACGGTTATAGCTTTCCTGCCGCCCACCATTCTGCGCGCCTGTTATCATCGTCCTTGCATTGCTGATAGCTGCGCTGCGGTTCATGTTGGTGACGTTTTCTAGCCTTTTGGCTAAATCACTCACTGCATCCCCTTGTAAGATACCTTGCAGCACTGCATTCTGCACCTTTTGGCGATTCCATCGCTCATCCTTTGGGATATCTACTCTTGCAGGTGGTAGCAACTCAATCTCACCCTCAGACAGTCTCCTGATTGTGTCCTCGTCCAGAAGATCAAAGCTTATGCCGCTTCCCTTCTCAATCTCATAGGCTGAGTAGTTGTAGTTCTCGCGGAACACCTCAGGGGTAACGTTGTTGATATAGTCAGCCGCCAATTTGTTTGCATCAGTGAGTCGCCTTGCCATCTGATCTCTCAAAGCTTCCCACCTCGCCCCTCGTGCTACCTGATTGTTGATCCACTGGAAGAACTCTGCATCTGTATATTTCCCTTCCATGTATGCGTTATACTCTTTCAGATAGCGTGATTGAAACGTTTTAAAGTACTCCGTAGCCTTTTCTTTCAGCTCTTTGTGTGCTTCCTGATATACCTGTTGTAGCCGCTTTTCTACCTCTCTCAGCCTTTTTTCTGTGTATTTGTCGGAGTAACTACTCACTCAGTATCAGTCCCTTCCTCTTCGTCATCCTCGTCCTCTTCATCGTCTGCTGAAAATCTTTTAATTTCTTCATCCTGCCGTTTTTTAATTTCTGCCATCGCCTCTTCTGGCGTGAGGAATGGCAGATGCTGAATCACGCATTCATCAGAAAGGTAGTTTGCGGCTGATAATACCATGTTTGTCTGCTCACTTTGGTTTGCAACTCTGTTCCAAGTAAAAGTAGGATTGTCGCTGATTCCTGCGAGTTCAAGAATCTGCTGCACGAAATCCAGTACATAATATTCAAAATCAGCACACTTGTTATCCTGTGACTGATATGCCGCTTTTATCTCTTGAGTGGTTTTTGGCGCTGCTGAGAGGGTCTTAACGTCCAAAGCTTGGAAATCCTCATATAGATCATTACGCAGCAGCTCAAGCATTGCTTGCCTTGATTCTACTGGAACCTCTAGCGTGTGAGCTTCCGCTTCCGTTCCATCCTCTACTACTGCCGCCCTTACAGATGCCATGCGTTGAATGAACTTTGCAAGGTCTGGGTCGTCCATACCGCCCTCATTTTTCAGAATCCAGTAGAATCCTGCCGCATCATCAATATCATTCGCAAGTCCGTTCTTGACATAGTCGTAGCAATCAATGCTTTCTCTGATACCAACCAACTCACTTTCGTGCTCGTCATTGGCATACAGTGGGATAATTGGCAGCCCTGCATAGTTGCTCTCTATTTCATCGTCTACTCCTACAGCCGTCTTAGTGATCGTTTTGATATATCCCCTCTTTGGGTTTACTACCTTAACAGGCTCACGGTTGACTTGTTGAAAATCTGTATAGCCATCAGGCTCATACAAAGTACACTTGAAAACAATATCGTCTCCAACTACCCTGCACCAATACCTTATACCTGCCATAAGCTGCGAAGTTTCTTCGCTATACAGTGGGCAGAAACCTGGCTTTGACGGTGTGTCAGCATAACCGAACACTTCCAGATGATCCACATTCCAAAATCCAAAGCCTCTTCCACCTGCCATTGCTCTTTTTGCCGCAAGCTGTAATTTGAAATCGAAGTTTTTTCCCAACTTTGCCTTATTCTCTGGCTTTTCCAGTTTGAGTCCATTTCCTAGCACGTACTGCACCTGTTGTTGGCACAGCCTGCGGAAGGCCAGTGTCTTTGTTTTAAAATTGGACGAAAAAACGTCAGCTACCTGTTTCCCACTCAAGGTATACAGCATTTTCTGAAATTTCTCGATAGTCGTGTTGTGCTTTGCAAAGTACCTTTCTCCGTCCTGTGCTTCCGCATATTCTCGTGAGCATTTGAAGCTGTCTACAGCATCACGGCAAAAAGCTCCTCTAGCCTCATCGCTTACCCCAACAGCAAGCAAATCTTGATAAGTTAGCATATGTCCTCCTTACAGCATGTAATTGCCGCTTGCTACTGCTGCATCAAGTGCGGCTCTTGTCTTTTTTATCAATCTCTTGGTTCTTACAAAATATCGTACTGCATCCATGCAATGATCGCTTTCCTTGTCCACTTTCTCCTCTCCTCGGTCTAGGGCTTTCTGATCCCACACGTAAGCCCCAAACTCTTTTATGGTGTATTTGCAGCAAGCCATAAACTTTAATCGCCTAGTTTGCAGCATGGTTGAAACGTCTGAAATTCCATTCGTTACATCGTTATCCGCATCCTTTACATGCAGCCCTCGGTTTCTTACCTCTACTTTCAGCGCAGCAGCAGAGGGGTCAATGATTACCTGCTTTGGCTTGATTCCATTTAGCATTTCCGCAAGTCCGTCTACAAGCTGTCCCACTGTCTTTTGTTGACTCTTCTCTCGCCCACTGTAGTAGTATTCTTTCAGGCATAGCCAATCGTCTGTCCCTGCAATTCTGCGCCAGAGCAGAAAAGTCGTTGCGTTTTGAATACCAAAGTCAGAAGAAACGTAATAATCTCCGATTGTGTCAGGTTCTTCTTTCAACACGTTCTCTTCTTTCGAAAACATATCATATACAAGTCCCTCAGCTATGCACCAGAGTCCGAGAATATAACGCTTATAGAACACTCCCACGTACATGCTGCGATATCGTTCTTTGATCTCTTCCGAGAGTGAAAGGTTGTCGTCCATGGTGAAGTGCAGGTAAATCAGTTTCTTTTCCTTGCGCTTGTCTATCCAATTTACCTTGAACCAGTGCGAAGGTGAATCAGGATTGCAGTTAAACCAGAATTTTGAGCCGTTTACTGAGCATCGTCCTGTCGCTTGGTTAACGAAGCTCTCAGGCATAAGAGCCACTTCATCAAAAAATACACCTGCAAGCGTGATACCCTGTATCAAATCTTGTGATCGCTCATCCTTGCCGCCAAAGACATAAAAATAGTTCTCCGTTTCTCCTCTCGATATAACAATCAGATTGTCAGCTCGATGATCTTCTACTTTATAGCCTCTGGCTCTTAGCATCAGCTTTAGCCAAAAAAGAACGTTGCGGCGAAATGATCCAATGGTTTTACCACACATTGCAAAATTCTGATTTTCGAAGGTAGTCATAGCCCAAAATACAAAGGCTAGTGACATACTCAGTGTTTTGCCTGATCGAATAGCACCATCTGCAATGATGCCCTCCATATCTTTTACTGGTGATGTATCGCACCACCAATTAAGCACCTTACGTTGCTTTGGAGAGAATGGTTTAAAATGAAAAAACTGTTTAACTTTCTTCACTAGGCTCATCTGTCCAGCCCTCCCAATCCGCAGCGGCATTACCTTCAAGTGCTTGCAGGAATCCGTCATCAGCAAGCCCCTCCTGCTCGTTATCCTGCTTTAGCCGCTCGGTTTGTGCGTTGATCTGTGCTATCTTTGCCTTTTGCTCGGCTGTAGCTAAGTCCATATGCGCTGCTAGCCAATCAAGTGCTTTCATACGGTCAGCTAGCTTGATACTTGCCCCATCTTTTCCCTGCTTAACTTCTGCAAGAATAGTTCCGTCTATCTCGGCAGAGGGCTTAAAACGAACGACATTAACAATCTTGGTAAGTGGTTTTTTCTCTCCTGTGTCGGGGTCTTTTACTTCTACCAGTCCAGATGCCCCTATTACTGGAACTTCCTCCGTTCCAAAGGTTAGATAATCGGTGATATCAGAAAATGCAATATCCATATATTTCTGAAAGATGTCGGATTCATCTAAAAGCTCCCGATTCAATCGGGACTGCTTCAATCGTTGAATCTCGTTTTGGATACTAGGTTTTACTAGGGTCTTATAACCTTCTACGTTAGCTGATTCATAACTGCATTCATAGGCTTTCTGATAGGCTTTTGTTGCATTAAAACAGCGGACGTAAAACATGCAGAAAAGCCGCTGTTTCTCTGTCAATTCTGCATTTTTGTTCACAGACTCAACATCAGCATTTACAGTTCTTTCCTTTAGGGTTTTCTTTTTATCCGAACGCTCGTTATTTTTTAGCGAACGTTCGCTTTTCTTTTCCGAACGCTCGGTGCCTCCCTTATCCCACTTGTAAGTGCTTTTCCATCGTCTAACCGTTCCTTCTGGCAAGCCCAACTGACTTGCAATCTCGGTTAATTTCTTACCCTGCAAATACAATTTCTTCGCCTGATCAATCCTTGCATCTGGTGCTCTTGCCAATTTGTTCACCTGCTTTCCGTATATCAAGAAAAGCCGCCTTTCCAGACGGCTATGCACCCTGAGGGTGTGGCGAACCAGAATTGCACTGGGGGAGTGTATCAACTCAGCCACTTTTACCGCCTGTGGCTTATAGGAGGTGTATAGAGTCGTCAACAGCTTTCTCCGTACTCCCATATTGTAGAACTAATTTTGATTGATGTTGTGCCAACTTTTAGAAACCTGCATTTTTTCCAACGGAGTTTACAAAATCTATTTTCCACCGCTGAATTGTGCGCTCCGAGAAGCTTAATATCATTGATACCTTAGGCACGCTGTAGCCCTCGAAGAATAGCAGCTCTATAGCTTGCAGCCTATCTCTGTAATTCCCATGCTTTATTGCAGTTTCTTTTACAGCCTGCTCCATTGCCTTTTCTATCAATTTTCCTTGTCGCGTATTGGGTGTAGCCCTTGCATAGTGGTTAATCATTCCCAGTACTATGTTGTACCACCAGTTCTTATAGCGTGATGTGTTCAATCATCATCACCACCTGCTGCACACAATGCAAAAACGATAGTTACAATGATTCCTGTAAATACTCCTGCTACAAATACTGCAATTTCCATGTTTAATCCTCCTTCAGTTTTTCTTTTCCTTCCGTACCCGTTCCACCTGATATAAAAATCTGCGATACGGCATATTGCACTGCCTTGCACCTTCTGCTATCGGGATTCTCCCGCTATCCACTTTTGCGAAAATTTCATAAAAATTATCTGGAAGAGGGCAATGTGGAGAGCTTTTTTTACTTTCTCCTCTGGCTTTAAGCTGCTCATTTGCATATTTTGTAAATGTTGCCTGTGATACCTTACATCTCTCAGCAGCATCTACTCCGCTTAACTTGCCGTCTCTCCATTTCTGATAATTTTCTTCAAAATTTTCAATTTCAAGTTTCTTTCTGTTTCTGGAATATCCTGTGTGCTTTTCTCCTCTGGCTTTTATCTGCTCGTATGCGTACTTTTCAAAAGTTACTGCTGCTACCCCGATTATCTTTGCCCCTTCTGCGGTTGTAAGCTTTCCATCTCTCCACTGTGTATAGATTTCTTCTGGTAGCTCTGCCTTGCGTTTAAATACCTGCTTTGATTTTCTCTTTGTGCGCTCCCTGGTCTTTGCTCCATTTTCTGGAGATTTTGTGGCTTCTGCTCCATTTTTCCGCATTTCTGGTTTTTCCCAGTGCAACCAGTTCTTGTACATGGGGCGGTTCTCGTACTTCTTCCCCCACAGTCCCAAGTCCATGTTGTGAGCACGAACATCTGCTACAGCCGCGGCTTCCTCGCGTGTAGCAAATAATCTTGCACCTAGGTCGCTCTTTTTCCAATAGAATAAGTTATTGGCATTGTCACCCACCTCTCTGTGCAAGCACACAGATACGCAGCCTAGCCCACCACTTTTCCACTTGTACGGAGATTTTACAATGCTCTCCACTACCTCAAGTCCGTAATTTCTAAAACCTTCCAGTCCCTTATATCTCATCGTGTAATCGCTTGTGTAGTACTCACATACACAATATACCTTGTCTCCAATTTTTGGATTCCACTCACTTTCTGCCATTTCTTACCTCCTGTAATTCTTCCCAAAAATCGTTTTAAAATCATCATTGGGATATTTTCTTTCAAATGCCTTTTGCCCTTCCTCATGCAGCTTTTCCGCTGCCTCTTTACAGAAATGCACACCGCAGGGCGGCTCGTTGTGGTGGCTATGGCACAGCCAAACCTTTAAGCCATACTTCTCGGATAGCTTTCTGTTTGCCGTCCCTCCGAAGATGTGGTGCATTTCAAGCCCTGTGTCTGGCAGGGACATTTCTGCCCCTACCAGTTCTCGGCAAATGTAGCACTCCTTTGCATTTTGTAAGATGCTTTTCATTCTCTACTCCAAACTCGCTAGTATATACAGCTTTGTGTAATCCATCGTGATTTTCTTCGCCTTGCCGTGCTTCCACGTTTCCAGACGCACCACATTTGGATATTTTGCCGTTACCACGTAGATTCTGCTTCTAAACTCATAGCTTACAACGCTTCCTGCAATGTAAATCGGCTTCTTCTTCGTGATCTTCAACATACTTCCCACTCTCAGGCTGTCCTTGAATGTCTTAATCTCTTCTGGTCTGATCGGGAATTTTTCCGCCTCATAGTCAATATAACTTGCTGCTCCTCTCATTTGATTACCTCTATTTTCTTGATATGGCTTTTGTAAAAGCGCCAGTTATCAACTCTGTATTTCCCGTCAAAATCGCGTTCAAGCTTTCCTGTTGACTGTATACCATTAAAAAATGTTACCCTTACATTCTCCCCCATTAAGCTATTTAATTTTGCATCATCATGGCTATTTTTCATTTCTTCCTCCTACATAAAATCAAATATTGATAACTGCCCTTCTGGCAATTCCTTTTTATCTTCTCCCAACAGCTTCATAATTTTTTCTTTGCACTCTTGGAGCGAATTTAAAATGCGCTCTGGTTTCTCGTATCTGCGCATATATACCAAATCCTCATTTTTCGTCATGTTTTGCAGCCCTTCTACTGGCAGCATTGCTATTTCTGCTTAATCTTTTTCACCTTCTCCATCCTCACGCCCTCCTTTTATACTTTTCGCATAGCCCCAATAGCCATGTGAAAGAAAATAAGCACTTCTGGCTGTAGCATCTGCACTACCATCATCAATGTGACTTTGGTAGTGCTGCTCCGCTAATTTTCTAGCTCCTTCTTCACCGAATCTTTTTGTGTTCCAACCCTCTCCACAAATGCCGCAGCAAACAAATTTGTCAACTCTAACTTGATGAGCTTCGCGAAAATGCATTTCTATTTTTGCTCGATTAGTAGAATTTTCTCCACAAATCGGGCATCTGTAGTAGGTCTCTATTTTGATTTTCTCAAATTTCATTTTGCCAATAATTTGATTTTCTTCCCACAGTATGGGCAAAAATCATACTTTTCTAACGTTCTAATATTTGCAAATGCGGTATCTTTTCCGCAAGCTGTATTTACAGATTCCAAGCTTATATGAGAGTAATGTTCCCATGTGCAATACTTCTTGCTTGCATCAATGCTTCTCTTGCCCTCACAGAACTCAACAAACTCATACGGCACTTTTTTCGTTGATCCTGCGTTCCACTCCTCTGCCTTGGCTCTAATATCTTTCATCACTCACCAATCCTCTCTCTGATGCGGTTTGCGGAAACACCTGCATACCCTTCCGTGCGCTGATCTGAACCAATGAAACGCATATTTCTCTGCATTTCTTCGATTTGTAGCACTCCGTCATTTTGTTGTATCTGATAATGTCCCACCTTTAAGCGGTCTGGCAACTGCAAATTCTGCTTTTCTCTCTCCGTGTATCTAGTATGGACTTCACGGAATGCAATTCTGTCTCCCTCTGGGTTGTCGCTCGCACATAACGCTTGATACCCCAAGGACTTTACAACCTCTGCCGTGATCGGATTGAGGCTTGCAAGAGCCTCAGACTCTCGCATATAGCCCCAACGATGGATTGCGTTTATGGTCTCAGCCCAACCCTGCTCCCAGTCTGGGAGACTCGCTGCATTATCCTCTGCACACCGCTTGCGGATATCTGCAATTGTAGGTGGGAAGTGCTCCTCCATGATATATCTCGCTGCTGCGTTCTGCACCTTCTGCATCGGGATATCTTGCAGCATCTTATACCACAGCTCAACCGCTGCATCAGAATCCAAAAAACCCTTTGTCGGATACGCTGTTTTCAGAATCGTTGTTATCTGCAACCACGCTTCCTTCTCCGGTGTTAAGCCCGTTTTTGATTGCCCAAGACTTGATTCCATCATATCTGTCATCACCTTTCTTTTCCTGCTCTCTCGTCACTCGGTTGCTGTAATTTCCGTCCAGAACCTTCACAAAGTTGTTCGGCATTACAAACCAATCAAAAGTAATCGCCCAACCTCGATCATTTAAACCCTGTAAGAAGTTGCTTACTTTGATTTGCTCAATAGCTGACAACACTTTATCTTTTCCATGCTCTCGGATTCGTGCTGACAACTTTCTATATCTTGCACTTGATGCAGCCATCTTACTGATAGGCTTGATTCCTAAGCTCTGCAACTCATTCCAAGCCTCTGCAATCTCCTTGATATCAAGTGAGACGCTTTGCGTTTCACAAGTCACATCGTCAGATTGACTATTACTTGTATTACTCTTGTATCTAGTCTCTGAGTCTGTATCTATACTCTTATATCTAGTATCTAAGTCTTTATCTAAACTCTTATATCTATTCTCTTTCTCTAGGGTCACATTTTCGTAACTGTCCGTCACATCACCGTCACATTGTGACACTTTTGCATAACATTGTGACGGATCATCGTTGCATTGTAACGCTTTGCGCTCTCTCATTCTGCGCATTCTCTCTGCGCTATCGCTCTCTGTTCCTGTCATGGCTGCGCACTCTGGCAAGATATACTCGTTTTCTGCATCGCCATCAATCAAGAGATTTTGAGCTTTTAAGAATGCGATTGTAACCTTTACATTCTCTGCATCCTCATCAAGATCAAGCGCAAGCTCATCCGCAAATGTGTCCTCGACTCCATCATAGTAGATTTTTCCATCCTGCTTTAAGGCAACTAAAAGCATCTTCAAGTAAATTACTGTGTAAGTATCGCCACCTGCGATTCTACGAAGCTTTTTAACTGGTTTGCTTTTAAAAAAATCATCTGAGAGCTTTAACCAATAGTACCTTTTCGCCATCCGTTTATTCCTCCTCTGCCTGCATCACCTGCAAGCGACAGCAAGGGCATGTGATAATGTTGTATTGAACACCCTTTGTAAAATTCGTTTTGTACTCACCCGGTTCCGCGTCAAAAATGCTTCCGCAATACGGGCATGTAAAACGCTGCATCTTTAACTTTTTAGTGCCATACTTCATAATTCTCATTCTTTACTCCTTTCTTTCCCCTCTGCTATGCCTTTTAGCAGTTTGATATGCTCTAGCTTATAAGTTATCAGTTAAAACCTCAAATCGCTTTAAAAGGCATCTACGAGGGGGTTAAACGCTATCAGTAATCTTTCATGTTGTTGCTACCCTTCCAGATAGCAAGCATCCTCTCTAATTCTTCGGGTGTGATGGTATCAATGCCCAATGACTCTGCGTCCGATACCGTCCCATGTATCAAATCACTCATTTCTTTCGTGTTGTAGGTGGATGAACCAAAGTAGCATCGCACTATATAGCTATCATCATCCGCGCTCAAAATCTCAGTGTATCGGAACTTTTCTTTCAAGATATCCAGTGCCTGGGCGGTTGCTCTCAGGTCTGCAAAAACTCCATACTTTGAGAGCTGCAAGAGGTAGATCGACCACTTATCAGAGCCTAGACGTTTCGCCATCTTATCGCACAGCACCCAAAAATATGCATTTGCATCCAAGCTTCGCTTGCTACGGTGCTTTTCCGCAGTAATATCTAGCTTTTCTACGTCTTTTATTTCTTCCACCTCTCGCAGAGCTTTTTCTTTCTCAACTACGGAAAAAGTGATTTTCAGCTTGCCATCTAGTGACAAGCTCACGCTGTCAAACTTTCCAGAAACTACCATTGATCAACCTCAATCTGTGTTGGCGCAAAAACTAATTTTGTTCCCTTTTTGCTCATCTGTGTAACGATTTTGTAAAACGCTTTTGCACAATCGTTTTCACTATCATATTCTGCCACAGTCGCTTCGTTATGTTCGGTTCCGATGTATAAGCGGTTCTTGACATAATAGATGCACGAAAAATTATCAACGTTGTAAGCTTTGCGTCTTGATAAATCCACTAAAAACATTATTTAAATCTCCTTTAATTGAATGGTAAACCCTCATCTTCTACGCCGTCAGGAATATTCATCCATCCGCCCTTATGCTGACTTGGCGGTGTGTTCTTCTGTGCCTCTGCCATAGCAGGATGAGGTACGTATGACTCGCCCTCGCTTCTCTTCTCGCAAAACTCCTGCGATTCAATTACCACATCAGTGGTGTACACCTTCTGCCCCTCTCTGTTGGTGTAGCTGCCTGTCTGCAAGTGCCCTGTTATAAGCATCTTCATTCCCTGATGCATATACTTCTCGCAAAACTCTGCCTGATTGTCAAATGCTACGCAGTTGATAAAATCTGCTGTCTGGTCTCCTTGCTTTGATACTCTGCGATCTACTGCCAGAGTGTATCTAGCAACCGCCATCTGTCGTGTGCCCTGATTCGCGTATCTGACTTCTGGATCACGTGTCAATCTTCCCATCAAAATTACTTTATTCATCTTCACCCTCCTCAAATTCTTCATCTGTGCCAATAAGTGCCGCGCTATCTGCGCTATTCTCGGTTTCGACTTCCTCAGCGATACTTTCCTCACCCTTAGGACGTTTTCCCATTCTGTACTCGTACAGAGGGCATTTTGTGCAGGTACAAAGGCGAATCTCGATAAACTGCCCTGCTGTGCAATCCATGCACTTGGCGCGAATTGCTTTCAATGGTGTCAACTTTGCCATTATTTTTCCTCCTTAGTTTTTGAAGCTTTTAATCTAGCCTTGCAATTGTAAAACTGATTCATAGACATTTCTTTCAGGTTTGTGATATGGTATGCTTCACAAATCTGCGACTCTGTGACTCCAGTTCTCGCAAGCTCTGCCTTAATAATATTGATTTCTGTTTCTTCAACAAGAATTGGTGTTGGTCGGCTCGTTCCTGTTTTTGTCGCTTGCTGGGAGACATCTTGAATCGCAATGGCTCCCATCCTGTAAACCTCTATGCCCTTATCATTGGCAATACTTAATGCAGTGATTTTACCGCATACAACCTGCATACTCTTTACGCGGAATCGCTCGTAGCAGGTATACCTCTGGTAATCGCCTGCGACTTGATCAATCTTACACTTATCGGCAGGAATCCAGATAAACGGGGCTGTATACAGCTCTCTTCCAATGCCCCAGCAGAAACATGCTCTCTTGAAAGCGTCCGAAGCTTGTCCCTTTTCCTTCTCGGTGTAGCTCTCCACTCCTACATCCTGCTTCCAAATCCATTCTCTATCCTGTGAATCTTCGTGCAGCACTCGAATGCCTACGCTGCAAAAGAGGTTGCCGCCAATTACTTCATACTTTTTCTGCCAATTTTCAGCTCCTGCGGTATCATCTAAGATATTCTGATCTACTCTTGCGTCTTTATACAGCAGGAGTGACACGCCATTTTTCTTTACAGTTGCAATGCGAACCTCCACATCATCCGCTGTTAATGCTCTAAATTTCATCTACTCCATTTTCCTTTCTTTCTCTTCCCCTGCTTTCGCTGCTCTGTAAGGTTTTTCAGCAGGTTAGCATGTGCCATCCGTACTCTGGCAATCTCCCAAAGAGTACCGTTAAGCTTGCACAATACTTTAATCATGGCATTAGCTACATCTACTACAACTTTTACAATTTCTGGCATTGCTTTTTCAAGGAAATACTGCTTCGGGTTCATGCCGTGAAGCTTCTTGAACTGCTTCTTTCTCTGCCGTTTATTCATCCTTCCACCTCTGCAAACTTATTCACAAAATATACCTGCCCTTTTCCAGTTACTTTTGTTGTCCTTTTAACGTTGGTGCTTCCATCTGGGGCAGTGATTGTGTTTTCCTTTACCTCAAACAATTTCATTTCCATAGCTTTCTGAGTAGGCATATTCTTACTACTTCCACCCTTGATAAGATAGCCGTTGGTTTTCATCCACTCAAATAATCTATTCCGTCCGATCTTGTAACCATTCTGGCAAATGATCTTAGCTAAGTCTCCAATCAGGCAGGAGTCTTTGCTTGATGATACGGCATCCGCGAAGATTTCTTTTGGCCTCATGCGCTCCGTATCTGCTATCAAGACTCTGTTATCTGCCTTGAGCTTATCAATCTCGTTATTGGCAATCTTTAAGGCTCGTGCCATCACCTGTTCTGGTGTATTCCATGCCTTTTCAAGATCAAGGAAATACTGGCGGTACTGCTTGCCCTTGTCGGTACGCTGAACCATGCAGATTTGCTTTGCCATGTCGATGGAGATTTGATAGTCAGTTGCATTTTGACCTCCATTGGAACCGCTACCCAAATTTGGGTAGCACTTTTCGAAATCTCTTTCTGGCTCAAAACCATATTCACACATACGTGGAAACCACGTAGAAAACTTTGTATTGATACCCAATCCCTCATGCAGTTCTCTTGCTGATACAGTAGGCTGTTCTAACTCGTAGTTAATCTTAATAATTTCTTTCATTCCTTCTTCCCCCTGCTTACTTGATTTGGATATTGCTAGTGGTAACGAGTGTTGCACCATCAATAGAAGCCCCTGCCTTTAATGCCTTTTTAATTGCTGCCTTATTAGGCTCTGGCTCTTTGTAGGTAAGGTACTCATCAGGCAGGAATGCCCCTGCATTGATCTGGACGCTTTCTGACTTTCTCCAACCAATGGCAACCTTGCTTGTCTTGATCTTCTCGCCTCCTGCGGAATCCATAGACTCCGCAATGTACTTCTTAATACCCTCTGCCTTTTTTTCTGCTGCCGCCTGACGTGCTGCAAGGCGCATCTTCTCGGCTTTCAAAGCTTCTGCCTCTGCCGAAAGATTCTTGTAAAACAGTGCCAGGTTCTCAAGCTTCTCCTCACGCTGCATTGTTAATCCGTCAAGCTCCTGCAATGCTTCCTCGTTGATGATCTCTCCTGTGTCTGGGTCTACTGCTGCGCCCCATGCCTGCTCAATCTGCGAATTGATTTCATACAGTGAAAATGCCATTATTCTTCTACCTCCGCTTCTGTTTTCTCTTCTGCCTCTGCCTCTATGATAAGATCACTCAGGTTGTTTGCGCTGTGAAGAAGCTCCTCTGCTTCCTTGTAATGCTGAATGTCCATTGCGTCTGCCGCTGCATCAGTTAAGTACTGGTGAAGTCTTTCAATCAATTCTGTATTTGTGATAGCCAAGCTGTAATACGGCTTTCCGTCATTTCCCGTCAAAACATATCCTGTAACACTGCTCATTTTTTTATCCTCCTTATTTTGAACCAAAGTATAATGCTATTGCCAAGCTGCCAAAGATAACACATCCAAGAATCAGGTCTGAGATACCCTTAGCAATTGCATCAAGGAATCTTTCGTGCTTCGCTTCCTTCTCAAGTCGCGCTTTGAATCCTCTTGAAATCTGGCACTGTAATGCTCTCTCTGCATTACTTACAAGCTTTTCTACTTCCAGTGTAGGCTGCCAAATCACCTTCATTTTGCTTCCCTCTTCGCCTGACGCATTACCTCAAGTCTGGCTGCGTCTGCCATGCCTGAGGTATAACCAAGCAAGAATGTTCTGTAGCTACTAGGCAGGGTTGCCGCCTCGGTGATGATAAGCGGCAGTGCCTCACGCTGCTTGTCGCTGAAATACTCTTTAATCTCGTTTAACATCATTTTGTCCTCCTTTAAAATAATCTCTGCTGTGCGTTGGCTGCCGTGATCTGCTCCTCAAGTACTGTCGGAAGCTGATAGCAGTCAATGAAATCATGTACATCTGCAATATACTTACGCTTGATACTCTTGTAGGTACTCACACAGCCATACTCTCTTTTCAACTGGCTGTAAATGTCCTTATACACTTGGCTTCTGATGCTACCGTCTGCGTATGCTTCGCTGTCCTTGCCGCCCAGGCATTGTACACCCTTACGCTTTACATGCTGCTGCACCTCGTCAATCTCGCATCCGTATAGAGGCATGTCATGCTCTAACTGATTTAAGTTTCGTTCAAGTTGGGTTGAGTTTCGTTCAAGTTTTTCCACCTTCTGGGCAAGCTCAATTGTTCCTTGTGCAATCACCTGTATCTGCTCTAATGGTGTGAGTGGTTTCTGATAACCGCCATTCTTGCGAATGCTCGGCAATACCTCGGACGTTACCCAGTGCTTGAATCTCTTTGCTGTTGGCAACTTGCTGCTGAGAATCAAGCTATACAATCCAGATTCGTTGATAAGCCATCCTCCTCGCTGCCCCAAACTCACTAACGATTCGTTATTGAGTTTGTCCTCTTCATCAATGTGATCTGCGATTGCCTTACTTGCATTTTGATAACCCAAAATGGTTGCAACATCTTTTCCTACAAACCACGGTTCACCGTCAATCACTTCTGTTCTGATCTCTCCAAATTCTGCATTCTGGAATGTTGTAAGATCGCCGTTAACTACCTGCTTTTCTTCCACTGTTGCTTTCTCCTCTTCTACTTTATTTTTTAAATTCTCTACTGCTTTTTCAAACAACGCATCTACCTTGCCCTCTGCTGTCTCTTCAAGTGGCTCCTTAACTGCTTCTTCTGGCTTTTCTCTGTCAGTGGCATCTGGCTTTTTTTTCTGTTTTGTAGCGTTATGCAGCCAGTTTGAGAAATCTGATATAGTATCTGGAGATAGCTTGCTACGTTGGCACAGATTGCGTACTCCTGCAATGCTTATAACATTGATGCAACGTGTGCCTCTCATTGACTCGCTGACAATCTGCTTCAAGTTTTCTTCTCCTGCATAGCGGTTAGTATATACGCTTCCGTATCGCTTAAAGCCTAAAGCCCTGCAGATGTCTGTTGAGTAGAAATACATATTCTCGTCAATCAATGTTGCTCTGATTTTCCCAAAAATCGGGTGATGGAAAACTTTAAAATCTCCTGCAGCGTTTTCATAGTCCTGCTGTTCATCTTTAAAAAGCGGTAGATAACGCGTTCCATTAAACGATTCTTCTAAAATTTCAACATAGAAGGTAATTCTCTCTGCTACTTCCCTAAGTAAGTTGCTAGTCTTTGCCTGTGCTTTCTCACACAAATTCATTACTCCGTCAAAATCAATCAGATTTGCTTTCTTCAAGCCATTCTTAATCTGCTTGATATGCTCTTTTCCTGCATATCTCTGTGTATATGTGCCTGTCCATGTGCCTTTTCCGAGGATTCTGCAAACGTCAGCGGCATAGAAATATGTTTTAGACGTTATCAGTTCAACTCTGATTCTTCCAAACTCTTCGTTTGTGTACTCTAGCATGTGTGCTCCTTTCTTGTGCATTCCAATAGTTACAAGGTTCGCGCAAACCTGATCACTCCGCGCAGGAGTCGAACCTGCATTACCCTTCGGGTAATCCGTGCGGAGCTGTAATTTAATTAAATTTCACAGCCATTAAACATTTCAAGAGCTGCTTCGAATTGGTCTTTTTGCAATTCTCCATTATCATAAATTTTAAAATTTCCGATAGTGATAGACTCTATGCCACTAATATAAGGTTGTCCGTTACAATCAATGTTAGTGCTAGTAAAAACACGTGCATCAATCAACGTGTATATGTTGATTAAGTTGGTGTAGGCAAGAAGATTGCCTAATTTCAACGCTTCTTTAATCGTTGGTGGGAAATTATTTTTTTCTGCTTCAATCAGCACTACTTCTGCAATTTCGTGTAAAATGTTAGTTACTTTCATTTCTTTTTACCTCCAACTTTATATTTCATCAGTAGATACTTATAGCCATCAATGATTCTCTGGATATCTTCGCTATTTCTGTCCTGCCCTCTAGCCGCCTCTTCTTTCATCCACTTTGACTCTACACCAGAATATGTAACTTCTTGCACCAGATCGCAATCGTCTGATGATGCGGAATACTGCACAAATGTCTTGCACCCGAAGAAACCTTCAAGGCACAACGTTAATCTGGTAATTTTGTCAATGATCTCAGCGAAATCATACGGAACATGCTTTCTTGGCTTATACAGTCTGATAAACTTACCGTCTGTAAGCTCTACAATGTAGCCACATCTTTCTTTGCAATACTTCTGCATTTTTGCATCGTGAGGATATGCCTCGGTCTTGATGATCTGCATGTACTTCTTTCTCAGCTCCTTCTGTGTCATTGTGCTTCTAAAACCTCCCCATTTCTGATTGTGTACCATGTATTTTCTTTGATGGTTTCGCCATCAACTCTAACCATCTTTGCCCCCTTGAAAGTCCATGAATCAATTCCTGCATCTGCTTTTTCAAAATCGTCATCATCTGCATTACCGTTGTATTCCCAGTCGGCGAAAACCAAGTGAGAGCCGATCACTCCCTTAGCTTTGGAACAAGCTCCCCATGCAATGGCAACTGCCGTTGCATTGTCTGCACTTGATGCTCCTTTGTAGCCTGTGGCACTTGATGCTCCGCAGTTGCCTGTGGCACTTGATGCTCCTTTGTAGCCTGTGGCACTTGATGCTCCGTAGTTGCCTGTGGCACTTGATGCTCCGCAGTCGCCTGTGGCACTTGATGCTCCTTTGTAGCCTGTGGCACTTGATGCTCCGCAGTCGCCTGTGGCACTTGATGCTCCGCAGTCGCCTGTGGCACTTGATGCTCCGTAGTTGCCTGTGGCACTTGATGCTCCGTAGTCGCCTGTGGCACTTGATGCTCCTTTGTAGCCTGTGGCACTTGATGCTCCGTAGAATTCAGCAGCTCCTGCTTCCTTTTTAGTACGCTTAATCGTGTACTCGATGGAAGCCTTAACAAGCCCTGCTATGCTTAACTCAGCACCAATCTTGAGTTTGGTAGATGCAAGCTTTGTGTCATCATCTGCCTTGTCTATTTCACCGTCTGCTTCCACTTCGTGGTATACACTGTGAGCAGGATCATAGTAGCGGAAGCAATCAAGAGGATATTCGCAGGAATGAAATCCTGTTTCACATACCTCTGCCGTTGTCTCTTCATATTCCTTGCCCTCCTCATACTGAAAATCACGGCAAGTCATGTCCTTGTTAAATCCCTTGTAACTCTTCATTTTTTTAATTTTCCTTTCTTTTATGCTGATTATCTGGCAACTGTGCTACAAAAGTTCGGTTAACCTTTGCTTTAAGCGCATCTTCTATTTCTTTGATTTCGTCTTGCAATTTGGCGGTTGCTAGTTTTTCTGCACTATCCTTGTCATAGGTTTCAATGATGCAGCCTGCTACCAATTGCCAATCTATATAAAAACATACCGTGTATTTATGCACCCACATCCTCCTTCTTCTTTCTGCTCACCTCAATACTCTCAAGGTGCATTCCATGCTCTCTCAACCAGATTCTATACAGCTCACTCAGCACGTTGTGCGCTATGCTGTCCTGATCTGCTTGCGGTAATTCTCTGAGGTGTTCTGCTTCATGTCCGTTAACTACAACCATATTGCCCCCTCTGCCCGTCTTGCCGTTAGCGCAGCACTGATTATTTGTTTTCATACACTTTCATGCGCTTCAAGTAGTTCCATACCTTCTCACGGTTCTTGCTACCTCTCTGCAACATCTGTTTTGCTGTTTTCGTGTCCATGTTGATAAGCCTTGCAAGCGTTTTGGCTGAGTCCATGTACTTTTTCCACTCTTTCTCGTATGCCTTACTACTTGCCGCTTCAAGCTCTGCGTTCAATGGATCTTTGTCCCATGCGTCATCCGCTTTGTCGCTTTCCTCTTCCAACTTCTCAAGCTCTGTAAGCTCCTTTTCAAGTAGCTCAAGCCCTACACCTGTAACCGTCTCAGCAATCTCTTTCTGTTCTTCTTCGCTGTAGTCCTGCTCTGGCTTGAAGTCGATATACGTTACTTCTCTGTCGGCTTCCTCTGGTGTCGGTTGCGGCTCTTCTACTTCCTGCGGAAAAAATCTCTCGATCTCTTCCGATCTCATTTCGCATCCGTCAGATTCCATCCAGATGTTGTAAATCTGTTCTGGTGTATAGTCCTTGTAGTAACTGATTCTGGTAATGTACTTCTTTCCTTTCTCTTCATAGAAAATCAAGAGGTTGTCACCCTCAGCCTTGCAATCAAGGAATCTTCCGCTGATACCGTAGTAAAGTTCTACATCCTCGTACCATCTCTTCATACTGCTTTCAAGATGAAATCTAATAACATTTAACATAACTTCGTTCTCGTCTTCCTCTTCTACGATAATTTCCTGCTCCTTTTCTTCAACTTGCTCCTCTTCCTCTACATCATTCTTATGTTCTTCAAAATACTCTGGGTCGGTTATCTCGCATGACATATCGAACATTCTCTGTGCATACATTCCGTCAACAAGCATCTTCGTGTGGTAAGCGATAGCATCAAGGCTCTTGCAACCCTTATCTGTAAAAACATGTGTTGCTTCATCGGCTCCATCCTCAACAATAGCAATGGTTGTAACTCCATCAATATTGCGCTTGAGAATAACTTTGAGTTCATACCTGTCTTTGCCAGTTTCAATAGTTACATAGATATCATGGCAATAATCACTTAACTCTGTTACTCCTGTTAATGTGCAATCACCTAATGCCATCTTGCTGATTGCTCTCTCTACTTTTATGGACAATGGTTTAACACTTTCCATTTTATTTCTTCCTTCCTGCTTCACTGGCTCAACCTCGATAATCGGCATGTGCTTAATCTTTGCTTCTTTCACTATATAATCGTTTGCTTCGACTACGGCAAATGCATCATATTCGCTATACTTCGCTTCTACGTCAGACTTCTTTTCTGCGCTTGCAATGTTTGCATGAAAAATACCGTCTTTCTCGTAATTTACTACAAAGTACTGCTTTGCTGTTTCCTTCTCTGCTGCTTCCTGCTTGTCCTGCTTATCTGCATTCACTTCTTCCTCAGCCTTTTTATCTATCTCTGCTTTTTTAATTTCTACTTCATCTAATAGGCTTTCGATTCTACGAACGGCTGTTGCCATAGCATCTTTCTGTGTACCGTCAATTTTGATTTCGACTGTGTGCGTGCTAGCAACATATACGGTAATGGCATCATCATCATCATAGATACATGCCCATGCAGAATATCCGTTGATAGTAAAATAAGCTGTGTTAGAATTAAATTCATCATCAAATTCTGTTTTGACGAACTCACTATCTGTGAAGTTCTTGCAGATCATTTTTCCTAATCTTGTAATAAAGCTCTTGTAATTTGCAATTGCCATTTTGTTTCCTTCCTTTCTGTGAAGCTTTATCTTAACTTCTAAGACTAGTATATCTTAATTTTTAAGACTTGTCAATAGGTTTTAGATAAAAAAGTGTGAAAAATTAAGATTTTTACTCTTTACACTTTTAAGAGTATGCTTTATAATGAAGTAGAAAGGAGGGCTTTTGCATGGAAGAGAGACTAAAGCAAATAAGGAAAGCCGCAAAGCTTACGCAAGATGAATTTGCAAAGCGAATAAACCTGACTAAGAACTATATATATCTAATGGAGGCAGGTAGAAACCCAATTGCAGACCGTGTTATAAAAGACATTTGCAGGGAGTTTCGAATAAATGAGAATTGGTTTCGCACTGGTGAAGGGGAAATGTATGCACCCACATCAAAACAAGAAGAAATAGCTGCTATCACAGCACAACTTTTTCGCAAGGAAGAAACCGACCCGGAGACATACAACTTTTTAGTTGCATTAAACAAAACTCTTTTGCAGCTGGATGAAACCCAAATGCAAGCTGTGTTGGACATGATCCGCAAGCTTAATGCTGCGATCAGTAAGGGGGAAAGGTAAAAAAACGCTGCATTTCCGCAGCATATTACCGCACTCAGTAAAAAGGTAAAAAAAGAAAGCAGGGACTTAAAAAAAGTCCTTGCTTTTTTTGTTCATCGCACTTATAGTTAGGGTTGTAAAGGGTTCATACATCTTTTATACTTTTCTCTATGTGGGATAACCACAAAAGGCAAGTACCTTTATCCTTTCTGTCTGCCCTTCGTGCTTCCTTTCGGCACGAGGGGCGTTGTGTGAAAAAAACTCAATAATTCCCCGCATTTAGGAAGCCAGATTGTTCTGGTTTCCTTTTTTTTATTAGTCTTTTCCTTAATCTATATAAGTTGTCTATTTACTTTCAAAAGGGAATGTGATATAATAAGAGGAGAAGGGATGTGAAAAAATGGAAATCGGCGATAGAATTTTACAGATATTGAAGATGAAGGGAATGAAACAGGCAGGACTGGCACGAACTTTGCAAATTTCGGAGTCAGCAGTATCTAACATGTGCAGTGGAAAAAGCAAGCCAAGCACGCAGAGTATCACGCTGATCTGCGAGAGATTCGGCATTCGTGAGGAGTGGTTGCGGACTGGAAAAGGTGAAATGCAGGCTGCATCATGCGCGGAAGTCTCCAACATCGCAAGCCAACTGAGGCAACTTGATCCTACATCAAGCCGCTATCAAGTCGCAATTGAGGCTGTACAGTATGTTTTGCAGCTCTCGGAAGATCAAGCAGAAATCTTCGGGGACATACTGGGCAACCTCAAAGCACTCAAACAAGCTACATCTTAAGCAAGATTTCGTAGATCAACAGCAACACATCTTCGCTTTGCGTTTGTAGCATATCGGTTATCTTTTTAATCAGCATCTTTTTCATTTACGGCTCCTTTCTGTACGCGTTTAAGCGTGCGGTAAATGGCTAACAGTGTGACAAGATCAAAGGTTTGCAGCAGGTTAGATATCTTTTTTATAAGCTCCTTTCTATCCATATGATGCACCTCCTTAAAAAAAAGATGTTTTCATGCTAACACAAAGAGGAAAGCGATATAATACTTTTTTTAACACTTTTTACATGACTAATCATGTAAACGTGACACAGTAAGAAAGGATACAGAAAAGGAAATGGAAGGAAAGAAAAGGGCGGCTATATATGTCCGCGTATCAACCGCAGAACAAAGAGATCACGGCTTATCAGTAGATAGCCAGATTGATGCGCTGCAAAAGTACTGCCGCGAGAACGGTCTGGAAGTCGCAGGCATCTACAACGATGCAGGCATTAGTGCGAGAAAGAAGTACAAAGCACGTCCTGCGCTGCTACAACTTATACAGGATTGCAAAGATCACAAAATTGATATCATCCTTTTTACAAAGCTCGATAGATGGTTTCGCTCCGTTGCGGACTACTATGAGGTACAGAGTCAGCTTGATGCCGCAAAAGTACCATGGAGAGCTATCTGGGAGGACTACGAGACGGAAACGTCCGCAGGTGTGTTTAAAGTCAACATTATGTTGAGTATCGCCCAAGCTGAGTCAGACCGCACCTCAGAGCGTATCAGAGCGGTTAACGAGTATCGCAAATCGCAGGGATATATCATAGTAGGTAAGATGCCACTCGGATATATCCGCACATCAGCATCTACGATTGACTTCGATCCTCAGACAAAAGAAGCTATGCAAGCTTTTTTTGATACCTATCTTAACACATACAGCCCAGTGCAAGCCATGGATGCAGCTGCCGAAAAGGGCTTGAAAATGTCTCGGAAAACCGCTCATTTTTTGCTTGATAAAGAGCCGTACTACGGCACTTACTATGGTGTATCAGTGCCAGGATATATCACACCTGCACAACATGAGCTTATACAGCAAGCAAGGCAGCATTATCCCAGACAGCCAAAAGCAGACAGAGTATATATTTTTACAGGGTTAATCTTCTGCGCTAGCTGTGGTGCAAGGATGGGATCAAAGTGCACTTGCTATACAAGCTACGGCAAACCAAAGGAAAAGCTATACTATCAATGCCGTATGAGAACCGTGCGGAGAGGAGAATGCAAAAACGCTGCATTCATCATGGAACACAATTTGGAAAGCTACATGATAGATCATCTGGAAGAATTGATTGTAGATTATAACGCAAGCGTTCAGAAGCTTGCAGCGAAAGCAAAAAGCACCGAGGGAAAAATTGAGAAGATCAAGGGGAGATTGGAACGGCTGAAAGATATATACCTTGATGGTGATATGAGCCGTGCTGAGTATCTTGAAAAGACAAAAGAGCTGAAAGCACAGCTTGCGGAGCTTGAGAGTTTGGCAGCACCTGCGCTACCAGTCAGCCAGATGCCAGATAACTGGAAGGAAATTTACGAGCAGCTATCAAGGCAGGGAAAGCGAGATTTCTGGCACAGAGTTGTGAGGAGAATCGAGATCAAGCGTCACTCAGTCGACAAGGTGTACTTTGTTTAAATTTTTGTGCAATTTTTTTGTACTTACTTTTTGCTATTATGTCACCTTGTCAGATGTCATGGTAACATAATAGCAATAAAATATTAAATAATATCAATATATCACACAATACATGATATATTTATCGCTATACAAGTCATACATTGTATGATATTATATAGACATAACAAAGAAAGGAAACCACAAAGAGTGGTTAAGGTAAAAGGAAATGAGAAACGAGACAATGAACAATCAGTATGATGCAGCAGCTTTATTTGATGGTGGTTGGAGAAGCACTGACAAGGAAGAGCTTATGACTGAGTATGAACTTACTGAGGAGGAGGCTGAGGAAATCTGTGAGGAGCTAAAGGCTTATGAGCAGTAAGCATAATCTTCAAGCAGGTGATAGATTTGGAAGTTGGGAAGTAATAGCCCCTTCTTCCAAACCCAACTACTACACTTGCAAATGCGCATGTGGAACTGTTAAAGATGTGTACAAGTGGAATTTAACCAGAGGACTCACATTATCTTGCGGTTGCCTATTCAAAGAGGAATCAGCCAAGAAGGCTGCAAAGAAAACATCTGAGAACTCTGCTAAGAAAGCAAAAAGCAAGATTGGCAGCACAATAAATGGTTTTAAAGTGCTAGATGTATGGCAACGAGAAATGAATGGCTACAAGGTATATATGTGTAAAGCAATCTGCCCCGTTTGTGGGCAAGAAACAGAAGCATATCTAACTAACTTGCCGAAGATGAAACAGTGTTCTTCATGCCACAAGAAAAACGCTAACTTCTTGCAAGACATGCGAAAAGAGTTCTTGGTTTCTGGTTCTTCTCTTGCAGCTGCGAAATCAGTTCAAGAAGGCAAGATTTGGTCTAACTCTACAACTGGTATCAATGGTGTATCTTATGGGAGACACGGTGGCTATCGTGCATACATTACTTTTAAGGGCAAGCAATACTCCCTTGGAGCTTACAAAGATATTGAAAACGCTAAGGCTGCAAGAAAAGCTGCCGAAGATGCAATTTTCGGAAAGTTTTTGGAAGAAAATCAAGGTTGGGAATTGAAAATCAAAGAAATTGTATCAGAATACAAAGCAAAGGATATTAAGGAAAGGCAGGATAAAAAGTAAATGGAAATTCGAGAAATGCGAGCGATGTTAGGAGACACACAGCAAGAATTTTGCAAAAGGTATGGAATCCCACCACGCACCTTGCAATCATGGGAGCAGGGCAAGCGCAGTTGTCCAGATTATGTGGCTGCACTATTGGAGCGTGCAGTGATTCAAGATTCAGCCAATATTGTTGTTGAATTGTAGGTAAGATTTTAAAAGTCGAAAGAGGGAAGCACAACTGCTACCCTCTTCTTTTTTATGCCAATATTTTGTTTATCACAGCCTTGTACTCCTTAGGATATAGCAGCTTTATTGCTTCCATATGCTCATCCAGTACATCTAAGGCTTTTTCTATCGGTACTTTTCCAACCGCCTCTAAAAAATCAGATTTAGGGGCAGTTGGTGCGGCTGCATACGCATACTTTGGCATTTGCTGTATCTCAACTGGCTCTGGTTCTGGTATAGGGGAGTTGCGCTCTTGCACTATGTAGAGCATAGCAAGCTTTTCCACAGTTGAAAAGGTGATATTTCCATTTTCAAGCCGTGCAATCTCACTTTTTATCTCGTCCATATCAAGCATCGCTCTACCCCCTTTCCATCATCACTCCTGCAAAGCTTCCATTGCCTTTCTGAGTGCGCCTTTCTGGTTCTGGCTCAGATCACTGTTATCAATCATATCTCTGATCTGATCTGCAAGCATCGTGCGTCCCTCATCCATGCTGTAGCGTCCTCTACCGTCTCTGCTGTAGTGTGCCCTCACATAATGCCGTCCATAGCTGCTGCCGCCATCTGGCTCTCCGTCTCTGCTGTATCTCCATTTTCTGCCGTCTTCGCTATAGCCAAGCTTTTCTTCAAGCTCGTCAATGCGCAGAAGCTTTTCCTTCGATACGATGAGCTTGTATACTGTATCAAGATCACCTGCGGACATTTCACCCTTTTTGGCGATTTCTTCAAGTTCTGTGCAAATCATGCGTTTTAAATCTTCCATTGTTCCCATTATGCCACCTCCTTTTTCACGATTATTTCCGCTGTATTAACTGTAACCGTTGCACCCTCTACTACTCTTGCTGAGACTGTGCCACAGCAGCAGTCCACGCAAAATTCAGTTTCTGCACTCACTGACCAAACGTCAGTCGCAGCGGCAGGAACAACAGCCATCAAGGTTTCTGGAAGCCTCTCGCCATCCAAAAACAGTGCAAGCTGAATTGCTCCTGCAACCCCTGTTACGTTGGCATGGAAGTACACAAGGTACTTTGCAGGATTGCAGCAAGTGCCGCCCTTGACAGTCACCTGCCCTGATCCTGCCCTGTGCTTGATATTACAGCAACCCTTGATAATTGTGTTGGTATATGGCACTGCACCGCCAAGAGGGACGGCTGTAGGTGTGGTTAACGTATATTCTGCCATACTCGCCACCCCCTATCAGGAACAGCTATTGCACGGATTGCAGCAGCCACCCATGTAGCCGTAGAGCTGTCCAGCAGGGAAGCTCGGAACTGGCGCAGGTTTAAGTGTCTGAACTAAGTAATTGTTCTGTGCAAGCTGAGACTGCAAAGCGTTTGCATTCTGCATAGCTGTGATATTACTAGCGTTCATCTGCTGCATAAGATTCATCTGCCCATTGGCTCTGGATAACTCAGCCTGTGCAAAGCCATTACAAAGGTTCTGGTTTACATTTGAGAATCCAGTCAACGCGGTAGTGTTCTGAGCATAGAATCCATCACATAAGCCGCTGTTGATCGCATCGGATTTGCGCTCTAGCGATGCTGTAGAGCTATCAATCTGTCGCTGCAAGGTTGCAAAATCGCTTGCAAGCACGTAGTTATCTGCCGCACCTGCTGCGCCTCCGTTGTTTCCCCATCCATTGCCGCCCCATCCGCAAAATACGAACAGGAAGAGGATGATAATCCACCATGCGCCACCATCGCCCCACATACCATTACCACCGCAGTTACCTGTTACTGCTGCGATATCGGCAGGAGTCATACTTTCGCTTGTTAAACTCATGTTTTTTTCTCCTTTCAATGAGATATATAATCAACGCTTTTTAGCGTGATTTACTTACCACCATTCAGCAGTCCTTGGAACTGCTGTGCCATTGCTTGCAACTGATTGAGTTGCTGCTGATTGATCTTGCCAGAGGTGAGGAGTTTCTGCACCTCTGCCTTTGGATCGCCTGTAAACTGCTGCTTAAATTTCTGAAACTGCTGAATCATTTGCATTGGATTCTGAAACATTTGCATTTGCTCTACCTCCATCGTTTAAACGTTTTTCTAGTGCCGCTAGCCGTACCTTCAAGCTATCAATCTCTTTTGAGTAATCATTTACACTACTCTTGCTTTCTGCTCCTGTTTTAGGCAGCTCTGCGCCCAGTCGTTTGTACTCGTAGGTCTCCATGCACGGTCGCCCTGATGCATCAGCTCGTTTCTCGTAAAAAACTTGTCCGTTGCTATCCCAAAGTCTTACAAAGCCATTTGCCGCCACTAGATAAGCTTCTGCCGCATTCTTACCCTGCACCCAGATACGTTCATCATTGCTTTGCTGCCCGAACCCTTGAAAGCCCTGCTGCATTCCTTGCTGCATCCCCTGATTGTACCGCAGTTGCGCTAGCTGATCTGGGACTGGTGGGCTATAAGGTTGATATCCATAGTAAGGGTTATATCCGTTCATGCTTCATCACTCCTTTCCCAAAAGTAGAGGGGGATTTCCTGCCCAGAGTCCCATGTATCAAAATAATTCCCATCCACTACCGTTACAACATGGCTGCCTAACGCAATTACATATACCCCGTGAGGGTGTTCAGCTGCAAAATCTGCGACAGTGTAGCATACTGGACATGATTCCGAAACTATGCCACGTTTAAAACCGTTCTGGCTCAAAAATGCACCCCACACAGCGTTAGCAGATGGCATATCTGCCATTAGCAAGCCTTGTATACATAGCTGTAGGTAAGTTTTGTCCCAGTCTTGGTTGAGAGCTTTGCACAATGCTCTTACCGTGCAATCTCCTACTCTCGCGGCTTCTGGATTTGGATTATACTTTTTATACATGCTCTCATTCCTCCTGCTCATATCATCGCACAAAGGCTTTGAAAGATACACGATGCAGAAACGATAATTTTGCGCATAAAAAAGAGCCTGCCATCTGGCAAGCTCAATTTATTTTTTATTCAGTTGCAAGCTCTGTTTGTGTTTCTATCGCTGTTTGTGGTGGCTGATCTGCATTCTTATTGTTGTCAGCTGATCCACCGATTATCAGCACATACAGCACCCATGCAGCAACGATGATACCGCATCTGGCTTTTGCATCCATCTGAGTGGTTGGACGCAAAAGTAGAATCGTTAAAGGTATTGGAAAAATAAAAATCCATCCCAAAACCCAAAGCCAGGTTCTTTTCTTTTCCTTTGGTTGCTGCGCTCCTGCACTTGCATCCCATGTATAGCCGCAATCTTTACACACTCCCACGGTTGATCTGATCGCTACAGTGTTCTTTCCTGCCGTGATCTCACGTTGCTTCTCGCGACTAAAAGCTACATTTGTACTACCACACTTTGGACACCCTGCTTTGTTTGCTTTTTCGTTCTCTTTTAGCACCTCTGCCGAAAACTGAGTGCCGCAAAACTCGCATACTTTCGCATTTCCTTTTATACTCGCCCCACAGTTGGGGCATTTTATTGTTTTTGCCATAAGCTCACCACCTTTTACTCACTCAAATCAAAATTGATAGTGATTGGGTCGGTAAGCAAAAGCTCTTGATATGTGGTATCATCCAGAACTTGAATTTTAAATTCCATCGTTTCCAAGTCCTCAAGGTTCTCAACTTCAACCTCGTCCGTAACAGTAAAAATTCCCTTTGCTTTCTTGTTTGCCTCCATACCCTCAGCAAGCATTGAGTATGTCATGATACCATTTACAGATGCGTCAGCCGTTTGTACACGAATCTTTTTGTCGGTAAGATTTTCGGCAGTAAACTTGATATCATATCTTCCGTACTCGTCTGTGATACCATCATACGTTAAGATAATCATATCATCTTGATAGATTACATCGCCTTCCTGTACTGCGGTTTCACCTCTCAGCTCCTTTAATTTGGTTTTCAACTCTGCGATGCGCTTATCAAGTTGCTGCAAAAGAGCTTCAATTCCCTCTATGCTGTCCTCGTCTCCTTCGATTACAGTTTGAGCCTCTGTGGTTTCCTCTGCCATTGTAGGTGCTACCGATGCCATAAGCATAGATGCAGCTGCAAGCGCATAAAATACTTTTCTCATGTTTCCTTCCCTCCGTGAGATATTTTTCTAGCTCATTGTACATCTTATTTTGGCATCCGTCAACGCTTTCGCTAAAAAAGGGAGCTACAAAAGCTCCCCGAAAATCATTTTTTAAGTTCATTTGCATAGGCTACCAACCAAGGCAGAGCCAAGAGCTTATCAGTTGCAGAGTACCAATATTCTTGAAATCTTCTGGTACTTACACACATCTTTTCAGCTGCCTGCTCCTGCGACAAGCAATCGTCCAAGAGGTATGCAACCGCCTCTTTCTCCCTTTGGTTAAGTCTCGCTCTCATAAGTGCAAACTCAATTATCGTATTGTCTCCGCAATTCCAGAATGCTTTTACAAGTCCTCTATCCATAGAATCACCTCGCCAACATACAAGCCACTAGGCACACGTTCACAGCCACAGATACAATCAGCATTGCACGGCAGAGCAAAAACTTCCTTTCTGCCTTGATAGCTGTTTCAATCGCATCCTCTAAAAGCATTCTCTTTGCATCCATACTTACTCCTTTTTCAGTGTGTTTCCATCTACCCAACCGTAGACACCATCGCCTACAATATGATAGTTATGCTTGCCAGTTGCACAAAGCTGTGTAACTTTTGCATGTCCTGCCTTAGCTGCTACTGGTGTTGTAGCCCATGCGGAGATATACTGCGCTCCACCAGAAAAGTATACCGTATCACCCACGTTGATAGCTGTAGACTTAATAGCTGTGTAATCGTAGTATACTTCACCGCCCTTAGTGTATGCGTAGCCACATGATGCACCCGGCCACACAATTTTATACCAAAAATCAGAGGTTACTTCGAGTACCTCTACAGCTGTACCTTTTTCTATGATTGTCAGAGAGTTTGCAGTGTTCTTCGCTCCGTCTCTAATGTGCATTGCAGTCTTTGCAACTGCGGTTCCGATGCCCTTGCCGCAGAAGCTTGTATTGCCCTCTGATGGCTTTGAGGTGCTGCCGCTTACTGCTGATCCGTTATCAAGGACTACCACGGTGTGCCCCTGTGTGCGTGTGCAGAGAATATCCCCACGTTTAAGGGCGGTATCATGATTGGTAACACTTGTATCTGTAATAACATCAAAAAGCTTTGTTGCATCAAGTACAAGCACCTGATTAGCTGTTGAAAACCACGGCACATCCTTGCCAATAGCAAAAGCTACGCATACACGTACAAGGCTGCTACAGTCTGTCTCCACTGGGGTGTTAACCTTGCTGCAATCCCATCCATACTGCTTTGATTTGTCGTATAATTCCCATGATCCGTCCTGATTGTAACCAATCAAATTGTTGGCACACGCTGCTTCCATGCAGATTGCGATCCGTTCACGGATATTTGCATCCTTCGCGCGGATTATAACCCAACCCTTATCGTGCAGATACCATGGCTCAATCGCCACTTCAAGTCCTGTCTGGTCACCTGGCTGTCCACCCTTCAATTTTCCGTTCTCGTCAATCCTTGCCGATCCTACTCTAACCATTTAATTTCCTCCGTGTTTATTCCATGTTCTTTCATATTCATCTACCCATTGTTGAGCAGAGTAACAGCGATGTTTCTTTATTTCTTCTCGGACATCGCTCCACATCACAAAATAAGTATTTATTATAGACTTTCGAACATAACAACTGTATACTTGGCTAAGATGATATATATGTTGGTTACCAACAAATGCCTCAGTATTATCAAAGCGGCTTCTTTCATCAGTCAAGCTTCTGTCGTACATTTCTGTAAGCCCCATATATAAACATGCTAGTTTGTAATAGTCCGACTTCTCTGATTCTATTCCTGGTGGAAAATATCGAAATTGAATTTTTTCAGCAGGTAACTTTTGTATACCATCGGCTAAGTTGCTTTGTGGAGTGCAATATTTTAGATTCTTCATTTTCCTCCCATCATTTTTATTCAATATACCAATCTTCTGCTAAAAGATCTTCCACACTTGGGAGATACATCGCAAGCGAACCGTCAATATAGCGCATTTGAAGATATGGATCACAATTAAGAAGCCCTTCTCCGTTATCAACTTCTAAATACGCATCTACTGTACCTTTATCACAGGGATGACCGGCTGGTAAGCCTTTGCGATATAAAACAAAACGTCCGCTTCCATACCAACACATTCGGGCGACTTTATAACCTTGCTTTAGTAAATCTAGCGCTTTGCTAAATGTGAATAATTGTTTTCCGTTAGCTGTTTGCGATTCACTAGAATTATTTGCAATTTCCCAGTCTTCTGCAAGTACTCCCATAAAAATATAAGTCATATCAGCAGTGTCAGGAATGTTGAAAAGTTCTTTAAGCTTTCCTGAATCGTGTTTCGCTATTAAGGTTTTCTTTGATTTGTCGTAGTACCAGACTTCATTCCATTTCTTTCTTTTCATTGGAATGCCTTTTTTCATATTGGAAAATGCAGCTCTGAAATCCATAGTGCTTAGTCCTCTTCGTAGATGATATCTAGCCCATACGCAACAGCTGCATCATGTTCGATACGGCATCCACGAGCATTTTCCCATCCTTTACAGAAATATGCAGCATGGCACAGGCTCATGTTCTCCAGAGACTTTGCTAAGAAACAGAGCGGAATCTGTACAACACCGCGTTCCTTCATCGACTCGTTGCTGTACCACTCGTCTGTAAAAAGAGTGTTTACGATTTCATAGCCCTTCGCCTCTAAAGCTGCAACAGCCTTTTCTCTTGTTGCAACAATTTCCTCATCAGTTTTGCCA
>OOCP01000641.1_pt1 | contig 42822 bp, 58 predicted proteins | sample 1671511 | NCBI WGS metagenome assembly OOCP01 (sample SAMN06348164, study PRJEB24527) | human gut metagenome | biome: human gut; feature: ankylosing spondylitis patient; material: feces | host: Homo sapiens | place: China | collected 2015-10 | reverse complement strand
GGTAAACTTTTCTTTGATTTACAAAATATAAAAATAACGGAGGTATGAAAAATGGAACTTAAAGAAAAAATCACACTCGATATGCTCACAAAGGACAGCGTGTCGGTACTCAGGCAGCAGTTTTTGACCTTTAACGGTGAAGAAATGCAGGTCGGCGGAAACATCCGCAACGCATACATGAACAGCAAATCGGGCAGAGAACAGCTCAAAACGGTTCTCTCTGACGAATACTACAACGCAGTAATGGCGGTGTGGGGTGATAATTCAACCGTTGATGAGCCTACTGTTGATGCTCCAATAGTTGATGAGCCAACCGTTGACGAAGTTTGACGAAAATCTGACGAAAGTTACCCGCAACACTTATCAACACACAACAACAAATAACAACTCCATAAAATAACAAAAAAACAAGCCAAAACTAAGGCAGATGCTGTGTTTTAGCTTGTTTTCTATGTTTTTGCCGATGTTAAAATTCGACAATCGTTTGGTGCGCCAACAGGGACTCGAACCCTAATAAAAATGGCTTAAATACTGATGTTTCGGTGCTTATGACGAAACATTGACGAAAAAATTATCATACTGCTATTATATGCGATAACTCTTCATCAATTTTTCGCATAATTTTTTGATTGTTTTCTTTTGCTCGCCTGTTGCTGATGTCGGTGTAAACATCCTTCGTTGTTGCCTCGTTTGCGTGTCCGAGCAATCTCTTAGCTTGTGTAATATCAATTCCTGCCTCATTGAGAAGTGTAGCGTAATTGTGCCTTAAACAATGAGCCGAAATAACAGTAAGGTTATTATCGGTAGCATACTGCCTTAATCCCACATTGACACAGTATGCATCCCATATCTTCTTGTAATGAGATTCGGAAAGCAATTTACCGTCTTTATCTGTAAACAGATAACCTTTTTTCTTTTTTGGAATGTGTAACATAAGCTGTTCGGGAATATATATATCTCTGATACCTGAGTCGGTCTTAGGAACTTTAAAAAAAGGTCGATTTCCCTTCCAAGACAAGCTCTTTGTGATATGAAGTGTATTAGTATCTCTATCAATGTCTTCATAGCACACAGCTAATGCCTCGCCTCGTCTGCATCCAGTCATTAAGACGAACAATGCAAACAACCCAAAAGGCTTATCAACATTATCAAAGATTATTTTAATTTCTTCCTCTGTTGCAATTCTACGCTTTGTTGACTTCTTCCCTTTCGCTTGAATATAGTCACACGGATTGCTTTCGATGCCAAAGTCACCTTTCCTAATGGCATAGGAAAAAACACTCGAAAAAACCGCAAGGTGATTTCTTTTAGTTTTCGTTGTGTATGATTGTGGTAAACTGTCAATACACCGTTGTATATCAGATGGCTTGATATTTGCGACCATAACATCTGAAAAAGTTTCTGATAACACTCTGAGTGCGTGAGAGTATCCGCTTTGCGTTGACTCAGATAATGTCGGTAGATACTCCTCTTTATAGTCTATCAACAATACACCAAGTTTTTGACTTTCCTCAACTTCCTGCTGATATAGCAGGATTTTTTTATTTAATTCGGCTTTAGTTTTACCGTAGAAAGTCTTACGCTTGCCATTAATGGTTATTGACTTTTCATATCTTCCATCGGCTCGCTTTTCGGACTTCTTTTCAATTTTCTTTCCGCAGTAACAACAAAACTTACTATTGGTCGGAATCTCTTTCTTGCATTTCTTGCATTTTATCGTTGTTATTTTCATTTTCGGCATCTCCGTTGTTTCTTGGATAGCCGAAGTGAGCATCAACTCGTCTTGCAATGAAGAGAGTTAAAAAAGCGAAAACAATCATGACGATTGTTTCAAGCACACTTGCACAAAGTGCAGAACTTGCATCATATGGATTAGCATTCGACATTATTGATATTGATAGCGGTTTTTCAATTAGTGATAAAAACACAATGCCACCTATAACAACCACCCAAAACCATCCTGAATGTTTTCTTTCTTTTTTCATAGTTTTTTATCTCCTTTCGGCTATACTAATAATAGTATAGCATCTGCCTTAATAATTATTATAACTACACACAACAACATTTGTCAACACTAAGGAGCAAGAATTATGAATACAAAGTCAAAAATTATAGCACTTATCAATAATATTGAGGATGAACAACTTTTGAAATTCATTTACAATCTAATAACCAAAGTAATAATTGAGCATATTTAAACTGGTCGATTTACACCAGTTTAAAAACTAATAAACAAAAGACAGGGTAGGTAAGGACATTAATTTCCTTACCTACCCTGTTGTGTTTTGTGCTACCCGAAAACTTTTTTGAAGTAATCTTTGATTGCGGTTCTCTGCTCAGGTGTCATTTCAAGATATTCTCTGATTAACTTTTCATCGAGGTCATCAATTGCGTATCTGCCTTTAATCACTGTGATGATTGAGTCATCAGATTTCATCTTCATTTCACCGTCACCATACAGCAACCAATCATAATTAATTTCAAACTGTTTGCATACAAGAAGTAAAAAAGATTCTTTCGGTTCGACTCTGCCAACTTCGTAACTTGTAATTACATCTCTTGACACACCTAATTGACTTCCAAATTTTTCCTGACTTAATTTGTTCGCTTTCCTAACTATCTTAATCCGTTCAGGAACACTACTCATTTTATTCCCTCCTTTCTGTAATCTATTATAAAACTAAAAAATGTGTATGTCAACACAATTACATCAAAAATATTTTTAAAAATTTTTCAAAAACTGTTGACAGTCACATTTATAAGGTATATAATGTGGGTACAGTCACAAAATAATCACAAACAAACACAAAAACAGAAAGGAGAACACGCAAGGTGAAAGACACAAAAAGCGAAAACAATATAGAAAAACTCGTTGAGAATGTTACTCAGCGTGAAAAGGATGCCGAAGAATTCGCAAAAATCATTGATGAGGCAAAGAAGAAAGGTGCATCCGCAGATAAGATGGCTCTCGTTATGACAGCGTTCAAACTTGGCTATGCGGTCAAAGAGAGTGAGGTGAGCAAGTAATGGCAAGAGAGAAAGAAACTTACCGTTTAATTCTTGACAGGCTCGATGAGAGATTTCCTAACAGAGAACTTATCTCGCAGAAAGATTTTGCGGATTTTCTCGGTAAGAGCCGATTCTTTATTTACAACAACTTTGAAGACATCAAGATTGTTGGTGGTTATCCCAAGACATCAATTGCGAAAATGCTTGCGAGGTGAGCCGATGTACGCATTTCTTGCACTATGTATTGTGCTTACCGTAGGTGCAGTTTTTATCTGCGACAACAAAAAATAAAGGAAGGATGAAACACACTATGACAGAAAAAGAATTTATCAACAGCCTTAATGAAGAGGCTATTGTCATCAGCAAGGCTGAGTATGACAAATTGAAAGGCGGTGAGGGCAATGGATAAGTACGGTTGCAGTAACTGCGGTCATACTTGGTATGACAACGAAGAACCAACAAAATGTCCGAAATGTAAAGACTGGGATATATATCCTATTCTTGTATGTGAGGACTGCGGTCTTGAAGATGCAAAGGAAGATTTTCCGTTTCACAAATTATTTGACGGAATGTGTAATGAATGTTTTTGCAAAAGCATACCAAATGCGAAAATTGCAGAATATATCAAATACTTTGTTGAAACCGAAAGCAAGTCAAAATCAACGGCACACTTAGATTATCCCGAGTTGTATTGCGAAAATATTGTTGTTCATTGGGTTTTTGTTATGAATTTCGATTACAGCTTTGATGTTCATCGAATTGCAATACATTACTTATATTTACAGATATTTCCTGCCCTTAATAGCGATAGTGTTGCCTACAACACCGATTTGATATGTGAAAATGCAAGAGATTGGGCTTTCAATGACTTAGAGGCTTTCTACGATTGGTGGTGTGAGTATGGGCGAAAATAAATTCACAGTCGGTCAGGTAATGGAACTTGTTAAAAGATACGATTTGACCGATTGGAAAATTGACGGAGCAAGGACAGGTAAAACCATTTGTACGAACTATTACCGCAGTAATATATATAACTCGCCACTTTATTTTCACAAAGAAGTATCGTGCTTGACTACGGAAATTTACAGTACTAAACGAAAAGACGAAATACAAAACACAGTAAAATCAAGGCTTGTAATTTCAGTTTCAGGCGAATAAATAAAAAAGGAGCAAAAAAAACTATGAACTTGTATGAAATGACAGAAACAGCAAAACAGTTAATGCAGTTATTCGAGGATGGCGATATTCCCGAAGATGCTGTCAATGACACTCTCGAAGGTATCGGAGTGCAGGACAAGCTCGAAGATTACTGTAAGGTAATCAAATCTTTTGAGTATGACTCAGATACCATTGACCGAGAGATTGAAAGACTCAAGTCAGCTAAGGAACGCACACAGAAAGCTATCAACAGGCTCACGAAAGCAGTTACCGAGTATCTTGCAACCACGAAGAGCCGTAAAGCGACGGCAGGTACATTTACTTTATCATTAAGAAAGTCGGAGTCGGTTCAGATTACTGATGAAAGCAAAATCCCTGAAAAATTCATTGTTACCAAGACAACGGTTAAAACAACTCCCGACAAAACCGCAATCAAAAAATTCCTTAAAGAGAACGAGGAAAACACGCTTGAAGGTGCGATGCTTGTTGTCAACGAAAATCTTCAAATTAAGTGAGGTGTGATAAGTGTCAATATATGAAAAATTGCTCTCAATTCAAACCGAACTGAAAGCACCAAAATCACAATACAATAAATTTGGCGGTTACAATTATCGTAACTGCGAAGATATCTTAGAGGCACTCAAACCTCTGCTGAAACAGCATAATGCAACGGTGCTGTTGACCGATGAAATTGAAAACATCGGTGACCGTTTCTATGTTAGAGCGAACGCAACTTTTATTGACATTGAAAATGGGGCAAAAATCACAGTTTCAGCTCTTGCAAGAGAAGAACTTTCAAAAAAAGGAATGGACTCTTCTCAGGTCACAGGCTCAACATCATCATACGCAAGAAAATACGCATTGAATGGTCTTTTCTGCATTGATGACACAAAGGATTCTGACACTCTTAATAACAGTAAAGAGTACACAGCTCCGCCAAAGGCACAGAAACAGCCTACAAAGCCTGTACAGCCACCAAAACAGGCAAGTAATGTAATTATATGCCCTGTATGCGGAAAGCCTGCACAGTCTGCGAGAGCGAAAGACGGTAGCGGTTACATTCCTGCCGATGCCATCATAAAGCAGTACGGTAAATGTCCTAACTGCTTGAAGGCAGAAATGCATCCTAATGCTTAACAGGGTAGTGTTACAAGGACGGACAACCCATCATCCCGAATTGACTCACACGAAGAAAGGAACGGCTGTACTCCGTTTCAGTATAGCCGTAAACGGCATCAATTCAACAAGCTTTTTTGACTGTTTTATGAAAGGTAAAGATGCCGAATCTCACGAACTGATGGGCAAAGGCACAGAGGTTTTTATCGTAGGGCAACTGATGCAACGAAGGTATAAGCGAAAGAATGATGAAAATTCGTTTAAGACGGAAGTTTTTGCCGAGGAATGTAATTATATTACTTTCTCAGATTGTGACGGTACAGGGCAAAATACGGCAAGAAATGAGGTGATACATAGTGGCTGAGGGATTTGTTCAATTTCCGCGGTGGATGTTCAGCGATGAAGTGCTTAATCACGATGAAGTGTACTGGTGCTTATGGTGTCGATTAATGGCTAATGCTAACTATGCAGACGGTACGGTTATCTTCAACGGCAAGCCAATGACGATACATAAAAATCAGCTTATTGTTACCCGAAAAAAGCTCAAAAGTTTTGTTCCGTTTGCCTCTGAAAGTAAGATTGAAAGAGTCTTGAACAACCTCGAAAAAGCAGGATACATTGAACAGCATAAAAACCGCCAAGGACGGCTTGTTTCCTTGGTTTTTTCAACATCGACTCAAAAAAGTGAACAACTGGCGAACAACGATTTTGATGTTTTCAGTAGTAAACCTTGTACGAATGGTGATACCGAAAGTGAACAACAGATGAACAGCCAAAAACCGCTTGCTGACTGCGTTTCAGAGGTTTGCTTGTCTGAAAGTGAACAACAGATGAACAACAAACGGACAACAGATGAACAACAAACGGACAACAGATGGACACAGAATAATAAGAATAAAGAAAGTAAGAAGAATAAAGAAGGTAAGAAAGATATATTGTCGAGGTCGCTCGACACCGTGAAATCTGTTGTCGATTACCTCAACGAAAAGTGCGGAACGAAATACAAACACTCGTCAGCAGAAACACAACAGTTGATAGTCGCAAGGCTCAATCAAGGTTTTGGTCTTGAGGACTTCAAGCGGGTAATTGACAACAAGGTTGCCGATTGGGGCAATGACTCGCAAATGTCAAAATTTCTCAGACCGCAAACGCTGTTCAGCAACAAGTTTGAGAGTTACCTCAATCAATCGGTTACCGTTCAGAACAAGTCGGTTGATTCTTGGCGGGATAAGTCTTTCGATATTGAGGATGTCAGCGGTTTTCATCCGTTGCCCGATTTGCCCGATTTTTAAAACAACGAAGTCACAAATTTCACGAAAGGAAATTTGAAAATGCCAACTAATTGGGATGCAGTCAACGCACAATGTCCGTTCTACTTGACGGAAACAATCAACACAATCACCTGTGAAGGGATTATCGGTCAGACCGATGTACACGGCTTTCACTTGCGAGCAGTCAAAGCGGAACACAAAAACAAGTTTTGCAACCGCTGTTTTAAGCGATGCAAGTATTACATCGCATTGATTGACGAGAAATATCCCGAAAAACCTTCAACGAAAAAAAGATGAAAAATCTACGGTGTGCGAAATGTGGCAGAGAGTTTTACTCTGCGACAATTCAAAGATGCAAATTCAGCAAATCGGGAGCGTTAGTGTGTATGTACTGCTGTCAGCGGAACTGCAAATACGCACAACCGCATCTGAACGGAATGAGGTGTGGATACAATAATGCAAAGCAAATACAACAATCGTAAAGTCCGTTGTTGGGGCGAAACCTTTGACAGTATGCTTGAGTGTGAGAGATATAAGTACCTCAAGGCTCTTGAACAGCAGAAAGTCATATCAAACCTGCGGAGGCAAGTGAAATATATCCTCTTGCCCTCTCAGAAGGATTCTAAGACACAAAAAACAATCGAGAGGGAAAATTACATACCTTGCCGATTTTGTTTACGAGAAAGGCTCTCAGACGATTGTAGAAGATGTCAAAGGAATGAAAACGGATGTCTACAAGATTAAGCGAAAGCTGATGCTTTATTTTCACGGAATCCGAATCAAAGAAGTTACAAAGGAGACGAAAACTTGGGCGGTTTAGAAAAAAACGAATCAATATCCAAAGAACAGTTGATGTTCGAGAAGTGCAAGGGCGATGTTAAGATACCGCCATTCGATGCACTCAAGGTACAAGAAAGACTTAAAAAAAGCGTGTTTAATCGTTTTCAGTCGATAATGTCGGCATACAATCTGACAGGCATCAATTTTTACAAGTTTCTTAGTCGAGGATATCAGCTTAACCTGCCATATCTTACGATGCAGGACATAACATACGCTCTCAAGGTTACACCGTCATACCTTCTCTGTATTGACGATGTCAACAGGTTTGAGGAGTATAGGGCAGGATATATATCGCTTGGTGATATTTTGCACTACATATACGAAGAAAATATGATGTCTGATGTTGAGTTGGCAAAGGTACTTGAATGCTCGACAACATCACTCGGTAAAGTAAGACACGATGGTGTTCTTCCTGCAAGAAAATTCATTTATAACCTTGCAAAGCAGTTTAACCTTGACATTAATAACCTTTACGGCTATTTCAAAAAATAATTTAGAAAGAGAAAAACAATGAAAAATGAATTAAGAATCACATTTGACAGCAATGATAACTGTGAGGTAGAAATCCACGGTTTGTCAGGAGCAAAACTTATAATGGCTATCAACGAATTAATCATCCGCACGAAGAAAATTTCTGAGGAGTGCGGTGTTTCCAAAGATAGCACAATATTCAACAGACACATTCGGAATGTTGTTGACAGGGCATTAAATGGAGAACACTTCACCTCAGAAGAAGATGTTTCAAAAAAGATGCTTAAGGATGCTTTCACGGAATTGGTTAATGACCTCTTTACTGAGGATGATGAGGGAGAGAAAAAGATGAAGAATAAGAATCCGCTTAAGAGAAATCTTAACAGAGAATCAAAACCGTTTCTCATCGTCGAGAAAGTTAATGACGATAAGGCTATAAGCAACATTAAAAATATCGACTCAGAACTTGAATTGATGTCGCTGACAACCTCAGCTGTTGCCACATCTATCGTTGTTGCAAAAAAAGAGGGATATACAGGCTATACTAAAAAACTTGTTGAAGTCATCAACCATATGGCTGACGATTCTCTTTTTGATGATTTTGTAAAAGAGGTGTAGACAATGAAAAGAATGCTCAACAGGATGTCTGATACACCTGTGTATAGATATTCAACAGGATTTATAATTGCTATCTTATCAGCATTAAAGTCAACACTTATGTGGGTACTTGAGAAAGGCTCTCTGTTTCTCGGCATCACCGCTATTATAGCGGTGACTGCGATTGACAGTCCTGCTTACAGATTTATTGTGCTGTTAGCGTATATCTTTATTGCACCGATATATGCGTTTTTCTCTCTTCGCAGAAAGGAGCATCGCAAATGAAAGCTAATTGGAAAGCACACAATAAGCAGTACAATGACCGTCAGAAGGGCGAAATCTTCGATGTAGGCATTGGCTACGGTCTTGAATTGGCATCGGTTGTACTCAATCATTATTTTGGCTTTGGAGCGAAAAGATTGTATCAGCTTAATATTGAGGCTCTTCATTACATTCACAAAATGAAGGACGATGCAGAGCAGTACACCGAAGAATACAAGGATAATGTCGAGTACGGCTCAATTAAGATGCACAGAGAGTTTGATAAGATTATGGCTCTCAAGCATCACGGCATTGATTATGGCAAAAAGCTGAAAAATACAATCGACAGCGGAAGTTATTTAAATTCAGAAATAGAGGTGGATTAAATGAGTAAAGAAAAGAAACCAATCTTGAACTTGCAGAAGGGCTGTCCGTTTTGTGGTAACATGAACTTAGTTTCAGGATACAACCCGACTCAGAATAAAGTGAAAATCGCTTGCAGTAGGTGCAAATATTTTATTACTTTCACAAATTCACCGCCTGTGTATGTGCCAGATTTAGCAGAGGCGGTGTGGAATTCAAGAGCCGATGAGGAAAAGCCAACAGCGGAAAATACAGAATCAACAGCGGAGGCTATCTTATCAGAACTCAAAGATATTAAGTTATATGTAGCTGAACTGGCAGGATATAGTCTTGAAAAATGATAGACTCTGAAAAAATCAAAAAAGCGTTAGATGCGATGGAGAACGCAGACCTGCAAAAAGAATATAACCCTATTGCAAGTCAAAAACATATGGAAATGATGTTGAAAACAGCAAGACCATATTTATACAAAAAATACAAGGAGTGGCAAAAAGAAAATGTCAAATAAAAGTTTAGGCTGTTTAACAGCAATCGCATTAGTTATTATCGCAGTTATTACTGTTCCTGTGCTGAATTTCAGCAATGACCACAAATACACCGTAACAATCACCGATAAAGAGCGTGTGACAACACAGTTTGATAAAGATAACATCGACAGTAAATATCTTATTTACGGTGAAGATGAAAACGGTCAGGCAAATGTAGCTGACTTAGCAGAATATATGGGAAAGTCCGAAAAAACGGTCAGACGATACATAAAAGAGCACGGCGGTTTTTGGATAGACGGCGGTGAAGTAGGACGAAAGGACACGGACAAAGTCGAATAATTTGTCTGTCTGTCCGAGGGACAAAGTCGATAAATTTTATGTCCCTGTCCGTGTCCCTGAGAGGGACAAAGTCGATAAAAAATCGAAAATGTCCCTCTCGGACAAAAACAGGGACAAAGTCGATAAATTATCGAGAATGTCCGAGGGACAGACAAAACTATATATACTACGTATATATAAACGATGTCCGTTCCCTAAGGTCACAGGGGTGAAGTAGTTGTGCGAAGCTTACGCACAACAACTCCTTCCCCTGACCTGTGACTAGAAGCAAAATTCAAAAATTAAAAGTAGCTTTAATGCTTTAAAGGAGTGAAATATAAAAATGGATTTTTTTATGGCGATGATACCGCCGACCGTAACTGCACAGGAACATAAAGTTATGGTAAAAAACGGCAAACCTGTTTTTTACAATCCGCCCGAGGTGAAACAGGCAAGAGAAAAACTCACATCACATTTGGCAAAGTTCAAACCGTCAGAACCGTACAAGTCGGGTGTCAGACTGATAACAAAGTGGTGCTTTCCTCGTGGTAAACATCAGGACGGCGAATATCGTATAACAAAACCTGACACGGACAATCTGCAAAAAATGCTAAAAGACTGTATGACCGCTCTCGGCTTTTGGTCTGATGACGCACTTGTCGCAAGTGAGATATGTGAAAAGTTTTGGGCAGAGGTTTCGGGTATTTACATCAAGGTGGAAGAACTGTGAATATCTCGGAAGTTAAACGCAACCTTGAAAGAGTTGTGCTGTACAATGGAGCAGAATACATTCTGAAAGGCTGTATCATCAGGCGGAATACAACGGGTCGGTTTTACTATCAGGCAGAGCTTATGGACACCAAAGCCAAAAGCTCGTTGATTGTAACTGCACTTGATAAGATTGACGAAAGGAGAACCAACAGTGAAAGCAAGAATACCCGTTAAGCTGAAAAGAGAGGCTATGGCGGAGATTAACCGCCTTGCCGACAGGGAATATCAGAAAGTCAAAGACAAGGAAATTGCGGACGCCACAAGGCGAATTTTTAAGACGATTGTATTTGCCTTGTATAAGGATTTCGGCTTTGGTCGTGACAGATGTGCAAAGGCACTAAAGTCTATGACCGAAATAATTGAACACTCCGACACTGACGAAGTGTTTTGGGAACATATCGACCGTGTGGTTATCGACAAGCTGAAACTTGAATTTGAGAAGCGGGACTATACCGACAATGGAAAAGTTGTTAATTTTGAAGGAGGTCAAGAAAATGATTGATTGTACAAAAACGAAACAGTACTTTGCTGAAAAGCAAAGAATGGTAAAACTACAAACAGGTGAAGTATGCGAAATTAGTTGCGAAGAGTGTCCATTAAGTAGTATGAATAATGGAGAGGATATTGCGTGTTCAGACTTTGAAACATGCTATCCCGAAAAAGCAATTGAAACTGTACAGAAGTGGAGTAATGAACACCCACAGAAAACATATTTAACAGAACTGTTGAAAAACTATCCGAATGCTAAGCTTGGTGAAAATGGCGTACCTATGAATATGTGTCCGTCGATACTTGGGCTTCAAGACCTTGAAAACTGCGGTGAAATAAGTTGCGTTGAATGTTGGAATCAGCCTGTTGAGGACGGTGAAGAGTGATGAGAGTCTATCAGTGTGATAATTGTAACAAAGTTATCTCAAATCCGTACGCAGTTAAAATGAAGGAATTTTATGTAGGGATGATGGATACTGATTGCAGTAGTGGCATTGTGATTCCTATTGAAAGAAAGAGAAAAATTAAAATACATCTATGTGATGAATGCTACAAAGGCTTGCATGTTATCGCTGAAAAAAAGGAGCGTGAAAAGTAATGGAAATTATGCACAACGAAAAAACAGGAAAATTTGAACTTGCTAAAAAGCCGTATAAGACCGTTGAAATCAGATACGAAACCGAAGAAGATTACAACAATTTTGAAAAAATACTTGAGTTAAGTAAGTCGAGAAAGCCTATTCTGGCTGATGAACAGGTTATCCGTTATGTGACTACATACAAATGTCCTAACTGCGGAGGGCAATTCACAGGCAAAGGCTTATTGAATTACTGCTATCATTGTGGGCAGAGGTTGGATTGGTCAGATGAAATGGAGTGTGAAAAATAATGGCATTCCCTGAAAAGCTAAAAGCGTTAAGACTTGAAAATGGCTTAACGCAAGATGAATTGGGCGAAAAGCTCTACTTGAGTAGGTCAAGCATTTCAAACTATGAAATCGGAAAAAACGAGCCTACCATCGAAAACATAATTGCTGTGTCAGATTTATTTAATGTCACAGCAGACGAATTGTTGAAATGAGAGGTGAACACAATGACTAACTTTGAAAAAATCAAATCAATGAGCAAAGAGCAAATGACACATTTTATGCTTGATATTATGCTTGACACATTAAATAACAATGTTTGCGGTTATTGCGAAAATTGTGATGCTCCTTGTCTTGAAAATGAAGAAATTATTAGAAAATGGCTTGAAAGTGAGGTAGAAGAATGAGAGGTATTAAAAATATCACCGTTAATTACGATAACGGCGAAATAGAAACCTTAAATAAAGGTGTAGTTGTTAGTTTTGATGAAATCGACAATGAAGAAGAAACTATCAAAGTCAGATATCGTATGTGCGATATTAAAGGCAAGGATTTGCATTTGATTGTAAACGCTGTTGTTGCGTTGGCACAACAGCTGGGGCTACTAAATGAGGAGTGATAATATTGGCGTTCCCCGAAAAATTAAAAGCGTTAAGGCATAAATATAAATTAACGCAAGAAGAATTAGGTGAAAAACTCTGTTTGAGCAGAACAAGTATATCTTACTATGAGCAGGGAAAATTTGAACCTGATATTAAAACTATAATAGATATTTCAAATCTATTTGGAGAATTTGTAGCGCAAATCGCCGCAAGAAAAATTAAACCGCTCGGTTTGTACGATTACGCAAATTAGGAGAAAAAATGATTGATTAAGGAGAGTGATTTGGTTGAGTCAGAGAAAATCAATATCAAAAGACACAAGGCTTAAAGTTTACGAGAAGTACAATGGAAGGTGTGCATACTGCGGCTGTAAACTCGAATTAAAGGACATGCAAGTTGACCACATTCAGAGTGTTTATTGGTACAACGGTGCGAATGACATTGAAAACTATAATCCTGCTTGCAGAATGTGCAATTTTTATAAATCAACAATGCCTATTGAAGATTTTAGAGGGCAATTAGGCAAGCTAACCTCAAGACTCGAAAAGACTTTTATTTATCGTTTAGCGAAAAAATATGGTTTAATTCAGGAAGTTGAAAAGCCTATAAAATTTTATTTTGAAAAGGAGAATGATAGCAAATGAAATCAGTAATGAAAATTATGCTTGATGACGGTGCAAAAATGCCTAAAAAGGCACACGCAACAGATGTTGGATATGACATCTTTTCCCCGATTGATGTAGTTGTACCTGCTCACAGGAGTGTATTTATCGACAGCGGAGTACATATTCAGATTCCAATTGATGTTGCAGGAGTGCTGATATCCAAGAGCGGATTAAATGTTAAACACGGTATCACCTCAACAGGATTGATTGACCCCGATTACACAGGCTCTATCGGTGTTAAGCTGTACAATAACAGCGGTACAGATTATCGTATTACCGCAGGGGATAAGATTACTCAGATAATGTTTATTCCATATATAACAGCCTTTTTCAAGGCAGAAGATACTCTGGATAAAACAGAAAGAGGCGATGGTGGCTTTGGCTCAACAGGTAAATAACTGCTGTTATAACTGCTCAGAGAGGCATCTGAGATGCCACAGTAATTGTAAAAAGTACAAAGCATTCAAAGAGGATGTACGGAAGAAAAATAATTACATATGGGAGCATATCGAATCACAGAACGCTCTTGCAAGCAGTATTATAAGTCGCAATCGAAAGAAAAATCACAGATAAAGCAAAAAGAGCATCTCGCTTTGAGATGCTCTTTTTGTTCTGCCATAGGAGGGTGAGAGTATTGCAATTTATATCAAGGAGGTAGTTGTAGAAAGGCAGGACGGACAGCCTGTTAATTGTTGTTGTGTTTCAACATCCACAATTGAAACACACTGAAAGATGGTGTTGTCGGATGCCCTGCCGAAGTCACGCAAACAAGTCATCGGACAACCTCTGTCCGTCCGAGTCATCAGAAGATGACAAACAATGAAAATCACAACAGGAAAAGGACTCCTGCTAACTTAATTATAGCACATCCATCTCGAAAAGTATATGTTTGAAAGTTTATTTTTTGAGGTTAGTATTACAACCAAAAAAAAGCACATAATGAAGTCACTCACAAGGTAATACAACGAAAGCGAAGTGATGAAATTGAACCCCGAAGTTATCGTGTCGCTTTTATCTCTTACAGGCACGGTTATTGGCTCTCTCTGCGGTGTGTTGGCAAGCAACCGTATGTCAAGCTACAGAATTTCAAAGCTTGAAGAAAAGGTTGAAAAGCACAACAATCTTATTGAGAGAACTTACAAGATTGAACAGCATAACGCTGTTGTTGACGAAGAAATCAAGGTCGCCAATCATCGAATCGATGACCTTGAAAAAATCAGCGAAAGGAAAGATTGAACATGAAAAAGATTTTTACCAAAGAATGGGCAAAAGCTACGGCAATCAGAGCAATTAAGACCGTTGCTCAGACAGCAGTTTTTGAACTATCGGCGGAAGATTTAAATTGAAAGGATGATAATAATGAAAATGACAAACAAAATCTATGATGTACTTAAATACATTGCTCTTATCGTACTGCCTGCAATCGGTACACTTTACTTTGCCGTAGCAGGCATTTGGGGCTTGCCATACGGCGAACAGATTGTAGGCACTATCACAGCCGTTGACACCTTCTTAGGCGCTCTGCTCGGCTTGTCAGCTTATAAATATAACAAAACAGATGAAAGCGAGGAATAATTATTATGGTCTTATCTGAAACAATTAACGGTATGGTGAGTGAGGACTACAAAGAAAGATTCATAGCTGAATATCAGCAGTTATCAATCCGCCACGACGGCTTAAAGAAAATGCTTGATAACTGGGATAAAGGGAATTTGAATTTTACTCCGACTTGCCCACGCAGTACATATGACTTGCAAATTAAAGCAATGAGCGATTACAGAGCCGTACTTGAAGCAAGGGCAGTTATGGAAAATATCGACTTGAAAAAATTATACGCAGAAAGCGAGGAATAATTATGAAAGTTACTGCTATTGATGTCAGCTACTGTCAGACAGAAGTTGACTACAACAAAGTCAAGAACAGCGGTATTGACGCCGTGATTATCCGTGCAGGATTCGGTAAAGAAACCTATCAGAAAGATTCTGAATTTGAAACGCATTACAGGAACGCTAAGAAGGTAGGTCTTGCGGTCGGAGTATATTGGTACTCTTACGCATACTCTGTTGCAGAGGCAAAGCAGGAGGCTAAGGTATGCCTTGCGTGCATTAAGGGTAAAACGCTTGAATTGCCTGTATATTATGACCTCGAGGAGAGCGGTCAGACAAGGCTCGGTATGTCTGCTCTGACAAACATTGCAATTGCTTTTTGTGATGCTATCAAATCGGGTGGTTACCGTGCAGGAGTGTACAGTAATCTTAACTGGCTCAACAATCACCTTGATTATGAAAAGCTCAAAAGTAAATACAGTATTTGGCTTGCACAATGGTCATCCAACCCATCCAAGTCTTGTGATATATGGCAGAATGCCGATAACGGCAGAATCAGCGGTATCAGCGGTAATGTTGACACCGATGTCATCATGAATAAAAACATTATCAAATCAAAATCAGAGGTGAAGGAAGAAATGATTAAGAAGGGTTTAACAAACAATGCTATCCTTGCATATAAAAAACAGCTTTTGAACCTGTATAATGCAGGTATCATCAAGACTAAGGTTGACTCATCTGCAGGTTTCGGTGACGGAACAGAAAAGGCTGTCAGAGAAGTACAGACTATTTCAAAAATCAAGGTTAACGGTGAGGTTGGAGTCGACACAATCAATGCAACCGCAAAGCTGATGAACAATTATGTCAGCAAGCTAAGAGCTAAAATTTCAAACGCAAAAAAGGCTCTGTCATAATTGACAGATGCCCAAAGATGCTGTATAATATGAAGCACGGAAGTTTGTTTTTTTTAATTTCTACTGTGGTAGATTAGTTTTTTTATCCTTTCTTCCGTAAAAAAGATGACCTCGCTTATGTCATAGTGTGCGAGGTCATCTTGCTTGACTATCAACACGCAAAAAGTGCGTGTTGTTCTTTTAATTGTCTTCATAATTTCCTATTCATATATATTTACTACCTATGCAGGAAAGGCACACCATAAACGGTGTGCCTTTTTTGTTTTTTTATGACTGTTTTGCTGACTGTTTTGCGATTTGCAGAAGTTTTTCGATAACTAACTTTTCGACATAAATCGGTGGGTTATGTTTTCCCGACTCCCAATCTTGCACAGTACGATACGGAATAAGTAACAAATCCGTCATTGCTCGCTGTGTCAATCCTGCCTTAATACGTGCCTCTTTAATTGTCATAATTATCACCCCTTTTTAAATATTCAATGATTTGTAAACATCTTCCCAAGAGTCAAATTTACGGATTTCGTCCGACTCAATTTCTCCGCCCTCTTTGTAACTGCTAAAATCGTCAGGTAAAGCAAATTTATAGCATTTGTACTCATATATAAGGCATTGTTCCCAGCCGCAAAACTCTGCTATTTCGTCTTCATCATAACCGAAATTATCATAAAATGGGATTCCGTATGCTTTGAAATATTCGATTGTTGTACCTTTTTTGCAACTTGCTGGACTTGTGAAATCGGTGCAACAAGCATACTTGAGGTCATTCAAAGCCTTGCTTTTGGCATTTATTTCACTGTACCCAAGAGCGACAATTTTTTCAAAAATATCACCCGATGTACTTTCAGATGTGAAAGTTAGTGGAATTTTCTTGAATATCTCACCGTCAATATCTTTATCGGTTAAATTATTTTTGCTCACAAAAGCTTGATTGTAGCCGCTTTCGGATTCGATGAAGATTTCTTCAAATTCTCCTGTAATATCGACATCGGAGTAACCGCCGCCGTAAATTGTGAAATCATCCCAATCGCAAACATCTTCAAAGTTTTCGGCTTTTGGATTGATTACTGCGTACTCCACTAAATAAGAGTTACCGAACTGGTCAAAATACTGGCAAGTACAATTATCATCGTTATCAATTTCAGGGGTTGCAGTTGTTGTCAAAATTCTTTTCATAGTGTTTTTTCTCCTTTTTTGTGTCTGTGGGTGTTTCCCCGTGTTGTTAACTGTTGACTATAGTGTAACACGCGAATTTCGTGTTGTCAATACTTTTTTGAAAAAACTTAAAATTTTTTCGGGTAGGATGAGGCTTATAGGCTCAACCGCTTTTGTCTATCGTATTTTTCGTTAATTACTTACATTCAATACTATCAACTATTGATTTAAGCGTTGTTAATCTGCTTGAAAGATTTTCTAACGCTTCGAGGTCTGCAAATATACCGCCTAATTCGTCAAGCGTTATATACTCGTTTATCATTTCGTTTATTCTTTTTGCAAAAATTCTTGTTAATGCTGTTACATCATTCGTATTCATACCGTTACCCCCTTATTCTTCACCTAAATAATTGTGTTGCATTTCGTTCCACCTACTTACTGCGACTCTTACACTTGTATAATCGCCTGTGCAATCGCAAGCGGGGGTTGAACAACAAACAGCCCAATAGTCTTTATTATCGCCCAAAAGACTTTTCTCGGATGCAATAACAATTTTTCTATTCCCACAATGCTTACATGGTAATAATATATCTTTGTATTTTTCGGTGTAATACTTTGCCTTTTCAAACCGCTTTGCCATTACTCACTCTGCCCTCTTTCTTTTTTATAACTCAACCATAAATGAATAAGATTTTAACAAGATTGCGTCACATACAGCATTGAAATCTTCAAAACGAATATTACTGCTATGCTCGCAAATATCAGTTGCTATTTCTACAATATCATCACTTGTAATATCTTCTTTTTTTGCCATAGCAAGCATATTGCTATATTCATCATTATCACCACTTGTGTACCACGCTCTTTCGACACATAAAGCTCTTAATGCATCGCTTGATAATCTTCTAACAACTTTATAACCGTATTTCATAATATTACCTCTTTCTTTCTGCCCGTCCTGCCGATAGCACAGCGATTAGATGTTATGCCAAAAGTGATTGTTTTTGTGTAATTTTCTCACTTCCGAAGAGTTCACGGATTTCATCAAGACTGAACGTTTTTTTGCTCTTTTTCTTGTAATCTTCGTTGTGATAATACCACGCTGTTTTCTTCTTTGAAAATCTGAATTTAAGGGCTTTCAGCTGTTCACGGCAATTGTATGTGTTACCTGTTACCCATACCCAATTACCGCAGATTTCAATTTCAATTCCTTGCAATGTAATAAGTTCATTGATGATTTTTTTAAATTCTTCTGGAGTTTCTTTCACTTCTTCGGAAGTTTCGTAAACTTTGCCGTCTGCGGTTGATTTTGCATTTTTGAGAACTGCGAAGAGTTCGTCATATTCAGCATTAATCTCTTGCATTTCTTCTGTTGTTCCACCACAATCGGGATGATGTGCCATTGCAAGTTTTTTGTACTGCTTTTTAAGTTCTTCAAGTGTTTTTGGATTGCTAAACCATTTTGTGTTTGTCATAGTGTATAATCTCCTTTTGTTTTTTGGAGGTTTCCCTCTGTTGTGCCTTTATAATAACACGAATTTCGTGCCTTGTCAATAGCTTTTTTTGAATTTTTTGAAAAAATATTTATTTGCTGTTCGTTCGCTGACCGTTCGCTGTGTGCGGTTAGCGAATTTTTTTTTGCTTATATAGTATTTAATTCAAACATTATAGTGCAAAAGAGGTGTGACAATGTCATCAAATAAATATCCGTGGGCTGAAATAGAGCAAGAGTACATTAACGGCTTGGAGCAGTTTGAAATCCGCAAGAAATATGGAATGGCAGAGTCAACCCTGCGTAGGCATATAGACGAGTACGGTCTGCGTGAAAAAAGACAAAAAGTGACACAAAATGTCTACAAAAAAGCTACTGAACAGATTGAAAAACAAAAAGTCAACAAAATGACGAAGCTTATTAAAGCCTCAGACAAGATGGATGATTTAATCCTTGATTTTTTGAGGAGAGAGGGCGATGAGTCAAACGGCTACGATGTTATCCCACCGATGCAAACAAAAGACCTGCAAAGCCTGTCAAGAGCGTTGAAAGATGCCGTAGAGGTCAAACAGAATCTACACGGCATTATCGGAAGACTTGAGGCTGAACGGCTCGCACTTGAGCGTGAGAGGCTTGCACTTGAGCGTGAACGCTTGAAAGCTCAACAGGATAAAGACAGCATAGAGCCGACTATGTTTGCCCTCTCGGATGAGGCAGAGAGGTACGCAGAATGACAAAGATTAACTATTTAGGTGTACCGAATGACAAGCAAAGACAATTCTTGCTTGCAAAGCAGAAATATGTTGCGTATGGCGGTGCGAGAGGCGGAGGAAAGTCCTTTGCCGTCCGACTCAAAGCTAAATTATTGTGTGCGAGGTACGCAGGGATAAAGATACTTATAGTCCGCAGAACATATCCCGAATTGCTCAACAACCACATTAACACACTAAGAGCAGAACTGGCAGGAATTGCAAAATACAACACACAGGACAAAATCTTTACATTTCCGAACGGCTCAACGATAAAATTCGGCTACTGTAAAAACGATGCTGACTTGCAACAGTATCAGGGTGCTGAATTTGATGTAATTTTCATTGATGAGGCTTGTCTGCTCTCGGAACATCAAATCAAAGCTATTACAGCGTGTTTGCGTGGCGTAAACGATTATCCTAAGAGAATTTATTATACTTTGAACCCAGGCGGTCAGAGTCACGGTTATTTCAAACGGTTGTTCATTGACCGCAAATTCGGTCAGTATGAGCAAGCTGACGATTACTGCTTTATTCAGTCGCTTGTAACGGATAATAAAGCATTGATGGAAAGTCAGCCTGAATACATTCAACAGCTTGAGGCATTGCCCCCAAAACTCCGTGATGCTTGGCTATATGGCAGATGGGATGTATTCGAGGGAATGTTCTTTGAAGATTTCCGCACAGAGGTTGATGTTGCGGAGGCTCACAAGCTCGGTCTTTCTCCTGAGGATGCTCTCAAATACGGCAGATACACAAATGTGATAGAGCCGTTCGATATTCCGCAAGAATGGCGAGTATATCGAGCATATGATTTTGGTTACGGTAAGCCGTTTGCAATGCTGTACATAGCTGTTGACTATGACGGAAGAGCGTATGTTATTGATGAATATTACGGATGCACCGCAACACCGAATGAGGGTGTCAAGTGGCAACCGTATAAGCAGTTTGAGATGTTGTCGGAGTACGAACATACACAGCCACAGCTCGCAGGTCGGGAGATTCAAGGAGTGGCAGACCCAGCAATTTGGGATGGCTCAAGAGGTGAGTCTGTCAACGATGTAGCAGAAAAATACGGCATTTACTTTGACAAAGGACAAAATGACCGTATCGCAGGATGGATGCAGATGCATTATCGTTTTGCATTCAATGAGGTCGGCAAGCCGATGCTCTATGTGTTCAGCAACTGCAAACACACGATAAGGACTCTGCCTCTGCTGATGTTTGACGAAACGAAAAAAGAGGACTTGGACACAAGTCAAGAAGACCACATTGCCGATGCGTTGCGATATTGGTGTATGTCAAGACCGATAGCTCCTGCACGCAAAATTGAACCGAAGATACCACAGCCGAATCCGCTGTCGGAAGATAACGAAAGGAAGAACTATTTATGGCATTAAGACGAAAAAAAAGACAAGAAGAAAAGGAACGCAGACAGGCAGAACAGCAGACAGAACTGCAGAGAACGCAGTCTGCTCCCGACAACCGTATTTTGTGGACTCAAGACGAGCGGAATCAGCTTGAACATATGCAGAATGGCTCAAAAATGCCACAGGACGGCACAACAACCGAGCAAACAACGCAGATGTCATCAGATGATAACGCACCTACACAGGGCATTATAGACGGTGATACAACAGAGGCAAAAGCTGTGTTGAATCCTGTGATAACTGAGCGTACAGTCTTACAGGCATATGACCGATTAATGCGGTACAAGACCTACAAGACAAGCCTTGACAGGCGAATTAAAGCGAATGAAGATTACTGGAAACTTCGTCAGTGGGATTACTACGACCACAATGGCAACAAGAAAAAAGGTGACAACGAGGTCGCAACAGCTTGGCTGTGGAACTGCATTGCATCTAAGCACGCAGACTTGATGGACGGTTATCCTGAATCAAACATCCGACCTAAGCGTGAAGATGATGTGGAAGAGGCAGAAAAGCTCAAGAGCATCTTACCTGTTATCTTCGAGGAAAACAATTACGAAAATACTTACTCAGAACTTGCCAACTACATACTCAAGCAGGGTGTGTGCTGTGCAGGTGTCTTTTGGGATGGTACAAAACACGATGGACTCGGTGATATATCGGTCGAAAAGATTGATATACTCAATCTGTTTTGGGAGTCAGGTGTGACCGATATACAGGACAGCAAAGAAGTATTCCATACCTCTCTTGTGGATAATGAATCGCTTGTCAAGCAATATCCACAGCTTGAAGGTAAGCTCAACAGCCACAAGGTTATATCTGACCAGTATCGCACAGATGATGCCATTGATACAGACGGTAAGACAACCGTTGTAGATTGGTTCTACAAGCAGTCGGACAGCAACGGCAATCAGGTCTTGCATTACTGCAAATTTGTAGAGGGTACTGTGCTTTTTGCGACTGAAAACGATGCCGAAAACTATCCAAATGGTTGGTATGACCACGGACTCTATCCCTTTGTTGTTACTCCGTTATTCCCTGTTGAGGGCAGTATTGCAGGATACGGATATACCGATATAGGCAGAGGTGACCAACACGCTATAGATGTGCTTACACAGGCTATGCTCACCAATGCGAGAGTAACAAGTAAGCCTCGATACTTCTCCAAGACCAACGGAGCGGTCAACGAGGCTGAGTTTGCTGATTGGAGCAAAGACTTTGTACATGTAACAGGTAGTCTTAACGATGACTCAATCAAGCTGATTACAACCTCACCAGTACCGACATTTGTTGTGAATATGAGAGAAAACCTCATAGCTGAGATGAAGGAAACACTCGGTAACCGTGATGTGAACAATGGCGGTAGCACTTCGGGAGTCACCGCCGCATCGGCTATTGCGACAATGCAGGAGCAGAGCGGTAAGATGAGCCGTACTCATAATAAGATTATGTACACGATGCACCGCAAAATCACAAATATGGTCATCGAATTAATCCGTCAGTTTTATGATGTGCTTAGAGAGTACCGCATCACAGGCAAATACGGACAAGAAAAATTCGTACAGTACAACAACGCAGGACTCAAACCACAGAAACAACCGAGCATTCTCGGCAGAGATATGGGACTCAGACTGCCTTGTTTTGATATAGAGGTAACAGCACAGAAAGCCTCACCATACACGAAAATGGAACAGAACGAGCTTGCGATACAGTTATATAACCTCGGTGTGTTCTCTCCTCAGAATGTAGATATGTCATTAATGCTGTTACAGACTATGGATTTCGCTCATAAGGATGAAATCATACAGATGATAATGCAAAACGGCACAATGTTTGATAAGTATCAGCAGTTACAAAAGATTGCGTTCAACCTTGCACAGCAGGTAGATATGCAGAATGGCACACAGATGGCTGAACAGCTTGCACAGGCGATTCTCGTTGAAAATGGAAACAATTCCGAAGAACCGAGCGGTAACCTCTCTGTTGATGGCATTACAACAGACGATACATCCGAAAGGTCATTTATGACGAATGCAAGGGAAAAAGCACAGGCATCAACTCAGGTTAATCAGTAGTAAGGAGAATACTATATATGCTCAAAGTTAAAGTCGACACAAAGAATTACACCGTAACAATGAGAGGTCACGCAAATTTTGCCGAGAACGGCAAGGATATTGTTTGTGCAGGGGCATCAACGCTCTTGTACACGCTTGCGAACACGCTTGAAGCATTCCGCACAGCTATGACAGAGTTACCGTCATTTACCATCAATGGCGAGGGTGAGAAACAGCGTGTTACATATAGATGCAAACCTAACGAGGAATATGAGCCTAATGTGCAGTTAGTTTTTATGACTGTTACAACAGGCTTTAATCTGCTTGCTGAAAACTATCCCGATAACATTAAACTGACTGTTATATAATTCTCTCCTGACTCTCTCCTAAAGTTTCTAAGCACCCATAATTGGGTGCTTTTTTTATGCCTAAAATAACATTTTGCTGATGACCGCAAAATGTTCAATTTGTAAAAATGGGTGTTTTTTACGAATTGCAAAATTTTTTATCGTTTTGAAATTGATGGTTGGAGGTGTTTGGTCTTGCAATGCTAAATTGTGAACATAGGCTCGTGACCTTAACCACAGACTTTTTTATGGAAGGAGATAGCAATGGTTAAGACTATCTCAACAGCCGTTGTTACTGAACTTATGTTCCGTTGTTTCAACATTCAGCTTTTTGCTGACGGTGGCGGTGGTGCATCTGCAGGTGCATCCGCAGAAGTAGGAACAGGCGAAGGCTCAACAGGCATTGCAGGAGAAACAACAAGCACATCGCTCCCTGCCGATGGTAACAAAAGCTCTGCACCGAAGATTGTTTACGGTAAGCAGAGTACAAGCAACACCGAAGTCGGTGCTGTTCCCGAAGAAAAGCCGAAAATGACTTTTGCCGAACTCGTCGAGTCTGACGAGTGGAAAGACGATGCCCAGAAGTATATGGACAAAGCCTTTTCAAAGAGATTCAAGGAGCAGGAGTCGCTCAAGGCTGAAAACGCAAGAATGCGTGACATCCTCAACATAGCTAATGTCAGATACGGACTTGATTCCGCATCAGACAGTTTCCTTGATGACCTCAGCAACAGCATTCAGAATGACACAAAACTGTATGAAGATGAGGCTCTTGAGGCAGGATTGCCTGTTGAGGAATATGTCAAAGTCAAGAAAGCAGAGAGAATTCTTGAGAACAACAAGCGTGAACAGGCAGACAGAGAAAGACAGGCATTCATTAACGAACATTGCAAGAACCTTGTGAGTCAGTCGGATGCAATGAGAGAACAGTTTCCGTCTTTCGACCTTGAAACAGAGATGAGTAATCCTCAGTTTCGTAAGCTTGTTGACCCACAGGAGTTAGGCGGTATCGGTCTTTCAGTAGACAACGCTTACCGTGTGATTCACTACAAGGATATTCTCAACGCTACTGTAAACAATGCGGTCAATCAGACAGCTATCAATACTGCAAATGCGGTTAAAGCAAACAAAGAAAGACCAAGGGAAAACGGTATGAATCACCGTGCATCCGTCATTGTGAAGGATGACCCGTCACAGTTTACTCTTGATGATTTCAAACGCATCAAGGAACAGTTTATAAGGACTGGTGTTGCTCCAAAATTCTAACTTTAAAGGAGCATTATTATGTCTAATATTATGTACAATCTTATTCTCCAGCTTTTCGCTGACGAAACTACATTAAACGCAAACAAAACATCCGCAAGTGGAATGTCCCCGACAATGAAGACATTCTACGACACTTCCCTTCTCGAAAACGCAAGGGCAGAACTTATCTTCAATCAGTTCGGTGACAAGCAGAAAATTCACGGCAATAAGTGCGAATGGCGTAAATTCAACACATTCCCGAAAGCTCTTACACCGATTACCGAAGGTGTCACACCGACAGGACAGGCTTTCGGTATGACGAAGATTGAAGGTACAACATCACAGCACGGCGATTACACCACAATCACAGACAGACTTGAGTATGAGGCATATGACCCGATTATTCAGGGTTGTACAGAAGAGATGGGTGCATCGGCAGGTGCGACTATGGACACACTTACGAGAAATGTCCTCATTGCAGGTAACTCTGTTATGTACTGTCCGAAGAAGGACGGCACAGTAATCTCAACAAGAGATACACTCACAGCAGATTGTGTTCTCACTCCTGCGGTTGTAAAAAAGGCTGTTACTTGGCTCAAAAAAAACAAAGCACCGAAGATTAACGGTAGCTATGTATGTCTTATCCATCCCTCGGTCGCTCATGACCTTACAGAGTCTGACGAGTGGAAAGAGTACCACAAGTACAATGACACAGCACCGATTTTCAAGGGCGAAATTGGCGAACTTCACGGTTGCCGTTTCGTTGAGTCAACAGAGTGTAAGATTCACGCACACAACAAACTCGGCATCGCTACATATGATACACTCTTCCTCGGTGCAAAGGCTTTCGGCATCATTGAACCCGAAAACGAGTCAATGCACATGATTATCAAGGATAAGTCGGAAATCGGCGGTCCTCTCGAACTTTACAGCACAGTAGGCTACAAATTTAGTCACGGTGCTAAGATTCTGTATGAGGAGAGAATCCTCCGTGTCGAGTCAGGTTCTTCTTACTCGACTGTTGATGAGGAAAACTGATAAGGAGATTATCTTATATGGCTACAACTTCAAATAAAAAGGATGCAGGACTTACAGGCAAAAAGGTTACTGTTATTCTTCCCCGTGACCCTCAGATTGAGGGTGACGGAGCAGAACAGGAATTCTTCTCGGTCAACGGTCACAATATTCTTGTGCAGACCGATGTACCTGTTGAGGTGGATGAAATCTTTGCTGAGGTTATTAATAACAAGGCAAAGGCTCGCACACAGGCGAGGGAATTCATCAAAAAGATGGCATTCAAAGACAGCAAGCCGATGGCTTGATTTGAGATTAAGAGGCGGTTTTTCCGCCTCTTTTTTGTTTTTAAGGAGATGAAAATATGGACTACATTACAATAGCTGATGCAATCGATATGATTGATGCAACAGTACCTAACAACCGCACAGAAGACGAAAAGATTGCCTGGCTTGATTCTCTCGACAGAATGGTTAAAAACGAAGTCTTTGACACGCACGAAGGTTATGAAGATACAGACTTCATCGGATATGACGAGAACACATCACGCAATCAGCCGTTACTGATTCCTAAACCGTATGCAGTAGAGATTTACAAGACATTTCTTGAACTCCAAATACACCTTGTCAACAAGGAGTATGACAGATACAACGCATCATCTGCACAGTACAGCAACCATTATGATTCTTTCGTCAATTGGTGGCATTGCAACCATATGCCGAAAGAGGTTGCTCACATTACATTTTAGGCGGTGATACTATGGCTTTCAATTTTCCACAGCTTGATTCATCCTCTGCACAGCGAGAGTATCAAGAGCAGTTTGCAGGATATAACCACAACATCCGCATCGGTGACACAGAGTTTTATGATATGCAGAATATGACAGGCAATTACTATCCTGTGTTGTCACCGAGAGATAAGAGAGGCATTGTACAACAGTTTACCAAACCAAAATGTATGGCAAGCCGTGATAACCTCTGCTACATTGACGGTATGTATTTATACATTGACGGCGAAAAGGTTGACCATATTATTTTGACGGACACAGAAAAAACAATGGTATCAATGGGTGCATATCTTGTTATTTTCCCTGACAAGGTCTTCATTAATACGGAAGATACATCTGACTGGGGATATCTTGATAACACGATTGAAATAGCAACAGAGGTCAACAATGTTGTATATACAATGTGTACGCAAGATGGCACTAAGTATCAGTATCAAAATCCCAAAGGCGAAAACTATGTATATGTAGGTGATGAGTCACCTAATGTCGGTGAGAAGGAAACAGTCGCAAACGGATATAAATGGCTTGATACAAGCGGTGACACGCACTACTTGAAGGTATGGAATTCAAACACACGGATGTGGTCATCTCTCTCAACAACCTATGTGCGTATTGAGTCAACAGGCATTGGTAAAGGTTTTAAGGAAGGTGATGCCGTAACAATCAGCGGTTGTGACTCCTCATCCTCTTCGGGTAGTGACAAAATCAAAGAACAGATTGATACTCTTAACACCTCAATGCTTATCAAGTCTATTGACGAGAAGGAAAACTGGATTGTAGTTACTGCAATACTTGATAATGTTGTCACTCAGTCTACAGGTACAGTCAAACTTGAGCGTGTTGCTCCAATTATGGACTTCGTCATCGAATCGAACAACCGTTTGTGGGGATGCCGTTACGGTCTTAACAACGAGGGCAAAATCGTCAATGAAATCTACGCTTGCAAGCAGGGTGACTTCAAAAACTGGTTTGTATATGCAGGTATATCAACAGATTCTTATGCTGTTTCTGTTGGCTCAGACGGTGCGTGGACAGGTGCAATTGCTTACGGTAATTATTTACTATTCTTCAAAGAAAATTGCATACACAAGGTTTACGGCTCAATGCCGAGTAATTATCAGGTCATTGAGCAGAAAGTGAGAGGTGTTCAGAAAGGTTCATCCAAGAGCCTTTGCATACTCAATGAAACTCTGTTCTATAAATCCGCAACAGATGTCTGTTACTATGACGGTTCATTGCCGACAAGCATATCAAATCCTCTCGGTGCGGTTAGCTATAGCAACGCTGTCAGCGGTAGTATTGGAAATAGATATTATATCTGTATGCAGAACACAAGCGGTGTATGGACTCTCTTCGTTTATGATATCACTACTGGAATGTGGCACAAGGAAGATAACATTCACATCAAAGAGTTTTGCAAGGTTAAAACAGACCTTTACTTCGTTGATGCCGACAGTTATCAGCTTATGACCACAACAGGCAGAGGCACGGCAGAAGATGACTTTGAATGGTATGCGGAAACAGGCTCTATAGGCTATTCTTACTCAGATAACAAGTATGTGGGAAGAATGTTACTCAGAGTACAAAAACCGATTACAAGCCAAATTAGAGTGCGTATTCGCTATGATGACTCAGAGCATTGGGAAACAGTTTCGTCAATTGGCGGTCACGGCACGAAATCTTATAGCATACCTGTCCTACCTCGCAGATGTGACCATTTTGCAATTCGTATTGAAGGCAAAGGTACTTGCAAGATTTACTCGATTTCAAAGGTATTGGAGATTGGAAGTGATGTATAGTGAATTTTATTGATTTGCCAAATATTGGCAACGGTACAGCCGAAGAACAGCTTGCACAGATACGCAGTTACATATACCGTAACAATGAACAGTTAAACGCAACGCTTGCCAACCTCTCAGTAGATAAGATGTGGGAGCAGACAGCATCGGCTCTGTCTGCATCCAATGGCGATGTTATTGAAGTTAACAAAGACCTTATGAGCCGTTATGCTACCATCCGTGACCTTGTAATTAAGACAGCAGATGTAGTGATACAGTCAGACGAAAAATTCACTTCGCAGATGAACGGTAATTATGTTGCAATCTCTGACTTTGGAAAATATCTTCGTGACACAACGCTCGATATTTCAGGGAGTAGTGTAGGAATTGAATATTTATACAATTATGCATCACAGCTCGAAACAGACCTTGATAATTACAAAGTCAATCAAACCTCTTATATCAAGCAAGGTTTACTTGATGAAAGCGGAGCAAGTCCGATATACGGTGTTGAAGTCGGTTTGCTCTCGGATTCCTTCGAGTACAACGGCAAGGTTATCGACACACGGTCGAACCTCAAAACAAGAATTACACCGACTGAGATGTCTTGGTGGGCAGAAAACAAAAAGCTTTTTTATCTCGACAAAGACTCAGTATATTTCCCTTATGCAAAAATAACTGGCGGTAGTATCAATATCGGTAACGGTACATTTACTGTTGACAGTTTCGGAAATGTCAACGCAATATCAGGTACAATTGGTGGATTGGATATTACTGCTCTTACAGATATGGCTATGGGCATTGATATCCGACCTAATGCTACACTTGTCCGAAAGACAGCTACAGAAGGATACAGCGTACCGAATATTTCTGTAACGCTATCGTCAAGGAATGTTGAGGTTGCATCAACAAAATGGTATATTTCCTCAGACGGGGAAGTGTGGACACAATACACTCAAACCGCAATGAAAACGAATATGATAATCTCTTCTGCAACCGCTTTCAAAAATTCATCTGTTCTGTATGTTAAAGCCGAGTCAAAAGACTCAGCGGATAAAACATACATAGCCGTTTGTTCAATCGGGTGTGTTTCTGACGGTGTTGACGGTACAAGTTTTAAAATTTTAGGCTCAGCATACAAAGAAACGGATGAGTATATAACAACTGTTATTTACGATATATATTACGATGCCGATTGCACGAAAATCATCAACAGCACAACAACCACGCTGTCAAACGGTGACTCGTATATTATCAACGGATATCTGTTCGTGTATGACACCAAATACAATGCTTTTGTTTGCACAGGTGAAATCAAAGGTAAAGACGGTAAAAACGGCACAGATGCACAGGCTTATGAAATCTATACCGATGTATCATCTGTCAACAAAAACATTCTCGGTACATCTTGCACCCCATCAACAATAAACATTGAATTCCGTCAGAACTCAGGCGGTAATACACAGCTTGTAACTGCAAGTGAGATAAGAGTATGGAGAATAAACGGCAACAAATCTGTATTTTACAAGTCAAAGAAAAATACAAATAATTTCATTCTTTCGCTGTCGGGAGAATTCAACGCATACATATCAACTTGCACGGCTATCAAGATTGAAGTCAGTTATAACAACAAAGTCTACACAAAGACAATTCCGTTGATTGTATCGGCAGAAGAAATCAAAGCTTGGGCGAAAGTAGAAAACGGTCAGACGGTTATTGACGGTGCAAAAATCTACACAGGCTCTATCACAGCTGAGAAGATAGATATTGCATACCGCAACACACTTGCGACAGGTGAACAGCTTACAACAGCTATCTCAAATGTTAATGACTCAATATCTGCTTGGGCAAGTAAAATCGACTCCAACACAACGGATATTGCTAACTTAACGGTTAAATCAAACGAAATCTCATCAACTGTTACGCAGAAAACAAGTACAAGCACTATCCAAAGCATCATTCGGCAATCGGCAAATGCGGTTGAGTTTGCTTGGAGCGAATCGAAACTTGGTAATGTTATTAGGCTCGAAGACGGTGATATTAACTTTTATTATTTTGGCAAGAAAATGTCGAGTGTTTCGCAATACGGACAGTCTTTTTGGCGAGATAATCTTTCAATTGGTTACATTGGTGCTACTGCATGGAAAACTGCACCATCAATTAAAGGACTTGCGATTAACCTTGATAAAGCTAACGGAAAATTTATTGCTTTCGGTTACGAAAGTGGGGATAGTTATGAAACGCAATTAGCATTTGCTAAAAACAACGCAATCGGAAACGATAACGAAGGTGTATTTTGCTACGCTAATTTTTTTGGCGGTAACACATTCAACAGCGGTTGGAGTACAATACGCAGATTTTGGCTTCGAGATGTTTCTGTTGAAATGGGATTGCGTACCAAAGACAATCGAAACGGTCAGTTATACAACACGGTTACAGCAGATATACCGTATATCCGAACAATAAAATCAGGTAGTAATGGCTCAATTACTTGGACATATAGCACACTTAAAGTAGTTAATGGGTTGATTACAAGCTATTAAAAAAGGAGAATTTCTATGGACAAAAACATCACAAAAACAGGAGAAGGAATCACAACAAACACACCACCAACAGCACCTGAATCAGTATTGATTATGGATTTGCGAAACAAATTATATCAGCTTGCTAACTATCCTAATCTTTCACCAACAGTTATTGAAATGGCTTTTGGCGAAGTGTACAAGTCTGTGCAGAACAAGGCATTAACAACTGTACAGACAGAGTATGAGAATTACCGCAAGCGAGTCGATGAATTTGAAAAGGAACATAACCCGAAAGGAGATTAAAGCATATGGCATATGTATATCAAAAATACAATCAGTCATCAAATGCAACAAATTATCAGAATCGGCAGGATGATGCAACAAACCGATATAACGATTACGCTCAGACAGGCTACACAACAGGGGCAGGTGGTTTTGGCGGTCAGATTAATTCTGCACAGGCTAAACTTAATCAGTTATACGGCAACAACAATCTCTCACAGCAGTTTAAGTACAGCAATCAGGGAGCATACAACAAGGCAATGAACGCTGTTGCCAACCGTAAACCATTTTCCTACGACCTCTCGAATGATACGCTTTTCCAACAGGCAAAAGAGCAGTATCAGAATATGGGCAAGGTCGCAATGGCTGATACAGTAGGTCAGGCATCTGCCATGACAGGTGGTTACGGCAACAGCTACGCAACAACCGCAGGCTCACAGGCTTATCAAGGCTATCTGCAACAGCTTAACAATGACATCGGTAATTATTACAGTATGGCATTAAGCGGTTACAATGCCGAAACAGACAGACTTAATAACATTTACAATATGTACGCTCAGGACAGAAGTCAACAGCAGAATGAGTGGTCTAACAATTGGAATGTATATAACAATCTGTACGGCTTGTATCAGAGCGAATTGCAGAACGCACAGAGCAATGACCTCAACGCTTGGGGTCAGAAAGGTACAAACCTTTACAACTCCGCTAATCTTGCGACAAATCAGTACGGTACTGCATCAAGCAATGATATTGATACTTGGAAACAAGGTGAAACATTGCGTGCTGAACAGGCACAGCAGGAAGAAACTGAGAGAGCAAACCGTATTGAAGAGGCATACAAGAATGCACAGCTTGCCGAACAAATCAGAGCAAACAAAGCCGAAGAGGCTTACAGACAGTCTGCACTTGCTGAAACAATTCGCAACAACAGGGCTACCGAAAAAATCAATTCATACAAAGCACAAAATTCCTCTTCTTCCAAAAACAAAAACAGCGGTGAAAACTGGTACAATGTCAATGCGAAAGCAACGAGGACGGGCACAACTTCAAATCTTATCAGCGAAATTGACAACAAAGCCAGAAGCTTGCAATACTCAAAATACTCAGGCGACTACACCAAAGCCATTAACGATATTCTTCCAAAATATCTTAATAATGCTTTTGCTAATCATACATTGTCAAGCGGTGAAATCAACTATCTTTCAAGCTACTACGGTGCATCTGACATCGGCAAAGCGTATAAGCGAGCACACAAAACATCAAGCTCAAAATAAGGAGAAAATCTATGAATTACCTTGATTACCTTAAAAAGAAAAAAGATGAAAATGATAATTCCCAGTCGAACACCACGACTGGGAATACCTCTAACGAAAAAAGCGATAGTTTGCTTGATGCAATCAACGGCAAAAACGGTAACAATGATTATCTCGATTATCTCAATAGTCAGCCTGTACTCGGTCAGGAAGAAGAAGAAACACAGGCATTACACGATATGGGTAATGGCGAAGATGTGTTATCAAGATGGTATGACTCTGCAAGCAATGCAACATCTAAGGCTTATTATGAAAATCAAAATACAGCCTTTGATTCTCTAAAAAACAGAGCTGACACAATCTCAAAGTATTATCAAACAGCCGATGCTCTCAAAGGCTCTGCAAAACAGTTTTATGATAAATACGGCTATACTGATGACTCATCAGATATGCAGAGTGCTATCTCTGACCTTAACATTGCGGAAGACAATTTCAAAACGAACGCAAAAGAAATTCAAAATGCAATGTCAGATTTTGACACAGAACAGGAATACAAATCTGCTGTTGCACAGGCAGAAGAGGATGCCAAAACCTCTGATGATTTACAGAAGGAATATGACAAGAAGAAAGCCGAGTATGACAGTACTTGGGGCGATTTCAACAAAGAATATGCCGAAATTGGCGGTGGATACAACAATAATCCCTTCACTACGCAGGGCAAAAACGCAAACAAGAAATTGCAGGAACGCACCAATCAAAGAGCCGAACTCGGTGAACTACAGAAAAAAATCGACAAAAAAAAGGAACTTGAAAACGAAAAGAAATACTATACTGATTTTCGCAAGCAAAATCCCGAAGTGGCAAAAACTCTTGATGCTTATTATGATATGCAGTCATATGAAGAGGAACACTCCAAAGATGCATTTGATACATATAACAAGGATGCTTTAAAAGAGAAACTCAAAAAAGGTAAAATGCCGACAGATTCCTTATATACTGATGAAGAGAAAAAAGCTATCGAAACTAACTTTAATTCGCTCAAGACTCTTGATGGTTGGAATGTTGACCAAATTTATAAATACTATAAGCGAGCCAAAGACAGAGAAAAAGCCGAGAAAGAAAATGAAAATATTAAAGATTTTGCTGATAAACACCCGATTGCAAGTACGGCTATAAGTACGCTTAATATGATTCCGTCAGCTTTTGAATCCTCACCAAAGCAAGTCGCATCTGTTGTTGATAAATGGACAGGCGGTGACGGATATTATAATCCTGAGGAATCTGCCGTGTACAAAAACAATTTACTGCAACAAGAAGTCGCAAGTAATATAGATAATCCGTTTTTGCAAGGTGTGTATCAACAGGGAGTCAGCCTTGTTGATAACGCTATTCGTATGGGTATCGCATATGCAAATCCTGCTGTCGGATTATCTATGATGGGTGCGGAGGTAGCAACACAGGGATTTAATGATACTGTTGAAAATGGTGGCTCAGTAGAACAGGCTCTTGTCACAGGTCTTACCTACGCAGGTGTCGAGGTGCTTACCGAAGGTGTATCACTTGGCAAACTGAAAAGTTTCAAGAATGGCGGTGTAAAGGAATTCAAGAGCATTTTAAAGAATGCAGGAAAGCAGATTTTGACTGAGGCATCGGAAGAAGTATCTGCAACGCTCCTTGATAGTGTAGCAGATGAAATCATTAACGGTAGCTTATCTCAGCTTGAAACAGAGTATGACAAATATATTGACAGCGGTATGTCCGAAACTGAGGCAGGACAGGCAGTAATGCTGAATTACGGCGGTCAGATTATACAGGATGCGATTGGCGGTGCATTAATGGGTGGAATTTCGGGTACTGCTGTCAATACATCTCAGTACAGAAGAAATATTAAGGCAGGAAAATCTATATCCTCTCTTGATAACATAGACACAATTAAAAATCTTGCAAAGCATTACGGCCTTAATGACAGCGTTACCGATTATGAAAGCAATCCGACTGATGCAAGACTCGGAGCTTTGCAGAGCGAGACATACGAAAAAGCAACAGAAAGTATGCCATCGGAAAAGGAAGTTAAAAGAGTCATCAAAAAAGCAAACCTTGCATCGGATGAAAATGTTGTTGCAAACAAACTTACAAACGGCGAAAACTTGACAAATGATGACCTTGAGAAAATCAAAAAGTCTGAAAGTTTAAAGTCACTTCTTGCAAACAATGTTGTCAATCAGGCAAAGAGTGCAAGATTCAATCAGCAAACTGCATTGCTTTCCGCAGATACAAAACTGTTCACACCGAGCCTCATTGAGTTTGACTCTGAGAAAAGTGATGCTGATGCAAATCCTAACAAAGCCGAAACGCTCAACAAGTTTCTTTCGGAAAACTCTAAAAATATGACAATCAACACCGATACGGTTGATAAGATGAAAGATGCTTATAACGGCTTAGAAGATAAAATCGAGCCTGATACTTTCGCTATGGAGTATGCGAGATTTTTCAATCAAGGTGTCCGTGCGGTTGCGTTTAAGAGTTTGAATAGCACGGCATCACAGTTACCGTACAATGTACAAGTATCGGCTTACGAAGATGGCTTGAATAAGTACACAACGGCACTCAAAGCAGGCAACGCTCTTTCAAAATTACAGCAGGAATGGAAAGACAAAACAAACGGTTACGCTAAAGGTACGGTTGATAATTCTGCTCTTGAAGGTATCGAACTTAACGATGAGCAGAAAGCAACAGCTAACTACATTTCAAAGTTTGCTGACTTTGGCTTAAATGTCAAGTTATATGCCTCACAAGCTGACGAAAACGGTAATTTCTCACTTGAAAACGGTGCGTATAATTCAGCTACTAACACCGTATCAATTGACCTCAATGCTAAAAGAAAAACTGTTGACCAAGCATTAAAGCAAGGTGCGATTATAGCAACATTCGGTCACGAGTTGACTCACATTGCAGAACACGCACCAACAGAATATGCTGAACTTACAAAAGCAATTCGTGATACAGTCGGTACAGATATTTTTAATGCAACTGTTGATAAACACCGTTCAATTCTTGAAGATTACAACAGCAAAAGTTGGCAGAAAATGTCCGAGAGTGAAAAAGAAATTTCAGCAACAAAAGAAGCCATTGCGGAGTTTTCTTCTGACCTTGTTAATCAAAGTAAAATTCTCGAAAAAATGTCGAAAGAAAATCCATCGGCAGGTAAAAAGTTTATCAACGCAATCAAGAATGTAATTGCTAAAATCAAAAAATTTATCACAGGCGACCGAGGAAAAACAGAGGAAGCAAGATTACTTGAATCAACCGCAAAAGATTTACAAGGCATTGTTGATAAATACGAAAAAGCTGTTATTGAAGGTCTGAAAAATCAGAACGCTAAAATCTACGCAAAAAAATCCTCAACAGAAAGCAATAATTCTGTTGAAGAAAATAATACTGAAATTCAGAACAACACAAGAAGCGGTAGCTTTCTTTCTGACAGCGAGGTTGATGACAAATACTCTCAGGCTGTCAAAAGTAATGACATCGAAACGGCACAAAGGCTTGTCGATGATAAAGCTATGTCTTGGGGAGCATACTCAGAGGATGGAAAAACCCCAACAAAGCTTTATCACGGCACAGAAAGTTTTGGTTTTACTGCTTTTGACCTTTCTAAGATGGATGACGGCAGAAGTATATTCTTAACGAATAACCCTGAAATTGCCTCTACATATTCAGGTGTTGAAACTGAAAACAATATACAACCCACAATAAACTCCATTAAAGCGATAAGCTCTAAAGTTAAATCAATGTCTATTTATGAAATTGAAAAGAGTTTAAACTCGCTCACGCACGATAACACTAATCCCGAATTAAGAGCAGATAATGATGATTTGCATTACTCAATTGTAGATGAAAACGCTGTTAATAAGTTTACGGCTAAAGTTAATTCTGAAATTGATTATCTCATAGATTACTTGAAAGGCAGAGAAGGATATTTTACAAAATTCCCGAAAATTGATTACGATACTAAGTATTCTGATTTTGTAGAAATGCTTAAAAATCGTCAATATAATAAGATTTCAAATCCTTTATTCAATTTAATTGAAAGCACAAAGTTTGACTCTACGGAAGAAGAACAGAAATTTCGGAAAATTGAAAAAGACAGTTATGAATTAGTTAGAATTTTGGAAGTTTATAATAATTCCCCAATAATCATAAGTAAGGATTCCCAAGGCACAATTTTTGGCGTTTTTAACGAAAATAAAGCTAAAGATTATCTAAAAGGTAAATTAACGGAACAGGTACAAAAAGGTAACTATTCGTTGTTTGCTAAAATAGAAAATCCTCTTATTATTGATGCCAGCAAAAGTAATTGGAATGAAATTGATGTGAAATCAGTTATAAATACTCCTTTCGGTGATGCAATTAAGGCGGATTATGGTGAGGATTATTTCGATTACGGAACACAACACCTTTCAACAAGAGAAGTTTCTAACTATGCCAAACAGGCAGGCTATGACGGTGTCATTTTCCAGAATCTTAAAGATAACGGTGGTCGCAACAGTAATGTTTCACTTGATACTGCTTCTGATGTTTACATTGTTTTCAATCCGAACAATGTAAAATCAGCCGATGCAATAACCTACGATAATAACGGTAAAGTAATTCCGCTTTCAGAGAGATTTGATGGTAATGAAGATGATATTCGCTACAATATTAGTGATGATGATTTTTTATCAGATGATGAATATAATGATTTGTTTGATTTTGATTACAATGAAGAAGAGGGAAATATAGACTTTAAAAAAGCAGTTGATGAAAACCATCCTGAATTGACAATTGAGCAAATATATCATCATTCTGCAAATAATGTCAAAGAGGGCTTGCTTGCAAGTAAAGGTATCAAGCCTGATGCTAAAAAAATCAACAACATGGTTAAATCTGTAATGAGGAGCTACTACATCAATCCTAATGCCGAAATAGACTCTCTTGTTACTGAGTATGTAGACTCATTAAATGCAGTTATTGACTCCGTACAAAACGATAATTCGGAATTTAATGAGGCTTTTAAAAAATTTGTTATGAAGTGCCGTGAAGCATTGCAATACTCGACACAGCTTGACGAACAACACGAAGCTTGGGCAAAAGAAATTCGTGACGAGTTAAAAGGCACAACCTTGCTTATCCCTGACAACGCAATCGACACAATCAAGGAAAACTATGGTAGTGTCGGAAAATACCGTAAAGCCTTGTTCGGCAAGATTAATGTCAAATTAGAGCGTAACGCAAAAGGCATTAACGGTAATGCAGTTGGTTCGTACATTGAAGATATCGGCTCACACCTTGAAGAGTTAGGCGGAAGGTCACTTATGATAGAGGACGGCTTCGACTGGGACAGCGACAGCGGTTATCAAATGCTTGACCGTATAATGAACTATGAACTTGCACCACATTATGTATCGACATATGGCGGTAATATACAGAGTGAAAGTACAATTGATGCGTCGGCAATACAAATGGCTTTTGATACCACGGCAGAATATTTTAAATTGCAAAGCAAACAAGCCGTAACACAAAAAAATGTTGATAAACGAAAACTTAGTGAAGTGACAAAAGCTCTCAAACAAGCACAGGAAAATCAAGAAATTTTGCGTAAAAAAATTATCGAAGAATATGAAGCAAAACTTGCAGAAAAAAATAATATTTCTATACAAATCACTGCAGGTGATTTTCTTTCAACAAGAGAGGCACTCGCACAGGCTCTTGAAACAACAACAATTAACGCATCAGAGCGAAATACCGTCAAGACCTATCAACAGGGACTTGAGCAGATGAACAAACTCAACGATAAACTTAATGAGATTGACGATAAAATCAAGGCTATCAATGCCAAAGATAACATCTCTAACAGCGACAAAGCGGAGATTGCATCGCTTGAGAAAGTTAAAGCGGAAACCAAAGAAAAAATCGTAAACAAAGACAAAAGTCTTTTAAAATTGGAGTCAACCGAGGCAATGCGTAACATCTTGAAGTACGAAACTTCTAAGAAGATTGCAAGTGTGCGTGAGCAGAAGAATGAGCGTATTGCTGAAATCAGAAAGCAGGAAACGCAGAAACGCAAGGATGCTGTTGCAAAACTCCGTAAACAGAAGAACGATAAGATTGATGATATCATTCTGAAAAACCGTGAAAAACGCAAAGCGGATGCTGAGAAACGCAAGGATAATCAGGACTGGTCACACTCAATCAGCGAAATTAAAAAATACTCAAAGAAATTGTTAGATGCTGTCTTGCATCCGACAGAAAAAATGTATATTCCATACGGCTTGAACGAGCCTATCAAAAGCATTACATCAACTCTTCTTGATTCAATCAATCTTGATAACGATACTAAGATGTCAGACAATCTGAGAAAACTCTCTCAACAGCTTGAACAAGTCAATCAAAGTGATGAACATTACGGCGATTTTTACAATGCTTACAATGAGGAAATTATCGAGGAAATAAAAGGTTTTGCCGATTACCTTGATGATAGGCTTGAAGGTGTCAAAATCAAGAAACAGACACAGGGAGAAAGCCTTATTGAAGGACTCACACACGAAGAGGCTAAGGAAATTGAACAGATTGTCAAAGATGTGTACAACGCAACAAGGGATGCTGTTAAGCAGATTGGTAGACAGAACGCTATTACTAACTATGAGTCAGGTTTAAGAATTATTAATCAAACAAGAGAACTCGGTGATGTTAAACTTAATGTAATGGACTCGTTACTTGACCAAGTATTATCACCGATGCGACTTATGGCGAAGTACACAGGCTACAATGCGGATGCCGAGCTTATGTATCACATCAATGCTCTTAACGAAGGTACGGAAAAGTACAATATGTTTAAGATGCTTGCCGAAAAGCCTCTCAATGATTTTATCAAAGAAAATCCGAAGGACTACGAAAGCTTTAAGAATGATGTCATCGAAATCAAATACCGTGACAATAAGAATGTTGCACAGACTGCCAAAATGACAAAGTCACAGGGATTGCAGATACTGATGTCTTGGACAAGAGAACATACAGAAGACTCTCACCTCGACCATATGGAGCGAGGCGGTGTTACTTTGCTTGATGCCGAACAGATAAGCAAGGGCAACTATGAAAAGGCATTTGCTCAGAGAAAAACAATCAGAGGCATTAATTTAAGTTTCATATCGGCTGTGCAGAGCCAAATGGGAGATTTTGAAAATCATTATCGTGAACTTGCTGAAACTCTCTTCAACGAGGTTTCTAACGCTTACATCAATGACACTTCTGCGATTCTTTTACATCGTGACATTGCAACCGAAAAATACTACATACCTTTTGCCGTTAATAAAGATTTCCTTTCAACGGAAATTGACGGTCTGAAATACGATGCAACCATTGTCAACAAAGGTGTGTTTAAAGCTACCAAGAGAAACGCACCACAGGCTCTTAACATTGCAGGACTCGACAGCGTTATATCTAAGCATATAAGAGATGTCGGACAGTATTACGGTTACGCTGTACCTATCCGAAATCTTAACAAGGCACTTAATGTTAAGATGTTTGACACAAACGAAAACGGTAACAAGATTGCAACAGACTCCGTTAGAAATGCCCTTCGTGAAACCTTTAATTCTGATAAGCCTATTCAGTTTATCGAACAGGTAATGACCGACTTGCAGACATCAAGAAAATCAAACTCTCAGACCGAAAAAGCAATCAATAAGATTGTTAGGGCAGTCAGAGATAATATGATTACATCGGCACTCAAAGGATCTGTATCGGTAGTTATTAAGCAGGGTGCATCATTGTACACCGCATCAAGCATTCTATCAATGCGTTCTGTATCTGTCGGTGCAGTCAAAGGTATTCAGCAGATTGCCCACAAGGGTGGTTGGAAACAGCTTACAGATGAGATTGATGCACACACAGCAGGTCATTATATGCGTAGAATTGGCTTGTCATCGATGGAAATCGAGGCAATGAAGGATTCTTGGCTCGGCAAAAAACTGCCCACAGCACTCAACCCTGCAAAATGGATACAGGGTACAGACTGTATCACAACAGCGTTGCATTGGGTGGCTACTAAAGAAGAAGTAAGCCGACTTTATAAGGAACAAGGAAAAGCTGACCAAATAGGCTCTGATGAATATTTCGATGAGGTCACAAAGTTATATGACCAAATCCTTGAAGAAACACAGCCTATGTATGATAGTCTGCACCGAGGCGAGATACAGAAAAATTCAAACGAGTTATTGAAATCTGTATTCATGTTCAAGACACAGCCATTGCAGAACACAGGTATCTTATACGATGCAATTATGGATTATCAGGCGAACAAGGATAATGCAGAACTTCGAGATACAAAAAAGCAAAAGCTTGCAAAAGCAGTTTCCTCACAGATGGTGTCGGCACTTACCTTCGTTGCAATGACCTTTATTGCATCCCTTGCTCTCCATAAACCTGAACGCTACAAAGATGAAAATGACGAGGTTACTCTTTCCTCTGTTCTTGAGAGGCTCGGCATCGACTGGGCAGAAACAGGATTTAGTGTTCTTGTTCCGATTGGCGGTGCTGAACTTGCATCTTTCATTGAAAATCAGATTAACGGTAAAGATTATGATTTCGCATCCGACAATGTTGTATCAATGCTCAATGACTTTACTTCATCAATCGGTGACTTCAATCAGAATGTTGTTGTTGCTCTTGCACAAGGTAATTTTGACCTTGATAAAGCAAAAGATGCCCTATGGGGATTATCTGTCGATGGTCTTGCATTCTTCAAAGGATTCCCTTTGAAAAATTACAGCAATATCGTTAACGGTATCTTCTCTAATTTATCGGATGCAATCAGCGGTCACAGTACTTACTTTGGCTCATCGGGTGGTCGAAAAGGTAGTGAATATGCAAACTCATATGATGTACTTATTGACAATAACCCCGAAAAAGCAAAGCAACAGCTTGAAACACTCTACAATGAGAAGTATGAAGAACAGATTGCAAAAGGAGAATCTACAACCGAGGCTAAGAAAAAAGCACAGACCTCTGTCCGTACTGCACTAACTACACAGTATAAGAAAGAGTATCAAAAAGCATTTCTTAATAATGACCGTGACACAATGCAGAAAATCAGCAAGAAACTACAAAAATCAGGCTATATGAAGTGGGACGGTAAATCATTGTCAACCGTGTTAGGCGAATGGACTAAGTCGGCTCAAGAAGATTCAAACAAATAAAAACGAATCCTGTGTGGTTAGTGTACCGCACAGGATTGCCCTATAATTATTTAAAGAGGTGATTTAAATGAAGTCAAGAACAATGAAGTTTACGCTCGACTGCTCCAAAGTGGGTAATCAGTTATGCATAGATGGTATTAGACAGGGCGATGCCAACTCTATTGTATTCATCATTTCGCTTGCAAACGGCATCAATTTACTTGATATTGTTGCAGGAAAAGAGGAATCTGTTGTTGTGACAATGTACGGAAAGAAACCCGATGGCACAACAATTGTCCGTGATTGCGGAATTAATGAGGATGGCAACATCACATATACTATTCATACTCAGGATACAACTTGTGTCGGCATCGTCAGTTATCAGCTTGTTGTTACATCAACAAGAGAGAAAATACTCGCATCCCCTGTTTTCAGTACAATGGTTGAAGAGCGAAATCTCTTCAAGACTTATACAGTATTGACAGCACAGCCTGATGACTGGGCAGATGGTTACGATAAGTATTATTACTATGAGAATGGCAGATTTTACAAGCTGAACCGTTTTGAGAGTGAGTCTGCTCCCGAGTGGATAATCAATAAGTATTACTCTGTCAATGACAATGAAGTTGAAAGTACATCAGACTTTGATGCCCTTTCATATGCTCTGCTCAGAGCAAAGCAGTATTCGGACAGAACCGAAGAATACCTTGCAGAAGTTAAGAAGAAAGCAGATAAAAGTACCACACTCGCAGGATACGGTATCACAGATGCCATACGAAACGCAAAAGGCACGGTAAGCACAGATAACCTTGCCGACAATTGCGTGTCCTCTAACAAGCTGTCAGCGGATGTTCGGGCAAACATTAACAGCAAAGCTGAATCAGCGAAAGTCAGTCAGCAGTTATCGCTCAAGGCAGATGTATCATCCGTATATACTAAGTCTGAATCTGATGCACTTCTTAAAGCCAAAGCAAACTCGGCAGATGTTGATGCATCTGTCAAAACAATCAACACAACAATTGCAAACAATCAGACAAGTGTAAATGCAAGCCTTGAAAGCCTCAACACAGCATTAACCAATAAAGCCGATACAGATGTTGTCAATGAGGTAAAACAGCGTGCAGAGGCAAATACAACGGCAATAGGACTTAAAGTGAACCGTACCGACTTTAACAACACCGTGACCAACCTCACGAATAGCATTAATGAAAAGGCTGATAACACAGATGTCAATGCATCCATCGCATCATTAACAAGTGCAGTATCAACAAAATACGATTCGTCAAATATCGAACTTGGTACATCAACGCTTACACCGTACTCAACTTTGATTGATAAAATAAAATCTGCAACTTGCCTTTATGAAAAAATTGGCGATATCGTTATTGTAAATGTCACCGTCATTATGAACGCAACAACTTTAGGCGGAACATCTGCAATATCTTTGCTCAATATGCCGTTTCCAAACAAATCGGA
>OOCP01000602.1_pt1 | contig 44414 bp, 33 predicted proteins | sample 1671511 | NCBI WGS metagenome assembly OOCP01 (sample SAMN06348164, study PRJEB24527) | human gut metagenome | biome: human gut; feature: ankylosing spondylitis patient; material: feces | host: Homo sapiens | place: China | collected 2015-10 | reverse complement strand
ATAGCCAGGCACAACACCGATGGTCTACCGAAACAACCAAGAGAGATCAGGCATTCTTGAAGCTGTTCTATGAGCAAAGCCTTTGAGTGTAGATTTCACGGCTTTTAGGTTTTAACGGTTAACGAGAGCTTAGCCTTACACGAAGGCCTTACCCAATTTACGGTGGAGCCGTATCGGCTTCATTTTGACTATGCTGCCTTTTTGGCGGCACCCTTAGATACGCTTGATGTGCCGTTGACATTGGGCGTGATGGGACGCACGGGCCGTGGCTTTACACTACGCTATTTGCCCGCCACCAATCAGTACGAGGTGACCCTTCCCTCGCCCGCAACGACGGCTGACTGGGAAGTGTTTTTGGAATTTACCCTCAAACTCGTTCACTATACCCACGGTGCGATTGCCGTTGGGGATGGCCTTTACTTTGAAGGCGGGTTAACGAGTGCGGATCTGATTGATTGGAATTGGCGAGAAGACGTGCTCTTAGGGCTACTCGCGATGAAACGCGCCCTACAGACGGCCCCTACGTTGGCGCTCTCAGGGTGCCAGCGCGACGTGAGCTTTAACCGTGCGATGCTCAACGCCGTACTCCAAAGCGACGATCCGGTGCGTGCCTTTAGCGAACGCTATACCGAAGCGCAGTATCCCGATGCCATGATTTCGGATCAGGGCTTTTATAAGCAAGAAACCACGGATGACATTATTGGGATTTATTCGCTCACCCAAGATCAGGCGACGGTGATCCCGAAGGAGCCCGTGGTGGAAACCAAACACGAAGGACTCCTCAAAAACACCCCCGTGACGGACTGGAAGATGATGTTTGTGCTCTACGACAGTCCGAGTGATCGCGCGAGTTTCCGGACAAAAACCATGTCCTACAGCCGATTTATCGAATTATTACCCAAAGAAAAGTACCAATGGCTCGACGGGGGCTCTATACTGGTACACGCCCTGAGTCAAGACGACATTAAGGCCTTTTTGTCTCAACAATAAGGTATGATTAGACCCACACGTGTCTTACCCGTGAACTCAATGGAGTCCGCATGAGTCGATTTTTTATGGTCGCAGAGCCTCAAAATCACGAGGAACCGACGATTGCAGAGGTATTAACCCTGCTCTCGGACTTACGCCTGTTTGGGCTCGCGAAAAAAACTAAAGCTGAAGAGGAAGCGTTTCTTGCCCAACCGCTCAGTGCCGTCAATCAAGTGATTGTGGGCGTTGAGGGGATTAGTCATCGTGGGCTCGAAGTGAGCTTTAATAAAGAAACGCGTTTTTGGGTCGTGCGTGCCTATGCACCCAGCTCACCCAACGATTGGGCCGTTTGCGTGGCCGTGTTAAAGGCCCTCGTGCGTCGCACGGGGAACCCCATTTATACGGATCGGGGCGACGAAGCCTATACCGACGATACGATTGAAGCCTACCCTTGGGAAGCAGCGATCGAAGAGGGGCTCACCATGGTCAAGGAACGCTTGGCGAATAACCCCAACACCCGACTCTATTTAAGTGGGGTGCAACGCGACATTTCGGTGAGTCTTGCCTGGTTTGAAGCCATTATGGAGCAGCCCAACCCGGTGAAGGCCTTTGGACTCGCGTGCGAACAAGCGCAATACCCTGACGGGATTGTCGCGGAACAAAACTTCTACTATCAGGCGAACCCCAACGAAGTGATTGGGCTCTATGCCGTGGGTTTGGGACTCCCGATGGTGCTCCCCTACCAGCTCTTTGTGGAAGTGAAAAACCAGAGCGCCCTGCATGACAAAACCATCACAGGGTGGTTCTTGCGTGTTGCGGTGAACGATGGCGGGACGTGGACGCCGTGCTTAGAAGTCCCCTACGTGACGTTTTTGACCTGGTTACCCAAAGAAAAACGTACCTACATCGATGCGACCCATATGCGAGTGGAGGCGTTAAATGCCGAGGATGTGAAGTCGCTTCAAGCCTTTGCCTACCCCGAGGGTGCTCAGGCCTAAACGCGTCGATCACCGGGGAAGTCGCACAAACGCCTTCCCCATTTTTTTACGGCGAGACGCCCCGTTTTCATCACGCTCCCCCCCACGCACAGGGTTTTGCCATGGAATGCCATTTTTATCTCAAGTCTCCGGTTGCCCCGCGCGACGTGACGATCGACGCCCTCTTACGGCTCGAGGCGGGGGTGCGCGATGTGTCGACGAAAAACTTGCCCGTGGCCACGCCCTTAGAGTGGGTACTACGCTCGGGCGGCGTGATGGCCATGAGCCATGTGGACGCGACACAGCCCTTTTATTTACGCTGGAATTTGGCGCATAAGAGCTACCAAATCACCGTGAATTTACCCACCACCCGAGACGACTGGCAATCCCTCATTGGCTTTATCGTGCGCTTTACCAACGCTTATAAAGTGCCCCAGATTACGTACGAAATGGGGTCGGATCGACCAGTGAATTTGCCCCTTGAGCGCTTTACGCGGGATTTTCCCTGGCAATCCCTAACGTTGCGCTCCTTACGAGCACTTCGCCACCAAACGCAAAAAGCCCCGTTTTTTTTGATTCCCACGGTGGGACGCTGGCACGATGTGGCCTTTGAGCGCGCGGACTTGGACTGGGTCTTTGCGGGGTTTGACCCCGTGCAGCGGTTTTCCCAACTCTTACGCCATCGCTTTGAATGTGGCAAAGGGGTGCGGTTGAAATTTGAAGCGCCAACGGAAAACGCGCCTGTGGGCCTGTTCGTTGCGCAGTGCCACAAAGTGCAACTCTTCCCCGTCACCCCCTATGTGATGCGGGATGCGCTCACGCACAGTAAAGGGATCTTAGACGAGTCGACCCTCACCTGGGAGGTACTCTTTCAAAACGTCTTTGGACACGACGTGGTGCGCATGCCCTATACCCATTTTCTCTCACACGTCTCGGACGATCGCTACGATTGGGTGGATCCCAATACGGTCCGGGTGGCGCCCCTCTTAGCCGACGAGGTGGTGGCGATCGCTCAGATTGACCCTCAGCAACCCGCTCGTTCGCATAGTCCCTGGGTGTTGCAGCGGGAGCGCTGGCCCGAGGCGACGCCCATGGTAGCGTTTTCGCCTAAGACTTCGAGCGGTATTTTTGGTTAAGTCACCACGGAAAGCATAGCGAGAGCACGCTCAAGTGTGCGACAATACTCAGACGTTTACCGGTATCGCCCAGACCAACGCCGCCGGCGTTTTAACCCAGTGGCGATGCCTAGAGGAGATCCAAACGAATGTACGAAGAACTACTTGCCAAGTGCCAAGCCTGGTCCGATTCCGAAGAATACGACAAAATTGTCGAATTGCTCACTGCGTTCCCTGGCTACGAAGACGTTCCTGAACTCTGTAGTGAGTTAGGCCGCGCCTACAATAACCTGGGAGCGGTGAACGGCCACGACACACCGGAAGCGCTCGAATATTTCCGTAAAGCCCTCTCGGTGTTGCTTCCCCACGAAGCGGCCCTACAACACGATCACCGTTGGAATTACCGCGTGGGCTTTGCCTACTACTACCTCGATCGGCCGCACCGTGCGACACAATACTTCGATCAGGCGCTCGACGCGCTTCCCGGGGACCAAGATACGAAGGACTTTATCGAGCATTCGGAACACTTGTCGCTGTTGCCTGCGAAACCCTTTAAGGAACGCGTGGCAGCCATGTGGAAAGCCTTTGAGGCGCGCGAAGGGGAACTCTTGGCCGCCATTGAGTCGCTCAATCATGAAACCTCCCAAGACTGCATGGCCAAGTTGCATGAGGTCTTTCGTATTGCGCTCAAAGAACCGATTTTTGAATTGCGCGCGGAATTAATGGGGGGAAAACCCGAAGTGATTTTCCCCTTAACCCGCATGGAAGCCACCGCACTGCGTCTGTACTACATCGAGCGCGCCATGCCCGCTGCACTCGCCGAGCGCTGGACGATTCGTTTTGGTCGCCAGCCGATTAAAAACGAACGCTTTACCTTCCAGGGCTATTCGATTCAGGATTTCCGCGTATCGATCGCGTGGGAACGCAATCAGACGATGCGCATTAATAAGTGCCTCCTGACGTTCTACCATGAAGAGCTCGGACAGAAGTGGCTGGAGGATGAGTCGAGCCACGGCGAAACGCTCTGGGTGCTCTATAACCTCCTCTCCTTTGCGGTGGGCGATGCGACGATGAACTACTACGTTGCGAGTATCAAAGTGGAGCCGCATGCCTCGGACGATGTGGCCACGTATGCCTTTGCTGACTTGGCCGACGTGATGGCCAAAGAGTACGATGCCACTCCTAAGACCCTTAAAGAAACGGTGGAACGCACCTTACGCTACGAAATGGATGTGGTCGAAGGGTTCTATCGTTGGGACGTGTTCGAAGGCGAGACCGCCGCGCACGAACTCATCTGGGGTTGGTACCAGCATGACTTTAGCGAATTTGACGATTTGGCCGACGATGGCGCCGTCGCAGGGATGTTGCTCGTGAAAGTCGACGAGACGTCCGACAAAGACAGTGCTCGTTTAAAGGCCGCCTTGATGCGAGACCTGTTAGCCACCAAGATCATGGAAAAGGTAGGCAGCGATGCCGTGCAGATCGTGGGTCGTGCCTTAGGCGACAAGTACGCGTATCTTGACGTGGTGGGCTGGGATAACCGTGCCCTACTCGAAGCCGCCGATGAGGCCGGTAACGAAATTGGTCTTAAGTACCTCCTTTACCGGTGCTTCCGTCCGAACCTCTCGGGCTATGTCATCATTGACGAAGACGGCGTTGAAGAGGGAGGCGAGCGTAACCCTGAGGCCTTCCCTGAAGACGATGGGGGCTCGATCACGATCGTGACGCCGGGCGGCAAAGCCTAAACCCGAAAACACATTGAGCTCAAAAGGTAACTTTTGAGCTCAAATCGTCTTGAGTGTGACACCATGGCAACGAAGAGGAACGCTACGATCCCTCCCGACGCACGACAAGCAGTATCGGTGGGTAGGAAGGACGCTTCCAGCGAGGAAGCGCTCATGGAAAAGCGCCACTACGCGACGCTTCTCTTGCGCCTCATGTGCGATCAGGAGTCGTCTGACCGTGACGGGGGCGACGCTAAGGGAGTACGCGAGCCGACAAAGGACCGTGACGCCCTCATGGCGTCCCTTTGGCAACACATCGACTTTCCGTTAACGATTAAAGTTACGGGGGCTGAGCGCCTCGTGTCGCCAACGCTCGGAGAACGTGTCCCCTTGACCGAGGCGTTGCCGATCACGCTGCCTCCTCTCCCAGTCAGCGTAGACACCACGTCAGGGACGTCGTGCGAAACGGACTGGAACACGCTCCTGGCCACCCAGCAACGCACGCGTAATCCTTTTGTGTCAGCAGAGGAGTCGCTCACGTTTTTTGCCCTCCCCCATGCGTCGCGTCACGGGTTCATCACGGAGGCGTGGCTCACGCGCCTTCTTTCTGAGGCATTGGGACGTTTTGAGGGCCCGCTGGGTGAAGACGCACCTGGGGTTCAACGGTTGGATCACGGTTGGGTGCCGTTTCTGTTGGTTATCCCCCAGACGGCCGCCCCAGAGCGCACTCAAGACGCCCGATGGGACGATCTCCAACGCTTGGCCGATGCGAGTGAAGCCTTCGCGCTCGGGATGGCAGAGAGCACCTATGGGTGGCTCATGGCCTTTCTCACGGACGACTTTGAGAGGACAGTGACCGCGCTTCGAAGCGTGTTTAGCACGTCAGACTGGGCGAACGTGAGTCGGCTTTATCTCACAACGCTCTTTCCCGGCGCTCAACCCGTTCGACTCATTGATCGCCCACAGGGGGTACCGTCCGAGGCTCACCAGGAGTCAGGACGCCCCACGCCGAACGAAGGGGCGCTCGCGTGGTCCCCACTGGGGGCCAAAGTCCTCGTGGACGCCCCGATAGCGTTAAGCCCCGAGTGGCTTTGTGGCGTCAGTGAACGGGTGAGCGCGGTGGCGGCGGGGAGGTCCGCCCCATGGCGCGTCCTCGCGCCCGAATCGGTGCTTACGCCTCAACACGCTCAACATGCTCGAGCCGAAGGGCTCGTGTTGGTGGGAAATGGCTCGAGTGTTTTAGCCTTGCGTTCCTTCCCCGTTCGGGTCCCTAATGAGGTGATCCAGTTGATCGATGCCCCCGAGGATAAAGGCCTCGTGGAGGCGTTTGAACGTCATCACGCGCACCTTGCCGTGCGCGTCCTGGCGAGCGCTCCTGTGCCCGCCTGGCGTACCCAGAAGGAGGCGCTACACTGGTTAGCCGAGCGCGGGTTGCGCGTTGAGACCCCCTATTCGCTCGTGACGCTTCTTCGGGCGCTACGCGAACGAGTGAGCCCAGAAACCCGTACGGCCTACCGGGATGCGCTGGGACTCACGGACTGGGTACGGGCCGTGGGCAGGTATGAGCGCACCGTGCCCGCAGCACCCCCTCTTGCTGCGGTGATAGGGACCTATCGCTTAACACGAATTACGTGTAGTGAAAATCAAACTTTACCCGAATATCCCACGACAAATACCCCTACATTAGAGGACACCGAAAAGATTTCCGCCCTGCCACTCACGGTTCGTTATGTGCGTGAGCATAATCAAGGACTAACGCTCGCGTTAAGTGAAGGTTACCGTGATCTGGGGCTTCCCGAAGTCTTGGTCATATCGAACGATCCCTCCAGTGCTGGCCTCGTTGAAGACGTCAGTACGGTCCTTTTCCGGGCGCTCGTTGATGCGACGATTGGTGATGATGTGGCCTCGGGTGCTTCCCCGTTTGCGACGCTCACGGTCTCACTTGACCTCAAAACGCCCCCAGAGGTGCCCTTCCCCTTATTGAGCGTTACGCTTCTTAAAGCCTAACCACAACGAGGCAACGCCTCCCCTTATGGTTTCCCCAAAAAAGTAAGGAGCGAACGATTGACTAATCGTTCGCTCCTTAACGGGTGGCCTACCTCGTTACGCACGAGGCAAGCGTTTTGTTTTTAGTAAAGGATGCTCGAGATTCCCAGACCCACGGCCACGGCGACAATCGTTGCCACCAAGCCAGGGATCATGAAGGAGTGATTCAAGACGAACTTACCAATGCGGGTCGTACCGGATCCGTCGAACGCGATGGCAGCCACCAAGGAGCCATAGGTCGGGATGAAGAAGTAACCGTTCACCGCCGGGAACATGGCGATCAAGGTCTGGCACGGAATCCCTAAGGCTGCGCCTAAAGGCATCACAGCACGTGCCGTGGCGGCCTGCGAGTAAAGGAGGACCGACACAAAGAAGAGCACGAACGCGAAGGTCCAGGGCATCGCCTTAGCAATGTCACCCACGGCCGCAATCAAGTCGGCCTTGTGCGCACCCACAAACGAGTCACCTAACCAAGCCAAACCGAAAATACCGATCATGGCCACGACACCCGCACGCATCGTCGGAGTCGACACGATCTTGTCGACTTGCGGACGGCAGGTCACCAAAATGGCGGCAGCGTTAACCAACATGAAGATTTCCAAGACGGTCGCCATACCGAGCGGCTTTTCAGCACCCGGGAGCGTACGTAACGCGGGCACCAACCCAGCTGCCACGGCGATACCCACGCACGCCAAGAAGACGATAGCGGAGAGCTTACCGGTCTTGGGGATTTCACGGGTGGCAATCGAACCGTTGGTCTTCACGAGACCGGCCTTCACACGTTCCTGGAATTCCGGATCGTCAGCCAAGTCCTTGCCTAAACGCATCGAGATTAAACCGGCAACGATCACACCGCAGAGCGTCGAAGGCACGCAGATCATGAGGATGTCGGTTAAGCCAAAGTTCGTGAAGTGGTAGGCACCAAACATGCCTAACATGGCAGCGGTTGCAGCCGACACGGGCGACGCGGTAATCGACTGCTGCGAGGCAATCGTCGCGACCGCCATCGGACGTTCCGGACGGATCCCCGCGGACATCGCCACTTCATAGATCACGGGCTGTAACGGATACACCACGTGACCGGTACCAGCTAAGAACGTGAAGAGCCACGTCACGAGCGGTGCCAAAATCGTAATCTGCTTCGGGTTGGAGCGGATGATCTTTTCCGCAACCGACACCAAGAAGTCGATCCCACCGGCAGCGTCCATCGTCGCGGCCGCGGTCACCACACCCAAAATAATCAAGAGCACGTCAACGGGAGGCGCTGTGGGCACCACACCAAAGCATACGCTCAAAATAAACAAACCGACGCCACCCCAAATACCGAGGCCAACGCCATTAAAGCGAGCGCCAATGAAAATGCATGCGAGCATAATCACGAGCTCAATCCAGAATAGTGTAGACATAGCAATTGTTTGAACACCCACCCACTTGGGAAGGTGGTCCTTCCTCGTGAAACGGGCGTTTCTCTCCATAGTAGAAGGTTGAGACCAAGTGAACTAATTGGCGGGGGGTGAATCAGTCCACTGACCGGTGATCGGTCACAAGTGTGTGAACAGACACCCCCTGAACACACCCTTGTGCCCCAATCGATATTGGACGGTTTTAGCGTTCAAAAACCGATTGAAAGAAAAACCAACCATAAGTCTTTCCTTGCGGGTAATTATTAATAACTAAGTCCCTTGGGTAAAGTCTATAATTGGATCGACCGCTATCAAAATTGATCATATCTACTATGCGAAAAATCGATAATCTTGAAAGCTATCGCATCATCACGAGTGTGGCCCGTACCGGGTCGGCCAAAGTGACGGGAGAGAAATTAGGGCTGGAAACCACGAACGTGTTTCGGTGTTTACGGCAGATGGAAGAGGAATTAGGTGCGCCTTTGTTTGATCGCGAGACGCGCCCAATGCAATTGACTGAGAAAGGACGGGAGTTTTGTCAGGTGGCCGAGCAGATGCTTGGACTACAGCGACACCTCTTGGAGAAAATTAGTGAAGATGTGGATGCGGACGCCGGGGTCATTCGTATTGCCTCCACGGCGGGCGCACGCCACAACACCATTACGCCAGCGATTGTGCGCTATTTAGGGGAACACCCTGGGGTGCAGTTTGAGCTCGCGGACCTTATCGATGGGAACGATAACTTCATGCGCTCCCTCAAAGGGATCGAAAATGATATTGTGCTTCGCTACGCGTCCGAAAACCCCCTTCCCGAAGGGGTCCAGTCGATTACGCTTTGTCAGATTCCCTTTTATGCGTGCGCGTCGCCCGTCTATATCCAACGTCATGGGGAGCCCACGTCCCCGGCGGACTGTATTCACCACATGGGGATTTTGTTGCAGTTAGCGGGACGCACCATTGTCGAGCATTTGGTCTCCGAGGGGGTATCTGAGCGACTCCGCTGGGCCAATGTGACACGCTTTAATAGCCAACTCGATGCGCGTGACGCACTCGTTTTGGGCGCAGGCGTGATTCCGGATTTGGCCCTGCCCTACTTCTACGAAGTCTTGCGTGCAGGCGAAGCCGTTCCGGTGATGCGACGCTGGCACCGCCCGACCACGACGATGTGCTTATTCGTGACCGAAGAGGCCATGAAAAAGCGCCGCGTGCGTAACTTCGTCGAGTGGTTTAGTCAGCTCTATGTGGAAGAGATGGCCGAGCGTAAGCGCTGGGTCGATGAATATTTAGCCTAGCGAGAGGGGCAACACGACATGTCATTTATCCGTCGTACGATTGAAGGGCTCTTTTTTGAATGCACCGCACGGCGCTATTGGCGCTTTGAGCACTTTGGGCTCACGGGCGAAGTTGGGATGCTTCCAGTGGACGGGGCCAGTCCCTTGAGTTTTGCCTTTCTCCCAGCCGCTTCCCCGGAGGGGGTGGCGAGTCCCACGAATCCCGTCAAACCCAAGGGGGTGATTTTGTATTGTCCACCCACCTTACACAACATGATGTTTCACTTGCCACAAATTGCGTGGCTGGTGGCTTCGGGGTACCACGTGATGATGTTTGATTACCACGGGGCGGGTTTGAGTGAGGGGCAGCCCAGTATTGAAGGCATTAAAGCCGATGCGCGTGTGGCGCTGGCAGCGCTACTGAAGCGTCCCGAATGCGAAGGGCTCCCCCTTTATCTTTTTGGGCAAGGGATGGGAGCATGTGCCGCCCTGAGTCTCGCGAAGGCGAATCCGAAGCGCTTTAAGGCGGTGGTGCTGGAATCGTTGATAGCAAGCTACAAAGGGTGGATGCTGCATCGCTACGGACCGGGTGTGGGGCATTTTTGTGCTGCGATGCTCCCCGATACCCTCACCGACCCGATTGAGGAATTGAAAACGCTACGGATGCCGCTGGCGATTGTGGTACCGACGAAAGACCAAAAAGTTCCCGAAAAGGAATCGGATCGCGTGGTAAAAGAGGCTCCTCAACAACGAGAAATTTGGCGCGTTGAAGGGAAAAAGCAATTGGGCGTCTTTGATTACCCAGGCGTGTGGCGTGAACGCTTCTTAGCGTTTTGCGAAGAACACCGTTAAGCGGCAATAGCGGTTTACTGTTCGTTTTGGGGCGGAGCGATAACACGTTGACGCCCCAAAAAGCATTCAGACGTTTGAATGGCTAAGCAATCGCTTGACGGTGGTCGTGATTGCAGATGTCCTCGTTTCTTCCCGATGAAAAAGGGAGTCGAGATTTACACCCCAACTCCCCTCGTTTCAGTGATTCACTGCTCAAGTGTTAGAACGCGTAGCGCATGCCTCCGTTAATGAGCCATGCATCGCGCAATCCATTGCCCCATTGACGGTTCACTTCGGTATGGAGCTTCCAGCGTGGCGTAATCGCCCAATTCATCCCTGCCCCGAGGTTAAACCAGGTCCGATGCCCTGAGGTTTCCACCGACAACGAACGATCTTTACCCGTGAGGGTGAGACTTTCCTCGCCCGCGAATTCACGCAGAAGATCGGCACGCAGGTATAGCGCATTGCGTAATGCACCGTCTTCACTGAGCCAGTCTTTGCCTACCCGAACACCCAAGCGCCCAATCAGGCTCGTGGTGCCGTCCTGCACGACGCCTACGCCATAGTTGGTCTGGTAGCTTTGACCCGACACACGACTTAATTGCAGTTGCGCTTGCGGTTCGACATACCAGGTGGGGGTCAAGTCGAATCGGCGACCGCCTTCAATGCTTAACGACCCATACCATTGCTTCGACTTGCCCGAAATCCCGTACCCGTCATAGGTCCAGTCGGCCGAGACTTTACCCAGACGCAGTACGGTGTCTTGGTACCAGCCTGAGTCATGCGTATAGGTGCCGTAGAGAATCACCCCAAGGCGATCCAGATCGTTTTGCCCTTGGTAGCCCGTGAGTTTGGCTTCCTCATCCGCATAGTCAAGCCCAATTCCGAATTGAAGGTTGGCGTTTTCCATCGGTTTGATGTGCTCGTAACCCGCTTGCACGACCGTACCTTTGAGGCTTAGCGTATTGTCGAGCGAGGCCTTTTGGTAGCGAGCTCGGACCCAAAGACCGGAGTTGTCGGTACTGTAGCGCGAATCGCCCTGGCGCTGGTTCATCCAGTCGATATCGATCGCGGAATGAACAATCGCACTCAACACCCCCTGAGCAATCGGCGTATTGCTGTTTTTGGCTGACCCTTGGGATGCGATAAACCAGTGCACCCACTCGTTTTCACTTTCGTTCCCAATGGCTAACTGGTAGCTATAGAGAAAGTCGGGCGTGGTGATGGCGAGGTTTTCTTGCGTGCCAAAGGTGAGCCCCGAACCGTTGACGGTGGCAAAGTAGAGTTTTTGGCTGGGTGCTAATTGCACAATCGACGTCTCGGGTGAGAAAACGAGTGAATAGGTCCCCGTGCTCTCAGCGCCCTTCACCGTGAGATAGTCACTCCCATTGCCCGCTGCCTTGTTGTCCGCGTTAGCATCGTTTAAGTCCATCACCAACGTGCCATGGGCCCCCGTGAGGGTATTTTCTACCGTCACGGATTGGGCATTGCCAAGAGCATTTTTCGAAAGATCCAAGCGGGCATTGGGCGCATTGAGGTTCGTTAGCGTACTGTCGGTCGTGACCTGCCACGTGCTTGCTTCACCCAGGGTGACGTTCACCGTACTTTCCGCAGCAACCGAAGAAGACCCTAACCAGAGGGAGTTGGCCCCCGCCGTGGCGTCCGTCGTGCCTGCGTCTTGAGCAGCGAAGTCAGCCTGCCAAACACTCGCGTCGTCCGAACGCAAGCTCACGGCACTCCCCGCTCCGCTGGCTTGCGCACTTCCCGTGAAGTGGAAGGCGTTCCCGAGCGTGGCCCGTGTTTGCCCCGCGTTCTCCGCTGAGAGCGTGACGTTCCATTGGCTCGCTTCGCCAGCGCTCAGTTCCGTGAGGCTTCCTTCGCCCGTACTTTGGGCACTGCCTGTTAAGGAGAAGCCATTACCCAATTGTGCTTGGGTTTGGCCTCCCTCATTATTTGTGAGGTCCGCTTCCCAGACACTGTTGTCACCGGCTTCAATGTGGGTGATACTGCCCGCGGCCTCCGAGGATACCGTGCCCGTTAAATGCATGGCGTTACCGGCCGTGAGCGTTATATGACCACTCGCGGTCGAAACCATCGAACTCACCCACGAGGAATCGTCCCCTACCGTCACCGACGTGAGGCTGCCTTCGTCTTGCGAGGTGACGGGACCCTCGAGGTGGAAGTGCTGACCCGCCGTAAAGGTGGTCTCGCCGCCCGATTCCGAATGTAAGGTGGGCGTGGGTGTGGGTTCGACCGTCTCGGCGCTCGCTTCGGCACTGGTGTCGGCGGTGGGTTGTGCGCTGGCATCATCCGCTAAGGCCCGTGCGACACGACGTAATACGCGGGACTCGGTGCTCGCTGTGGCGTCCGAGGTCGTGGGTTCGGGAGTGGCAGGTGGGACATAGGCTAAGATCGAGACATTGTCCCCTACCGTCACTTGGGTGTGTGCCGTGTTCGATGAGCGAATGCTTGCTTTCCAGTTCCCGGTATTCTTGGCGGTGATCTGTGTGCTGGAGGCTTCCCCATCGGCCGTCACCTGTCCTTCAAGCACGGTATTGTCACTGAGCGTAAGACGCGTTGTGCCCTTGGCACTGGAGGTCACATCCCCTTTGATCGTGCTGTTATTCCCCGTTCGGAGCTCCGTGACCGAGTTTAGGTCTTGCGCCGAAATATTTCCGACCGTCTTAAAGCCTTCGGAGGCAATGATGGTCGTTAACCCAGCGGTGGTAGACGCGACGGAGCCAGTAATGGTGGCGTCATTGGCGAACGTGAGGTTGGTTTTACCGTTTTCCTGACTTAACACTGATCCCGTGATGTAGGAGCCGTCCGCCATCACAAGGCGAATTTGCCCTTTTGCGTTGGCGACAACATCCCCTTTGGCGTGTAAATTAATGGCATGATCGTCGGTCGCTGCGATCTTGGCGTATTGGGTCTCGTCGGTGTAGGAACCCCCGTTTGCATAGAGGGCCTTGGAATCCTTGCCCATCTCAAAGGTATAGTCGGTTCCCGTCAAAACGACTTCGGTGCCATGAGCATTAGCAGCCCCGTCGAATGGATAAACAATATGGCCATCAAAGTCGGAACGAATACCATAGTTACCTTCGCCTGTGCCATCGACTAACAGGTTGGCGACCTCAATTTTCCCGTTACGTCCTGCAAAAATGGCGTGTTGAATTTTTTCACTTCGACCGTCTAGCGTGATATGACTGTCTCCCTCGAGCACAATGAGCCCTCTGCCTTTGGTTTTCCAAAAGTAACTGTCGCCCGCATAGAGAGCCGCCTGATGGATGTTTGTCCCAAAGGTGGGATCGAGCAGGTGGATGGTGGTTTGACCTTTCACGGTGAATTGGTTCAACTGGTTGACATTATTGAGTGAGGCGTTTGTGCGGATACCGTTACCCCCATTCACGGTTAACGTCATGTCACCGTTCACCGTACTGGGTTGGGGGGTACCGCCATGGTCTGGGTTAAAGACGTCCGAAATGGTCCCTTCGATATTGACCGTCAAGTTTTTAACGTTGATATAGGTTTCCCATTGTTTTCCCTTAATTGCGTCACTATTAGTGAAGTAACTGCCTTCTGGCGCCGTCACATTGATCGTCAAGTCCGTGTTGGGGGTATTGAGCTTCATCCCACTCCAGTCCGACATGGCATAGTCATCGGACTTCCCTACGGTTTTGTTAATAATGATGTGTTCGTACTGGGCGTTGTTGAGTTCGGTAATCATGAGACCGTTAATCCAATTCCCTGAGGGCACGGTGAATGTGATGGTTTTGCCATCCGCACTCACTTCACTTGTGATGGGATCAGGAGTGGTCTCTGCGAGAACGGTTAAGGGAACTAGGAAGGTGAGCGCTAGGGCTTCGATGAGGCGTTTTTTCTTCATGGTAAATCTTAGTGAGTAAGTAACGGATAAGTGAGTGAATGTCGCGACTGCTGAGGGGGGTTAAAAAGCAACGCGGCGCGAAGGAAATGGCCCAGTGGCTTCTCGACAAACAGGACGCTTTAGCGGTGTATAAACACGCACAGGCCTCACAACGGGCGTTGTGTCAGACCCGACGCTAAAGGGGGCGATAGACCTCCTCGTAGGACGAAGTTGGGTGAGGTCTCCGGTCGAGTGTCGTTAACAGCGTAGATAGGGATTCCGATGAGGGTTGGGGTTGAGAGTAAAGAGGGAACTACCTGAATCGCCACCAGTGGGCGAACGTAGCGGGAGAAAAGGTAAAAACAATTATATTATTAAAATATGAAAATCTCTTGAACTTCATAGTTAAAAATAAGTGAATCAGTGTAATTAAGCACTTTCATGTTAAGACCAACTGGTCGGTGAGTCAATCATTTTTTATAAAAAATGGACACAGTATTTTGAATTTCAGACAAATTTGATGTGGGGTTGGCGATCCACGCGGGCCCTATCGGGTCGCCATCGTGTGTCTTGATCAACCCGAATCTCCACATCAAGGATTGCCAAAACGCTTGGGTGGTGGACTCGCTATAATGCCCACTGGCTAAAGGACCGTCCTGACTACGTCGTGTCCGTTAACGGCTCCAGGGCTTTTGACGGCCGTCCCCTACCCTACCCTCCGCGATATGGTCAGCTTTTTCACCGATGCCACTGCGGGAACGACGCGTTTCCGCATGGCTCTCATGGAATACTCATCCGATGAAAAAACGTATTCACTCACTCGCTTTGGCGGGATTATTGAGCATGGCGGGTGTGGCGCTCGCTGCCAACGCACCGCACGACTTTCCAAATTGGCGTGATGGGGCGCCAACTCCGAAGGCACTCGCGGCCTATGTCAACGACATCACGAACGCCAAAAGTGCACACTTTGTTCCCGTAAAGGACCGCATTGCGGTCTTTGACATGGACGGGACGTTGCTCTCGGAAACCACACCGTCCTACTTTGACTGGACGAGCTGGGTGTATGACAACGCGGAAAATCCGCCCGAAAATACCCCGGAGGCGATCAAACAATACGCCAAGGACGCCAAGGCCAGTATTGAAGCGGGCAACGGAATGCCACGCTTTACGCTGGGCGAAACACTGCCCGCTTGGGCACAGACCTATGCGGGGACGTCGCTCGCCGACTTTGATGCGAAAGCCAATCAGGCGGCCGAACGCTTAACAACGAAAGGCATTCGGTTTAAAGACAGTTTCTTTAAACCGATGCTTGATGTGGTGAAATACTTGCAAAAGCATCACTTCACGGTCTATGTGGTGACGGGGTCGGACGCGCAGCTGGTGCGCAACCTCATTCGAGACCGCATCGACATTGCCCCCTCCCAAGTGATTGGGTCCGAAGTGGATGTGGAAGTGGCGCATCAGTCGATCGATGAAACCCGTGGGGCGCATTACGACTTGCGCTTAACCGACACGCTCGTGCGTGGGGGTCAAATTCGTCAGAATTTGCATTTCAATAAAGTGGTGCAGATGGTCCAGAAAATTGGCGCTCGCCCCGTATTGAGTTTTGGGAACAGTTCGGGCGACTACAGTATGAATGTCTATACCCAGCAAAGCCCTTACCCCACGAAGGTCTTTATGCTGCTCTGTGACGACATGGAACGGGCGGCCTGTCCGAAGCGCGATTTAGAGAAGGCCAAAGTGCATTATGCCGAGGCGCAGTGGAACGCGATCTCGATCAAGGACGAATTCAAAACGGTCTACTTGGTCGAACCCAAGCCCTAAGCGGGGGTAGCCGTTTCCCCCTAAAGAGGAAACCCAGAGCGCTTGACCTCGCTCTGGGTTTCGATTTGTCCGCTCCTCGTTGACGATTTCCCCTAAGGGTGGCAGAGGGTCGTCGTTGAGCGGCTGTGGGATAAGGGATCGCTAAAGCCCTACCCCGCAGTGGGTAACCCCTTTCGGTGGACGGCGCTTAACGTCTTAGGGGTAGTATTCGATGTCGGTGGCCTTCGCATCAATCAAGGTACCGGCTTCTTCGGCAATGATGGCCGTGATGTCTTCTAAGCTACCGATCGAGGCAATGCCTTGGGTAGCCTTCACAAACTCACAGGCCGCTAAGACCTTGGGACCCATGGAGCCTGCGGCAAAGCCCATCGTAAGGAGCGCTTCGGGCGAGGCACGCTTAATGCATTTCTGCTCGGGCGTTCCCCAATTCACAAAGACGCCTTTCACGTCGGTGGCAATCACCAAACGGTCTGCATGCAATTCCTGCGCGAGTAAACTTCCGCAGTAGTCCTTGTCAATCACGGCTTCAATCCCACGGTAGTGTCCGTTTTCGTGAATGACGGGGACCCCACCGCCACCACCCGAGATCACGAGCATGCCCGCGTCGACCAAATGCTTAATCGCGGGCATTTCCACAATGCGCATCGGCTTGGGGCTCGGAACCACACGACGCCAGTATTGGCCGTCTGCCTTCACGGTCCAGCCTTTTTCCCAGGCCAAGGCGTGGGCTTCTTCTTCGCTATAAACCGGACCAATGAATTTGGTCGGGTTAAGGAAGGCGGGATCGTCGGCGGCGACTTCGGACTGGGTCACGACACAGGTGACGGTTTTCTCCGGAATCACGTTCTTTAAGGCCTGGGCAAACATATACCCCACCATGGCCTGCGACTCGGCGCCCAAAATATCAAAGGGGTACGGCGTCACTTTGTCCCCATAGGCTTCGTTTTGCAACGCAATCAGCCCTACCTGTGGACCGTTGCCGTGGCTCAACACGAGTTGATGATCCTGAGCGACGGTTTTCAGCGCGTCACAGGCGAGTCGGACGTTTTTCATTTGATTTTCTGCCGTCATGGCTTCGCCACGACGTAGCAGTGCATTGCCCCCAAGGGTAACGACAATTTTCATGAGACTTTCCTTTCGTTAGAGTGAAAGAAAGGGAGTCGGCGCTCCCTTTCTTTGCGTTACGGTGAGTCCTTAAGACTTAGGACGCTTTAAGCGAATTGTCTTTGCTGTTCAAGAAGTGCTTCAATAAAAGCAGCGCGGCAACCATACCGTAGGAGAGCGCGAACATGACTTGCGCGTCGCCACCCAACACGGGCACGCTGTGGTGAATGATCCCGAAGAAGGCCATCACCGCGGCCACCAAGGCAGCCAAGGCACCCTTCAAGGGCTTGTCGGTAATCGCGAAGATCGCGATACAACCCCAGAGGAGCGAGGAGAGCGGCGCCCCGTTACCTAAGGCATAGAGCCCAGTGAAGTCCACCCCAGCCTTTTCAATCACGGCCCAACCCACTTTACCGGCGTTGGTACCCGCAGCCTTCAAGATGTTGTTGGCGAGCGTTAAGGCCCAGGCGCCAATCCACGGGAAGAGGCACACGAAGATCACAGGAACTTCGTTTTTGGGCGTCTCACGCACCACCTGGTTCGCGGTCACGATACCGATGAAGATCAAGATCGGAGCAATGGCAGCCATCGGGATGATGGAGAGTAAGAAGCCACCCAAACCGAAGATGCTCACTAAGAACATGACCAAACCGGAACCAAACGTGTAACCAATACCGGCACCCATTTCCTTATAGGCGGTGTGGCCCACGTACACGGTCACCGGGAAGGGGTTACCCATCAAGGCACCGAACATACTGGAAGCCCCGTTGGCTAACATCACGCTACGCGTCGGGTAGGCGTCACCCGCGGCGTGGGCGGATTCGATGTTTTCCAAGTCAAAGACGTAGTTCGCTAAGGCAAGCGGCACGGCCGAGGCTAAGTACGGACCGGCAACGGACAAGCCATCGATGAAGTCAGTAATGTGGGGTTTCGGGGGGTTAAAGCCCGCCACGGCTAAGGCCTTACCGATATCCTCGGCACTCTGCAAACCAAAGCCCCAGGCAAGGATCGTACCCACGATCAAGAGCAGGAGCCCCGTCGGGATCTTCTTGAAGATCGGGTTGCGACCAAACCAGTTGATGAAGATGAGCGTCAACACCACGAACGCAACGACCGGCGTGTGGAAGGACTGCAACATCGGGTTCATCGCCAAGAGTAAGAGCCCTAAGCCTGCCAAGCAGGAGAGGAGCACCGTGCGCGGCACAATACGGCGCAGTAAGTCACCCATGAAGGAACCCACGAAGAGAATGAACCCTTCCACAAAGCCCCACACGAGACCCACTTTCAAGGCGAACATATGGTCGTTCGTTAACTGGTACACCGGTAAGAGCACCAAGAACGTCACCGTAAAGATCGACGGAGCGCTCGGGCCCGAGGGGAGCGCCACGACGTCATGACGGTTTTCCTTTTTTGCCAAGCGCATGGCAAAGAAGACGTAAAAGAGCGAGGCACAGAAGACGGCCAACCCGAAGGCCGGCACGACCTGACCAAACACCACGTCGCCAGGAATACGCACCACAAAGGTAAGGAGCGCAATCATCGTTAACAAGTTGGTGAGGTTGTTGCTGAACAGTCCGAAGAACGCAGCCCAGTCACCTTTTTTCCAAAACGGGATAGACATAGTAGGTCTCCTGAGAGTTAAGCGTATTGCTTGGCTAAGGCAATAATCGCTTTCTTAAAGGCTTCCATCGGCGGGTTGACAATGCCCGCGCCGATCATGCCAATGCCCGCTTCTTTGTGAGCAATGGCAGTGTTAATCAACGGCAACACGCCGGTGTCGACCACTTTGCGTACGTCGATCCCCGTCGGGCAGCCCATGAAGTTAAGCGAGGGAATGGTTACGTTGGGGTTGAGCCCCGTCGTGATTTGGCACATCGTCTTGCTGTAGCGCATGGCGTCGTCGACCGTACCCCCCACGAGCGACACAATCGCGGGAGCGGCCGCCATCGCAAAGCCACCAATACCGTAGGTTTCGGTAATGGCACTGTCGCCTACGTCAAGCCCCGAGTCTTCGGGCTTGTAGCCCGCAAACATCGGACCGATCACTTGCTGCGCCGGACCCGTGAACCACTGGCCGGGTAACCCCGAGACACGAATACCGAATTCGACCCCGTTACGCGCCATCGTGTAGAGAACGGTCGAGTGTTCGATGCCCTGAGCGGCGTCCAAGGCGGCCTTCGCGCAGACCATCCAGGTCGGGCCCGAGAAGTAGTCCGAGCTCGCCACGAAGTTAAAGACGTCTTTCTTGTCTTTGGTGGAGAAGTCGGTATCCAAAATGTAGGGAGCGAGCTTTTGAATCAAGAGGGTCGTCCCGGCGACGTTACGGTTGTGGCACTCGTCGCCCATGTGAAGCGCCTGAGCGAGCATCAAGCGTAAGTCGATCCCCTCTTCGCAGAACGTCATCGCCTGGGCTAAGACCGGGCCAAACACATCGCGCATCCACACTAAGCGGTCAATCACGCTCTGGTCGTTGGCGCCCATACGGAGAATCTTGGCGAGCTGCTCGGATAAATTCGTAAAGGCGATATTGCCGTGCGTGACGTTTTCCACCACGTGCACGTACATCGAGGGACTCGTGATCCCCGTCATCGACCCCACGGCCTGGTGTTCGTGGCAGGGACTAAAGGTAATGTCCCCGCTCGCGGCCAATTCCGCGGCTTCCTCTAAGTTCTTGGCCCAGCCTTCAAAGACGATGGCACCCGTCACGGCCCCTTTCATCGGGCCATTCATGTCCTTCCAGGCAATGGGAGGACCGGCGTGAAGAATCGTCTTCTCGGTCATGCCCGGAATCACATCCAAGGCACGGGCATAGCCCTTCAAAATGGGCTGTGCGGTGACGATACGCGTATAGGCTTCTTGGTTGGCGGCATTGATCTTTTCGGCAATGTCCGCACGCTCCAAGACGGCGAGCGCAGCGATCATTTCCTCGTCACCACCGCCTGGCGGCGTCCAATCGAGGTTGGTGACGCGCGTACCCTGTGCCTTCAAGTCGGTAGCAAACTTCTCGAGACCGACGTTTAAAACGTTCAATGGACTTTCAAACAAATGACTCATGCTTATTCCCCTTTAAATACGAATTCACGGGCGAGCAAACCGGCGTTGGTCGAGCTCGAAGCGATCGTGATACCGGCGGCTTCTAAGAGCGCCACCTGGCTCACCACATCGGGCGAATCCAAATCGGTCCCTAAGACGTAGGCGAGGACTTCGAGGTGACGGCCCGCGGCTTCGGCCTCGCGCTTCACTTCAATCAACGCGTCTAAGGTCGTCCCCACGGGGTCGGCATTCGCGCCAAAGCCCAACACGAAGTCAAGGAGTAAACAGCCGACTTCCGGGTCACGGCCCTCTTTCTTAATACGTTCAATGCGATACGTCGGATCGATCATCGGGTGGGCACGGCCGTTCGTAAAGGCGTCGTCCCCGAAGTCAAGGAAGGTGTGTCCCTTGCTCGCGTCCGTCGGACCCAAACGGAAGGCGGGATCCGGATGAATGTTGGAATACACATCGGTGTACTTTTCGCGGGCCGCAAAGAGCGCTTCGTCGCAGAGCGTGCCACCGCAGAACAACCCACGAACGTACTTCTGTTCGGGCTTTAACTTCGCACGGACTTCTTCGATCAAAGGCCAGTTGAGGGCGTGCTTATTGATGCTTTCTTCGGGAATGCCCGAGGCGATCACGGCCGCCATGGCAGCGGGCTTACTGTGCGCAAAGACGCGCACGTTCGGGAACGGGTGCTCGTCCCCTTTGTAGCCCAAGAACTGGATAAAGACGGGTTTACCCAATTGGGAGGCCTTTTCGATCACTTTCTGGGCAATCGCCGGAGCGGGCGGCTTCGAGATCAACATAATGACCTTGGTTTCTTTGTCTTGGGCGAGCATATCCATGCCGTCCAACATCATGCGTGCGCCCACTTTTTCGGACAAGTCGCGACCCCCCGTTCCGATTAACTGGGAAACGCCACCACCGAAGTCGTGAATACGCACGCTCGCTTCTTGGGCGCCCGTGCCCGACGCGGCCACAATCCCGATCGAACCACGGCGAACGCGGTTAGCAAAGCCAAGCCCCACGCCATTGATGATCGCCGTACCGCAGTCCGGACCCATTAAAAGAAGGCCCTTCTCGTGCGCTAAGGTCTTTAAGCGAATTTCGTCCTCAACGGAAATGTTGTCCGAAAAAAGCATCACGTGCTTATTCAAGTTCAACGCTTTCTGGGCTTCGCGGGTGGCGTAAGCACCGTTCACCGAAATCACCACAAAGTTGCTCTCGGGCTCCGCGTTGGCCGCGGCTTCGAGGCTATGGAACGTGGCGTCTTGATTGCCACCCTCCGTCTTCGGACGACGCGTGAGCAACGTTTCAATCTCGGCCAAGACGGCATCAAAGTCCGTCCCCTCATGGGCATCGACCACAATCATCAGGTCGGCCGTCGAGGCGGCATTGAGCGTATCGGTTAAGAGGCCTAAATCGGCCAACACGGCCTTATTCATGGGCGTACCCATGGCCACGAAGGCTTGCTTGACACCCTCGAGCTTGCTCGCGGCGTTACTCACGGCCATGAGCGTCACGGAATCTCGATAGGTGTTTGGTTTCAAAACAGCATGAATGGACATCGAAATACATCCTCCAGGAGTAATGTCGAAGGGGGATTCGGACCCGATTTGGCGCTTCATTGTCCAAATGAAGAGACAAAATCCCCGCTCACCCGACTGCTAAGAGGGCAGTTGGGAAAGTGTTTTTCGTAATAAAGAGGGTTAGTAAGCGGGAGGGAAATGAGTCAGCGCAGTGCGTGAACTCAAACGGCTTACAGGTATTCTTTGATGATCGCCTCGATTTCGGCGTAGCCCTTACGGCGGGCCAATTCGACGGGCGGAACACCCCATTCGTCCGTCATGTTCGGGTCAGCCCCGTGTTCGAGCAGCAGGCGAATAATGCGCTGCATTTTTTCGCCACCGTTATTCAAAATGATGGCTTCGATCAAGGCGGTCCACCCCACGTTGTTGGTGTGGTTCACGTTGATCGTGGTGTTTTCCAAGAGGTACTTCACGACCTCTTCGTGGCCCTTTTCGGCAGCGGGCGTTAAGCCGTTACCGCCAAAGCGCGTTAAGACGCGTAAGTTCGTGCCCAATTCCACCATCAGTTTGACAAGCGTCACGTCACCCCCGATGCACCCTTGAATGAAGGGATTGAAGCACTTGTTGTCCTGAGCGTTAATGTCCGCGCCCTGCTCGGCAAACCACTTGACCAAGTCATAGTGTTTCCCTTGGGCCGCGACCAAAATTGGGGTCTTCATCCCCTTGTCGCGGGCATTAATATCGGCGCCGGCTTTAATGAGTTCCGCGCAACGTGCTTGGTTGCCTTCGGCAGCAGCTTGAAATAAGAGCGTGTTATCCATAAGAAGACTCCATCAGTCGACTAGTTAAGAAAGCCATTGGTCTTTAAGACCAGGTTGCGTAATAAAATCGAGAATTTCCTCCGACATCGTTGATTGTTTAGAATTTTTCCAGGCAAAAAACACCGGTATCGGGTGCTTATGTTCTTTGACGTGTTTGGCCACGACCTCCCCTTTCGCGAGCGCCTCTTTCACAAAGGCGCTGGGTAAAAACGCGACGCCCACCCCGGCTTTGATCATGTCGAGCACCATGGTGAGATTCGCAACCGTGATCACTTTCTGACCGATTAAGGCCCAGGTTTGCTTTTTCTCTAAAACGCGCGAGGAGTCGCGCACCACAAGCGAGGGGTAAATGCGGATATCGTTAGAACTCAACACATCGGTGCGTGCGGCTAAGGGATGGTTTTTGCCCACCACAAAGGTCCATTCGACCATGCCCATGGGCATCGTGGCGATGCCGTCCATGACGGGGGCAAAGGATGGGGCGCCGATCACCATATCGGCTCGCCCTTCATAGAGCGCGTCCCAGGCGCCGTTATAGACCTCGGTGCGCACCGAGAATTTGGTCGCTGGAAATCGCTCCAATAAGAACGCCATTAATTGGGACATGGGTTCAGGGTTGATAATGTAATTGAGCGCGATCGTGTATTCGCGCTGTACGCCGTTGGCGATTTGATAGGCCCCTTTTTTGAGGTCGCGGACGGCATTTAAAATCCAGGAACTGTTTTCCAGAATATAAAGGGCGGCCGGTGTGGGTTTCGCGGACTTGCCGGAACGGTCAAAGAGCGCCACGCCAAGCTCTTCTTCCATCTTTTTCACGGTGTAGCTCACCGCGGATGGGACACAGCAGAGCACATGGGCTGCTTCACCAAAACTGCGGGTCTCAACGATAACCTTAAGTACACGAATAGAGTCGCTCGTGAAAGCCATAATTCTCTCCACCACTCGTTGGGTGAAATGTCCTGAATTCAATCTATTGCAGGACACATAACTATTTGATATCTGGATTATATTTGTCGTAATTTCAATGATTCAAGCAAAAGTTTTTCAACGCTCTATTCAAAAAATTTGCAGGAAAATCTTGAACCCTTTACCGAAGAGTCTGTGGTTTTGTATTCCGTGTAGGTGTTGTCATTTGACGACAAAGAATTAGTTCTAATGCGTCTTCGTAAGGCGAAGTTTTTGATCGAAAATCTAACTCTTTGGGTGTAGGAATGTAGTGTTTTGATTGCGTGAACAATTAGTAAATAACGATGTGAAACCGATTTTATACGGTATAAATTGATTTGATTATTTACGTCTTGGTGTGTAATTATTGATTTATTCACATTCTGTGGATAATATGATCAAAAAATTTGTTTTACTGATAAACACTGAGAAAACTGAAAATCAGCTGAAATAACAGTAATAAAGCCGTAAAGTGTCGGGCCACACCTATTTATGGCGCTTGCCTACTCAACACGAATTCTCGTGGGTGAGCGTTGAGCTCAGCGAATCAAACTGTGCTTCTAGGCACGCCGAGTCACCTTCGATATAATGCACCCAGCTTAGGGAATTCTTCCTTAACGCTTCTACGAGAGGGATTTTTCGATAGTCAAAGAAAACACCGCTCTTTTATTCTCTCCGCTTAACCCACTACGAAACGGACACTTCATGAAAAAATCCATTCAATTACTGACCTTAGCCGGTGTCTTCGCTACGACGCTGGGTGTTTCGAACTTGAGTTTTGCTGCCCCATCAGGCGGGAATGATTTTCCCAGCTGGCGCGAGGATGCGCCCACCCCTAAAGCCCTTCGCCACTACGTGGCTGAGGTGACCAACGCCAAGAGTGCGACGTTTATCCCCGTGGCGGAACGTATTGCGGTTTTTGATATGGATGGGACGCTCTTATCTGAAACGACGCCCTCCTACTATGATTGGACGAGCTGGGTGAATTACCTTGCTGAAAAAGCGCCTGAAGGGACGCCCGAGGACGTGAAGCGCTACGCGCAAGAGGCTAAGGCGAGTGTGGACGCGGGTAACGGAATGCCACCCTACAAGTTGGGGGACACCTTAACGGCGTGGGCTCAGAGTTTTGGGGGCATGTCGCTCGCCGACTTTGACCAATGGGCCACTGAGGCGTCGCAACGTCCCACGACCAAAGGGTTTGCTTTTAAAGACAGTTTCTTTAAGCCGATGCTCGAAGTCGTGCAGTATCTGCAAAAACACCAGTTCACGGTCTACGTGGTGACGGGGTCGGATACGCAGCTCGTACGTAACTTGGTGCGCGATCGGGTGGACATTCCTCCCGCTCAAGTGATTGGCTCTGAGGTGAACGTAGAGATTGCTGGGCGCTCCTTTGATGAAGAGCGTGGTCGCCATGAAGACTTACGCGTCACCGATACGCTTGTGCGTGGAGCCCAAATGCGTCAAAACCTGCACTTTAATAAAGTAAACGCCATGGCGCAGACCATTGGTCAATACCCGGTGCTCTCTTTTGGGAACAGTTCGGGCGACTACAGCATGAATCGCTTTACACAGCAAAATACACGTCCCACCAAGGTCTTTATGCTTTTGTGTGACGATACGGAACGTGCCGCCTGCCCTGCTCGTGACTTAACGAAAGCCAAAGCCCAGTACGCCAAAGAAGGCTGGGAAGCCATTTCGATGAAGGACGAATTCAAGACGCTCTACTTGAAGGAACCGAAGAAGTAAGGTGTTTGCCCATAAAAAAAGACGGGGAGCCAATAAACTCCCCGTTAAAACTGTGACTAGTCACAGCCAGAGTAGCGCTATGTCTCGCTAAACATGGATTCGTTCAGGTTCTTCGGTCGACAAGTCGATCACGATACTTTGGTACCCCGCCTTGGCAATGGCGTCTTTACCTCGTTCCGTAGTGATTACGGTCATATCCGAGCCATAAAGGACCCCATCTTTCATATTCAGAATGCCGTTGATATAGGTGGCCTTGGCCTGAGCACGGGCTTCATCAATCAGAGTGATATCGGCAACCGCGCCTTCACTGAGATGGCCTCGATCAAAGAGCCGTAGGTGGCGTGCCGGCGTAAGACTGGCTTTTAATACAAACTCTGAAATCGAAATCGCTCCAAAGCGCACTAACATCAATCCCATCGGAATAATGACGTTGCGCGGAATACAACCGCCGTCCGTTGAAAAAGCGTCCACCACAAAGGTGCCGTCATCACGCTTGGCTGCCGCGAGCATCAGGCGAGAGATGGCGGAGTTCACGGGGAAACACCCAACCACATTGGTGGTGCCTTTCGATTCCCAATACTGCAGGGCATCTTCCCCTTCTAGAATTTCGGTGATATAGCCTGTATCTTTCAGGGTGACTAAAATCTTTTGTCTAAAGGCCTGGCGGATGCCATCGGCAGAAACGGGAAGCCCGTAAATTTCTAGGCAAGTGCGTGTTACGTAGTCGAGAACATTACCGGCTTCGTCGCACGACAAATGAGTTCCATTAAGGGGACTTAAATAGGCCTCGGACCAGATACGCGGATGGGATTTGAGCAGTTCAATGGCTTCATTGGCTTCAGAATCAGCGGGGCGCACACGACCACGGCAATACGAGTTGATGTGGGCAAGATGAAGTCGAAGGTCTCCCGTGATTTCCACCGCTTGCTTCATACCGATAATGTCCGAGTGAGCACTCCGAGTGCCAGCATGCCAGGCGATATAAGTGTCGGTTTCATTCGCAATTTCGATGGCATCACGACAGGCCTCTTCTGCGAGGGGCCAGTGGCCTCCGACCAATTTGATCCCTAACGCTCCTCCATTTACGCGTGAATCGATAAAGGAAGTAATTTGTTCCCGTGAGGGGCGATCGGTGCCGTACATTTGATTCGGTTCTAAACGGTCAAGAATAGCGACATTTAAACCCGCTCCGGTTTTATGGCCCGCGGCTAACAGTTCGTAAAGCGGCCCCGCCATATCTAGACACGTGGTTACACCCGAGAGCGCGGTCATTCGGGCGCCATAAGGGGAACCGTAGATACTGCCCAGATGCATATGGGCATCGATGATGCCTGGTACTACCAAGAGTCCACTGCAGTCTTGAACATCACGAGCACGCCCGCAAAGGTTATTGCCTACGGCAGCCACATGACCGTTTTCAATAGCAACATCCATCAACCCATTACGGTGATTTTTGGGGTCAACAACGTGCCCGTTACGCAAAAGTAAGTCCCACATCTTCGACTTCTCCTTGTCGAGTTGAACAACATTTCAGCGCAACTATGCGCTTGGTCTCTCAAATAGTCTGACACAGGCGTAAGGAGCCTAAAGGGTCAGACACTCAACTCAGTTAACTGAGTAGGGCAAACGAGCGTAGTGACCCTAAAAATAAAAGACCAGAATAGTTTTCGTCTTAGGCAGCTTAATGTCCTTTGGAGAAACGTATGAACATCTCTTTTATTGCCACGGGTGACAGCTTTATTACCCGTCAACTTCCCCGCGATGGCTATGCGGGGTTCCAGCCATTACAAGAACTTATTCAGAAGCACGATGTGGGGTTTAATAACCTCGAAATGACCTTTCACAACCAAGAGGGTTACCCTGCTGCCGTGAGTGGCGGGACGTGGGCGATGACCGACCCTTCTATGTTAGATGACATTGAGCGCTATGGCTTCAACCTTTTCAATACTGCCAATAATCATTCGGGCGACTTTGGGGCGGGTGGTGTCATGGCCACGATTCGACACCTTCAAGAGCGCTCAATGCTTTTTGCGGGTACCGGTGCTTCCCTTTACGAGGCCTCCAAACCCGTTTATCTCGAAACGCCTCAGGGCCGTGTGGCCCTGATCGGTATTACGGATTCCTTTGATCCTGCCATTGCTGCAGGGGGCGACAACGGTATTGTGCGCCCTCGCCCGGGACTTATAACCCGTTGCGTCATCAAAAGGTGTTCCACGTCAATGCTGAACACTATGAAATGGTGAAAACGTTAGCCGCTTCAACGCTCATCAATTGGCCGATTGAGCACAAAATTGCGTTTGGCTATGCCCCACCCTTTCCTGAAGGACGAATGCCGTTTGGCAAAATGATGTTTGAACTCGATGAGCAGGAATTCATTGAAACCACGCCCAATAAGTTCGATTTGGCCCGCACCATCGAAGGTATTAAAGAAGGCAAACGACAGGCGGACGTTGTCGTGGTGAGTCTGCATACCCATGAGATGTCGGGGAAAAATATTGAGGAATCCGCACAATTCACGGAAACCTTCGCTCATGCCTGCATCGATGCGGGGGCGAGCGTTGTGATTGGGCACGGACCTCATCTGGTACGTGGAATTGAGCGTTATAAGTCGGGACTGATTTTTTATAGTCTCGGGAACTTTATTTTCCAAACGGAAACCATCGGTCAACTCCCCTACGATGCCCTAGCGGAGTTTAACTACCCGCTCGATACGTTACCGGGTGCCTATATGGATCATCGTAGCCGTAACGGGACCATTGGTTTCCCAGTAATGAAGGAAATTTGGCAGGCGGTTGCTGCCTCTTGGGAAATGGAAGACGGTGTGATTAAATCGGCGCGTTTGTACCCGTTGGATTTGGGCATGAGTAAGCCTCGTTCTCAGCGGGGTACGCCCGTGTTGACCCAAAATACCGAGGTGCTTGAGCGGATTCAACGTCTTTCCGAACCCTACAACACCACGATTCGCATCGAAAATGGTGTGGGAGTAATCGAACTCTAAACATCAGGGGGGCACCGAGGCGCCCCCTATTTTGTTTCTACTAGACGTAGATGTCGTGATGGTTAGAACGCCGTAAGAGCAGCGTTTGCGTGTCGGTCGTATTGATGATGTAACGCAGTTCAATGAGCCGATCAAACATATCCCACGAGCGACGTTGCTGACAAAGTGCGGGGTAAGGCAATGGCACTTGGGCTTTTTTGGCCTGTTCGGGGTTGAGGAGGACCGCACGAGCAAGGTCTTCCATATCCGCGATATGGTAGCCGTAGCGCTCATAAACCTCGTAAAGCCCCAGGTGTTCCTCCGTAAAGAGTTCAATGCGAAGGTCGGGGAATCGATCCACCAGTAGGTAAACCTCATCAAAGGCTTGAATCGGCTCCCCCTCGGCATAAGCCATCTCGCGCTTGAGTTGCCATAACTTCTGTTGGGGGTCGCATTTCATCCATTGAATATGTCGCGCGCTCGGTGAGACCTGCTTGAGCGACACAATGTATTCCACGCGGTGATGAAGTTTTTCTGGATTATCGGGCACAAACCAGTTGATTTTTGGTCGAATACTGGCCATGTCACGCTTGTAGGTCGTGATAAAGGTTCCTTTGCCCTGACGTCGATACAGAATGCCTAATTCCGTGAGCTCCTTTAGGGCTCGTCGTACGGTGCCCTGACTGACATCAAAGAGTTTGGCCAATTCGATTTCGTTAGGGATGGGCTTGTCCGGTGTCCATACCCCATCACGAATTTTCGTGGTAATTCCGTCTTGAACCTTCTCAAATAGCGTTTGAGGTTTGCTGAACTTTGCCGGCATCGTCTTGCCCTCGGGTCTAGTGATAGTCGCAATCGGAAATTGTACTTTCTTAAGGCTCCTATTGCGGCGCTGGCGGATAGGTAAATATACTAAGGCGTTTGTTTAAAACCACGAAGAACACTTTTTCTTCGAACGGAGGGTTAAAAGACTCACGGGCTCATTAGCTTTTGTATAAGACTAACGAGCCCATAATAGTATGCGTTTTATGGTTTATTGTGCTCCACCATTGAGTTGGTTGAGCGTACCAATGAGTACGCTAAAGCCAACGGGCATGCTCTTCACGTCGTCTGGATCAAAGTCAGAACGATGGTTACCCGTATGGTTAGCCCCATAGTAGAAATGAGCAGCGCGACCACCGTGCTGCTGCACTCGCGCCATCAAAATGGTCGCATCTTCGCTGCCTCCCTTTTCGGAATAATGAAAGACGTGGTCGTCTCCCACTACCTTCTTGGCCTCTTCTTCGACTAAAGCGGCTAACGCAGGCGTAGGGTTCATCGTGAAGGCTTGCCCCATTTTTCTAATCTGTAAGGTGACTCCAAAGGCCTCGGCACAGGATTTCGCGGCGTGAGTGGCCTGTTCGTAGATGTATTGGCACAAATCGTTGGTGGCACCGCGCACTTCCATCTGCATCAAGGCGTTGACGGGAATCACATTACGCGTTTCCCCCGCGATTAATTTGCCGCAGCTCACGGTCGTCAGACCATCCCCATGTCGGGGCATTGAGTTCACCATCACCGCCGTATGGCAGGCTGCCATCAACGCATTGCGTCCATCTTGAGGATTCGCTACAGAATGCGCTGCGCGACCCTGAAAGATCAAGTCAAATTTCACGGTGGCGTTGTAGCCTGGGTCGGTAATGGACACGTACCCAAGCTTGGGCGTACAAGCAATGTGAGAAGCGAGCAGATTATCGACATCGTCCACAATACCTTTCTCGGCCATTGCCAAAGCGCCACGCGTCCCCTCTTCGGCAGGTTGAAAGATTAACTTAATGGTCCCGACCAACTCATCGGCATGGTCAGCAATCCAATGGGCAATCGCAATGCCGACACCCGTGTGGCAGTCATGACCGCAGGCATGCATAAGGCCCTGATACTGAGAGGCATAGCCACCCACGTTGGGTAAATGTTCGGGAGCCGTGGTTTCTGGGACAGGTAAAGCATCGATATCAAAGCGTAAGGCCGTGACGGGACCAGGACGCCCCGTTTTCCAAATGCCTAAAGCGCCGGTATAACCCTGCATCTTTTCGAGAATCTTTTCATCCACCCCCTCTTTGCGAGCCCGTTCTAAAGAGCGACTCACTTCGTTTTCGTCTCGCCCCATGACGGCTTTAGGTTCGATCACATCAAGGCCGCAGTGGGTTTCCCAACCCAATTCAATAAGGCGTTTGATAATCAGAGCGCTGGTTCTGAACTCGGTCCAGCCTAATTCGGGATGGGCATGCAGGTCCCGGCGGAATTCGACCATTTCATTAACGTATTTTTGTTGATTCATTTTTAAGCCTCCTGTGTTTTACAGAGAACGTGGCAAACCTTCACTAAGACCAACCCCAGACAGCAGAGGGTCATCGCGGTGTAATAGGCATTGGAAAAGTCACTGCCGTTAGCCATGGTCTTGATGATGACTGGTCCAAGAATTCCTGCGGAAGAAAAACCTGAGGCCATGATGCCGTAATTAATGCTGTTGTATTTGAGCCCGAATTGCTCAACGGTAAAGCCCGGATAGATGCCGACAAAGTTGCCATAGCACCAAGCCGAAAGGAATAACCCGATGAAAAAGACCATTCCACTATCAGGGGTCGAGATGAGCAGCAAATACTGACCCATGAGGGCTGCGACTAAACCCGAGGTCAGCGTGGGTAAACGACCGAACTTATCGGAAAGTGCACCGCCCACAAATCGCCCCAACGTATTGGCGCCCGCAAGGGTTGCCACCGTAAGTGAAATGAGCCCTACCCCTAATGACATCTGTTCTTTGGCAATCAGAGCCACGGACGGAATGAGCATCAAGGCCGTGGTACTGCCACAAATAAAGAGTCCGAGCATGGCATAAAAGGCAGGGCTAGCCAGCATTTCTCGCCAGTTCTTGTCCTTAACCGAGACACTCATCCGATTGCCATTCGTCGCTTTGGGAAGACTAAGCGTGGCGGCTTGCTTGGAGAGAATGCCTCCCACAATGATCACAGTGCCACAGACCACACCAAATACCTGTAGGCAATGGCTGATCCCGAGGTTTGCAATCATGTATTGAGCCACCACAGGAACGATCATGGAACTGACGCCGTAACACATACAAACCAGCCCGCCAGCGAGACCTTTGCGGTCCGGGAAGAGCTTCATAGCTGTCCCCAGTGTGGAGACATACGTGAGCCCCACGCCGAATCCAAAAAGGAGCCCATAGGTCACCATCAGCACGGAAATGCTGGAGGCAAAGCTAGAGAGGAATAACCCCAAACCGATCATCAGACCGCCTGCGGGCATCACCACGTGGGCGCCGATTCGATCGTTGAGCCACCCGCCTGAGATCATGGCCACTGGGTTGATTGCCGAGGCAATGCTGAAGATGAACCCTAGGCTTGCTGAGGTAATCAGTTCTCCCTGCAGTAGGGTCAATTTCTCCGCGATAGCGACAGAAAAAATACTCCAGGAATAGAGCGACCCTGCAAAGAGATTAACGATGCAGAATACGCCTAATAGCCCCCAGCGATTTAAGTGAAGCCACTTTCGAGCGAATTCGTTGTGTGAGTTCATTGTGAGAGACATCGTGATTCCTAGAAAAAGGCCAGCAGCGTGCACACAGCAACGATCATCCCCGGCGCGGTACGTTTGCAGATATCAATGGGATTGACGTGGCAGATCCCCGCAATGACGATGACCACCCCTGCGATCGGGCTCATGGTGCGTCCTAATGCGCCAGCAACGTAGGCCAAGTTACCGAGATTAAGAACCGACATACCGAAGCTTTGAGCATGAGGCGTGACGGCTTCGTTGAAGGCCATGGTGGCAGCGTCACCGCTTCCCACCAGTAAAGCCATGAAGTATGGCCCTAAGATGCCACCCCAACGGGCATATTCACTTGAAGTGCGTAACACATCGATCAGCGCATCCACCAAACCGGTGGCACGTAAACCCATCGCGAACACACTGGCTGCGACGATGATGGAAACAATGTTGGCAAAGCCACTCCCGCAGCCTTTGAAGAATTCCGTACAGGCTTTAGCGGGGTTAGCACGCGTAACCAGCATGGTGTAGATCGCACCGATCACCATGGCCTGAGCGACGCCCATCTTGAGGGCAGGAACGCAGGTATTGCCGAGCACCAGAAGAACGAGCGGAACCAAAGGCGCAATAGCGTACAAGAGGTTAACTTTCTCTACGCGTTCACCGCACGAGGTGATTTCCACCGCTTCGCCACTACTGCGGTGATCCTTGAAAAGGAAAGCCACGATCGTAACGGACACGACACTGATGGCCCAGAGGGTTAGGTAGGTCGGCATGCTACGCAAAATGACCTCCATACCCGAAATGCCAATGTATTGGCCAATCATGTTTTGGTGTGGGCTACCTGGGTTTAAGAACGAACCGATCGTCCCAGCCAGAATGGCAGCTCCAGCTCCCACCGGTTTAATCCCTGCACGGATCATGATCGGAATCATGGTGGCACCGACCGCGGCGGCACAGCCAGCAGCGCTTGGAATGGCTGTATTGACGACCAAAGTCAGCATCGTAGCCGCGGGGATCAGAAAAAGGCCCAACCGCTTAAGGGGAGCGGCCAAGAGTTGAACAAAGTGTAAGTCTGCTTTGGTATAGCCGATTAAGACGGCAAAGCCCATCGCAGCCGTAATGGCTTGAACAAGAATGTCACTGGTCATCATCTTGGCGAATTGATCCAGGGCAGCCATCGGTTTCCCCGAAATCAGACAAAGGCCAATACCAGCGCAGAGAAGAGTCACTCTTACTTCGAATTTTTTGATTAGTCCTATAACCGTGGCTATGATCACGGCCACGGCAATCCATGCAGTTAAAGACATAGGGTTCTCCAGTAGTCAAAAGTTGCCTGCCATTAGGGTCGAGGACAGGCTTGAATCATTTTGACAAAGCCCACTGAAACTGGATACTCCCTCGCTTTAACTCAGTTATCTGACTATCAGAATCCCCTATAGAGGGTTTGAAATGCCCTCGATACTGTACATAACGACACAAAGCAAAAAGGGCTTTAGGTGTCGTGAAGACCTCTATTTGGAGAACAACAATGAATAAAAAACAACTTGCCACCCTCGTGACGACGGTATTGGCCGTGATGGGTACATCGCAGGCGTACGCAGCCGATGGCGTACAGATGTATGGAAAACTCGATATGTCGATGCATTGGCAAAAAAATCGTCACTCCAATGGCGCACTATCGATGCTCAACGAAGGTTCTCGTTGGGGGATGAATATCACCGAGACCCTCTCTCCTGATGTTTCGATCCGCGGTTATTTAGAAACGGGGTTCAATGCAGATAACGGTGCGTTGTCAAATACTGGCGGTGGGAATGTGGGAACCACCCTTTTTGATCGTCGTTCGGTGTTAGCTGTGCGCTCGAACCAATATGGTGAAGTGGGCTTCGGTCGCATGGGCTCGGTTCGTTCCACGATCTCGCCCTATGGGCAGGTGTTGGGGAACATTGACCCGATGGAAACCGCTTACGGGGACATTGCTAGCATTTCTCAGATTTTTGGGAATGACCCGCGTGGTAACAATACGATCAGCTACCTCTCTCCTGACATTCAAGGCTGGCGTGGTGGGGCTACCTACTCGTTCGCGAGTGCTGACCAGGAAGCGGATGCAACAAGCAAAAATAATCGTTTATTCTCCGTGGCGTTGAGATATCAAGGGGCAACTTTTGGCGTCTTCTCTGGGGCTTCTTACCTTTGGTTCGGTGAGGATGGAGCTGCGGCTACACTCGCAGACAAAGGGAAAGCCTATGACCGTGAAGATGCGGTCGCTTACTCATTGGGGGCAACCTGGCAGGCTACCGAACAACTTAAGCTTTTCTTGGCGGGTCAGTACCAGAAAAACTGGCGTAGTGTCGCAGGGTTAAATGTAGAGAAAATTGGCAATGCGACGCAGGGTGACCGTCAGTATGGTATTGATGGTGTGAGCGCCTTGGTGGGCTTCCAATATCGACCCTATACCAACGTCCGCGTGATCTTGGATTACCTCTACTTTGATGGCGACCATCAGATGGGTAATGGCTCTAGCATTGACGCTAAGCGCCATATTGCCAACTTAGCGCTTGAATACCGTCTGAGTAAGCGCACGATGGTTTATACGACGTTACACCGTTCGATTGGCCGTGAAGCGCTCAATCAGGATCAATACAACTCGTGGATTTACCGAGTTGGCCTTCAGCATTGGTTCTAAGAGCCCTTGCCTAGCAAAGAGTCTTAATTCCTTGCCTTTTGTCTCGACCCCGCTCCGAGTTTGGCCCGTAGCGGGGTTTTCTGTGATAGTACCCCTGCAGAGGTCACGGCAAAGGGATGAAGGGACTGGCGCATTAACAGGATGGATAGTATTCGGTCTCGGTAGCGCTCGGATCCACCAGCGTGCCAGCATCGTTGGCTACGATTGCACTAATGTCTTCTATGGCACCAATTGAAGCGATGCCGTTTGTAGCATTAACAAATTCGCAGGCAGCAATCACTTTGGGGCCCATGAACCCCGCAGCAAAGCCCATCGCTAAAAGGGCCTCGGGTGAGGCACGTTGAATGCAGCGTGCTTCGGGCGTGCCCCAATTCACGTAGACCCCTTTGACGTCGGTCGCAATCACTAACTGGTCAGCATGAAGTTCACGGGCCAAGAGGCTTTCGCAAAAGTCTTTGTCGATGACGGCCTCAATGCCACGCAAAGTGCTTGCCCTCCCCTCGCTTCCTTTTTGCTCTTCGACCACGACGGGAACGCCACCTCCTCCACCCGAAATGACGAGCATCCCGGCGTCGACCAGGGTTTTAATGGCGGGCATTTCGCCGAGACGAATGAGCTGTGGGCTTGCGACCACACGACGCCAATAGCCTCCATCCAACTTCATGCACCAGCCTTTTTCACGGGCGAGCACTTGGGCTTCCGCTTCGCTATAAACAGGGCCAATAAACTTGGTGGGGTTCTCAAAGGCAGGATCCTCAGCAGAGACAACGGATTGCGTTAACACACACGTGACGGTTTTCTCAGGGATAAGGTTTTGGAGTGTTTGAGCGAATAAGTATCCGATCATCCCCTGGGACTCAGCCCCTAGAATATCAAAGGGGTATGGCTAGACCTTCTCGGCAAACGCTTCGTTTTGCAGGGCTAGGAGCCCTACTTGGGGGCGGTTGCCGTGACCAAGAACAAGTGGGTGTTTGTGCGTGCGGGGGGAGGCTGCGCTGGCGCCCCGGGTGGTAGCGTGGGGTCAGTCAAATCAATATGGTCGTGATGAGCGTCGAGCTACTCGTCGAGGGAATGAGGGGGCATGCGCGAGCCCCCTCTCGTCGGTGAGGTCAAATGGCGTTAAAAATGGCGTTAGGTCCAGCCCTCTTCGCCTTCTCCTACACCTTCCCTCACTCCGTGGGTACTCAATACCATCAAGAGGGTCCCATCGGGTGAACGATCGGAGCCGTGTTAAGCTGTATCCGCAGAGCGCCACCGCTTGGCTCGTCGGTGGGCATGAGGCCCTCATGAATGAACTTTATTTTTAAGGTGTGATACCGACAATCCCCTAGGCTAAGACAATATTTTTGGTAAATTCGGTCATAGGCGCTTTCGTTTCGCTTCGCATGGATCGTGAGGTATTTGAAAGCGGCAAAATCGGCTTTTTCCATCCTATAAAGCGTGCTGGGGGAACATTCATTGCGCTGCTCGCAAAACGTTTCATAGACCGTGGCCTTGATGTATTTCATGACTTGGGTTTTTTCCGCGTACGTGCCCATAAAGGTCACGGGATCCACATAGCCTTCGGGTTGGGCAAGCACCATACTTGGGATGGCCATGAGGCACAGTAGTTGCCATTTTTTCCACATACGTTTCTCCTGTGTTCTTCTGCGTGAGCAAAGCAAGTCTATCGGCGCGTGATCGAATCAAACCCCAGGCTAAGAGGATGGGGCTATGCCCTCTCGACTTCGGAGGCACCTATTTTCATTATATTTCAGTACTTTTTTGAAAATGAGTGATAAGCCCACTTCTTTCGTAAATTTTTGAGGGGTTCATCGGACCGTCCCTGGGGGTCTTGAGGATACTAGAGCGTTGGCGTCCCTCGGTCATTTGAGGGCTGGCAAGAAGATCATGTCACGGTGAAATTCGAGGTACGTGCGCATCACGGCGGAGGGACTGCGCACAAGCCGCATGTCGTCATAGATGCCTAATCGGGCACAATCGACAAAAAGCGGGGAAATACAGATGGCTCCACTGCGCTCATCAAAGGTGATGTAGCCCTGATCAAAGGCACGATCGAGCGTAGGACTTAACGCAAGCCCGTTTTCTTCGTCTAAGCGTTCGGCATCGGTCGCTTGACGCCAGGGTTTAATGTGTGAGGCCAACAAAAAGCTGGTTAAGGGATAGCGAGTCACGGCGCAACGGTTATCCCAATACGCGAGGACACGTTGTCGATACCCGCCCTGCCCGACTCGGGCTCGACTCATGATGGTTTTTTCCGTGGGGGTTAGGTCGGACCGCTTCTCGATGTCGGCTTGGTCTTCGGCAACGGCGTGGTTGTCTTCCATGTAGGCGAGGTAAGCGGCGTACTTTTTGAGCGCAGCCGAATACATGCCCTTTCCTCTGGTATTAAATTTGACAAATTCCGGGTGCGCTTCAATAGCGGCTTGAGCGACTAAAAACGGTTCTAGACTCTCATACTCGTAGACGGGGCGAAAGTGAAGCTCTTCGGCAATCTTGTTGATGCGAAGGCCGTAAATCGCCTGATAGTAGTTCGTAACGCTTTTCGTCTTAATTGGGCTGTAGTCGCGAAGCCATACTTTGAAATTCATGAGCCGCTCCTCGGGTGCATACCCCACCATCATAGCGCGGGACCAGGCATATGGTGGCCCCGAGCACTCTTAACCGTGATGTCCTCGTTAGATGAGGGAAGTAGCCTTTCGGGAGCGTTTGGGTTTCTTTTCGGGATCGTGCAAGAAAATCATCTCTTGATGGAATTCCAGATAGGTGCGCATCGTTGCGGAGGGGCGACGCGCCAGATGCATATCCTCTGAGAGTCCTAGACGAGAGAAATAAGCAAAGACAGGAGAGAAGATGATGCGTCCCTCACGGCCATCAAAAGTGATGTAGCCTTGGTCAAACGCCCGGTCTAGTGTGGGACTTAGTGCCAGTCCATTCTCAGCATCTAAGCGCTCATGGTCGGTACATTCTCGCCAGGGTTTAATGTGAGAGGCAAGAATAAGGTCGGCATTGGGGAACCCAGTTACTGCGCAGCGATTACCCCACTCATTGAGGACGCGTTGCCGGTAACCACCCTGCCCCACTCGCGCACGAATCATGACTTCTTTTTCCGTGACGGTGAGATCGTCGCGGTTACGGATTTCGTCTTTGTCGGTTTCAATAATGTCGGTTGAGGTGAGGAACTCCAAGTAGGCAACGTATTTGTTGAGGGCTGCTGAGTACATCCGATTGCCTTTTCGGTTAAACAGCTTGAAGTCGGGGTCAGCTTCAATGGTGGCTTTGGCAGCAAGAAACTCCTCTGGATCTTGGTATTCATAAATCGGGAGCAGTTGGAGTTTTTTGGCTACTGCGTTAATGCGCTCCCCGTAAATGGCGCCGTAATAGCGCCCACTGGTGTAGGCAACGATGTTGTTATAGGTGTTGAGCCATTCTCGGAAATTCATGACCGCTCTCCTCAGGAACATGAGAGCAGCATAGCGAATTTTTCACTAAAAAATAGATCAATGATTGGATTAGTTTTAGATAAATACCGAAATAATCTTTTATTCAACAATGGTATATTTTAAACGGACTATTGTTTCGTCTTTAGGGAAAATGCAGGCTTTTTAGGCTTTATTGATCTAGCCCCAGTTGGGTAATTTAGGGTCTGATATTATTTCTAAAAGTATACGGTGTACGGGGGTGAAACCTTGTGCACCTTTAGTTCATTTTAGAGATTTATCATGACCACAGGCACAGAGAATTTAATCGCGCTATTCAAGTTACGCTTGGCCGTTGCCGCACTAGGCGAAAAGCATCAATGGTGGACAACGTCCTGTTGTAATGCGAAGAGAACCGTGGTCTTCAAGCAGCTCTTTCCTACAACGTGGGAACTTGCTTCGGTTTGCGCGGTATCGGAGGCAGCCAAATTGGTTCATAGCGCTGCGTTAGCAAACCGTTCTCAGCATTTGTTCCGATTTAATACCGAACTCGAGCAAGACCTTCATGGGCTGTTGACTCACGACAATATTGGTAAAACCCTCTTTCAAGACATGATTCAAGATCCAGAAGGTCCCGAAAAGATCCTCTTGGAGTTGGCAGAAAAAGGGGTTCATCCTCGAGAAGGAGCCATTTCGATGGGGCCGTCGACCCGTGAAACGATCGAAGCGTCGATTCCCAAAATGGCAGGTTTGTATCAAGCGGCCTTCCGTTCTGGTGTCCGTTGTGTCCCCTACTTCGAACCGGAGCAAATCTAATGACCGCGAAAGGAGAAAAGTACGGTACGGATGCTCGTTACGGTGGAGCGATGATTGATCCCTGTTTGGATCTCATTCGCCTTTGGGATGAAGGGTGTGATCGCCTGACGCTTTTACAGCGCCGTCTTTCGGACTTAGCTTCCCCCCAACAAACGGTATCCACAACCAAGCATGTTGTTTGTGAGCTATTTGCCCATCGCTTTTTAAGCGAGTCAGGCCTTCATTGGACACGGATACTAAAAGACTTCGGGGACAGGTTATCGCGGAGCAGTGTCGAGCAAATCTGCTTTTTAGCGACGGTGGCCGCGGATGCCATGCTTCGGGACTTTATGGTGATGGAATATTGGCCACGCATTCAGTCAGGTGTGCAAACGTTGAATCCCACGGCTTACGAGGACTTCTTTACTGTGGCGGAGCAAGCTGGTCGTGGGGGCTCGCCCTGGACAGATAGTCGTAAAAAACGCCTAGTTGCCGCACTGAGGGCGCTTATCAATGGGTTTGGGCTGGTACAAAAGAGCCCAGGCAAGCTGTCGGTGCCTCAACTTCGTGCTCCACTGATTAATCCCGACGTGACGGTGTTCCTGGTTTATGCCTTGCGCGAGCGTGGCTATAGCCCCTTTGACTTGGTTCATGCGGTCGAATGGCAGTGTTTTGGACTCTCTCCGTCGGCGGTTGTGAACTTATTGCGCTCCTCGCGCTTTACCGAATATTTTTACATTCAATCTTCCGGTGATTTGGTGGATATTGCCTATCAAAAAGGCTCATTGAGGGAGGCGGTGCAAAGTTATGTCGCTTAGTGACTTCTGGGATGAGGTTATCCAAAAACTCAAACTCCCGATTGCGTTAGGGTCTCGCAGTTATGAACCCGTGTATTACTTGGTGTATGACCCCTCACGAACCCGTGAAATCCGCCAAGAAATCCCCTCGTTTCTTGCCCGTTTGAGCCAAGAAGGATTAACGCCGATTGAGTTGGATCTCCATAAACTCATTTGGGATATTCTCGAGAACGACCCCGATTGGTTAGATATTCGCGATGCCATCCGCGCTGAGCCCGATAATGAGAACGACCTGATGGATACCATTCGTGAAATGGTCAATGGATACGGTGATCCGCTGGTGAGTCGTATCGCTAAGACATTAGAAGACGCTTCAAGTGCTAAGGATAAACATCCCGTGGTGATCATTACCGGGCTTGAAGTGCTTCATGGAATTACCCGCCCGGGAACGATTGAAAACCGCTTGGTGGGACACTTTTCTTGCCCAACCGTATTCTTCTATCCAGGCAAACAAGAAGGTAAGACCGGTTTAGCATTTTTGAATTTCCATCCGTTAGATGGCAATTACCGCTCCGAACACATCGTCATTCCTACCGCATCGAATAGATAAAAGATTTAAAGGCCAAGTTATGTCGCAAATTCGTAGTTTATTAGCCAATGATCAGCAAGTTGACCGCGTTATTCAAAAGGTGATTGCCTACGAGGGTCAAGCGGAAAATCTCGAAAACGAAATTCAGGAATATGTGGTTACGGAGCACATCGAAGAGTGCTTTGAACGAACGCTGGAGTGGATCGATCAAGTGACGGCAAGACCCGGTGCGGAAACAGGGGCTTGGGTGAGCGGTTTCTACGGGTCCGGTAAGTCCTCCTTCACGAAATACCTGGGTTACGCGTTTGACCTCAATAAAACGATTAATGGAACGCCTTTTGTCAATTATTTGGCTGATCGCATTCCAAGTCTACCGGTACGTCAACGCCTAAAGACGTTGGTCAACCAATTGCAACCTGCTGTCATTATGCTGGATTTGGCCAGTCAGTCGTACTCAGGGATTGACGATGTATCTGAAGTGCTCTACCGCCACGTTTTGAAGTGGGCTGGTTATAGTCATGCGTCCTTAAAGTTGGCCGAGTTTGAGTTAGAACTTGACGAAATGGGTAAATATGCTGAATTGGATGCGTTCTGCCAGCAAAAGCGCGGTAAGCCTTGGGTTGAATTACAAAACCGCACCATTTTTGCTAAAAAAGTGGCCCAGGAGTTCGCTCAACTACATAACCTAGAAGTGAATTTTGATGTGGCTGACAGTCAGGGGGGTGATGCAGCCCTGGATGGTCGTACCAAGGCCGAATTGATTCTCAAGATTGTTCGTCGTAAGTCTGGGAAAGAAGCCGTCTTTTTTATGATTGACGAAGTGGGCCAATATTTAGGCTCACGTCCGCGTGCGATCTTAGACATGGACGGAATGGCGAAAAATTTCCGTGACCTTGGTCAAGGCAAAGTTTTTATTTTTGCCACGGCTCAGCAGACCTTGACGGAAGATAATAAGGCCGCCGCGATCAATAGCACGGAGTTGTTTAAACTGAAAGACCGCTTTCCTCATGCCGTGACATTAGAAAGCTCCGATATTGAAGAAATTTCATCGCGTCGCCTATTAGGGAAAAATACACATGGTGAAAGCGAGTTGATGACGCTCTTTGGGACCTACCGAGCACAGCTCACCCATGGTACCGAACTTCAAAACGCCAAGGGCTATGAAGGGGCACCGCTTAATAGTCAAAACTTTGCCAAACTTTACCCCTTCTTGCCAGCTCATTTTAAGGTGCTCTTGAGTTTGTTAACCGAACTGTCTCGCTCCACTGGGGGTACAGGGTTACGCAGTGCAATTAAGATTATTCAAGACATTATGCGTAACGATGCTGGCCACGGAAAATTATTGGATGCCAATACAGGGATATTGGTCACAGCGATCCAATTCTATGACGAGTTACGTCTAGACATTGAGCGAGCTTTACCGTCGTTGGGTGAAACCGTCCGTAAAACGATTGACTTCTATGGTCCCGACAAATTGGCTAATCCATTAGCCGTGCGAGTGGCTAAAGCGTTGTGCATTGCGCAAATTTTGAAGAATTTTGAATGCTCGGCTGCCAATTTAACTGCACTTTTACAAGATACGATCGAGGCGAGTCTCGATAAGACGTTGGTTCAAAAAACTCTTGAAATGATGGCCCGTGAGCAGGCAGTGCCGGTTGGCGAGGACGGATCGGGGGCCTTTCACTTTTTGAGTTCGACACAAAGCTCCCTTGAAGATCAACGCCGTAACTACATGCCGTTTACTAGCGACGAATTGCGCTACACGCAAGACCTCTACCGAGAGATCTTTCAAAATCTCAAAACGGTGACGACCACGCAAGGAGGGTTAAGTTGTCAGGTAACGTTTACCGAAGCGCACCTGAGCCAGGCGATTGTAACGGGGAACTCTCCTCTTACACTGGCCTTAAATCTCTGCGAGGATAGCGCTTTTCAGACGACGTTAACGGACACGATCAAGCAAAGTTTGAGTGAGCCCAATACCCTATTTGTACTAGCGAAACGTCCAAGCGATTTGAGTGCAGACATTGTGGATATTTTACGGTCTCGTTATATGGCAGCGACGTACGCGATGGATACTAACGCAGAGAAAAAGGATTATGCCTTAGACCAAAATGCCTTAGCGGAGCGCTCAGGGCAAACATTGCGGGCTCGAATTGAAAAGCAATTAATTGACACAGGGGAAATCATCGTAGGAGGTGTTCGTCGCGCGCTCTATTCTTATACCAACAATAAAGGTTTTATTGATTCGATCAAAGCCGATTTGAGTCAATTGGCGGATAAAGTGTTTAATAAATATTCCCTAGCAGCGATACCTGCAGATGCCTCTCGCGCACACCGCCTTCTCTGCTCAGCTGACAATCAAATCGATGCGAACGTGAATCCATCAGGGTTTCTTGAACTCAACAATGGAACGTGGGGTCTCTCTGATAGCCCTGCCCTACAAGAAGTCTCCTCTTGGCTGCAACGCCAAAGTGTAATGGTAAAAGGTTCACAGGTGTACGACTATTTTGGGGCAGCACCGTATGGGTGGTCTCGTGAAACGGTCTTGTATATTTTGGCGGTACTTTTCTGGGGTGGTCGGATTGAGGTTAATATCTCGGGCACGATTCATCAGACCGTTGATAGTGCGGTGAAACAAGCTTTCCAAGTTCCAAAGAATCTGAATCAGGTTGGTATTCAATGGCGTTCATCTATGATTTCTGAAGATGACCTGTTCGATGCTTGGCAATTCTTTACAGATCAAGGACAATCGGGTGTTGTTTATACCGAAAGAAGTGTGGCAGAAACCAAAGACAAATGGATCGAAGAAACATTAGAAATTAGCGAGCAGTATGCAGATAGTTTAGAGAAATTAAAACTTAATGGAGCTTTCAAACAATTAGAGGAGCTGAAGAAAACTCTTGAAAGATTACGTTTTACAACTCTAAATACCTTTATTGAGGAAATCAAAAGCCCAGTTAGTAACCTTCGAGAGCTTTTGGCTTATTTCAAAGAATTTCAGCAAGCTACGCCAAAGCATATTTTTCCAGTTGTTCACCAAACACAAACACTGCTAAAGGCTGTAAAACCAATTCGAGGCTTGGGAAAAGAACTTCAACAATCTCTGGACCGAGTCCAGAGTGCTTGGGAGTCTGCTGTTTTTTTTAAGTCAAAGATAGATTTTGAGAAGTTTAATAAAACAGCACAATCTTGGCTTGCTCAAGTGCGTCAAGAAGATATTGATCACCTTAGGAAAGATATTGCTGCCCTAACCGAAGAGTTAGATAAAGTTTGCACGGACTATGCGCTAACTGGAGAGGAAAAAGTGACCTTTTTGGCGCGATACAACGAATTCCATATTACGGATTTTGACTCTATGTCAGACATGGCACTTTTGCAAACGAGCAGTGATGTTAATCGAGCACGTGCTGCGCTTACTAATGATGTCCAAGCGTTTTTGGATGAATTGCGACCAGCACAAATAGCTACTGCTCATAAAACTCTAGCACCAAAGACGCGCATAAAGGTGCCAGCACGAATTAAAGACAAGAATCAACTCTCTGCGCTAATTCGTGATTTGCAGGCGTTGCAAGTTGATATGCCTGAAGAAATTATTATTGAACTTGATTAAAGTGAAGGACATATACCATGGCTTTTAATTCTGAAGCTCGCTCTCGCCTGCTCAAATTTGTACTCAAAGTCCGTAACTTAATCGAGAATGATTTTCGCCACCAAATGCAAGGGGTCTATGGCATGGACCCCGAGTCGGGTTCGATTCAACCCCTCAGTGCCCTAAAACATCTCTCAACGGGAAACTTTGAAATTGCTCAGGATTTGCGTGATATCGCCGAATTCTATTTGTCCAAGGAAAAAAACGATTCAGCGTTTGTGCTACGAAAAATTCTGCGCGAACAAACTCAAACCTTTCTGATTCGACTTTGTGCCATTCGTATGGCAGAAGAGCGTGGAGTTTTCATGGAAAGTCTCGCTAGCGGTTTCCAGTCAGCGGGTTTTGTGAATTATCGAGTCATAACAGGGTTCGCGTTAGGTTCAGATTTCTCAACCTATGTGCGATACCTGAAATCGCTTTTCGATGAAAAAGCCCAAGAGTTGCCTCAGATTTTTGATCGAACGGAAGCTTTTGGCCTACTTTTCCTTGAAGAAAACACGTTTATGGCCTTACTCGAGGAGATGAATGCCCCTGATCTGATTTCGTTTTGGCGAGAAGACGAGACCATAGGATGGATTTTCCAGTACTTTAATACGGACGCCGAAGTAAGATCAATGCGTGGTTCAAAAAATGGAATTCCAAAAAATAGCTATGAACTAGCAGTTCGTAACCAATTCGGTGAGTGTCAAGTAAGTTTTCCGCTTTTCCTTCTCAAAATATCTAGGTTTGCACCTCAAGATATCGACCAAGTAG
>OOCP01000598.1_pt1 | contig 44571 bp, 35 predicted proteins | sample 1671511 | NCBI WGS metagenome assembly OOCP01 (sample SAMN06348164, study PRJEB24527) | human gut metagenome | biome: human gut; feature: ankylosing spondylitis patient; material: feces | host: Homo sapiens | place: China | collected 2015-10 | reverse complement strand
CAGTTTTCAAGGAACTTTGCTTCGTTGTTGCTTTCGTTCTCAGCAGTAACTCATTTATTCTATCATACCGTTTCCGGTTTGTCAAGAACTTTTTAAAACTTTTTTGAGAGATTAAGAAGTTTTCTTAATGACTCTTAATAAGTTTTGCCCTGTCGCTCAAGGCGAGTATTATAATATCAAATCCCAGACCGAAAGTCAACTGTTTTTTCCATTTTTTCCAAAGTTTTTTCTTTTGTGCGTGCAATATCTACATTTTGTTATTATCAATTCTTATAAATACAAAATATTGTTTTGAGATGCGTTTTTCCTCTCAGCCAGAACCATCTTCAGGTTCTGGCCGCTTTCCCGATCATCTTCTTATCGTCCGCCATCCATACAAATTCATCCCAAACAGTACGACACCGACTACAACAAAGCATCCATATATTACTCTCTCCGCTTTCGTTTTACTCTCCCTGATACAAAAAATCAGCCAGAGGACCCAGAAAATATCTGCCATAAACATCATACCGCTTCCCCTGACCATGGTCGCGAGAATGAACATGGCATTTACAAACGCCCGGCCGCGTTCTGATCTCATGAACTTTCGTATCTTCTCAGCCATCTACACCTCCCCTTCCGGTAATACCTGCAGTGCATCCTGCATCGTGATGAACACCGGATCATCGGTCCAACTGCCATTTTTGCGGTTCTGAGCCGCCGTCATAACCGGATATTGCAGAATGCTCTTCTGATGCGTATAGTTCAGCCAGGAATCGATCCACCAGTCCTTCTCTTTTTCCCTGATGCCATAAGATACATATCCACGGCACCGCTCCCCGCGCCATGGCATCGAGAACTCTGCGAAGATACTGCTCGTCTCCCGGCTCTCATAAAACGGCCAGCTCTGCCCCATATCATAAGTCTCGTTTTCCAGAGACGCGTAATCCGCGGCATAGGAAATTTCCTTCTTATTATAAAGGACCTGTCCGGTCAGCTCTCCTTCTTCGAGCCAGCCACCATTCCGTTCCCGGCATGCCGGATATAGCTGCAAAGCCTCTGTCCCGCGAAAGCCCGGATCTTCATTCCAAAGAAAATGATGGATGATCTTCCAGTGCCCTTCCTGCTCAAGTTCTACTGCAATTCCACTGAGTCTCAGTTCTTTATGAGGATACTCCCGCGAATACTGCGTGTAGCCTTCTGATCTTGTGACGATCTGCTCTCCGTCATTGATCGGATAATCCGTTTGCTGCAATCGTACCTGTCTGGCGTTCTTGCACGCTAAGAGATCTTCCTCCTTCAGATCATCCAGAATATCCTCCGGAAATCCAATCGAGACCAGATGCGTTTTTATCTCCTCGCATGCCGGATCCTGCGGTGCTTTCACCTCGTTCCATTTCATATGGTAGGAACCAAAGAATATGGTTCCGATTACAAGTCCTGCTACGGTTAGAACAACTGCCCCTGCCGCACACTTCCCGTTGGAGACACGCATCGGCGGTTCTTCCAATACATACCCTGCCTTTTCCAGATCTTCAGCGGTATGTTTTAACTCCACAAGAATTCCAATATATGTCGCAAGAACAGCGATTCCAATGATCCAGCCGCTGTCATTCATGTTCATAAGCAGTATAATGACTGCATACCAGATCACTAAATGGATCAGGATTTTGTTGTCCGCTTCCTTCTCACGCTTTTTCAGCTCTGTCTGCATGCCGCAGAAAAAGCAGGATGCTATGATCAGCGGCAATGCAAATGCCCATAAGAGCATGAATTGCCAAATATATGTATCATAAATTTGTCTTCTGTTGATAAAAGTTCCACTCACTATGGAAATCATTGTAATCACAACGTTGATCGCTGCCGCAGCATACCCCGCCTTAAACCATTTATCTTCCTGCTTCAATTTCCGTAATCCTGCAAATATCATAAGGATTCCTATGAACGGCAGAATATAATATAACAGAAGAAAATTCAGTTTGATCACGCAGAATCCCATCCCAACCAGAATATTCTCATACGTCTGCTGCCAGAGACTTGTCTTTTGATCCACCAGCTTATTTCCACCGTTTTCATTCTGGTCTATTGAGAGATGTCCAGCGTTTTCCTGCGGACTATCTTTCACACTCTGTTCCTCTGCACTCTCCCAAAACGACTCCTGCATCCAGATTCTGGTATCCATGTGATCCCTCCCTTTTATCTCAGTCGCGAAAACTCCCACCTCTTTCAGGTGGTATGTAACAGTAAATTTGTCTCGGTGGGCGTTAGGTCTCCGAACATCCGAAGTTTTTTCGTATCCACAACCGCCACAATCCAGTCCATATCATATTTCGACACGATCCAATCCTTCTATCTATAAATATACCATAACTTCTTCCGCTATCAATCCACCGCGCTCAGTTTTAAGAAAAATGTAATCTATGTGGCAATTTTATGGCATTCCGATTACATTCCTCTTACGTTTTCTTACACTTTGTTGCATCGTATTGTATTTTCTGATACTTTCTGATACTGTGAATTTAGCGAAAAGGAATATACCTTTTTATGTGACAGGAAATTCCTCAAACTTTTCTGTTACACATGAGAATTTTGCAACAAAAGTCAAGGTCCAGAAAGGAGTTTCTATGAATTTGAATCATCTGATCATCCCTATCACCATTGCAGTCATTCTGATTCTGATCCTTGTCCTCATCACATGTGGATACGTGAAAGCTCCGCCGGATCAGGCTTATATTATTTCCGGTCTTAAGCATGACGCAAAGATCCTCATCGGACGTTCCGGAATCCGGATCCCGTTCTTTGAACGGATGGACCGTTTATATCTCGGACAGATGACCGTCGATATCAAGACGGAACAGTCTGTTCCGACGAATGATTTCATTAATGTCAACGTGGACGCCGTTGCCAAGGTACGGATCACTCCGTCCCAGGAAGGGATCCGTCTGGCAGCAAAAAACTTCTTAAATAAGAAACCCGAGGATATCACCATGGATCTTCAGGATTCCCTCCAGGGAAACATGCGTGAGATCATCGGTACTCTCTCCTTAAAGGAGATCAACACCGACCGTGATTCTTTCTCTGATCAGGTTATGCTAAAGGCATCCAAGGACATGGATAAGCTGGGAATCGAGATCCTGTCCTGTAATATCCAGAATGTCACTGACGATAATGGATTGATCCGGGATCTTGGTGCCGACAATACCTCAAAGATCAAGAAGGACGCCGCGATCGCAAAAGCTCAGGCAGACCGCGATATCGCCATCGCCCAGGCAGAAGCGAACAAATCTGCCAACGATGCCCGCGTACTTGCGGAGACAGAGATCGCGGAGAAAAATAATGAGCTGGAGATCCGTAAGTCAGAGCTTCAGAAGCACTCCGACACGAAGAAAGCGGAAGCGGACGCTGCTTATGAAATCCAGAAGCAGGAACAGGAAAAAACGATCCAGACAGCTACCGTAAATGCCCAGATCGCAAAGGCAGAGCGCGAAGCAGAACTTCGGAAGCAGGAAGTTGCCGTTCAACAGCAGCAGTTAGACGCGGAAGTCAACAAGAAAGCCGATGCGGAGCGCTACAAGGTCGAGCAGGAAGCGGCTGCCATGCTTGCAAAACGTCAGCGTGAGGCGGAAGCCAGAAAATATGAGTTAGAAAAAGAGGCGGAAGCCATGCGTACAAAGGCAGATGCCGCAAGATATCAGGCGGAGCAGGAAGCCGCCGGAATCCGTGCCCGCGGTGAGGCAGAAGCGGCTGCGATCCAGGCAAAAGCCGTTGCTGAGGCGGAAGGTATGGAGAAAAAAGCGGAAGCTTACGCGAAGTACAATAACGCCGCTATCGTCGAGATGTTAGTTGGCATCATGCCGCAGATGGCCGCAGAGATCGCGAAGCCATTGTCCTCTATCGACAAGGTCAATATCTACGGAACCGGCGGTGTAAACGGCACAAACGGAAGCGGAGTCAGCGAGATCTCCGGAAATACAGCTGCTGTCATGCAGCAGGTGTTTGATACTATGTCTGAGGCCACCGGTGTGGATTTTAGGGATATCCTGAAAGCGCAAACGTATGACGCGAAGGTGAACCGGAATATTAATGTCAGCGGACTTACAATCCCGGCTGTACATAGTGAACAAACCGCAGTCCCCGCAGCCGCAGGATCTGAAACCGATACTTCCGTTTTAAGTTCCGGAACGGGTGATTCAGCAATGCCGTCCACATCGGCCGCAGAAACAGTTCCGGAGAATCATACACCGTAATTACATTTTATAGTCCCGCTCTTTACTCAACTTAGTAAGTGTTGACTTACAGACTGATTCCAATCGTCATACCCATACTCCCCCTACTTACCCCCCGGCAGTGCCTCTCACAGGACACTGCCGGGGGCTTTTAATATAGGACGATCCACACAGCCCCACACACAGAACCTGCTGCAAGCAGCTTGTTCGGACGCTCCATAAAATGAATGTGCTCTGGCACATTCCCGCGCCCCGCGCGGTCGCTTGCGACAATCTGCATCCTTGCGCGAGTGCATATCATTGGCACGTGAGTGCCTTTTTATATAACAGGGAATTCTTCGGAATTTCCTATTACTCAAAAAAAGACACCCGCTTCCAGTCATCTCTGACCAGAAGCAGGTGTCTCTATAAGGGAAACATAAAAAATTGTGAAGCTGTTATTACAGCACAACACCGTCTTTAAAGATGGAGATCTCGCGGAAGCCTTTCTCCTCAGCCTTTGTCTGTTTTCCGCCGGCAACCTCGATCACAAGCTGCAGAAGTCTCTTTGCAGCGTCATCGATGGTCTCACCGTCAGCGATCGGACCGGCATCGAAATCGATCCAGCCTTTCTTTCTCTCCGCAAGCTGGCTGTTTGTCGCCAGTTTTAAGGTCGGAGCCGGTGCACCGAACGGTGTTCCGCGACCTGTTGTGAACAGGATCATATGCGCTCCTGCAGCCGTCATGGCTGTTGCGGATACCAGGTCATTTCCCGGTCCGTAAAGCATATTAAGACCTTTTGTGACTACCGGATCACCATAGCCGATAACATCCATGATCGGAGCTGTACCGCCCTTCTGGACACATCCGCAGGATTTATCCTCAAGGGTAGTGATACCGCCCTGCTTGTTTCCTGGGCTCGGGTTGTCGTATACGACCTCGTGGTGGCTGATAAAGTAGTTCTTGAAGCCGTTGATCATGTTGACAGCTTTGTCGAATACTTCTTTATTGACACAGCGGTTCATTAAGAAGCCTTCCGCTCCGAACATCTCCGGAACCTCTGTAAGCACAGTAGAACCGCCTCTGGCTGCCATCATATCACTGAAACGTCCGACAGTCGGGTTTGCGGTGATGCCGGAAAGTCCGTCGGAACCTCCGCACTTCATGCCGACAACAAGCTCACTGACCGGGATCGGCTCTCTCTCAAACTGTGCCGCGTATGCGGAACATTCCTCGAGAAGCTTTCTTCCTGCCTCAAACTCATCATCCACTTCCTGACAGGTCAGGAATTTTACACGATCATGGTCGTAATCGCCAAGCTCTTCCAGGAACTGCTCGTGGGTCAGATTCTCACAGCCAAGTCCTAATACGAGAACTGCGGCTGCGTTCGGATGACGGACAAGGGCTGCAAGAAGCTTTCTTGTCTGTGCATGATCTGCGCCTGTCTGGCTGCAGCCGAACGGATGCGGGAATGTATAGAGTCCGTCAATGGTGCCTTTCACAAGATCCTGATTGTCGCGGACCATTTTCTTTGCGATATCATTGACACAGCCTACGGTCGGGATGATCCAGATCTCATTGCGGATCGCCGCGCGGCCGTCTTTTCTGCGGAAGCCCATAAAGGTCTCCGGCTCAACTTTTTCCGGGAAGTCGAGGGCCGGAGTATAGGTATACTCCATCTCTCCTTCCAGATTTGTCTTCACATTGTGGGTGTGCATCCATGCACCGGCCTCTGCATCTGCTGTCGCGTGACCGATGGCAAAGCCGTATTTGATGATATTCTCACCGTTTTTGATCGGTTTTAACGCAATCTTGTGGCCCTGTGGGATGTCCTCAAGCGCTGTGACTGTGATACCGCCTGCAGTGACCTCCTCACCCTTTTTGATCGGGTGAAGAGCGACCGCAACGTTATCCAGTCTGGAAATCTGAATTACTTTCATATGTTAATTAAAGGCAGCTTGCAAATGCAGCCTTTGCTCCTTCCGTGCGAATCTTCTTAAGGTCAGCGACAACTTTCTCCTCAAGACCAGCAATCTTTGTGAGATCCTGATCCCACATCTTCTCGTTTGTGAGAACTGCGTTTACAAGAGCCTCTGCGGAGTCATCCTTGTGCGCATAGTAGAACTCAAGTGCCCATCTGTCATCGCTTACGGTGTACTCGTTGCCGGCCGGACGCTTGCAAACAAGACCTGCGTCTGTCAGAGCCTGGATGTCATTGCTGTAGAATGCGATATAAGCCGCTAAGGACATGGTCAGGCACTCCGGAAGCTTACCTGTCTCTTTGATGTACTCAAGGAAGGACGGCATATTTCTTGCTTTCCACTTAGATGTGGAGTTTAAGGAAATGCTCATTAACTCATGGTCAACGAACGGGTTGTTGAAACGATCCTGTACTGCGGACGCGAACTGCATTAAGTCGTTCTTGTCAAGCGGGAGTGTCGGGATAACCTCATCGTAGAGCATCTTGTTCATGAAGCCCTTGATGACCTCGTCATGCATGCAGTCACGAACGATATTCTCTCCTGCAAGGTAAGCGCCGAGGACGAAACCTGTGTGCGCACCGTTTAAGATTCTAACCTTTCTCTTCTTATACGGGCTCATATCCGGTGTTACGAATACTTTGTCAAGAAGACCTGCTTTCTTGAACGGAAGAATGTCGTTTAATTTCTCATCGCCCTCGATGACCCAGACGCCGAATACCTCGCCGACATCTGTAAGCGGGTCAGCGTAGCCGTTCTTCTGCTCAAGCTCAGCAACTTCGTTTGCGTCTTTGATACGGCCCGGAACGATACGGTCTACTAAGGAACCGCAGAATGTGCAGTCTTCATTTACGTACTTCTTGAATCCGTCCTCAAGTCCCCACTGCTCGATGTACTGGTTTACGCACTTTAAGAGCTCTTTACCGTTGTTGTCGATCAGCTCGCAGGCAAGCATGATGATACCTTTCTTTCCTGCTTTGTAACGATGATAAAGAACCTGAGTTAATTTTGCCGGGAAGCTGGACGGCGGGCAGTCATCCTGCTTACAGGACGGATCGTACTGGATACCGGCCTCTGTTGTGTTGGAAACGATGATCTCAAGGTCGTCGCTTGCCGCAACTGCCATCATCTTCTCGTAGTCTTCTTTTTCATAGGGATTTAAGCAGCGGTTTACGCTGGAGATCACTCTCTTAGCGTCTACCTTCTGTCCGTTCTCGCTTCCGCGGAGGTACAGAGTATAGAGACCTTCCTGCTCGTTGATCATCTTTGCGAGACCCGGGGCGATCGGCTGTACCAGACAGCATTTTCCGTTCCAGCCTGCTTTTTCATTTGCAAGATCAAACCAGTAATCTACGAAAGCACGAAGGAAGTTTCCCTCACCGAACTGAAGAACCTTCTCAGGTGCATCCTTTAATACATATCCATCATAACCAGATTTTTTGAGAACATCATAATTTAAGCGTTCCATAACTCTTATAATCCTTTCTATATTATTTATAATGTATTGGGGTAATATTCCTTATATCATGCAAGGAACTATCCATCTTATTGAAAACTATATAATTTAATCGAAAGCTGTTGTTTACCACATATTTCCGTCTTCATCAAACGGCATCTCTTCAGGCTCGGACTCAATCGTCATTCCCGGAATATGATGAGCCTCTTCCCAGTAAGATTCAGACAGCCAGATATGATCAATATGAAGGCTATTATGAATTCTGACAACACGCGGATTCTTTTTATCGATCTCATTGCAGCTTCTGATGCATACCTGAATGCATTCTTTATCGCTTTCCATAACAATCGGAATACGAACGCCTCCAAGGACAGTACATGTGATTGCATTCGGGTACATGGAAGCAAGGTCAAGCTGATCAAATACACGTTTGGTCGTTGCACTGGAATATCCAAGTCCTATTCCGTTTCCGTGAGTTTCCGGACTCAGATCAAGTACAGCAACACGCTGGGCATCAATTCCACCCGTTGCATACGGAGTGCAGAACGTACCTGTAATATTCGGATCCATGCCATCACCGCTGAAATTCTTGCCGATCTGGTCCACAATCAGCACATCACATGAATCCACAAGGATTCTTGGCATCAGATCTGCTGACTCCTGTAAAAGTCCTGGCTCTAACGCTTCAATATCTTCAGCGGCAACAGCAACAATCTTACAGGTCTCATCATATGCATTTTCAATTGTCGGAACAGCAAACAGGATCGGAGCATTCTTGATGATGCATTTTCCAAACAAAGGAACATTCTTGCCCATATTCTTGAATCCTGCCTCGTGGCAGACCTCTGCTCCATACTGTTTTCCAAGTCCAATTGCCATCATCTTCATCATACCACTCTGGTACGGGCCACGAAATGCTGTATGCGGTTTAATTCTGCACCCTAAAATAATTCCATCTGCTTCTGCCGCATTTTTATCAATATAGACATCTCCGCCTTCGTCATTTACACCGATTTTCTTTACTTCCATGGATGAAATGATTGGGCAGCCAATGTATTCTTCTGTAATTCCATAACCAGTAAGAATCGCCTTCTGTCCTTCTGCAGTTGCGCCACCATGGCTTCCCATGGCCGGTACTACAAACGGATGTGCGCCTCTGGATTTTACAAAATCCGCAATGCACTTTGTTGTCAGGGCATTATTAGCGATACCTCTTGAACCGGCGGTGATTGCAATACGCATTCCCGGCTTTACACGGGAAGCAAATTTCTCTTGGTTGAGTAAATTTTCAATGATTTCTGGGATCTCTTCCGGTTCGATCTTTGGACGCGGAAAAGTCTGTTTTACGCGGAACATTTTAGGAACGTAGGTATCCTTTACCATGTCTGCCACAAACTGTCTTTCTCTCATAACGGATTCCTTTCTTTGTGAAGTTCAAGCAAATTTGCGTACGGGATATATCCCGTACGCAAAAGTTCATTTTAATACGATTAGTAAATCAGGTCAACCAGGAATGTTGTAAGCGGCGGGAAGTATGTAAGTACCAGCATATCGATCAGGAATAACAGGTAGAACGGTTTTGCTTCCTTGATGAAGTCCTTTGTACGGCAACCTGTAACGCCACAGGTTACAAACATCAAAGTTCCCATAGGCGGTGTAAAAGCACCAATCGTACAGTTGAAAATATAAACCATTGCAAAGTGTACCGGATCGATACCAAACGCAACAGCTACCGGGTGTAAAAGAGGAGCAAGTACAATCATGGAGGCATTACCCTCGATAAACATTCCTACAACAATCAGGAATACGTTACAAATCAGAAGGAATATAAACTTATTAGAAATCGCGCTTGTCATCCAGCTTGCAAGGGTCTGCGGAATCTGCTCCTTTGTGAGGATCCAGGAGAAGCAGGATGCAGCCGCTACGATCAGCATAATGGAGGATGTTGTCGTAACTGTTTCCTTGCAGCCCTTAACGAAATCAGAAACCTTCATCTCATGATAAAGGATACCAAGTATCAATGCGTAAACAATTGCGACCGTACCGGCCTCAGTTGCAGTAAATACGCCAATACGAACACCGCCAATGATGATAATTGGAAGAAGCAACGGTAAGATAGCTGGTTTGATTGCTGCCCATTTCTCGCTTACCGGAATCTTGGTTGTACGATGCGGCATATATCCGCGTTTCTTTGAAACGAAACGCGTAAAGATCATTAACGTAACGCTCAGAACGATACCCGGTCCAATTCCAGCGACGAAAAGTTTTCCGACAGAAATGTTACAGATACATGCATAAATGATAAGTCCGGTTCCCGGCGGGATTAACGGAACGATCATTCCGGAGGCTGCGGTGATTACCGTGGAGAACGGTTTTGAATATCCCTCTGCTTCCATGGACGGAACGAGCATTTTACATTCCATAGCTGCATCTGCCAGAGAGGATCCGGATAAACCGCCCATAAGTGTGGATAACAGAACGTTAACCTGTGCAAGTCCACCATACCAACGAGAAGTTAAAACATTACAGCACTCCATGATTCTTCTCGTAACGCCTGTATAGTTCATAAATACACCGGCCATAACGAAGAACGGAATTGCCAAAAGGGACAGTCCCTGTGATCCTGCCAGTACCTGCTGTGCAAATACCATGGAATTCACATTCGGGCTTCCAATGAAATAAATTACCGAAGCGGCGAGAACCGAAATATATACCGGAACTTTTAAAAACAGCAGAACCAGAAGGGCAATTGCTGCAATAACAATAACGTGATTCATTATTTCTTTTTCGCCTCCTCGAATTCTTCTTCTGAGATCGATTCAATGACTTCTTTTTCAGAGTAGCCAAAGAAATTAACGATTACAAAGTTGTAAAGCTGCCATATGCAGGAAATCGGTGTAAGGCAGTAGATCAGCTGATAAGATAAATGAAGAACTGCTGTCTTACGTCCAGTTGCCGCAAACATATTGATATAATCAATACTTGTCTTCGCTAAGAATAATAAAGTACCAATGCTGACCAGAAGAATGAAAACATTCAGGATCTTCTGTACCATCTTCGGAAACATTTCATAGAAGATCTCGATAGCCGCATGGTTAGCAGTACGATATGCCGCACCGGCAGCGCCAAAAATAACCCATACGATCAAGGCGGCCTGCACTTCCTCGATCCAGCCGAACGGGCGGCCCACAACATAGCGGGCAATTACCCCAGAGAATGTCAATGCCACAAGAAGCACCATTGCTGCAGATGCGATTACAACATCAATGTTCAGCAGCATGACTTTCCAGTTCTTTTTGTTTTCCATGTTTTACCTCCCAGCCGACATATAAAAGCGGGGATCGGGAGCAATCCCCGTCCCCCGCTCGTTTGCTGACTGTTTTATGAAACTATTAGTTTGCCTTTGCTGCTGCTTTTACTGTGTCATACAGTCCATCGCTCCAGCCAAGCTTCGCTGTATCGTTCTGGTAGAAGTACTGTCCAGCCTCGATCCATGCGGCTTTCTGCTCGTCTGTAAGCTCTGTAACAGTTACGCCAGCTTCCTCAAGCTTCTTTAAAGCATCTTCAGTCGCGTCATCCTGAAGCTCGTTGTTGTAGAGACCAGCCTCATCTGCGCATTCAGAAAGGATCTGTTTCTGCTCATCTGTAAGTGTGTTGTAGAAGGACTCACCACAGATCCACATAGATGTTGCAAGGATGTGTCCATCACGAACTACATATTTTGCAACTTCCTGGAAGGAACGGTTTGCAAGAGAAACAACCGGGTTCTCAACTGCATCGATCGTGCCAGCCTGAAGGGCCTGATATACATCACCCATATCCATACCTACAGAAGCTGCACCGAGGTCATTGAAGGATGTGATGGATAAGTCATTGGAAGAAACGCGAAGCTTTAAGCCCTTAAGATCTTCCGGAGTTGTGATCTGCTTGGTGGACATAATGTCACGGGAACCGTAGATCCAGTTGGAGGACAGAACACGGATACCGCCCTTAGATGCAAGCTGATCACAAAGATCCTTATACCAGTCAGAGTCGATAACTGCCCACTCTTCATCCCAGTTGTCAAACATGAACGGTGCATAGAAAATACCAAAATCCGGTACACCATAATCTGCAAGGAATGCGCCATCAGCAACTGTGATCGTATTCTCACCCATGACCATCTGGTCGATAAGATCTGTCTTTTTACCTAATGCAGAGTTCGGGAAAAGCTTTAACTCAATGGAGCCATTCGATTTCTCCTCAACTAATTCTTTCCACTTTTCAACTGCTTTTGCTGCCGGCTCTGTTGTAGCGTTCTCATAACCAACGTTAATTACAACTGTACCTTCCGGAGCTGCTGCGTCTGCTGCTGCGGTTGTTGCGTCTGCTGCTGCGGTTGTTGTTTCAGCTGCTGCTGTTGTCTCCGTTTTGGAAGAACTGCTTCCACATGCGGTAAGTGTTGTTGCTACCATAGCTCCTGCCATGGTTAATGCCATAACCTTTCTTAACTTCATAATTTTCCCTCCGTAATTTAATTACTTTTATTTATTCTCCCGTCCGATCCCCATCAGCCAGAAGAATCCTTCACCCCTTTTAGGGGAAAGTTTCGAAGCTTTTATGTTTTGGTCATTCAGCACATATCTCAAAATATACTTTGTTGTATCTTCTGTTGTATACAACAGATTATAATACTTTTTAAATTTTTGTCAATAAGTCTTGCGAAATTCGTTCTAAATTAGTCTATTTTAACAAATACAATCATTTTGCCTTGTGCAAAACGCCAATTGACATTCTTTATTGTTTAAAGTTTTATTTTTGTTAAATAAATATCTGAAAAACCGCCTTATTTTGCAATAAGTTGATACAACCATTGCAATAAGACGGTTTTTCTTCACCATGCGAAAACTCAGAATTTTACACGGCAATGTATTTATTTAATAGAACAGATTTACAAGGAATGTGGTAAACGGCTCGACCCAGGTAAGGAGCATCAGGTTGATAATAAGCAGAATGTAGAACGGTACTGCTTCTTTGATGAATGCCGCGGTCTTACACTTTGTAATAGAGCAGGTTACGAACATCAGGGTTCCCATAGGCGGTGATAATGCGCCGATGGCGTTATTGAAGATGTAGATCATTGCGAACTGGATCTCGTTGATTCCGTACTGTGCAGCGATCGGCGCAAGAAGCGGAACCAGAATGATCATGGAAGCGTTACCTTCGATGAACATACCTACGATCAGTAAGAAGATATTTACAACGATCAGGAATACATATTTGCTGTGGATGTTTGCAAGCATCCATGCTGTCAGCGCCTGCGGGATTCTCTCTTTTGTGAGGATCCAGGAGAATACGGACGCAGCGGATACGATGAGCATGATGGAAGCTGTCGTGCAGACAGTCTCCTTTAAGCCCTGGATCATATCCTTGATGTGCATCTCATGGTAGATAAAACCAAGGAATGCAGCGTAGAGGATCGCTACAGCTCCGGCCTCGGTAGCCGTGAAGATACCGATACGGATACCACCGATGATGATGATCGGAAGAAGCAGCGGCAGAATCGCCGGTTTTAAAGCAGTCCAGAATTTGGACCAGGTTAATTTTTCTGTTGTTAAAAGACCATAGCCACGTTTCTTGGAGATCACTCCTACAAGGATCATCATGGAAACGCAGAGAAGACCTCCGACACCGAAACCGGAAATAAACAGTTTACCGATGGAAACGTTCGCGATACATCCGTAAAGGATCATTGCGATTCCCGGCGGGATCAGCGGTGTGATCATGGAGGAAGCGGCTGTTACAACACTGGAAAACTCCAGAGAGAAGCCCTTCTTTGTCATCTCCGGAACCATCATTTTGGACTCCATCGCTGCATCGGCGATGTTGGATCCGGAAAGTCCGCCCATAACGGTGGATAAAAGTACGTTTACCTGTGCGAGACCGCCAGGAAGACGTCCTGTTACAACCTCACAGAAATCCATGATCCTCTTTGTAACACCGGTGTAGTTCATGAAGATACCGGCACAAACGAAGAACGGGATCGCCATAAGGGAAATTTTCTCAGTACCAATGATTGCCTGCTGGGCAAAGATAACGGTATTGATTCCCGGGTTCATAACGAAGTAAACCATGGAACCGCCGAGGACGGCAATAAATACCGGAACCTTGAAGAAAAGAAGGACCAGCATCACAATTGCAGATAACATTAACACATTACTCATTGCTGCTTGCTGCCTCCTTTGCCTCAGATTTTACGCCGTGGAACAGGGCGTAGAAATAGCTGATGATCATATCAAAATAGGATACGATCGCGATACCGTATACCCAGGAATACGGAATTTTTAACATACTGGTGGAACGTCCGCTCTTTACGAACACCTGGATGAAACCGATACTCTGCATGAACAGATATCCGATTACGACTACAACTACGATGGAAATCAGGATTTCCATGATCTTCTGCATGCTCTTCGGCATCAGGTCGACGATCATCTCGATCGCAACATGGTTGCCGGAGCGGAATGCTGCACCTGCGCCTGCAAATACGATCCAGACCATACATGAGGTCTGAACCTCCTCAAGCCATGTAAATGGCGCGTTGAAGATATATCTCCATACAACGCCGAGGAATGTCAGGACGATCAGGATCGCAAGAATAATGGAAGCGACAACGATGTCAATGTTCATCAGGATCGCTGAAGCTTTATTTTCTTTCTTCTCCATAGATTTTCAGACTCCTATCAGGGAAACTGCCCCGGCGGACAGATCCGCCGGGAACAGTTACTTTATGCATTTACTGCAAAATGGATTATTCAGCACCCATAGCCTTTTTAACTGTGTCATAGAGGCCATCGCTCCAGCCAAAGTCAGCCCCCATCTCATAGAACGGCTGTGCTTTCTCCTTGAATCCGGCAAGAACTTCCTCGGACGGCTCAACAACAGTTACGCCTTCGTCTTTCATCTTCTGAAGGTACTCAGCGTCAGCAGCCTGCTGTACTTCGTTGTTGTACTCACCAGCTTCTTCTGCTGTCTCAAGTAACCATGTCTGCTGCTCTTCCGGAAGGCTGTTGAACCAGTCAGCGGATACAACCCATGTTGTGAAGTTCTTTACATGTCCGTCAAGGATTAAGTATTTAGCAACCTCGTGAAGCTTTCTGCCGTACAGAGTTGCAAGCGGGTTCTCAGCACCGTCGATGGTCTTTGTCTGAAGAGCCTGATAAACATCTCCAAGTGCCATACCTGTGGATGTTGCGCCAAGTACATCGAAGCCCTTGGACTGGATCTCGTTGGACGGAACACGGATCTTTAATCCCTTTAAGTCATCAACTGTGTTGACCGGAACGTTTGTAAGAGTATGTCTCTCACCGTAGATCCAGTTGGAAGCGATGATCTTTAAGCCTTTTTCTTCAAGCTTGCCACACTGCTCTTTGTACCAGTCGGAATCAACCAGTTTCCAAACCTGATCCCAGGAATCGAACAGGAACGGTCCGAATACGATACCGAAATCCGGTACACCGTAGTCAGCATAGAAAGCACCATCTGCAAGTGTGCAGACATTCTCGCCGAGAAGCATGGAGTCGATTAAGGAAGACTTATCACCAAGCTGGGAATCCGGGTAGATCTCGATTGCCATCTTGCCGCCGGATTTCTCTTTGATGATCTCCTGAGCTTTCTCCCAGCCCTGTCCAACCGGCTCGGAAATGGAGTTCTCGAAAGCGACCTGAAGAACTGTCTCAGCATCGGAAGAACCGTTATCTGCTGCTGCAGCTGCTGTAGTATCTGCTGCTGCGGCTGCTGTTGTCTCAGCTGCCTTTGTTGTCTCTGTTGTGGAAGAGCTGCTTCCGCAAGCGGTAAGTGTTGTTGCTGCCATAGCACCTGCCATGGTTAATGCCATAACTTTTTTGAGTTTCATAATGTTTCCCTCCGTAATGTATTAAACATTTATTTAAGCCTTCCGTCTGATCCCCACCAGCCGGAAGGCTCTCTCACCCCGTTGCGCGGGGAAAGGTTCTAATTTTAATGGTGTCTGAAAAGTGAATTCATTTTACCACTATTTTAGCAAACATTCCATATTATTTGGAAATCTTGGAAAAATCAAATACAACCTTTAACATATCGCCCGGGTTGTGCGCAAAGTCATCGAATGCCTTTGCAGCATCATCAAACGCATATGTATTTGTGATGATCTTGTGGAGCGGTGCCTTGCCTGCGTTCACGATATCGATCAGCTCTAAGAAGTCCTTCTTTAATGCGTTTCTGGAACCGAATACATTTAATTCCTTCTTCTGGATCAGTGTGAAGTTGAAGTCAAGGTTCTTCTTGCCGACTCCGATCAGAACCATGCGGCCACCGAAGCAGCAGGCATCGATACAGTTCTGGAATGTGGACGGAAGACCAACAGCCTCGATCGTCACATCAAAACCGTTGCCGTTTGTGATCTCAGCAACACCTTTCTCGAAGTTTTCTGGAGAATCATTTAATAAGGTTCCGTCAACACCGAAGTCCTTTGCCATCTCAAGCTTACCTGCGGATACATCGGAGATGTAAACGGTAGCGCCCTTCGCTTTTGCTGCGATCGCTGCGAGAACACCGATCGTACCGGCGCCGACTACAAGGACTTTGTCTCCCTCTTTTACGTTTGCACGGCTCACACCATGGTAGCTGATGCAGAACGGCTCGATTGCTGCAAGTGTCTTTGCGTCCATTCCCTTACCGTCATACACACGCTCGATCGGCATTGTGATGTACTCCTGGAAAGCACCGTCTCTCTGACATCCCATGGTCTGGTTGTCCATACATGCGTTTACGATTCCGTGCTCGCAGGAATAGCAGTGTCCGCAGTTGAAGTACGGGTTGCAGGTTACGATCATTCCCGGCTTGATGCCATACGCGTTGTTCTCATCTGCCTCGATAACCTCAGCGGAGAACTCGTGGCCCGGGATTCTCGGGTAATCAAAATATGCGAATGTTCCACGGTAGGAACCAAGATCGCTTCCGCAGATTCCACCATAAAGGATCTTTAATAAAACTTCTCCTTCTTTTCTTACCGGCATCTCTACATCTTTAATAGAAACCTGACCCGGTGCGTCAATATACATTGCTTTCATCGTTGTTTCCTCCTTAATTTTACGATTTTACCAGCTGTATAGTTTTCTCAAAATCATAGTTGTTGTATTCTTTGTTGTATACAACAGATTATAATACTTTTCACGTTGCTGTCAATAATTGTTAAGAAAGTTATATGTGATTTGTCCATTTCAACAAAATCCAGATTCCAGACTTGTGCAAATTGCCAGTTGACTATTTCGGGAATTTTGATTTTCCTTTCTTGAAATGTGCCTTGTTTTATGATAATATGAATACATTGCATTCAGAATCCGGTGTTCGAAAACCTGACGGGTCTGTTGCTGCCACTCTATCTCACGGAAACAGGAGTCCATTATGCCTAAAATAAATCTGAAAACCCTTGCATACAATACAATCCGAAATAAAATCGTGACTTGTCAGTATGCGCCGGGTACTTTTTTGAATGAAGAACAGTTGACAACAGAGCTCTCCTTAAGCCGGACGCCTGTCCGCGATGCCTTGGGACGTCTCGAACAGGAAGGTCTTTTGGAAATCCGCCCGAAATGCGGAATTCTCGTTCGTCCTCTGACATTAAATGACATTGATATGACCTTTGAAGTCCGAATGCTGTATGAGCCATACATCCTGACCCATTATGGTGTAAATCTTTCAGTTTCCAAACTGAAAGAATTCTATGAGATCTTTCAAAAATGGGATCCCGAAAAAGAACTATATCGTGACAAAGATTTCTTCTACGACCTCGATTACCGTTTTCACGCGTTCCTCATGTCCGCCTGCCCGAATGAATTTATCAACAGAAGCTACGATACGATCCAGACACAGAATGAGCGTTTCCGATATATGACTGGAAATGTTTCGAATTTCCGCCTGGAGGCGACCTTCAAGGAGCACACGGCGATCGTGGAACCATGTCTGGAGGGTGACTGGGAAAAGGCCGCGGAGCGGCTCATCTACCACCTGGAACGTTCAAAAGCTTCCGCGTTCCGTCTCGTCGCTGATTCCGAGGTAAGCAGCCTTGCACATCGTATGACCCTTTAAACACTCAAAACCACAAAATCCGGATCTGTTATCTTCTGAGAAACCAGATCCGGATTTTTTATTCTTTCAAATTTGCTATGATAACAACTGTTTTATTGTCCGTATGTCGTGTAAACAGTGTAAATTTTCTTTAATACATTTTACTTAATTATAATTAACTAATTTATGATTAAGTAAAATGTAAATGACTTTTTTGTATTTGACGATGAGCATATTATCGGCTATAATTAAGATATAACCATTCAGTCTTTTGCCTGTTTGTACTCTGATCACATGTTCAACAGCCGGAGGTGAAATCATGTTCATTGGAAGAGAAAGAGAGCTGTCCTCTCTTGAAAAACTATATCGATCGGATAAATTTGAATTTGCAGTTGTCTACGGACGACGCCGGGTTGGAAAAACCGCATTGCTCAGCCATTTTATTAAAGATAAAAATTCTATTTATTTTATGGGAATTGAAAGCAACGCAAAGCAGAACCTTGAAAACTTTAGCAGAAGTATTCTGGAATCAGACAGTCGTAATCCTGCTGAATCTGTCTTTCTTACCTTCCAGTCAGCATTAGAGTATGTTTTTAGACGTTCAGAACAGGAACGGATCATCCTTGTTATTGATGAATATCCTTATGTTGCACGATCATCAAAAAGCTTTTCTTCTGTACTCCAGCTGTTAATCGACCAATATAAAGATCGCTCAAAACTCATGCTGATCCTTTGCGGTTCCTCCATGTCTTATATGGAGGATCATGTGCTGGCATATAAAGCCCCCCTGTACGGGCGGCGAACCGCACAGTTTAAGATCTTACCCTTTAACTTTTTTGAAACATGCCGCTATTTCAGAAATTTTTCTCCATCTGACTGTGCCCTGATTTACGGGATTGCCGGTGGAACCCCGCAATATCTTCTTCAGATGGATGATTCCATGAGTGTTGATGAAAACATAAAAAATACATTTTTAAATTCATCCTCCGCCCTCTTCGAGGAACCTGAAAATCTTCTCAAACAGGAAGTACGCGAACCATCGCTATATAACGCAATTATCTCAGCGATTGCTTCCGGAGCTTCCAAGCTATCGGAAATCAGCACAAAAGTCGGCGAAAACAGCAGCACCTGTACTGCTTATTTAAAAAATCTGATCTCTCTGGGACTAATTCGCCGCGAAACACCTTACGGGGAAAAGAACTCCAAAAAAACAATTTACACGGTTGAGGACAACATGTTCCGCTTCTGGTACCGGTTTATTCCTGATAATGCCTCCCTGATCGTCCGCGGCGCATCTGATCTGGCCTATCAGAGGATCAGACCTCAGCTTTCCGACTATATGGGAAAAATCTTTGAAGATATCTGCACCCAATATTTATGGCAGCTGCTCTTAAATGGAAAATCTCCTGTTTTCTTCAAGGAGCTTGGGCGTTGGTGGGGAACTGATCCAGCCACACATGCGCAAACAGAAATCGACATCATGGGAGAGCAGGACAAGAATACAGCCTTGTTTTGCGAATGCAAATGGACAAACGATCTCGTTGATTCCGGTGTCCTCGAGCTCCTTGTCCATCGAAGCCAGCTTTTCCACTACAACTCCACACATCTGTTTCTGTTTTCGAAAAACGGTTTTACAAGTGGATGTACGGAAATGGCCGAAAAACTCGGAAACGTGACTCTCGTCTCCTATTCAGATATCTATGGCAGTTGTCAATAGGCGAATCACCCCCCATTTTTTATAGAATGTGCCTTTTTGTAACAGGGAATTTCACAGAATTCCCTGTTACGCAAGAATAAAGGGAGATCCGTTATCCTTCGGATCTCCCTTTGATATTCCTTATAATCTCGTCCCGATCAATTCCGTCAGCTCCTCCAGTGTCGCAACCGAATTGATCTCATTTCTTAATGCCGCAGAATTCGGATACCCGGCGGTATACCAGGCGACGTGCTTCCGCATCTCCCGCATTCCCGCGAGCTCGCCTTTAAACTCCATCATCATCTGGCCATGGCGCAGGATCATGGCTTTCAGCTCCTCCACGGAAGGTCTCGGGAGAAGCTCGCCCGTTTCGAGATAGTGGGTGATCTGCTTAAAGATCCACGGATTTCCCTTCGCACCCCGGGCCACCATGATCCCGTCACAGCCCGTCTCCTCCACAAGGCGCTTCGCATCCTGCGGTGTAAAGACATCTCCGTTTCCGATTACCGGGATCTTCACAGCTTTTTTGACCTCGCGGATGATATTCCAGTCAGCTTTTCCAGAGTAATACTGCTCTCTCGTTCTACCATGGACAGCCACCGCCGCCACACCGGCACTCTCGGCGATCTTTGCGATCTCCACGGCGTTGATGCAGGTATCGTCAAAGCCCTTGCGGAATTTCACAGTCACCGGCTTTTTCACCGCTTTCACGAGTTTCGTGAGGATTTCCTCCACCAGCTTCGGATTTCTCATAAGGGCAGAGCCTTCACCATTCTTAACGATCTTCGGCACCGGGCAGCCCATGTTGATATCGAAAATATCGTATGGACCATCCTCCAGGCTCGCCGCGATATCCGCTACAATATCCGGATCAGAGCCAAAAAGCTGCAGGGACACGGGACGCTCCCGCTCATCCACCTTTAAGAGCTCCTGAGTATTTTTATTCTTGTAGAGGATCGCCTTCGCGCTCACCATCTCCATGCACACCAGACCTGCTCCCTGCTCCCTGCAGAGGATCCGGTACGGCATGTCCGTCACGCCCGCCATCGGGGCGAGGATCACATTGTTTTCAAGTTCCACATTTCCGATTTTTAACGTCATTGAATCAAAACTCCCTCTGCGTTTACGTACCGTCCGTCCGGCGCATAAGCGTTGGTTAACATGTCTCCGTCTGGTTTCTGGAAGTAATACCAGCTGCCCTGAGAGTTGACCCATCCGTATGCCATCGTTCCGTCCGTGTTCAGGAAATAATATTTTCCTTCTTTCAAGAGCCAGCCCGTCTGCATAGCTCCTTTGCTGTTTAAATAGTACCAGTTTCCATTGACATTCTGCCAGCCGGTCTGCATGATTCCATACATATCCAACAGATATGTCTTTCCATCTACATAGCCCCACTGACTCGAGACCGGATTTCCGTCCGGCTTATATAAGGCCCATTTCCCGTCAGCCCGCTGTCTCCAGCTGCCGCCGCGGTAGGTATTGTGGATGTAGATCGTGCTGTTTTCTGTTTTTGCGTACTGCTGTGCCGCCTCGTTTCCCGGGCCTTTCGAGTACACGTAATCTTTCTCGCTGTCGAGTCCGCCGCCCGGATTGGAACCGGACGCTCCGGGGCCGACATTGGAAGTCCAGCCGTTGTTGTAGGCCGGGTTGTTTTCCGGCTGCTCCTGATAATATATGATATCGTGATCCTCCATGCCCGGACCAATGTTGAAAGCATAGGCAGTCATCCCTGCTGTTCCGGAGTCTGTAAGACTCAAAAGTACAGCACCTCCAATTCCGATCGCTGCCGCCATCATCGTTTTCCTCGCTTTTCCCTTATAAACATATCCCGCACAGATGCTTATTTTGTTTCGTATGCATTTCCAGCCTGCTCTTCTCATATCGTTTCCTCCGATACCGGTGTTATTCTCCCTCTTTTTCCAGCTGGTCTTCCAGCTTGCCGCCGAGAAATACCACACGGTAGAATAACTCCAGAGATTCTAAAAGTTCCTTCTTTTCTCTCTGGTACTGGCGGATCTTAAGACCACTTCCGATCTCATCGAAGAGATAATCCTGATCCTCCGCTTCCACACGGAACTCGAGGTTTCCTTCCGGGGTGAATTCGAGGAAGAGGATGCCGCCCACATCCTCAGTAAAGAGGACGCACATGATCTGAAGTTCCTTTTTGATGTTTTCCGGAAGAAGTTTGAATTTTTCGTTGAAGTAATATTTCTGCTGGTATGAGTTTGCGCCGCAGAGGATAATGTTTTCCTGTTTATTGTTGTTTTCTGCCATGATATATGTTTGCTCCGTTTCCTGTCATATAGTGTGATTGTAACTGTTCAGTAGGTCTGCGCATTTACTACGCTGACCGTAAGAAAACTTAGAATAGATAGCAAAAATCTTATCGGCACAGCCGATTTGGAATGGATTTTTGCGCGTAACTGTGAGGGCAAATGTTTTTGACCCCAACATCATTTTATATAACCTGTCCATGGTTTTAGCATTTTTGAAGCTTAACTGCTTTAGAAGAAATTACAGGTATCTCAAAATATCAGATATTGAATCGATATGGTAATCCGCCTTACTCTGGTCGAATCCGAACCGGTCATCCTTCAAACCGGCGATTGACATTCCGGCGCGGTATGCCGCCTCGATGCCCACGGTAGAATCCTCCACGACAAAGCACTCGTCCTCACGGATTCCCAGAGTATCCGCTGTATAGTGGTAGATCTCCGGATTCGGTTTGCTCTGTTTAAACTGCTTTCCACTGACGATCAGGTCAAATTCCGGGCGCATGCCCACCTCCTCCACGATCCTCGAGATCAGCTTCGGACCTGTGGAGGATACCAGCGCGACTGTATAGCCGCGGCGCTTTAATTCCTGCACTGTGGTCTTCATCTCCGGGCGGAAGATCTTCCGATAATCGATCCGGCTGTAAATGTCTCTTTCGGCCCACTCTTTGATCAGTGTTTCCCAGGTCTCACCGTTATTCACGGCCCGTTCCATCACAGTCCAGCTATCCTGTCTGCTGCGGCCTACCATTGGGGTGATGTCTTCCATTGTCACCGCCGGGTTCTTTTCTTTTGCGAACTCCAGCAGGTATTTCATATATACAAATTCACTGTCTACCATAACGCCGTCCATGTCAAAGAGGACGGCCCTGATCGGGCGTGTGATCTTCATGTAAATTCCTTTCCGGCAAACCTCGCGCGGACGCCTGCGGCAATCCATATCTTCACGCGGGTGTGCATGATTGGTATGTAGTGCCTTTTTCATCAGCCGGAAGCTCCATCAAAATTTCCGGTTAACGGAAAAAGGCGGCTTAAGGATAAGCCGCCTATATTCTATCGTATTTCCCTCTATTTTGCAAGAATCCCGCGCATTTTCAGGTAGTCTACCACGCACTCCACCATATCATCGTAGGAAAGTTTCGTGGTGTTGATCATCAGATCGTAGTTCTCAAGATTCTCCCAGCTCTTTCCGGTATAGTAGCGGTAATAGTCGCGGCGCTCCCGGTCGATCCGCTTAATATTCTTTAAGATATCTTCCTCCGGGAAGTATCCTTTCTCACGGACTTTGTTGATCCTCTCCTCGATCTCCGCATACACAAAGAGCCGGACAAGGTTTTCAGTTCCGTCGAGGACATAGTCGGCGCAGCGGCCGATAATAATACAGGATTCTTCCTGAGCCAGTTTCCGGATGACCGATGACTGGAACCGGAACAGGTTGTCAGATGAGATCAGGTCAGATCCCAGAGACGGGGTTCCGTTTTCCGGAATCAGAGAGTGGATGATCCGGTATAACAGCTTATTTCCGGCTTTTTCATCGGCAAGGTGGAAATAGCTCTCGCGGATCCCGCTCTCCTCGGAGGTCATCTTTAAGATCTCCTTATCGTAAACATGAAGTCCAAGGCGCTCGCCGAGACGTTTCGCCATCTCCGCTCCGCCGCTTCCATACTGTCTTCCGACCGTGATCACAAATTTCTTATTCTCCGCCATAAATGCCTCCTTCTTCCCCTCCCGCCTCTCGGCAGATGTACCTGGAAAAATCATGGGAATGCTTTTTATTCTATCTGTATTTTACCATATATAGTTTGAAATTTTAAGTCTTTTTTATAATATTTTCGCTGTTTTTCAGCTCCTTCGTAAGTTTCACAATTACAAAATACAGGCATATAACTCATGTCTTTACAAGCAATGTCGGATATCCCAGCTTTCGAAGTTCCTGCTCCTGCCGCACTGCATTTTCCATATTCCGGAATGCCCCGGCGCGGACATAATAAAGTCCGTCCTTAAACGTCATAAACGCAGGGAATCCCTGGGATTTCAGGTGCTCCACTTCCCTCTCCGCGTTAGCTCTTACCCGATAGATCCCGGTCTGAACCATATAAAAGCCCGGCATCTCCTCGCCTGCCGTCTGCTTTTCCAGCTCCGCAAATGTCTGCACGATCCCATCCGCGATGGCATCCGCGGTCCGGCTCATGTTCTCATCGAAGAAGTCATTGTCCTTCTCATTGTCGATAAATCCAACTTCCACAAGAACCGCCGGAAGTGCTGTATCCCTGAGGACCACAAGATTCGGCCTCTCACTGATTCCAAGGTCGTTCCAGCCCACCGCCGCAAGCTTTTTGTTGATATTCTCCGCAAATGTCTCCGCATCGCCACCTCTCCCAAAGATCAGGCTCAGAGTTCCGGAAGCAGACCCCGGCACCGCCATGGCATTCCGATGGATCGACAAAAACAGATCCGCCGTGGAGCTGTTCCCGATCTGCGCCTTCTCATATGGACTGTTGTATACATCGCCGACTCTCGTGTACTCCACCCGGACCCCCCGGCGTTCCAGGGCATTTCCGATATCATAAGACAACGCCAGCGTATCGTCCTTCTCCCGTCTGTTCCCATATACCGCCCCCGGATCACTCCCGCCGTGACCCGGATCAATGATGACACTGTTCTGCTTTGCCAAAATTATTCTCCTTTTTCATAAATTTTATGATATGATACAATCATTGAGTCCAAAATCTGCGCTGTCCGGATATCCACAGCGATTTTTTGAATGAATGATCGGATACCTTATCATATTCCCGTATCATCAGACCTGCGCCATCCATGTCTTAAAACTTTCCCTGGCAATCACACGAAAGGATCTCTTTACACCATGTTAATCGTATTCAACCAGATGGTGAGTCTCTTTCTCTTAATGCTCACCGGCTATCTCGCCAACTGATCCGGCGTGATCGATAAGACTTTTGAGTCGAAGGTCTCCCGGTGATCACCTTCCTCGTCCTGAGATTCTTTATCAGGAACCGCATACTTTTAGAGATCTCCACGATCCTCTCCGGCTGCCCTATTGCTGGAAACGTGTCCATGCTCTGTATGGAATACAACCAAGATGTCACCCTGGTGTCGAAAGGGATCTGTATCTCCACTCTGCTGCCCATGATCTCGATCGTGTCGGCATTGGTTGCGATCTTATAAATATCTCTGCCTCAGGCCATCCAACAATTGGTTGGAAATTCCTGCGGCAGATTAAAAAACGCTGTTTTTGCAGCAAAAAGGACATCTGAACCAGAAATACCCTCGTATCTCTCGTTCAGATGTCCTTTTTATTTTTCGTATGTATTCCTATTCCTGTACCTGCACGCCTCGTGGACCTACATGGGTGGCGAATACCACCTGGGTACTGGTCTTGCCGAACTTCTGGAGCTGGCCGAGGAAGCTATCGAGCTGCATTGTGCTCTCGAAGGCAACCTTCATGATCACGGAGTATTCTCCGGTAACGCTGCTGCACTCTAAGATGTTCGGGATTCCTTCCGCGTAGTTATAGAATTTCTGCTTGTCCTCCGGAAGCACGTTGAGGTTGATGAAGGCGAGGATGTGATATCCAAGCTTCATCGGATCGATCTGTGCCTGGTAGGATGTGATGATTCCATCTTTTTCCAGTTTTTCAATTCTTGCTGAAACCGCCGGGGAAGAAAGGAATGTCTTCTCCGCGATCATTTTCAAGGACGCTCTCGCGTTATGCTGCAGGATCTGCAGAATCTCCCTGTCAATATGATCCATAATTATCTCCTTTGTTCCGGTTTTCAAGTATATTTAGCTGTGTCATATGCCCGGAACTCCTTATCTATATACAGATAACCGTTCAGCCGCGCCGCATCCCTACGGCAGACATCTGTGATATCCAGACCACCAAACGATTCCTGCGTTCATGTTTTATCTATGCTGCCCGACCGTATTTTCACGGATCCAGCACTGTTTTAAAGGCACCCGGCTGCTGTCAGTCTGGTATTTCAGATCTCCCCGTGGAACACTTCCGCCGCCGGACCTGTCATAAATACAGTGTCCTTTTCTCTGTCCCAACGGATCAGAAGGTCGCCGCCGAGCAGTGTCACGCGGACTTCATCGTCAGTAAGACCGTTTAAGATGCAGGCGACCGCCGTCGCGCAGGCACCTGTTCCGCAGGCAAGCGTCTCTCCGGAACCACGCTCCCAGACACGCATATTTACATGTCCGCGGTCTACGATCTCCACGAATTCCGTGTTGGTGCGGTCCGGGAATTTTTCGTGGACTTCAAAGGACGGGCCGATCTTTTCGATCTCCATATCCTTGATTCCATCCATAAATACCACCGCGTGGGGATTTCCCATGGACACGCCGGTAAAACGGTACTCTTTTCCATCCACCGTGATCGGCTCCCCGATCTCGGAGGTCTGCACCGGACGCCCCATATCCACCGTCACAAGCTCTACCTTGCCGTCTTTTAATTTCATAGACAGATGCTTGATTCCGGATGCAGTCTCCACGTCGATCTCCGTCTTATCCACGATTCCGTGGTCATAGGCGTATTTTCCGACACAGCGAATCCCATTTCCGCACATGGCACCCCGGGATCCATCCAGATTGTACATGTCCATCTGGCAGTCCGCAACCCTTGACGGCTTAATTAAAATCAATCCGTCCGATCCGATTCCGAAATGGCGGTCGCTGACCATCTTTGCCGTCCCGCAGGGATCTTCCACAGTCTCTTCAAGACAGTTTACATAAACATAATCATTTCCGATGCCCTGCATCTTCGTGAATTTCATATTTTCTCTCCTATATGCTCCATCCCCTGTGCGAGGATCGTCTGGATGTGACCGTCCGCAAGAGAGTAGAGAACGCTCTTTCCTTCCCTGCGGAACTTGACAAGGCGCATCTGCTTCAGGATCCGAAGCTGGTGGGAGATCGCAGACTGTCCCATTCCGAGAAGACTTGCAATATCGCACACACATAACTCCGACTGGCTGAGTGCATACAGAATACGGATCCTTGTGGAATCGCCGAATACCCGGAAGAATTCCGCAAGATTCTGGAGCTCCTCGCCTTCCGGCATCACGTCCATCACCCGTTTTACCACCTTGTCGTGGACATGAATAAACTCACAGTGCGGGGCGATCTTTTCGTCCTCTCTGATACCCATGTTCCTGCTCCTTTACTGCTGCTGCCGCAGGTCATACGGACAGCAGTTCTTTCCACGCAGTTAGCGCACGAGAAGTTTGCTTACTTCGTACTGCTCCTCCGGGATGTCTTTCTTCATATTCAGTGCCTCCTGGATGTCGAAATCCACGAACTTGCCGTCCTTGTAGGCTACGATACGGTTGCTCTTTCCTTCCGCCAGAAGCTCTGCAGCTCTCGCACCCATGATGGACGCGTAAACACGGTCCTTACAGGTCGGTGTACCGCCTCGCTGGATGTGGCCAATGATGGTGGCACGGGTCTCGATACCTGTCGCCGCCTCGATCCTTCTTGCCATGGAAGTGGAGTGTCCGATTCCTTCAGCGTTGATGATGATGTGATGCTTTTTGCCGCGCTTTCTGTTCTCAATGATCCGGTTGATCAGGTACTGCTCATTGCCGTCGTAGCGCTCCGGAAGGAGAATATCCTCCGCGCCGTTGGCAATACCGCACCAGAGAGCGATATATCCGGCATTTCTTCCCATAACCTCGATGATACTGCAGCGCTCATGGGAGGTGGAAGTATCACGGACTTTATCGATGGCTTCCATCGCTGTGTTTACAGCGGTATCGAAACCGATCGTATAGTCGGTACAGGCGATATCAAGGTCAATGGTTCCCGGAAGACCGATCGTGTTGATTCCGAGAGCGGAAAGCTTTCCGGCACCGCGGAAGGAACCGTCTCCTCCGATCACAACGATACCATCGATACCATGTTTCTTACATACCTCAGCGCCACGCTTCTGGCCTTCCTCAGTTGTGAACTCCTCACAGCGGGCTGTGTAAAGGATCGTACCTCCGCGGTTGATCGTGTCCGCAACGCTGACGCTGTCCATATCTACGATTTCTTCCTGAAGGAGTCCGGCGTAGCCACGCATGATTCCTTTTACCTTCAGGCCTTTATTGATAGCGGTTCTTACAACCGCACGGATTGCCGCATTCATTCCAGGGGCATCTCCGCCGCTGGTCAATACTCCGATCGTTCTGACTTCTTTCTTTGACATATGGGTTTCCTCCATAAAAAAATTCTGTCAATCATTCGCCGTACACGTCCTTATTTTAATGTAACTGCTCAGTTTTTTCGCAGTCACATGCAAAAATCCATTCCGGATCGACTTCGCCGATGGGATTTTTGCCTTCCAGCCAATGTTCTCTTACGGTCAGCGCAGTGAATGCACAGACCTACCAAACAGTTACATTTTAATACACTTTGCCCTTCTTTTCAATGACCTTTTGCACAACTTTGACATTTTTTTCACCAAGGATCTTATACAGGCGGTTCAGAAGATCCGGCCCTGCGAGGACTGCCCAGTTTTCGGAAAGTCTGCGCATTTTCCGTTCTTCTTTTAAATACATAATGACCCGGTCTTTTCCGTCGGAATCACGGAGTGCCGCCATGACATCGTCGATGTGGCTCGCGTAGAATGCCTGATTTTCGAACTGAAGCCAAAGCTCATTCGGGATATCGGTGAACGGGATCACTTCCTCGCAGATCAGCTTTCCTACCGGGTCATCACCGATGGACGCCCGGCCGCGGATAAACACCTTGTTTTCCTCGGTGAACGCCTGACGGTTCTTCTCGTAGATCTTCGGGAACACGAGAACTTCCACCGTGCCCACAAGATCCTCAACGGTGATGAATGCCATGAGCTGGTTCGTCTTTGTAGTCTTCACCTTTTTCGACGTGATCATTCCGCCGATGACCACATTGGAATTATCCTCCACAATGGTCTTTCCGACCTCATCCACAACGAAATCGGAAGTTCTCGCCGTCACATTTTTCTCCCAGAGTTCCCGGTATTCCTCCATCGGATGACCGCTGACATAGATGCCGATGGTCTCCTTCTCGAATGCCAGAAGTGTCTGCTTGTCATACTCGCCCACATCCGGGAACGTGATATGGAAGTTGTCCTTTTCCTCCTCCGGGGCGATGTCAAAGAAGCTCATCTGACCTTCCATGACCGTCTTTTTCTCTTTTGACTTGCTCTCCAGAAGGTCACCGGAGACGATAAGCTTCTGCTTTCTCGTTCCCGGAAGTGTGTCCAGGGCACCAGATTTAATGAAGCTCTCCAGCGTTCTCTTATTGACTTCCTTGTTGGACATTCTTGACACAAAATCATCGAGGTTTTTGAAGAGACCGCCGCTCTCACGCTCGGCGATGATCACGTCCACCACGGCCCGGCCCACACTCTTGATGGCGGAAAGTCCGTAACGGATACCGTTTCCGGATACGGAGAAGCCGCTGTATCCCTCGTTGATATCCGGCGGCAGGATCGGGATTCCCATGTTCCGGCAGGCGAGAATGTACTCGGAGACCTTCGTGGTGTTGTCCATCACGGAGGTCATGAGCGCCGCCATGAATTCCTTTGGATAATAATATTTTAAAAACGCGGTCTGGTATGCAACCACCGCATAGGCCGCCGCATGGGACTTGTTGAAAGCGTACTTTGCGAAGTCCGTCATGTCATCGTAAATCTGGTTTGCCGTCTTCTCGTCGATCCCGTTGGCGATACAGCCCTTTACGCCCTCTTCCTCATTTCCGTAAACAAAGTTCTGGCGCTCCTTCGCCATGACCGCTGCCTTTTTCTTCGACATGGCACGGCGCACAAGGTCGCTTCGGCCGAGGGTATATCCGGCGAGATCGCGGACGATCTGCATGACCTGCTCCTGGTAGACGATACAGCCGTAGGTCGGCTTTAAGATCGGCTCCAGCTGCGGGCAGGTGTAGGTGATGGATTCCGGGTCATTCTTTCCCTTTAAATATTTCGGAATAAAGTCCATTGGACCCGGACGGTACAGGGAGATTCCGGCTATGATATCCTCCAGGGTAGTCGGCTTCAATTCCTTCATGAAGGTCTTGAAGCCGCCGCTTTCCAGCTGGAACACGCCCTCGTTCTTTCCTGTTCCGAGAGAATCCATGACCTTTTTGTCATCATAATCGATGTGCTCGAGATCGAGCTTCACACCGCAGTTCTTTTCGATCATCTTCACCGCGTCCTGGATGACAGTGAGTGTGCGGAGTCCCAGGAAGTCCATCTTTAAAAGGCCCAGTTCTTCCAGCGTCGTCATCGTAAACTGGGTCACGATGGTGCCGTCGGCACCTCTCGATAACGGGACATACTCGTCAATGGAGGTCCTGGAGATCACGACCCCCGCCGCGTGCATGGAGGTGTGGCGCGGGAGTCCTTCCAGGCGCTTTGACATGTCGATGAGCTTTCTTACCTGCTCATCTGAATCATATAGCGCCTTTAATTCCGGGTTTTTCCTGAGTGCCAGGTCCAACGTGATATTTAATTCCGCCGGGACCATCTTCGATACCTGGTCGCAGAGGCTGTAGGGCAGGTCCATGACGCGCCCCACATCGCGGATCACGCCGCGGGCCGCCAGGGTACCGAAAGTGACGATCTGGGCCACCTGGTCCTTCCCGTACTTTTCCACAACGTAGTCGATAACTTCCTGACGGCGCTCGTAGCAGAAATCCACGTCAATATCGGGCATGGATACTCGTTCCGGGTTCAGGAAACGCTCAAAGAGGAGCTGGTACCGGATCGGATCGATATCTGTGATTTTTAAGCAGTACGCCACGATACTTCCCGCCGCAGACCCCCGCCCCGGTCCCACAGCGATCCCATGGGATTTCGCGAAGTTGATGAAATCCCACACGATCAGGAAGTAGTCTACGTAGCCCATGCTCTTGATGGTTCCGAGTTCATAATCCAGGCGGGCGCGGAGCGTTCCGTCATCATTCGGATAGCGCATCGCGAAGCCCTCATCGCAGAGGTGGTTTAAATAGCCCCAGGAATCGTAGCCCTCCGGCACATCGAATCTCGGAAGTTTTGTGACACCAAACTCGATCTCCACGTTGCAGCGCTCCGCGATCTTGTTGGTGTTCTCGATGGCTTCCGGGGCGTATGGGAAGAGTCTGCGCATCTCCTCCTCGGACTTCACATAGTACTGTCCGCCCTCGTAGCGCATACGGTTCTCGTCGGAGACCTTTTTCCCTGTCTGGATACAGAGCAGGATGTCGTGGGCCTCCCAGTCCTCGGCGTTGATGTAGTGACAGTCGTTTGTCGCCACAAGCGGGATATTTAATTCTTTTGAGAGGCGCATGATCCCCTGATTTACCTGGCGCTGCATCGGAATACCGTGGTCCTGGAGCTCCAGGAAATAGTTGCCATCACCGAAGATCTCCAGGTGGCGTTTTGCAGCCGCCTTCGCGTCCTCGTAGAGACCTTTTTCCAGGTATCTCGGGACTTCACCGGCAAGGCAGGCGCTTAAGGCGATGATTCCCTCGTGGTACTCCCGCATGACCTCCTCATCGATCCTCGGTTTATAGTAGAAGCCGTCCACAAAGCCCTTGGAGACGATCTTCATCAGGTTCTGGTATCCTGTATTGTTTTCCGCGAGGAGGACCAGATGGTAGTAGCGGTCCTCGCCGTGGACAGTCTCACGGTCAAATCTTGAACCCGGGGAGACATACACCTCGCAGCCGATGATCGGTTTGACCCCGGCCGCACGGGCTGCCCGGTAAAAATCGATCACCCCATACATGACACCGTGATCGGTGATCGCCATGCTGTCCATGCCAAGCTCTTTTGCCCGCGCCGCCAGCTCTCCGATTTTACTGGATCCGTCCAAAAGACTGTACTCTGTATGGACATGCAAGTGTGTAAATGCCATCTGTCTCCTCCGTATTTTTTATCATCAATTGCAAAAGGACTGTCACCCCGAAAGGCGGCAGTCCCGTAATGTCGCTATATACAGACATGCTTCTTAGTTGTTGCTTAAATATTTCTCAATATCGTTTACTGCTTTCTCTTCGTCCACTCCGTCCGCTGTCACGACCACCTGCTCGCCGACCGGAAGATCAAGTGTCATCATGCCCATGATGCTCTTGGCATTGATCTTTTTGTTGTCGCTCTGGACGTAAATTGTACTCTCATAGCTGCTTGCAAGCTGCACTAACATCGCAATCGGTCGAGCCTCCAGACCAGAAGCAAGTTCGATAGTCACCGTACGTTTTGTCATAATAATCCTCCTCAATTGCACAAAGAATGGCGCTTACTAGTCTCCATTCACGTTTCGGTTCCCTGTTCCCGCAGTTTCTCCGCCATCTCACCAAGCTTCCTCAATCGATGGTTGACACCCGATTTTCCAACCGGCGGTTCCAGGTCTTCGCCCAGTTCCTTCAGCGTCGCTTCCGGTTTTAAAAGTCTTGCCTTTGCAATCTGCGCAAGACCATCCGGAAGACTTTCAAAGCCTACCGTGTCGCGGATAAACTCGATATCCTCGATCTGCTTCACAGCGGCTGACACTGTTTTGTTGATGTTTGCCGTCTCGCAGTTGACCTGGCGGTTGACATTTCCGCGCATCTCTTTCAGGATGCGGATGTTCTCCAGTTCCATCAGTGACAGATGGGCCTCCATCACATTCAGGATATCCACGATCTGGCTCCCCTCTTTAATATATACCACATAATAGCGTTTGCGGATGACTATTTTTGCATCAATGTCAAACGTTGCCATAATGGACTGGATCTGGCGGGCTTTCGCCTCTGTCGCGCAGACGATCTCAAAATGGTAAAACTTCTCCGGATCGCTGATGGATCCTGACGCAAGAAAAGCGCCGCGCAGAAATGCCCTGCGGCAGCAGGGGTTCTGAACGACCACGTTTCCCACAACAGAAAGATTCTCTCCGATCTCTCCGTCTTCCGTAAGAAGTTTTGTGGCTTTCAATACGCGAAGTGCATCCTCATGCTGTTTCACACAGACCGAATAGATCCTGTTTTTTCCCAGATGCGCGTTCCGCCGTATAGAAATATCAGTTTCTATATTAAATGTTTTTCTCAATAATGTAAAGCACTTTCTGGCAACTGTCACATTTTCCGTGTGGATCTTGATGCTGTAATGATCGTCCCCGGAAATCTGGATCCGTCCGCAAAGGCTTAAAATCGCCGCAATTTCGGCGATCTGGCAATGCCTTGCCGGACTCATATGCCTGGAAAGCTCTTCCTTGATCCTGGAAGAAAAAGACATACTTACTTTCCTCCATCCTTCCCCGCGTCCCTGTGTTCCAGCCGGATCTCGTACCGCCCGGACTCCGTCAGACGCTTAAATACTTCTCCTGCGATCGTCACCGAACGATGGCGTCCGCCGGTACATCCGATCGCGATCACGAGCTGCGTTTTTCCTTCCTGTTCATATTTCGGAATCACGAATTCCAGAAGATCATTCAGTTTCTTTAAGAACTCTTCCCCGGTACCACCCTGCATCACATAGTCCTGTACCGCCTGCTCCGTTCCCGTATGGAACCGGAGTTCCTCCACATAGTAGGGATTCGGGAGGAATCGCACGTCAAACACCAGGTCGGCATCCGCCGGGATCCCATACTTGAAACCGAAACTCACGACTGTGATGAACATGCTGCTGCGTCCATCCGCTTCGCTGTAGAGATTTTCCAGCTCATGGCGCAGTTCTTTTGTCAGAAGTCTGCTGGTGTCGATGACCTGGTCCGCCTCTTTTTTTAAGAAGGCGAGCTTCTCCCGCTCCAGCTCGATTCCCTTTTCCACGCGGCCGTTTCTTGAGAGCGGATGGCTGCGTCTCGTCTCCTTGAAGCGCTTGATAAGAACTTCATCGGAGGAATCCAGGAACAGGATCGAGAACGGGTATTTGTTTTCTCTCCATTTCCGGATGATAATCTCCAGATACGGCAGCTCCTCACCGCTTCGGACATCCACACCCAGGGCGATGTCCTGCTTTTCGCTCTGTCCGTTCATGACCAGCTCCGCAAATTTTTCAATTAAAAGGACCGGCAGGTTGTCGGCACAATAGAAGCCCATGTCTTCCAGTGTTTTTAATGCCGTGGTCTTTCCTGCGCCCGACATGCCTGTCACAATTACAAGTCTCAACGAGAATTCCTCCCTGTATTGTGCACCTTTAAAATTCGCCTAAGAGTTTTACTTCCAGCTCGAGATCTACCCCGGAACTCTCCTTTACCCGGCGTTTTACCTCATTGCAAAGTCCCAAAATATCCGCCGCCGTTCCATGATCCTTATTGATCACGAATCCGGCGTGTTTCTCGGAGACCGCGGCTCCGCCGACGGAAAATCCCTTTAAACCGGCATCCTCGATCAGTTTTCCGGCGAAATATCCTTCCGGGCGCTTGAAGGTGCTTCCAGCGCTCGGGTATTCTAACGGCTGCTTCTCTTTTCTCTTTCTTGCCAGCTCTTCCATCTGCGACCGGATCACCTCCGGATCGCCAGGTGTCAGCTTGAATGCCGCGCGGACTGTGAAAAGTCCCAGGCGCTCCAGACAGCTCGTTCTATATCCCAACTCCAGCTCCTCGTTTTTCATCAGCTTCACATTTCCGTCCTGGTCCATCACATCTGCCCACAGGAGTACGTTCTTCATCTCGGATCCGTAAGCGCCCGCATTCATCATGACCGCACCGCCGACGGTTCCCGGGATTCCCGCTGCGAACTCCAGGCCGGTGAGCTCCTCTCTCGCCGCCGTATTCGCAAGCTTTGAGAGCATCACGCCTGCCCCGGCGATGATAATGTTTTCGTTTTTCTGAACTTCTAATTCAGCGAGACGCTCTGTGCTGATGATCGTGCCACGGAAACCTTTATCTCCCACGAGGAGATTGCTTCCGTTGCCGATCATGTACCAGGGCTGTCCTGACTTTTTACAGTCCAGGACCGCCTCGCGGAGTTCTGTCTCTGATTCCGGAATCACGAACCGGTCTGCCGGGCCGCCGACGCGGAATGATGTGTGCCGCGCCATCGGCTCATTTGTTCTGGTTTCCATGAATGTTTCTCCTTTTTATTCGCCTCTTTTAGCGATATTCGCCTGCACGCGGTTGTAGAGCTCCTGGGCCGCGTTGTAGCCCATCTTCTTCTGACGGTAGTTGACCGCCGCGGACTCTACGATAACTGCCAGATTACGTCCCGGACGGACCGGAATGTTGTGGCAGACAACTTTATTTCCAAGGAACTCCGTGTACTGGTCCTCAAGTCCGAGACGGTCGTATTCCTTATTCTTATCCCACTCTTCGAGCTTGATGACCATGTCGATGGACTGGGTATCTTTTACACTCTCGACACCGAACAGGGTCTTCACGTCGATGATGCCGATCCCGCGCACCTCGATGAGATATCTTGTGATATCCGGGGCGGAACCGACGAGAGTTTCATCGCTGACCTTGCGGATCTCCACAACGTCATCACTTACGAGACGGTGTCCACGCTTGATGAGCTCCAGGGCGGCCTCGCTCTTACCGATTCCGCTCTCGCCTGTGATCAGAACGCCTTCGCCGAACACATCAACGAGAACGCCGTGAATGCTGATGCACGGGGCAAGTTTTGCCTTCAGCCAGCGGATGACTTCCGCCATGGTATCGGATGTCGGCTTCGCGGAGAGCAGGCACGGAACACCGTAATGACTGCAGAGTTCTGCGACCTCCGGCTCCGGTGTCTGGTTTCTGCAGAACACGAGACATGGGATCTTGCTGGAGATCAGCTTGTCATACATGGCGATCCGGCGCTCTCTTGTGAGCCCGGAGAGGTACGCGATCTCCACGTTTCCGATCATCTGTACACGCTCATTGTCGAAATGTGCGTAGAATCCGGTGAGCTGAAGCGCCGGACGGTTCACGTCCGGGTGGGAGACAACGATCTTCTCGCAGTCCAGCTCCGGGGTCAGGTTTTTGAAATCCATTTTTTCTATTAATTCAGCTATTGTAACTCCGTACATGGCATAGTTCTCCTTTCCTGTATCTGGCCGCTGCCTCGAATCATGGCGGCAGTTCTTCGGAACAATTCGCAGCTATTCTATCGATTTAAAATACTGTGTAGCTATTCAGTACCTTCATAGTTACACGCAAAAATCCATTCCAGATCAGCTTCGCTGATGGAATTTTTGCCCTCCAGCCTATGTTTTCTTACGGTCAGCGCAGCAAGTGCGCAGACCTACTGAACAGTTACAATACTGTTCTTTTTATCTTATATCCTGTCGGCATCGCTTCTGATATAAATTTACAGCTCTGCGCACAGTTATCTCCATCCTATCATATCACAGGCCGAATGTCACGAGATTTTCCTGCTTCATCCCGTGCATTTACTCCGTGATCTCCGGCGCACGGTCCTTCTCGCGGAAATAGGCGTAGACGCGCTCCGCCGCCCGCTTATTCATGCCCTCCGTGCTCTCAAGCTCCTCTAAGGTTGCATCACGCACCGCCTCCAGTGACTTGAACCGGCGCATCAATGCTTTTCTTCTCGCCGGTCCGATGCCCTCGATATCGTCGAGGACTGAGTGTACCTGTGCCTTGCTTCGCAGACTTCTGTGGTACTCGATGGCGAACCGGTGTGCCTCATCCTGGATCCTCGTCACAAGCTTGAAGCCCTCGGAATGGCGGTCGATGGGGATCTCAACATTATTATAGTAGAGTCCCCTGGTCCGGTGATTGTCATCCTTTACCATGCCGCAGACCGGAATGTTAAGCTTCAGTTCGCTCAGCACACTCAGCGCGATGTTCACCTGTCCGCGGCCGCCGTCCATGAGGATCAGGTCTGGGAACCGCGTAAAGCTTCCGAAGCTTCCATCCGGTGCTTCCGCCCCGTCTTCCTGGTTCTTTCGCTCCTCTTCCAGCTCCTCCATGCCATGGGTGAACCGGCGGGTCAGCACCTCCTCCATGGACGCGTAATCGTTGGGTCCCTGGACGGTCTTTATTTTAAATTTCCGGTAATCGTTCCGCTTCGGACGTCCGTCCTCGAAGACTACCATGGAACCAACGGACTCGAAACCGCTGATATTGGAGATATCGTAGGCCTCCATCCTGCGGACTTTTTCCAGCCCCAGCCAGTCTCCCACCTGGTTCATGGCGCCGATGGTCCGGAGTTCTTCTCTCTTGATCTTATCCTTATCCTGGTCAAGCACAAGCTTCGCGTTCTTCTGCGCAAGCTCCACCAGTCGCTCTTTCTGGCCTTTTTTCGGGATCAGGAATTTTACCGCCTGACCGCGGCGTTTCGTGAGCCACTCTGCGATGAGATCCATCTCCGGAAATTTTTCCTGCACCCATATCTCTCTCGGGATAAATGGAGTTCCCGCGTAGAACTGTTTTACAAAGCTTCCGATGATCTGGTAATTGTTGTCTGCCGTGGATGCGGAGACACGGAAATGTTCCCGGCCGATCATCTTTCCATCCCGGACAAAGAATACCTGCACCACAGCGTCCGCGTCGTCCCTCGCCATGGCAATCACATCCCGGTCTTCCATGCTATGGCTCGTGATCTTCTGCTTCTGGGCGACCTGCTTCACGCTGTTTAAGAGTTCCCGGTACTCGATAGCCTGCTCGTACTCCATCGCGTCGGAGGCCGCCATCATCTTTTCCTCCAGCATCGTCAGCACCGGAGTGTACTTTCCGTCCAGAAATTCGATGACCTCGGAGACAGATTTCTTATATTCCACCTCGGAAATATAGCCCTGGCACGGCCCTGAGCACTGTTTGATGTGGTAGTTCAGGCACGGACGTTCCTTTCCGATGTCCTTCGGAAGATTCCTGCTGCATGTCCGGAGCTTCCAGAGCTTGTGGATCAGGTCGATGGTGTCCTTCACCGCTCCGGCGCTGGTATATGGTCCGAAATACCGGCATTTGTCCTTTTTCATGGTTCTGGAGAACAGGACTCTCGGGAACGGCTCGTCCGTAGTGACCTTGATGTAGGGATATGTCTTGTCATCCTTTAACATCGTGTTGTACCGCGGGCGGTGTTCCTTGATGAGGTTGCACTCTAAAACCAAGGCCTCCAGCTCGGAGTCCGTGATGATATACTCGAATCTCGCGATCCTGGATACCATCTTCTCGATCTTGGCCGTCTTGTTCCGGCTGCTCTGGAAATACTGGCGCACACGGTTCTTCAAGCTTATGGCTTTTCCTACATATATGATCTCATCGTGCTTATCATGCATGAGATAAACTCCCGGCGATGCTGGGAGTTTTTTTAATTCTTCTTCAATATTGAAAGGAGTATCATTCTCTGTCAACGCAATCTCTCCCCGTCAAACTTTCTGATCATCGCAAGGTGGCGCTTGATGAACATGATCTGGGATCCAACATCATCGCAGCTCACCGGCGGATGGATGTCCAGGACCATGCAGATATCATCCAGCTCTTTCTGGGTTGCATGGGTCTGGAGCTTTGTCAGGCATTCCAGCATCAGATCATAGTTTTTTTCGTCCATGGCATCGAAGAAGTCCAGGAGCTCCTGGTTGACGGGCTGGTCTTCATCCGGGGCCTGGGCGGTGATGTTTTTGGCGCTGCTGTCGCTGTCTGCCGACGGCTTCTGTTCTGCTGGTGCCTGCCGCACTGGCTGAGCTGCATTCTGAGCGGAATTTTCCGCATTCTGTGGCTTTACAAGCCGTACTCTCTCAAACCGATACTTCTGCACCGCATCCGGGTATTTCTCCCGGTCGACTTCCTCTAAAAACATGTCAAGCGGACGCACCCATATCTTGAAGTCCCCGTAGAGCGCCTGGTAGACTACCATTTCTTCCCCGGTCTCTGAGTGGGTCGCAACCGCGATGATCTGATATAACTTATTTTTAAAGTGCCGGTAGAATTCTCCCGGCACTGGTGTTTTACGAATCTGATTCATTTTGTTCTCCATTTTTACTGTTGAGCTGTTTCGGGCTCTGTCTCGGCAGATGTTTCTCCACCATCCGAACTGGCTTCGCCTTCGCCCAAAACTTCCGCTGCCGCTGCACTGCTTCCGTCCCCGGAAAGTTCTTCTAAATGGTACTTATTCGCCGCGCTCCACAGCATCCACTCCTCATATCCGGCATCCTGGACGGCGCGGACTTCCTCCGCGACCTCAGCATCACCGTAGGTGATATAATTTCCTTCCCCGAGATATGTGGCTGTGAAGTCCTGAAGCCACGGGCGGACGATCGCCTGGCGGCTCTCATGGTTGTCGGCTCTAGACGCATCCAGCAGGACCTTTCCAGACTTCTGAAGCGCCCCGAAGATCGTTTTATACGGTTCCGTATCCGGGTGTTCCAGCCCGAAGTTTCCAGAGCTGTAGTGGGACGGGTAGATCATCGGGCAGATATAGTCGAGAATCTTCGCCATCTCCGTATAATTCTGTCCGACGGCAGTGGAATCCACGCCGCTTCCGATGATCGTGCCGAACACATCCGCAGAGACGAAAAGTCCCTGGGACGCGAGATTTTCATATAAATAATTGGTACACTCCAGGATCGTATCCGTCTTGGAACGCCCCCGGATCACTGCTTCGTCGTAGACGACCTGACCTGCCGACGCCTCGTTCGGGAATCTCAGATAGTCGAGCTGGACCTCATCAAAGCCGAGATCTTTTGCCTCTGTTCCGACTTCCAGAAGATAATCCCAAACCTCCTGGCGGTACGGATCCACCCAGTACATTCCCTGGCGGTCCTGGTACAGGCTTCCGTCCGGCAGTTTCAGGCTCCACTCCGGTTTCTTCTCCGCGAGATAGGAATCCCTGAAGGCCGCGACTCGCGCGATCACATAGAGATCCTTCTTCTTGAGGCTCTCGATCAGGCTTTTCATGTCCCGTACATACGGGATACTGGCACCGATCTCGTTCACTGTCGCCGCATCCACCGGACATGTGATCCGTCCCTGATCCTCCTTAAAGTCTATGACCACCGCGTTGATTCCCGCAGTCAGGGCCCCGTCCAGAACACCGTTTAAGACTTCCTCATTTCCGGCCACCGGCCCCGTAATGTAGATGCCGCGGACCTTCTTCGCCTCGCGCCCCGGAAGCGCCGGGTTCGAGGAGTCAACGATCCGCACGGAGATCGTCTTATTTTTATCTTCCCCGGCATCCTCGATCACCAGGACACCGCTGGTCTCCTGGGTGCTCTCCGCCGCAGCTGTCATCTCTGCTGTCTCTGTCTCCTCCGCCGCAGGTCTGCTGCATGCCGATAACAGGAACAGGCCCGCCATGGAGAACGCAAATAGCATTTTTTTCATGTTCGCTCATCCTTTATTTCAATCCACAGTCAGTAATTTCACGGAGACTGGCACATTTATTGATTCCTTGTCAACAGGGAATACTGATTTTTCTCCGTCACTACTGCCATTAAGTTTTCCTGCAGTTTATTTCATCATCTGCCAGGAGATAAGAACTCAAGTTACCACCATAATATCATAAGTATATGGATTTGGGAAAGAAAAATTAAAAAACTACTGTTCAAAATGAGGTTTTTGATGGATAATAGATAGATAGGTACGAACGGCTGCCAAAAGCCGCAGGTACGAAAACTTTTTGAAAATGATCCGGATGTCTGCCCCACAGCTGTTTCAGCCGGATGTCTTTCCTGGAAACTCCAGACCGGCTCATTTTCATTTAATATGACTATTAAGAGGAGAAAAACAAATGATCAAGCAGGGTTTCGACAACGACAAATACCTCGCCATGCAGTCTGACCATATCCGCGAGAGGATCAGCAAATTCGGCGATAAATTATATCTGGAATTTGGCGGCAAGCTGTACGATGATTACCATGCATCCCGTGTACTTCCGGGCTTCGAGCCGGACAGCAAGCTCCGCATGCTCATGCAGCTGGCTGACCAGGCAGAGATCGTCATCGTCATCAATGCCGCTGATATCACAAAGAACAAGGTCCGCTACGATCTGGGCATTACATACGATCTGGATGTACTGCGCCTGATCCATGTATTCACCGACCGCGGACTCTATGTCAGCAGTGTCGTAATTACCCGCTACGTTGACACACCGGCGATCCAGCAGTTCAAACACAAGCTGGAGAAGCTTGGCCTTAAGGTATACCGCCACTATGAGATCGACGGCTATCCGAGCAACATTCCGCTTATCGTCAGCGATGAAGGTTACGGAAAGAATGACTATATCGAGACGACACGTCCACTCGTTGTCGTTACAGCTCCGGGGCCGGGAAGCGGAAAGATGGCGACCTGCCTTTCCCAGCTGTACCACGAAAATAAGCGCGGCGTAAAGGCCGGATACGCGAAATTCGAGACATTCCCGATCTGGAACCTGCCGTTAAAGCACCCGGTAAACTTAGCTTACGAGGCCGCAACTGCAGACTTGAACGATGTGAACATGATCGACCCGTTCCATCTCGAGGCTTACGGAAAGACCACCGTCAACTACAACCGCGACGTTGAAATCTATCCTGTGCTCAGCGCCATCTTTGAGGGAATCTTCGGCAAATGCCCGTACAAATCCCCGACCGATATGGGTGTCAACATGGCCGGTCTCTGCATCTTCGATGACGAGGCATGCCGCGAGGCTTCCTGCCAGGAGATCATCCGCCGCTACTACCAGGCTCTTGAGAAGGTCGTAAAAGATGATTCCTGCCAGAACGAGGCATACAAGATCGAACTGATCATGAAGCAGGCAAAGATCTCCCCGAAGGACCGCGTTGTTGTTCCTGCCGCTGTAAATCTTGCGAAAGAGACAGATGCCCCGGCTGCTGCCCTGGAACTCCCAGACGGAAAGATCGTTCTCGGTAAGACAAAGGAGCTCCTCGGCGCTTCCGCTGCCGTTCTCTTAAACGCAGTGAAGGAGCTGGGCGGAATCGACCACTCCATCGACCTGATCTCCCCGGAGTCCATCGCTCCGATCCAGGAATTAAAGGTCCGTTACCTCGGCAGCGGCAACCCGAGACTACACACCGATGAGGTGCTCATCGCCCTCTCCACCTGTGCTGCTACCGACGAGAACGCAAGGATCGCTTTAGAACAGCTCCCGAAGCTCCGCGGTTGCCAGGTACACACAACAGTTATGCTGTCCAATGTGGATAAGAATGTCTTTAAGAAGCTCGGCATCGGACTTACCTGTGAGCCGGTGCAGGAAGATAAGAAAATTGGGTAATTCCTAGATTGCAAAGACCGCCGTCTGCCAGTAGGATGTCCTGCGACAGACGAGCGGTTCTTTTTTCGTCCGACACTCTGTTGAAACGCAAAGTTTGTCGAAAAAAATGATTGCCTTTTCGACAGAATGTACCTACAATAGGTAGGAAGAAAACTTTGGAGAATCAGATCATGAATCAGAAATCAAGAAATGCACTTTACGCAGGTCTCGGGACCGTTTTTGCGGTCATGCTCGCGAATCCGGCTATAGCCTATGCCGGAACATGGTCCAACGAGGGCGGACCGAACCAGTGGAAATACTATACCGATGACAATACAAGCGCCGCCGACGGCTGGTACTGGATCGACGGAGATCAGGACGGCTTGGAGGAATGCTATTATTTCGATAAAAACGGCTTTATGATGGCGGACACAAGAACACCAGACGGTTTCCAGGTAAATTCCGACGGATTCTGGACCGTAAGTGGACAGGTACAGAAACGTGAAACGCCGGTGCAGGACCTTCCAACCGGACTTCATGAACAGGAAGGCGGGCTTATCTACCGCGACGAGGGCGGCGAGCTCGCTGCGAACGCCTGGAGAAGCTCGGACGGAAGCTGGTACTATTTCGACGCTGCGGGTCATGCCGTCAAGGGATGGCAGTATATTGACGGATACAAATTCTACTTCGATGAGAATGCCTGCACGCTGGTCCAGAACCTTGAGGGCATCCTCTCTGCACAGTCTTTCCAGATCGTTGTGGACCGTGCCCGCTGCCAGGTAACCGTATATGCCCCGGACGATGGAAACGGATATATCATTCCTTACCGGACCTTTATCTGTTCCCCGGGAAAAGAAAACTCCCAGACTCCAACGGGAACCTTTAAAACCACACGCAAATACCGATGGCATGCCCTCGTCGAGTCCACATACGGTCAATATTGTACAAGACTCAGCAACACCAGCATCCTCTTCCACAGCGTCCCGGGAAAGACCACAAGCATTCACAACATTACCGCTGAGGAATACAACAAACTCGGCGCTCCTGCCTCCCACGGCTGCATCCGCATGACTGTTGCCGACTGCAAATGGATCTACGACCACTGCCCGTCCGGCACTGTCGTCACCGTAGGCGACAATCTTCCGGCACCGTTTGACAGACCGGAAGCCGAGAAGATTCCGGAAGGTCAGGATTGGGATCCTACGGATCCGGAAATTGGATAAACTATTTACACAAAGGACCTGACACTCGCCAGGTCCTTTGTGTATTTCAACTGCTTCATTGCTTAGTTCTCTTTTCCACCAATAGAACGGCTGCCATATTATTTCACTGTAATTTCTGATATTTATACCAAAGCATTCTGCTCCTTCAATATTTCCCTGACATGCTCGATTTCCGCTCTTTCATCCGCCGCCAGACACGCTGCCCCGACGCCTGCTGCATGCCCGGTCGCAAAGCATGTTCCCATAACACGCACAGCCGCAAATGCCGCCTCATCCGCCGAGATCATTCTGCCTGCCCCAAACAGATTTTTCACATTCTCCGACTGAAGTGCCCCGAGAGGAATGTCAAAATAGCTTCCCGACTTCACTTCCATATAAGTCGCCATCTTGTTGACATCCCTGTGAATCTCCGGTTTCCATCCGCCCCGGGCCACACCGTCCGGGCGCCTTCTCCCGGAGATCACGTCGTCCGCCGTGATCGTCTCCTTTCCCACCAGCTTTCTCGTCTCCCGAAAACCGATCGACGGTCCGATCACCGCCAGCTCACTGTGCTCCATTCCCGGCATATAGGTTCGCAATGCCTGAATATATCCGAGCACCTGCTTTCTCGTCTCCCTCTCCATCCGTGTCATCTCTTCTGCCGAAAGTCCTTCCGGAATAATGCTCGGAAGAAGGACATGGACGATCCCGGAGTTTTCCATTCTGAGGATAAATCCTTTTTCTCTGGTAAGATTTCTGATTCCTTCTGCCTTCGCTCTCACCACTGCCCGCTCAACCGCCGCCGGTGACAGATCCACATCCGCTGCCACACCGCTCAGCCGGAAGGTCAGCGTCGCTGCCTGCGGATGTCCGCCATCGGTTCCCCATATGAGCTTCGCACCAGCAAGTCTGGACAGATTTGCGTCTCCGGTTGCATCCACGAATGCCTTTGCCGAAACGGTAAACAGGCCCTCATCATCCGCACACTGAATCGTCCGGATCTCATTCTCCACAGTCTCTGCACCAATCAGCACCGTATGTAAAAAATAATCCACATGTTCCTTTTCCAACAGGTTATCCAGCGCGCATTTCAGATACTCCGGCTGAAAGATAATATCCCGGTTCCCGGATGCGGAAATCTCCTCGGCGATCGTCGGCCCCAGTGCCCTCATCTCATCCAGCACAAGCTGCCCGATCCCTTTCACCACCCGCACCGGATCCGATCCGCATGTATAAAATCCACAGAAGCAATTAACTCCTGAGTTCGTCGCCTCTCCTCCTAGATAAGCATTCCGCTCCACCAAAAGCGTTTTCGCTCCAGCCTTCGCCGCTCCGACTGCCGCGGCCACACCTGCAGTACCGCCGCCAACAACTACTATATCATATTGATAGGAACGCTCCATATCAAAATTCACTCCTTTTTGTAAGCACATGTTGTCAATCAAGTCAGAGCCCCTACTCCCGCCGATATGAATTTACGATGATTCACGATCGGAAAAAGGTGTGGCTTATCTGACCAGGGTGAACTACCCATTGTCCTAAGCTAATGGGCTTCCTGCTTCATCGACCTCGTAACCTACTATCTCCACAGGCGTTAATTTGGGCAGTCCCTGCCCTATATA
>OOCP01000572.1_pt1 | contig 45769 bp, 45 predicted proteins | sample 1671511 | NCBI WGS metagenome assembly OOCP01 (sample SAMN06348164, study PRJEB24527) | human gut metagenome | biome: human gut; feature: ankylosing spondylitis patient; material: feces | host: Homo sapiens | place: China | collected 2015-10 | reverse complement strand
ATCCCTAAATTCTTGTGTGTATGACATCTCCATCTCCGTTGTTAGAAGGAGACGGAAAACTATTATGAGACACTATGACACCGTCCGGCGTGGCGGTCGGGTGGGCCTGGATTTGGTCCATATCGACTAAGCTGGCACCAGCCTTAAGCGCCAAGGTGATACCGTCACCCGTGGCACCCGCGTGGTTCGTTGTGGCATAGCCCTTGAGGCTCGGTTTGTACTTCGTGACCATGGCATTGTTGGCACCAAAGCCACCGGTGGCTAACACGACCGCCTTGGATTCAATCGTATACACTTTGCCGTCTTTGCCTTTGACCTTAACACCAACCACGGCGCCTTTTTTGTTTTTCAAGATTTCGACGGCCTGAGAGTTGCGACGGACTTCGATATTGCGATCTTTCACCGCTTTCCAGAGGGTCTTCATGATTTCGGGACCCACGGCGCTACCATCGGACGGACGGTGCGCACGATTAAACTTTGCGCCCCCTGCACGGCCCACAGTCTTCAAATCGGCCCCCAACGAGGTTAACCACGCTACGGAGTCTTTCGCCTTCGTGGTCACGACGCGAACCAAACGCGCATCATTAATATCGTGACCGCCCTTCATCGTGTCCGAGAAGAATTGATCAACGGTGTCGGGAATCCCCGCCTCTTTTTGTTGTTGGGTTTCCGCAGCGTTGATACCACCTTCCGCACGGTTCGTATTACCGCCGATGATCCCCATCTTTTCCAACACGATGACTTGGTTTCCGAGATCATGCGTGGTCACAGCGGAGGACAACCCTGCGCCCCCTGAACCAATCACGACGACATCGGTCTTGAGGGTTTCGGCATGCACACCGAGGGCACCGGCGAGGGCTAAGGCTAAAACGAGTTTTTTCATGTGTTTGTCTCCAAGGAAAGCGGTTGGCTTTGGCAACCGAAAAAAATCCATAGCGGGCAGTATGCAAAAGTTGGCTCAAGGGAGTCGTGAGACTTTTTTAGGACGGACTTGAGTATTTCTAATGCTTAAGTACTAATGGGACTAGTGAAAAAGGCGGAAAGCCTTAAGACACAAGGAAAGAAGAGGGCACGCCACCGCCAAGGGCAATGGAGTTGTTCACGTCAAGGTTTAGGGAAATCCCTTAGAAGGGAGCGCGTAAGCAGAGAGACTAGAGCGACGTGAACTCTTTAACAAAGTGAAGAGCTCGAGGAGCGGGTGTGCGAGAGGCGGGCAGGAAAAAGCCCAAACGACGCTCAGCCCAACTGTCCGTGAGTTCAACGACAGCCACCTGATTGGGATGGTGTTGTAGGGAACTCTCAGGAACAACGGCGACCCCAATGCCTTCGCTCACCACCTTGATGATGAGGTCAAAGCTTGGCAACTGCAACATGGGTAAGAGGGCCGCGCCCGATTGGGTAGCCCGCTCTTTCATGGCACTTGACATGGGCGAGAGATGGGAGGTGGTGATTTGTGGATAGACGAGGGCTTGCACGTAGGCAATGGGCTCACTGTGAGCGAGTGGGTGATCGAGAGGAGTGATGAGGACGTGTTTATCGAGTCCGACGTCCCGCACCGACAGGGCCTTGTCTTTGAGGACCTTGGGAGTGATGAGCCCAAAGCCTAAATCCACCGAGCCATCGCGAACGGCTTCTTGCGCATACGCACTACTACATTCAATAAAACGACAGCGTCCAGGGTGTTTGCGTAGGAAGGTACTAATGTACGGAGCAAAGTAATTTTGAAGCCCCGTGGTGTTGGAGGCAATCACCAGCTCACGGTCGTCTTCATGTAAAAAACTTGCCATGGTGGCTTCGAGTTGTGCAGCCCCTTCGCTGAGTCGTTTTGCTTCTTTTTGTAAGGCAACGCCGGCGGGCGTCAAGATTAATCCACGAGGATCGCGCACAAAGAGTTGATTGCCGAAGGCTTCTTCGAGTTTTTTCAATCGTAGACTCACTGCAGAGGGCGTGAGTCCCACCATGTCTGCCGCCTGAGCGATATTGAGCGTGTGGGTGAGTGACAGAAAAATACGAAGGTCGTTCAAATCAAAGCTCAGCATAAGTCCCCGTCAGGCAAAAAAAGAAACCTAGTGAAGAGTCTAACAGGTTTGAGGCATTCCTCTGCGTGAGCGATTGAGCGTTCGGTGGGTGGCTCCCATGCACAACGTCCGAATGAATGTCGCGTTATCCCGTCTTTACGCTATATACGAAAGGGGTAAATTGCTTAACAGGGAGAATGGTCGGAATAGCTGATCTGCGTTGGGATAGGTCGGTTTTTTTTGATAAGTTTAACCGAAGGGTTACCCTTCACCAAAGGGATTAAGCGGAGGAAGATTTGACGTAATTTTCACGGATTGACTTGTCACACAGCCCCCAGAACGAAAATTCTGTGCTAAACTTCGTTTTCGTTAAATCCCGACAAATTTTATCGGGTATTGGAATTAACTTTTTTCAAGTGAGATCGATGATGAACGTTAGTAGCTTCAAAATGATGGCTTGTTGTTGTCAGGGAGAGCTTGCGTCCGTCGAATTGTCAATCTCGCCTTTGACCTTTTACGCGTGGCGAGATTAACTCACCACCCTTCTTACTGTTCGTCAGGACGCTGCTACAAAGAGTTGAGCAGCGTTTTATTTTTTCTGATAACGTCTCTCAACGAGCTCTAAGCGCTTTTGTAGCAGCCCCTCCTGATCGGTTTACCTTACAAAGGAATACGATTATGAAAAACGCTGTTACCTCGATCCTCTTCGCTAGCATCGCCACGATGGGCTTAACGTTGAACGCTCAAGCCGGTCAGCTTGACGATATCAAAGCCGCGGGCACGATTCTTTTGGGCACAGAAGGTAACTACGCCCCTTACTCCTACCATGATGATGCCGGCAAGTTGACGGGTTACGACGTGGAAGTTGGCCGTGAAATTGCAAAGAAATTGGGTGTGGAAGCTAAATTTGTGGAAACCCAATGGGACGGTATGATTGCTGGGCTTGACGCCAAACGTTTTGATGCGGTCACGAACCAGGTTACGCCTACCCCGGCTCGCTTAGAAAAATACCTCTTCTCGATTCCCTACACCTACAACTACGGTGCCATCCTGGTTCACAAGGACAACAATGAGATTAAGGACTTCCCGGACATTAAGGGTAAGCTCATTGCCTCCAACATCACGTCGAACTGGAATCAGATGGCTCAGAGCTATGGCGCCAAGATTTTAGAAATTACTGGCACGGGCGAAGGATTCCTCTTAGTGGCTCAGAAGCGCACCGATGCAGCGCTTAATTCGGAAATTGCCCTGCATGACTTCATGAAGCAACAGCCCAATGCTCCTGTCAAGATCGTTGGCCGTACAAAGGAAGCTGTTGTCTCGGCTGTGATGATCCGTAAGGGTAGCGAAGACCTCCAGCAAGCCATCAACAAAGCGATTGAAGAATTGCGTGCCGAAGGCAAATTAAAAGAAATCTCGATGAAGTTCCTCGGCGTGGACGTCTCGAAGTAAGCCCCCATACGGGACTCAGAACCCAGAGGGAAGCCCAAAGAATTCGGCTTTAGGGCTTCCCCACACAATAAAAACACGTGCTCACACACCGACAAGGGCACTCACACACTCTTTCTGAGAGACAAACATGGACGATCGCATTATTCAAATTCTTTCTGACTCCTTCTGGAACTTAGTCATTCCAGGTATTAAGGTTACCGTTCCCCTGACGCTGGTTTCGTTTGCCTTGGGGTTAACCGTCGCTGTGCTCTGCGCTTTAGCCTTGGTTGCCAAAGTGCCGGTGCTCTCCTCGGTCATTCGCTTTTATGTATGGATTATCCGAGGTACTCCCTTATTGGTTCAGTTGTTCATTATTTTCTATGGCCTCCCGAATTTAGGGATCGTCATTGATCCGATCCCGTCGGCCATTTTGGCCTTCACACTCTCGGTGGGGGCGTATTGCACGGAAACGATTCGTGGGGCGATTCGCTCGGTACCCGTGGGGCAGATTGAGGCCGGTGCGTGCGCTGGGCTCAATTACCTCCAGATCATGTTCTTAATTGTGTTACCGCAGGCGTTCCGTTCGGCATTCCCTGCACTCTTTAACTCGTTTATCTCGCTCGTCAAAGACACCAGTCTCGCGGCCTCGGTCACGGTGACGGAAATGTTTATGACCGCTCAACGCATTGCGGCGCGTACCTATGAGCCATTCTGGCTTTATATCGAAGTCGCTTTGATTTACCTCGTGTTCTGCACCGTGTTGACGGCCGTACAGAATCGTGGGGAAAAGTGGTTAAACCGTTACGCGTAAGTTTTGAGGAGAGAACGTTATGTTAAAGCTCACACATGTTGAAAAATCCTTTAATGGCCAGAGCGTCTTAAAAGACGTGAGTCTGGAAGTGAAAAAAGGGGACGTGATTGCGATTTTGGGCCCCTCGGGTTCGGGTAAGACGACGCTTTTGCGTATTGCCAATTTTCTTGAACAAGCCGATCGCGGTGAAATGGTGTTTGATGAGAAAACGCTCGATTTAGCGGCTGTCTCCAAACGCGATATTCGTGAGTTACGCAAACGCACGGGCTTTGTGTTCCAGAACTACAACCTCTTTGCCAATTACACGGCGCTAAAGAACGTGACCTTAGGTCTGATCCATGGGCATGGGATGAATAAAGCACGTGCCGAAGAAGTGGCCAAAGCTGCCATGGAAAAGGTTGGGCTCTCCGAACGCTTACATCACTATCCGAGTCAACTCTCGGGGGGACAACAGCAACGCGTAGGGATTGCCCGTGCGATGGCGGCCAACCCGGAAATTCTCTATTTCGATGAACCCACGTCGGCCTTAGACCCAGAATTGATTGCCGGGGTTTTAGCCGTCATTCGTCAGCTCGCGGAAGAAGGGCGAACGATGGTGATCGTCACGCACGAAATGAGTTTTGCCCGCAAAGTGGCCAATCGCGTGATTTTCATGGAAGACGGCGTGGTGGTCGAAGAGGGGGATCCTGAGACTCTCTTTACTAATCCGAAGAATCCCCGTACGAAGGAGTTTTTAACTGGGCTAAGTCGAGCAGAGTAACCTCCGAATGGTGATCTGCTTCTCGATAGCGTGATCGTCCGCTCTTAGCCTTTTTGGGCGTTTCGATTTTAGATGGCAAAAGCGATCTGGGTTGAAACGCCTCTTTTTTTATATGTAGTACGGTTTGACGACGCCCAGAAACGTAGAAGGGCGATCCACTACTGCGGACTGCCCTGAAATCTGGGGTGGGAAATGGGACTCGAACCCACGACAACCGGAATCACAATCCGGGACTCTACCAACTGAGCTATTCCCACCATCGAACGAAAGTTCGTTGAGAAGAGGTATTTTACAGAATTCCAACCAAAATACAAGCGCTTTTCAAAAAATACCGTAAAAAGGGTATGCGAGAGACTCTGAGCGCCGTGAGTGCACTCCAACGGCTGCGTTTTTCACACGTGATGTGCTCGATTAGGAATAGGGGACGTCGCAAGTGTGCCCAGATCTTCCCTTGGGGATGCGCTTTTTGGGTGAGGGAAGTATAAAGAAATGGGGATGGCAATCGTGATTGCGATAGACGAAAGAGAGCCAATCCACTATGTCTAAAGGAGAGCCTAGGGAAAACCCTAGTACTATATTGCGCGAATTGTTATGTCCCAAAGAAGTAGTAGTTGAGTAATTTACTCAGGTATTTTTGAGCGTTTTTACATTTTGTCATGAGAGTGGAATTGTTCTCATTTAAAGGAAAACGAGGCATTTTTAATACTAGGTAGTACTTAATGGGTACAACAAGGTGTAAAATTTCAATAAATGGGGTGATGGAAAAAACGGAATATCTTTGTAAACTGTCTGTGGGAATTTTAGAGGTCGAGGCTTCCCCGTTTGTTCATATTTCGTTAACGTCGACTGAGTGAACATACTGCCTCGGCATTCCTCCCCTTGATGGAGATTACATAATGAAACTCGAAACACAATATGAAGCGCTGCGACGCCGCGGTATTAGCCGCCGTAGCTTCCTTCAGTTCTGTTCCTTCACTGCAGCCAGCCTCGGTTTGGGCAGCGCCGGTGCGAAAGACATCGCCGATGCCATGGAGACCAAGCCTCGCACACCGGTTATCTGGTTGCACGGCCTTGAATGTACCTGCTGTACGGAATCCTTTATTCGTTCCTATCACCCTGTGGCTAAGGACCTCGTCCTTTCCATGATCTCGCTCGACTATGACGATACGATCATGGCCGCCGCTGGCGAACAGGCTGAAGAAGCCCTTAAGGAAACGATGGAAAAGTACAAGGGTAACTACATCCTTGCTGTTGAAGGTAACGTTCCTCTCCACGAAGACGGTATCAACTGCATTCCTGGCGGTGAACCGTTCTTGGAAAAGATCAAGCACGTTGCGAAAGACGCCAAGGCTGTGATTGCCTGGGGTTCTTGCGCTTCTTGGGGTTGCGTGCAGGCTGCTAAGCCCAATCCCACGAAGTCTGTGCCGATCACCGAAATCATCAAGGACAAGCCGATTGTGCTCGTTCCTGGTTGCCCCCCGATTCCGGACGTCATGTCTGGCGTTGTGACGTACATCCTCACGTATGACCGTCTGCCTCCGCTCGACCGTATGGGTCGTCCGAAGATGTTCTACGGCCAGCGTATTCACGACAAGTGCTATCGTCGCGCTCACTTTGACGCCGGTCAGTTCGTTGAAAAATTCGACGACGAAGGCGCCAAGCTTGGCTACTGCCTCTACAAGGTTGGTTGCAAGGGCCCGACGACCTACAACTCCTGCTCGGCTATGCGTTGGAACGAAGGTATTTCGTGGCCTGTGCAGTCCGGTCACGGCTGTATCGGTTGCTCCGAACCCAACTACTTTGACAAGGGTTCGTTCTACGAACATGAAACCACCGTTCTGCCCCCGGGCTTTGGTGGTATTGAAGCCACGGCTGACAAGGTTGGCTTGGCTACGCTCGGTCTCGTTGGTGTCGCTGCCGCTGCGCACATCGCTATGTCTGCCGTCGCGCAGGCTCGTAGCAAGCAGACCAACAAGGACATCGGAGGAGATAAATAATGAACGAACGTGAACGTCAAATTGTTGTTGACCCGCTTACCCGAATCGAAGGTCACCTTCGTGTGCAAGCGGTGTTAGGCGATGACGGCAAGATTGCCGACGCCATGAGTACCGGCACGATGTGGCGCGGTCTCGAAGTCATTCTTAAGGGTCGTGATCCGCGTGACGCTTGGGCGTTCGTTGAACGTATTTGCGGTGTGTGCACGGGTGTGCACGCCTTGGCTGCTGTGCGTTCCGTGGAAGACGCTATCGGGATTAAGATCCCGACCAACGCCAACTACATGCGTAACATCATGGCGTTGACGCTCTACATCCACGACCATATTGTGCACTTCTACCAGTTGTCCGCCCTTGACTGGGTTGACGTGGTGAGCGCTTTGGATGCTGATCCTCGCGAAACGGCCGCTATTCAGGCCAAGATCGCCCCGGACCATCCGCTCGCTAGCGTGGGCTACTTCCGCGATGTGCAGAATCGCTTGAAGAAGTTCGTTGCTTCCGGCCAGTTGGGTATTTTCAATAAGGGTTATTGGGGTCACCCCGCCATGAAGTTGCCGCCCGCGGTTAACCTCTTGGCCGTGACGCACTACCTCGAAGTGCTCGAATTCCAGCGCGAAATCGTCAAGATTCAGACGATTTTGGGCGGTAAGAACCCGCACCCGAACTACCTCGTCGGCGGTATGGCTTGCCCGATCAACATGCATGACACCGGTGCCCAGGGCACGATGGTCAACCAGACGACCATCAACTTCATGCGTGACTTGGCGAACAAGGCCATCGAAATCACGAAGAACGTGTACTTGCCGGATATCAAGGCTATCGGTAGCTTCTATCCTGAATGGTTCACGTACGGTGCTGGTCTCTCTGGCAAGAACATTCTTTGCTACGGTGACTTCCCGCGTGTCGCTAACGACTTCTCCGACTCCTCGATCCAGTTGCCGCGTGGTGCCATCATCAACGGTAACTTCAAGGAAATCCATGACGTCGATCCTCGCGACCTCAACCAGATTCAGGAATTCGTGGATCACTCCTGGTACAAGTACCCGGATGCCAACAAGGGTCTCCATCCTTGGGAAGGTATTTCCGAACAGAACTACGAAATCTCGAAGAACTCGATCGGTACCAAGACCAAGTTCGAATGGCTTGCTCCGGATGGCAAGTATTCCTGGATCAAGAGCCCGCGTTGGAAGGGCCATATGATGGAAGTGGGTCCGCTCGCCCGTATGATGATGGGTATTGCGAAGAACGTCCCGCACATCAAGGAACCGGCCGTTGCGCTCTTGAAGGAATTGAACCTCCCGCTCGAAGCCGCTACCTCCACGTTAGGCCGTCATGCTGCTCGTGCGCTTGAAACCGATTGGGCTTGCCACGAATTGCTCTGGACGATTAACGCGCTCGAAGCCAACATCAAGGCTGGTGACGAAACCGCTGCCAACATGGAACTCTGGGAACCCAGCAAGTGGCCGAAGGAATGCCGCGGTGTCGGTACGGCCGAAGCTCCGCGTGGCGCTTTGGGTCACTGGTGTGTCATTAAGGACACCCGCTTGGCCAACTGGCAGGCTGTCGTTCCGACCACTTGGAACGCCTCGCCGCGTAGCCCGGAAGGTCAGATTGGTACCTACGAAGCTTCCTTGATCGGGAACCCGATTGCTGACAAGAAGCGTCCGCTCGAAATCTTGCGTACGATTCACAGCTTCGACCCGTGCTTGGCTTGCTCCACTCACTTGATGGATCCGGAAGGCAAGGAACTCGCCGATATCCAGGTTCGCTAAAGGAGGGATTTCTATGAAAATCGATCCCGTAACCTTTGAGGTCGACACCTCGGGTGGTACCAGCCCCATTTATGTGTGGCAGGCCCCCATCCGTGTTTGGCACTGGCTTATGGCTGTGTGCATGTTCGTAATGATTCCGACGGGCTTTTTGATTGGGATGCCTTTAAAGTCCAATCATGGGCTCACCTGGATGACGTACGACTTCGGTTACATCCGCTTGGTGCACTACATCGCAGCGATGATCTTTACGGTGCTCTTTATCTACCGCCTCTACTGGGTGATCGTAGGTAACCGTTATGCCCGTATGATCTTCTTACCGCCGCTGTGGAGCTTCAAGTGGTGGCGTGGCGTCTTTATTCAGATCGCCTACTACCTCTTCTTCCGTAAGTCTGCGCCGGAATATGCTGGTCATAACCCGCTCGCTCAGCTCGCCATGTTTGCGATGTTCGTGTTGGGCTCGTTTGGCATCATCATCACTGGTTTTGCGCTTTTCTCGCAACACTGGGGTTGGGATAGCTCGTGGATGATCTACTTCGGTTGGGTCTTCGAGCTCTTTGGTGATGCTCAGGCTGTCCGTACGACGCACCATGTCTTAATGTACGTGTTCTGCCTCTTCTCGATCGCTCATATCTACATGAGCTTCCGTGAAGACATCATGGGCGGCTGCACGACGTTGAGCTCCATGAGCACTGGGTTGCGTTTGTTCAAGCATCAGGGTAGCCATCACTAAGCACTCTGAGCGAATAGGGGAAGCTCGCTTCCCCTAGCAAACAAGCTCATCGCTTCGACGTAAGTCAGAGAAAGCACTTTCCTTCGGGAAGGTGCTTTTTTTATGCCGTTTTTTTGTGTAGTGCGTACCGATCGCTCTTGGACACGGGTTTGTAAGAGAATGAAGGGATTTCTTACACGAATATTAAGCCCTGTGCTTAGAAGGACAGATAGATAACTTCAAAAAACAATTAAACTAATTGTTTTATAGACTTTATATATCAACTAATCCCACTTTAATCCTAAGAGTTAATAAAAATACCCTTAAAGGGATACTTATATACGTCATACGACCGATGAAGGATAACCTCTAGAACAATAGGCAACCCAGACGGTCTCAGGTATAGTGTCGTAGTTCGCTTTGTTGGTACAAGGCTAAAAATGGCTGAAGCAAGTCTGCACTTGCCGAAGGCTCCCCCTTAACGATAGGAAGAAAAATGAGTATTTTGGACAAAAACGACGGCCCTCAAAACGAAGTGCTTGTTCTAGGGATTGGCAATATTCTCTATGCCGATGAAGGGTTTGGCCCCCGTGCGGTAGAACACTTTCATCGTACCTATTCTCCGCGAGAAGGGATTCAGGTTGCCGATGGTGGCACGCTCGGTAATTATTTGATGAATGACATTATGAATGCTAAGCGTTTACTGGTGCTTGACTGCTGTGACTTTAAACGCGAACCCGGCTATATGGCGGTGTTGCGTGATGACGATGTGAAGGCCTGGCAAAACACCAAGATTTCGCCTCATCAGACGGGCATTAATGACTTGCTCTTTCACGCCATGCTCATGGGGTATGAACCCGAGAAGTTGACAGTGATTGGGATTCAGCCCGAAAACATGGAAGACTACGGTGGTGGTTTAACCCCTACCTTAGCCAAGCGTGTGGATGAAGCCGTGCAGTGGGCTGCGGAAGAGCTCGCTCAGTGGGGGTTCCCCGTGACGAAACGCCCAGAAGGCGAAAAGGTCGAACCCTTAATGGCGGAATGTGTGGAAGAAGACCGCTACATTAATGAACGTCCCTCGGAAGAAGAAGCGTACCGTTTTGGCGATGAACGCTTCGTGTCGCGTCCGGCTGGGAAGCGTACCGATTTTGATTTTTAAAGTGAGATCCGCGTTATGTGTATTGCATTACCCATGGTAGTGGAAGCAGTGGATGGTTTGACGCTCACGGTCTCGCGTAATGGCGAAACCAAGAAAGTCAATGCCGCCTTAGTGGGCGAAGACGTGCAGGTAGGCGAGATCGTGATGGTATTTCTCGATCAAGCATTACGCCGTATCAGCGCCGAAGAAGCCCAAGAAGTCAATGCTGCGTTGGGAGCGCTTGACTCCGTGATGTCGGGTAATTTGTCCGAAGAGGTAATCCGTGACGGCTTTGCCGATCTCATGGATGGGCCCAAATTACCTCCCCATTTACAGGCCCAGGTGGGCAAAAAGGTTCTCTAAAGGATTACATACATGAGTAAGTACACTCAAGTGGGCGCGTATGAGCCCGATGAACATCCGCTCTTTCAGCGTCTTTATAACCAAGAAGGGTTTCAGAAGCTCACCGAAGAAACGCTACCGACGATGCAGGCCGAGGCAGGCTTAAAGCTTGTGCTGTTTGCCGATGATCCGAACCGCGTTCGCGAAACGTTAGACGTCGTGGTGATTGGCCCCGAATTGAAGAAAGTCTTTAAGGACTATTTGAGTTCGTGTTGGATGGTCGATGTGAAAAAGGCTCGTGCGATGAGCACCCAGTTTGGTATCAAGCGTTTACCAGCGGTGGCCTTTTTCCGCGATGCGCAATTCTTGGGGGCGTGTGAAGGGCTCAAGGATTGGGATGAGTATTTGCAGGAATTGGGCGAAATCGGAAGCCGTACGAAGGCGCCGAAACGCACGATTACGATTGTATCCACCAACGTGGAAGAAGATTATCACTAAGGTCATGTGGACGTCTTTGTAAGAACGTCCACACACCCCACTAGCATAGATTTGGAGTTAACTATGGCTAATTTCTCGATTGACGGCGCTGATGTATGGGCTCGCGTTCCGCAACTGCCTCCTGAAGTAGAAGAGCAGGCCGCCCGCGCTTTGATCGACTTTTTAAAGGAAGTCGACGAAGAATTAAAGATGGCGCTCGCCGACGAATCGGGTGCAACCTTTGATGCGATGCACAAAATTTATGAATTCAAGCGCTTTCGCTCTGATTGGATGAAATTTATTCTGCCTACGATTGGGGTAGGGGAAATTCGCGTCACGTTGCATGACGGGCTGGTGAAGATCGAAGAAACCGGTATTCCCTGCTTATGGCGTATGCAGATGGATGGTCAGGAAAGTTTTATCTTGACGCGTGTGCCGCTTTGTGTGCGTCATGTGGCCAAAGAAGGGGAACCCGAAATTGGCAAGATCGTCAACAATGGAGCTGACGTGTTTGCTGCTCCTGCGATTCTCGAACAGTTGCGTGCTGAGCAGCAGAAAATTGACTGGGACAATCTCCCCAAGGATCCTGCCTTCATGGTGGAATTCTCGGGTGAACCGTTGGGACCTGGCGATACACGTGCGATTCTCTCAACGTTGGGTACGGGCAATATCGAAGTGCGTCTCAAGGGGTTTGCTGAATCGCGCTTGGAGCGCACCAAAGTACGTGGCATTTGGCATAGCCGCTTGATTAACAATGCCGGCAAGGAATTGCTCGAAGGCTATGTGACGGCATGGCTTCCGCCGGAAGTGCCTGCCGCTTGGGAAGGGCTTGAAGACGCCCATGCGCGTTGCCTAGAGCTTATCCAGTGGTTAGAAGATGACCTTGCCCGTGGGGCGATTGGTTTAAAGAACTAATACGAACCCATCCTAGCCAATAAGAAAAAACGACCACGACCCAAAGGCTGGTCGTTTTTTCGCAGTATAGGCGGATGAACGTTCTACAATAAGGTAATAACGATTGTTGGGGGCTAACATGTCTGATCAAAACGAAAACAAATCGAATGAATTGCCGACCACGTTGAGTGGGGCGGATGTGAGCGACGCATACGACCGTCTGCTTGCCTCGCGTGTGCATCCCGATACCCGTATGCAATGCAAAGTGTGCTGGTATATCTACGACCCGGCCGAAGGGTGCCCGGAAGCCGGGATTGAACCCGGTACCCCGTTTGCGGACATTCCGAATACGTGGGGGTGCCCCGATTGTGGACATCCTAAGTCCGCTTTTTTGCCAGCGGATGATGATCTGGGTTAATCGGTTATCCAACACACCATAAAACAAAGACGGCTCTCGTGCTCCGTAACGAGGCCGTCTTTTTGACTACGGGCGTACTTGCGTAGCAGGAAGCATTGGTTGAAGGCACACAAGTCCAGGGCTAATAAGAGTAAAGTTAGACGGCAGGCTGAATTCTTTTAGAGTTTGGTTGGCATTGTTCAATGTATAAAGAAAAGGATGATTATGACGTTTTCAATTCGTCCCTGCACCCTCGCAGATTTAGATGCTTTAACGGAAATTGAAGAAAAGAGCTTCCCTCCCGAAGAAAAGGCGAGTCGTGAGCGTTTTAAAGAACGTTTGGCCGCCTTTGGCGATTGCTTCTTGATTCTTGAAGACGACGGCAAACCGGTAGGCTTGATTGACGGGATGGTGACCAATAGTGAAGTGATTGAAGATCCGATGTTTGAAAACGCTACGTTACACAATCCCCAAGGGGCGATTCAATCGATTTTTGGGTTATGCGTGTTGCCCGAATATCGTCGCCGTGGTGGCGCTGCGATGCTCATGGAAGCCTTCATTGAAAAAGCCAAGCGTGAAGGGCGCAAAGCGGTCATTTTGACGTGTAAAGAGCGTCTGATTCCCTACTACAGTAAGTTTGGTTTTGAGAACAAAGGGGTATCCGGCTCGGTGCACGGTGGTGCTCAATGGTACGACATGATCTTGTGGCTCTAACTCCTCGATAACCTCTGGGCGAAGCTTTCGTCTACAATGGTGACTTAAGCTCACCCAGTTCAAGATAGGTCAAACACACGGATGTCAGAAGAACAACTCGTTCAGATTGTATTGGATACGGAAACGACAGGATTAACACCCATTGATACCGATGGTACGGCTCATCGTATTATTGATATTGGTTGTGTCCGTTTGGCAGGGCGTAACTTGTCGTTTGATCCGAAAGATCAATATCAGACCTACCTCAACCCAGAGCGCCCCATTCCTGAAGAAACCATCCAGGTGCATCACATCACGGATGAGATGGTGGCGGATAAGCCGAAATTTGCCGAGATTGTGGATGATTTTTTGGCGTTCGTGACAGGGGCTGAACTCCTTATTCACAATGCCGAGTTTGACGTCGGGTTTATTAATGCCGAGTTGGCTCGGGTAGGGCGTGGTAAGTTGGAAGACTACTGCCCCAAAATTACCGACACGATTCCTATTGCCAAGACGAAGTTTTCCATTGCTAACTTGGATTTCTTGTGTAAAGAGCTAGGGATCGATCTTACTGAGCGAAAAGAAAAAGGGCACGGAGCCCTCTTAGACGCCTACCTGTTGGCAGAGGTCTACCTCAAGTTAACTCAAGAGCAGGGGATAATGGAGTTGTCCAACATGACCAATATCAGTGAGGACTACACCAAGATGCCCAGCCCGAGCGCCTTTATTGTTCTGAAAGCCACGGACGACGAGTTGGCCGAGCACGAACGCATGCTCGACCTAGTGGAAAAGAAATCCAAAGCCGTTAGTGCTTGGCGAAAAGCCTTTGCACCGGAGTCGGTTGAAGCCGAACCAAAGCCTTAAAGGAGGCACTATGACAGAGTCTACCCCTACTACTCGCCCCTTGATCATTATCAGCTCGCGCACGGGCAACACGATGACCGTTGGTCATGCGATTTGTGATGGGTTGCCAGGATGCGTAATGATGCGCCCCGAGGAAGTGCCTGAGGATTTAACCCCCTTTAATCCTGTTCTCTTAGGGTTCTGGAACGACAATAACGATGCGCCCGAAGAAATGAAGCGTATTGCACAGCGCTTACACAATAAACAGATTGGTTGTTTTGCGACCATGGGGGGAAATCCCGAAACCGAAGACGCACGCACTTGGATGAAAGAAACGAGCAAGAAGCTCGTGCAAGCCGGTAGCAACAATCGACTCGTGCGGACGTTCCTCTGTCAGGGACGCATTGACCCGGAACAGTTCAGCCAAATGACTGCGCTTTTAGAGGGGCAACTCAAGGATGTGGATGATCCGCAGGAGCACCGTCGCCACAGTGAAACGCATCCTGACCGACTCGATTTATCGAAAGCCGTAGAGCTCTTCCGTGGGGCCTTTGGCAATATGTGGTAAGGTTACGGTTTTTTCAGTTCGCGCTTAACCGAAAAATGTCAAACGAAAAAAATATAAACGAAACGATGGGAAAAACGGAAGACGTACAGGTGTCTGAGCCGGTTCGTTACGCCTATGCCAAACGCGTTCGCTCCTTAGTTCGCTCCAAGTATGTACAAATTAAGAGCACACAGGAATTAGGGGCGCTGTTGCGCATTGTGCGTCAACGTATGAATCTCACGCAAGGGGAAGCTGCCGCGTGTTGTGGAGTAGGGCGCCGCTTTTATATTGAATTAGAAAACGGAAAGGAAAACTTGTACTTTGGGAAAATGCTCGAAGTGCTCGATACGCTCGGTATCCAGCTCTTTGTGGGAGGATTAGGGGCAGCGTTTTCGCCGGAAGAATTGGCGATGGCCCCGCTTAAACTTGAGCAGAGCGACGCACAACATATCTGGAACGTGGAACTGTCGACCCATGTGCCCACGCCCTATGAAGAAGCGGCTAAACCCAATACGGGACGAGCGATTGGCAGTGTAGGGATGCAGTGGCGTGGACGCCAAAGTCTCTTCCAAATCGATAATGTGACGTATCACTACGATGAAGCGACAAAGCTCTTGGTAAGTACGCCCACGTTAGGAAAAGCCTCCTAACGTACAGCGTTCGCCGACGAAAAAACGACCCAAAAGAAGCCCCAGGATCCATGCCCTAGGGCTCTTTTTTCGTCCAAAGAAGGAATGAAAGTGAGCGCTCACTATCGTTGGTATGCCTGTCAGAGAGCCTACTCAAATAAACTCGCCATCAAACTGACATCAGAGGGGTTCGCTCCACTTTCCACTGCAATACTTTCCCAATCGCGCAACGCTCGACGTAGTGTCATAAGGCGCATTTTGGCGTCTGAGGTGCGTAATCCAAAGTAGGGGGCGAGCGCCACACAGTCTTCCACATCGTAAAGGGGTTTGCGACCATCGGCTGTTATGCCCCCTTGACGTGATCCGTAGCCGACAGGGGCCCACTCAAGTTGATGGGCTGGAGCGAGACGCCAACCGTGCGGTTCACGAATAAACTGCCAACGTTCGGGGCGATCACCTGAACGATTCGTCAGTAGGGTATAGGCTAAACGATCCCAGAGTTTAGGTAGGTCTTCGCCGGGGGCAGCCCCCTCACGATTCAATATATCCGCCATACTCAGGTAGCTCACAGGAACCGGGCGCCCCGTACGAGGATGGACTCGATAGGCAAGCGTTGTGCTACTAGCACAATGGCGAATATGCGAGCGAATGACCGTACGATCCCGTACCCGCTCCGAAACATTAAGACGATCAAAGCGTTCCAAGGTTAAAACCGACTCCCCCATACGACGCGCATAGTTATAGTCCACGGTCTCGATGCCACAGGCACGGGCCATTTTGAGGGCAAAAGCACGCCAAAACGGTACATCGTAAGCATCACGTAGGCTAGGGAGGACTACCTGAATCGGACGACGTTCGGTGGTCATCGTAAAGCTCAGCCGTTCATCAGGGGTGAGCGCAGCGCGACGCAATACGGCTTGTTCGTCGGCCGTGTTTTTCCCACGTTCGAACGCGTGAAACGCAAAAACGAGCTCCGTGAGGTCATTGATGTGCATCGGGCTCTGATGTGTCAGGGCGGGTCCCGACTCAGGTACAAAAAGAAGACCACCAATTGTAACTGAAGGGTCGGGTAGCAAAATCGCACCTAAAAGACTTTTTGAGGCATAAGGACTCCATCCCGCTGGAGGGGCTTCGTTGGGTAGGGGATCAAAGAAGAGTTCAGCATCGGGGTGGGGGTGCCGGTCTTTGATGAACCCAAAGGTACGCAAATTTCCAAGCGGTTTTTGCACGCCTAACTTTAATGGGCAGTCGAGCCCTAAGGCGAACCCTTGGCTGCACCAACCGAGGCTGTATTCAAAACAGGGACGCTCATTTATCGCAGCACGAACCGGGGTGCCAGGGCGAGGGGATCGGGCTTCCTGGTTTTCACTCACGCTTGCATCATTAGCAGGATGATGAGTAGGGAAGGTAATCCAACCAATCAAAGGAAAATGATCAATCCATGCAGCGCGAACTTCATAACGATTGGGTAGGGAAGTACTCATTGTCGATTCTCTTAAAGTGCACGATCTGTCTTCTTTTGACGAACTCGTTGAGGAAGATTTTTTTCTTCCATGAGCATACCAACGCTATCTTGATCATAGCTACATAGATCAGAGAGATTCTGAATCAGACCCAAGGCATTAATGACACTTGCTACATTCGCCATCGCAATTCCAGGATCTCCTTTCTCTATTTTAGAAAGTGTATTGAGTGAAATTCCGGAACGTTCTGCCACGATAGCTTGGGTTAGTCGGCGTCGGATTCGCGCCGCTTTGAGGTTCTGTCCTAGAGCGATTAGCGCTTCTTCAACAGCAAAAGAATGTCTCATAAGACCTCGCAAGATGAGTATTAATTAGTATAAATCACATTATATTGAGAATAATGAGTTTTGTCTATTGGCTAAGGCTATTTTGTTGGGTGGGTAAGTTAACCCCAGTAAAATCAAGGGTTTCAAGGAGATGATTCTTCATTTCGAATATAGTTTAATACGCATGATAATGAGAGTAACAATACATAAGATTAATTATATTGCGAATTAAAATCTACAAAACTACTAATTTTTTTGTGAATTTTCCCCTTTTTTCACGATTTCTGCCCTTCCCTATCCTGAAAAGGAGTGCACGCTGCTACAACGTTCAGGATAGTAAAAAGTGATTTCGTGAGAGTAGCGAACCCGATTTTCAGAATTCTGTACTGATTTTTCTACATGACTGCATCAAAAATAAAACAATTAATAATTTTGATACGTGTAAGTCATGAACAAAAATGAAACATCAAATTTTTCTTTTTTTGTATCGGTAGGAGAAAAAATCGAAAAATTGATTTTTTACTTTTTAATCATCATCGTGACAAGATGACGAGAAAAAGGCAGCGTGGCATTTTTCAAATTACTGAACTATAAAATTCCTGATAAGGAACTTTTAAAAATCAAAAATAATGACAATGAATCAGAAAATTTCCGGCTCGATGGTCGTCGAAAAAGGGGGGATATTCTACTCCGGGTGGATCGCTTAAGAACGCCAATGGAGCGAAAACTGAGACGAAGTATAGCGAGCTTTTGATCAAAAAGGGATAGGGAAAAAGGGGTCCAAATAAATCAAATAATTATGTTTTGGAGGGCTAACCATGGAGGTGTTTCGAGGAGGAAAAGGAGGTGTGAGGGCAGACTTCCGCTTGGTCAAGTTTTCCATATAATGGAAATTTTGGGAACGATATTTCTTAGCTAGCTGAAATGACACTGCCATTTTTCATTCTCAAAATCCCTCATTTTCAACACTAAAATATTAGGAATAAAAAACAAACACTTATATAAAGTAGGGGTTTTCATCACAGGTAAGCTTTCTGCAGACCTCTTGGTGAGGAATCTTATTTCCAGAATAAGGAAATATTTTGTATTGTTCCGAGTAAACCCTAGTAGGGGTTGTAGATAACGTATATGACGTGATTGAGGGGTCTGGTGGGGGATACGCTCGAGGCTCAGAGAAACGCCTTCTCGCGTTCTCTAGGCAGACGTTAGACATTGTGTCAAGAAAAGCCCCTAACGCGCGGTAGGGCACGCTAGGGGCTTCGTAGGCGGATTAACCGTCGTAACGGTTAGTCTTTGAGCTGACGGTTCGCGAAGAAGTTTGCTGCCTGGATCGATTCCGTGCGCATGGTAAAGAGACGGTCCAAGAGGCTTTCGGCGAGATCTTCGGCTTCGGCCAGAATTTCTAGGTTAAAGCTCTGTAGCATATCGTTGGCAACCACCGGATCCACTTCATGGGCGGCGATGTAGGCGGCTTCAAAGGCCGCCATACGCTTTTCGGTCTCGGCTTCAAACGCTTCGTAGGTGCTCTTCACCACCGGGGCCAAATTGGCATAGTCTGTCATGGCCAAGGTTTGAACTTTGCGGAACTTCCAATAGATGGATTCGCCATCCGCCTGATCCGTTCCCAAGCCATAGTGTTCCGGCACGTCCTCAAGCCCTTGGTAGAAGGGTACGAAGCACGATAAGTCTGCCATCCCCCAGCACAGATGAATCACCGAGCCAATGGCACGTGGTAACCACGGACGCACTTGCATGATGTGGGCTTCGTAGGTACGGAACACGCTGATCGGACGCCAGGTTTCTTCTCCACCCTTACCGTTCTTATAGGGGTCGTGTTCGCTGCCGTTATAGTGGTCGCGCATCACAGCACGCAACGAAGCGACGGTGATCTTCTTTTCCGGGACCAAATAGACCGGGAAAGAACGTCCTTCATGCGGATCCTGAATCAAGCTCGGATTAAAGCGTTTTTGCATGATCCAAACGCGGGGATCGTTGTACACGCGGTCACGTTCGTCGTTACGGGTATAGGCCTTAGCAAAGTCAAAGGCACCATCCGTTTCGGGCTGATAAAAACCGTGCTCTTGGGCCCATTCGATCACATCAGGAGCACCGAGCCAATCCTCGGACTCGGGATCGTAGTCCTTCAAACGCCCCTGATTACCTGTGCACATGTATTGGTCAACGGGGGTACGGAAGGCAACCCAACGGTGCCCCGTACCGGTTTCCAAGTACCAGGATTCTTTTTCATCGACAAAGCCAACGCCGAAGCCTTCGGCAGCCCCTTGCGTTTCGATGATCGTCCCTAAGAGCTGAACAGCTTCTTTCGCCGACACACAGCGCGAGAGCAACACATCCGGGATGTCGTCTTCGGTAATCCCCGTGGCGGTGTTATAGGGGTCAATCGCTAAGGCGTCATCACGGGCAAAAATACTTTCCGTCCCCGAGATGCCTAAGCCCATTTCATTGAAGCCAACGGCGCCGTGGAGCTGGGTCTTCCAGTTGGGAACGGTGCTGTAGCGTAAAGAATGCAACGGCATCGGATAGCTAAAGTCCGTGGCCCCACCGAAATCCTTGGTGCGATAGATCGACCCTTCGGGCCAGTCACAGGCAGGGTGAATGACAAAGTGTTGGGCTTTGAGAGCGTTACTGTCGGCGCTACGGGCAAAGAGCAACGAGCCGTCGGCAGAGGCTCCGGTTCCTACGATGACTGAAGTACACATAGTGTTATGGTCCTTTTTTGTTGGTCGCCCCCGCATCGCAGTCGGGTGCGACGCGTTCGGGCGGTTGTTCGTGGAACGCTACGAGAAAGTCTCGTAGCAAACATTCTAGGTATTTTCTCATAGTTTTTTTGCGCTGTTGGGAGTATTGAAAATTGTTACGCCTTTTTTGACTTCGAAACACACCAAATAAATTTTTCGTGTAATCTGAATTTCTTCGGAAGCAATCTATCTTTTCAGACCGTACTGCTTCCCTTGATTCCATCTCTACAAGATGACCATGAATGAAAAAGCGTGAATTTCTCACCCTCGGCAGCGCGAGTGTTTTAGGGGCTATGGTGAGCCCGGTATTGGCCAAGTCGGATGACGATGAAGCGAAGCGTCAATTAAAGGCACAGTATGTGAAAGCTTGGAAGGAGGTACTGAAAAAGTATCGGGAGGATGCGTCGGTCAATTTTGTGTTGGCTGTGCGTTACCTAGAGGATAGCGAAGCGGAGGTGACGCTGTATGAAAAATTCCCCAAGGAAGGCAATGCGTGGAGCGTGCGCTTCACGTGTGAAGCGTATGTGGGTCGTGAAGGCATTGGCAAAACGCGTGAAGGCGATATGAAGTCGCCCGAAGGCGATTTCGCGGTCACGGCTGGATTTGGGATTCGTGCGAACCCAGGGGCCAAGATCCCCTACATCCAGGTGACGCCTACGGTCTATGCCTGCGATGAAGAAGGCCCGTACTACAACCAAATTATTGATACGAAGAAAGTCCAACACACCTGTAAGGGCGAAGAAATGTATCGCTATACGCCTGAATACAACTATGGGCTCGTGATCGACTACAACAAAGAAAACCGCTACCCCGCAGGGAGTGCCATTTTTGTCCACGTCATGGGGGTGAATTCCTTCACGGCGGGCTGTGTAGCATTGCCCGAAGCACGCGTACGTGAGTTGCTCACTTTGGCGCATCGCGGGATGCGTGTTGTGATCGCTCACGCGTAAGGTAAGCGAGGGAAGAGGCGCTTGCCCTGTAGGTGTCGCGTCTTTCCGAATAGAAAAAAGCCACGGCACAACCACCGTGGCTTTTTCAATACTGGCTCTGTAGGGTTAGAAGCTTGCGTTGGACAACAAGCGTTCGTCACCAACCGCAAAGGCCACCGAGATGAGCTTCAAGCCATACTGGGCAACCCAAACGCCACAGAGAATCATCACGGCTCCCATGATACCCACGAAGCTCAGTTGATCGTTGAGAAGCGTCAAGGCAGCCACAGCGCTTACCACCGGTACCCAGTAAAGGTACTGGCTGGCGGACTTGATACCGATTTCTTTACTCACACGGCTCCAAAGGACGGCGCATAAAGTCATCGTGACAATGCCTAAGAATAAGAGGTTCGTCACGACAGTGGCATCCGCCAACTTCGCCAACGGGGTGCCCCCTTGGGCGATGTAAAACGGCATGAGTGCCAGTAAACCGTAACCAAAGGCTTTACGGGCAATGAAGCTCAACGGATAGCCCGAGAGCGTTTTGATCATCATGCTGTAGATAGCCCAGCAGAACGCTGCGCCTAAGGCCATCAGGCTGGCCATACCATCCAACTGGAACATGACCTGATTGTCAAACCACATCAGGAAGACGCCGGTAGCCGCCGAGATCAGTCCCATGACGGTCGTAAAGTGCATGCGGAAGTGTCTAAAGAAAATCGCCGCAATAAAGGCTGTCATCAAGGGGCCAGTGGCTAACAAAATGGCGACGGTACTGGCTTGTGTGGCTTGTAGCGCAAAGTGTTCGAGTCCGTAGTAAAGCGGGACCCAGACCAAACCCAGTAGGGCAAATTTTATTTCGTCCTTGGTGGTGTCTGCAAAGAGCCACTTAGGCGCAATCGCTAAGAGAAGGACGTAGGCGAGTGCTGTGCGTAGGGTGAGGACATCTAAAGCGCTCAGACCATGCGCATAAAGAATTTTGGTGGAAATGTAGGTGAAGCCCCAGACAGCAATGATCGCTAGGGCCAAGAAACGATATAAAGCGGGGTGTTGTTGGGTTTGCATAAAACAAAACTAGAGTTGAGGACAAGGATAGTGTAACCAGAGGTAAAGTGTCTGGCAAGTACCCTTAAGCCCTATCTCACCGACTTTTGACACAAGATAAAGCCATAAGTAGGGGTTAACATACCGTATCTGGGGGTAAGGGGTAGCAAAAGACAACTGAAATTTGCCCAAAAGACTTGAGCGAGAGTCGGGGAGGGGTGTTCTATTTATTAGTAAATAATTTCAGTTCATTTGTCGACGAATAATAGATAAAAAATCGACTAAAACAGACGATTGAGCAAGAAGTCGTATTGAGCTTGATAGTTACGGCACAGGTGAGAAGAAAATTGTTAGTCTAGCGGGGGTGATTGGCGTAACTTCAGTTACAATGACCCAACATTACAGGAAGGGAATTCCTGATTGATTAAACCACTTTCAAATAGGAGAATTGCGATGGCGCACACAATGAAGGCCTTCGTTACGGCAGCCTTAGTGGCTGGTAGTTTTGCTGCTTCGCTCGCTCAGGCGGCGACAACATACGTGGTGGGTACCGGTGCGACCTATCGTCCTTTTGAATTCGAAACCCCCAACAAAGAATTGACGGGGTTTGACGTGGATTTGATGAAAGAAATCGCCAAACACGGTGGTTTTGAAGTGAAGTTTATCAATACCCCGTGGTCGGGCATTTTCGCTAGCCTCGAAACGGGTGACCGCGACATCATCATGTCCGGGATCACGATTACCGAAAAACGTAAACAGGCGGTGGATTTCAGCCATCCGTACTTCTTGGCACATCAGTTGATTTTGACGAGCAAAAACGTCAAGGTCTCTTCCTTAAAGGAATTGGAAGGTAAGCCCGTGGCTGTGGTGGATGCTTCCGCCGGCGACGTGGCCGCGTCGAAAGTGTTTGGTAAGACCGCTTCGAACATTCGTCGTTTTGAAAATACTCCGCTCGCTTTAGAAGAACTCAATAACGGTGGGGTTGACGCCATGATTGGTGACGTGGGCGTGCTTTCCTACTACGCCACGCAAAACCCCGAAAAACAGTTCAACCAGGTGCGTGATCCGTCGTTTGAAGAACAATACTTCGGTATTGGTGTGAAAAAGGGTAATAAGACGGTGCTCGACGCGGTCAATAAGGGCTTAAAGGGTGCTATTGACTCGGGCGACTACGCTAAGGTTTATAAGAAGTGGTTCGGGACGGAAGCGCCGAAGTTACCCGAATAAGTTTGGATGAGTCTCGTTGAAGACTTGACTCACAGTGAGGGGACCACGTTGTCCCCTTTGTTTGGTATACGTCGAACCCTCACGACATTCACACCGCCCCAGTGCTTTATAGTGCTGGGACGGTTTTTCCTTATTTTTTATCGGTGACTGACTATGGGATTTCGCTCCGACATTATCATGGAGTATTGGCCCCTTTTTATGACGGGGGCTTGGATGACGATCAAGATCACGGTGATCTGCGTCTTCTTTGGGATTATTTTAGGGATGCTCTTAGGGATGGGGCGTCTAGCGGGATCCCGTCAACCTGCTCTTAATAATGTGTTGCATTATGGGGTGCGGTGGCCGATCGCGATTTGGGTGAGCTTTTTCCGCGGAACGCCACTGTTTGTGCAGATTTTCTTAATGCATTTTGCCGTGATGCCCTTATTCATTCACCCGGTGGACGGGTGGATTTTGAGTGGGGATATCGCCCGTGAAGTGCGCTCCCAATACGGGGTGGTGCTCGCGGGGATTACGGCGATTACGCTCAATGCCGGCGCCTATATGTCGGAAGTGTTCCGTGCTGGCTTGCAGAGCTTAGATAAGGGGCAGATGGAAAGTGCCCGTAGTCTGGGGATGAGTTATTGGCAGGCCATGCGTCACATTTTATTGCCGCAGGCCTTCCGCCGTATGTTGCCCGCGTTAGGTAATAATGCGATTGCTATTTTGAAAGACTCCTCGCTCGTGAGTGCCATTGGGTTAGCCGAGTTGGCCTACGCCGCGCGTACCGTGGCCGGTGCCTCAGCACGCTACTGGGAGCCGTACTTAACGATTTCGATTATGTACTGGGTGATGACACTTGGCCTTGCTTGGGGTATTCGTCAATTAGAAGCGCACCTCGGTAAGGGTGACGATGGCTTGAAGTAAGTGTTTGGCAGAGGAAAAAGTGATGACAGAAACGAATAACGTAGAACCCATTGTTCGCATTCGTGGGTTAAAGAAAAAGTTTGGTCACAACACCGTGCTCGCGAACATCGACTTCGAAGTCATGCCAGGTGAAAAGGTGGTCGTTTTGGGGCCCTCGGGTTCGGGTAAGAGCACCATGCTGCGTTGTATTAATGCGCTCGAAGACGTGACCGAAGGCACCATTGAAGTCAATGGCTTCACGGTCACGGATCCCAAAGTCGACTTAAACCGCATGCGTGAGCACTTAGGGATGGTGTTTCAGCGCTTTAATTTGTGGCCGCACAAAACCGTGTTAGAAAACGTGATGTTGGCGCCCCAAATTGTGTTGGGGGTGGACAAAGAAACGGCCCATGCACGCGCCATTGAACTCCTCAAAGGGGTAGGGCTGGCGGAGAAGGCCGACGCCTATCCTGCGAGTTTGTCGGGTGGCCAGCAACAACGTGTGGCGATTGCCCGCTCGCTTGCGATGGAACCCAAGGTGATGCTCTTTGACGAACCCACCTCCGCGCTGGACCCCGAATTGGTGGGCGAAGTGCTCAACGTGATGAAGCGACTCGCTCAAAGTGGGATGACCATGATTGTCGTGACGCACGAAATTGGCTTTGCTAAAGAAGTAGCCGATCGCGTGGTCTTCATGGACGGCGGTGTGATCGTCGAAAGCGGCCACCCGAGCGAAGTGTTAGTCAACCCGAAAGAAGAACGTACCCGTTCCTTCTTGGCTCGCGTTTTGTAAAGGGCTGGCACCCATGGCACGCGCTTGCCTTTCCCCATCCTCTGAGGACGTCTTAGCGACACTACGGTCCTTTTTTGAGACGAACCGGGATGAGCGTTATGCCCGCTTTAGCGCTTCGCTGAATCCGAGTCCTCGCCCTCAAGTGGGCGTGCGGATGCCGGTGATGCGCCAAAAGGCGCGTGCCATGATCAAAGCGGGCGAGTCAGAAGCCTACCTTCAGGCGGTTCAAGAGGCCTGGCAAACCGAGCCCACCTTGGCGGCAGAATCCGAATGGTTCACATTAGGGGGAATTCTGATCGGGCGTGATACGCATTTACCCCCTGAGGTTCGCGATGCGGCCTTTTTGCGCTGGTTGAGCGAGGTGGACGGATGGGGGGCTGCCGACCTATTAGGGTCTGAGCAACACCAACTGCGAACGCGTCCCGAGTGGGCGTGGCGCTTTATGCGTGAACGCGTTGCCGCGACGCGCATCGAAGAACCGGCAACGATGTGGGCGACTCGTGTGGCGATTGTGATTGCGCTTGCCCACTTTCGCACTGCCCCGTGGTTGGATTCACTGGAAGCGTTGCTGACGGATCCAGCGTTGATCACGGCGCTCTCGATGTATAACGAGCGCGGGGAAATGCGTCAGCCCAAACCCATCACGACCCCTGATGGTACACGCTGGCCCTCTGCCGAAGGATATTACCTCTCCATGGCCGTGGCCTGGTGTTGGGCTAGCTTTTTTGTGGTGGATCCCACACGCCTGGAGGCGACCTTGGTGCGACTCAACCAGGCAGGGCGATTGGACCCCTGGACATGCCGTCGTATTGTAAGTAAAGTGCGCGATTCGCTCGCTGTGAGCGACGAAGCGAAGGTGCACCTGAAGGCGATGCTCATCCCGCGTGAGCCGTAAGACACAACGCTTGCGATTTCTTCGCTTCTAGGCGAATTACCTTATTGTTTCTTTTCAAGAGTGCGCGTAGACTTAGTCTCATTATGACAAAGACAGCTTTCTCTCTAGCGCCTTGCGCTCACTCCCTTAACCAGTATTGGTGGTGGCCCCTCTCTTAAACGAGCGGGTTAGACGAGGCTGTCCCTAAAGCCACAACAAACTGACCCGTGAGGCGGGTGAGTTTGAGGCTTTCAGCCAATATCCAAATCTTCAACGAATCAGCCAAACGGGTCCTTAAACGGTTCAACCAAACACGACAAAGGATTTCACCATGGCTGACACACTTCCCCACACGACGTTTTATGGCGGACGCGCCATGCTTTTGGTTCCAATCGTCTTTTTCATGGCGATGACGGCCTACTTGTTTATTGGGCAAGGCGCGTTTGATTTGATGGCGCTCGCTCTGGTGGGTTTTCTCACCTTGATATTAGGCGCCCTGTTATCCCGCTCACAAAAGAACTACTGGAAAGCCGCCTTCGCAGGGATTGCGAGCGAAATGTCCGCCACCGTGGTGTTACTTTTGTTAGCCGCGGGCATTTTTTCGGCCATGATGAAAGCCGGCGGACTCTCCAGTGCCATGACCGCCTTGGGGGCGACCTTAGGGCTTTCCGAAGCGACGTTTACCGTCTTTGTGCTACTCGCCTCAACGTTGATGGCGACTGCCACAGGCTCATCGATTGGGACGATTTTGACGGCGATGCCCGTCTTTTATCCCGCTGGGGTCGCGTTGGGGGCAGACCCAGCGCTCGTTGCCGGGGCCGTGCTCTCAGGGGCCATTTTCGGTGATAACCTCGCTCCCGTTTCCGACGTGACGATCATTTCGGCCTTAACCCAACACCACCCCAATGGGGCGACCAGCGAAGTGGCGGACGTGGTGAAGTCCCGAACCCCCTATGCCTTAGCTGCGCTTGCCTTGAGTATTCCGCTCTATCTCGTGTTAGGGGATAGTCAGACTGTGACGAGCCATGCGCAACTCGCTCAAGGATCCCTCAAAGGCTTATTGATGTTAGTGCCTGTGCTCGCCTTGATTGTGACGGCATTGAAAACGCGTGATATTTTACGTGCGATTACGGTAGGGCTTGTTGTTGGGATCCCCTTGGGACTGATGGCCGGACTCTTTACTCCGGAGGCGGTCTTTAGCGTCAAAAATGGTAACCCCGCTGGGTTCCTCTATTCGGGGCTCTCCAACATGGCAGGCGTCGTATTGTTGTGCTTGACGCTCTTTGGCTACACGGGGGTAGTGGCCAATGCCGATGTGCGCGGCTTACTGCGCTCGTTCACGACCACCTCGTCCGGGGCCCCCTTCAGTGCGCGTGGCTTTGAATTGCTCTTGGGTGGGCTGATTTTGCTCACCACGGTGCTCTTTGCTGGGGTGACGAGTGCCTCGTGCGCTTTGGTGGGGTCGCTTACTGATGAACTCGGTAACGATTGCGGGGTAGCGCCAGAACGTCGCTCGCATTTGCTCTCGGGCTTTGCCAACAGTTTACCGGTGCTCTTCCCGTTTTCCGCCTTTATTTTGATTACCTTAGCGGTCGCCAAAAGCGATGCTGCCGTCGCCTTGACCCCCTTTGATTTGATGCAGGGGAGTTTTTACCCGATGGCGCTCTTTGTGGTCTTTGGCGTGAGTGTGCTCACCGGCTTGGGGCGACGTGCGCCGCGCGTGGCACCCACGTTGAGCCCTAAGAAGGCCTAAATGTCTCTTAATGAACTCAAAAGGATACTCGCGATGAGTGATGATACGTTTGAACTGTATGATTTGAAAGTGACCGTGGAGGGTGACAATTTTGTCTGTCGCCACCATGTGGGACAGGGGTTTTTAGTGGAAGGGGAGGATTTAGTCTTTCCCGAAGGAGGACGCTTCTCGCTGTATGCGCTCTCGGCCATTTTGCCGCTTTTACCCGCCAAGCAACGTCCCACGCATGCGCATGATTGGATGACGACCGATGCGCTGATTGCTTGCCCTGATCCGAATTGTGGGGCCAAATTCCGTATTACCCGTACGCAAAAACGGGTCTTAAGTCATGCCGAATGCACGGTGGTTCCGTTAGAGAAAAAGGATGAATAACGATGTCAACACTCAAAACCCATGAAACACGAACGCTTTTCCCTGGCTACAGCATTCCGGCGGTGATCGCGGGGGGCTGGCAACTCTCCGCGGGGCATGCCTTGCAACGCCCGGTCGACAGCGTTGATGCCCAGAAGGCCTTTGAAGAGTTACTCGAGCTTGGGCTCAACACCTTTGACGGGGCGGATATATACACGGGGGTGGAAGACTTTTACGGGACGATTGTGCGCAAGCGCCGTGCGGCGGGTCTCACGCTACCACAAATTCATACCAAGTTTGTACCCGACTTAAACGACTTGGCCCGTGTGGATCGCACCTATGTGGAAACAATCATCACCCGTTCGATTCAACGCTTAGGCGTGGAGGCCCTCGATTTGGTGCAATTTCACTGGTGGGATTACGCGGTGCCTGACATGGTCGATGTGGCAGGAGAACTCGTTCGATTACAAGAAAAGGGCCTGATTCGTGGGATTGCCACGACCAATATGAATGCCACGGCTTTGGAAACGCTACTCAAAGCGGGGATCCCGGTCGTCTCGAACCAATGTCAGTACTCGCTTTTAGACCGTCGCCCCGCGATGCGTCTTGAAGCACTCGCGAAGCACTACGGCGTGAAACTCTTCTGCTACGGCAGTGTGGCCGGAGGCTTTTTGTCTGAAAAATGGCTCGGAGCCCGTGCCCCTCGGGTCGAAACGTTAGAAAATCGCTCGCTCGTGAAGTACGCGCTCGTCATCGAAGACTCGCTTCGTTGGGAAGCCTTCCAGGGGCCCTTAGCCCTGATGCAGTCGATTGGGGACGCGCATGGTGTGGGTATTGCCACGGTAGCGACGCTCTTTACGTTGAGCCGTCCGCAGGTGGCGGCCGCCATTGTGGGAACGCGTAATTCGCGCCATGTGGAGGCGTTAAAGCAACTCTTGTCGACCGAGTTGAGCGTTGACGAGATCGCTCGCTTAGAAGCGTATGTGAACGCCTTCCCGACGGTAGATGGGGATTGCTTTGACTTGGAGCGTTTGGACGGATCCAAGCACCGTGCCATCATGCGTATGAATCTCGTCAACAGTGTCGACGGGCATTAAGTTCGGCATGCGCCTTGCCCGAGGGCGCCTCAGGGGTTCGTTCAAAACCAAAGGCTTAACCCAACGGGATAGGACGAAAAGCGACGCAAGTGTGCTACGCTAATGAGAGATACAACCAAAGGATTCGGGGGCAGGGAACTGCCCCCGAAAGCATGACGATGGGAGGACATCATGAAGGAAGTCGATACGATTGATGAGCGTTTAAGCCGACAGACGCTCTTAAAAGAAATGGGGGTTGCGGGGCGCGAGCGCATTAAAACCACGCACTTTTTGGTGATTGGTGCGGGTGGGCTCGGCAGTCCCGCTATTTTGTATCTGGCCGCCGCGGGGGCGGGAAAAATTACCGTGGTTGACCATGACACGGTGTCGGTCTCGAACTTATCGCGCCAACTCCTACATACGACGGATCGCGTCGGCGTCAATAAGGCCATCAGTGCGCAGCAAACGATTGAGATGCATACGCCCTTTACGCAGGTGATTCCGGTTGACGCCGAAGTGGATCAAGATTTACTCGAAACGTTGATGCAAGAAGCGGATGTGGTCCTCGATTGCACGGATAATTTGGCCACCCGTGTAGCCTGCGGTCGTGCGGCAGCCAAGATGAAAAAGCCCTTAGTGTTTGGCTCGGCCATTCGTTTCAATGGGCAAGTGACGGTCTTTGATGGCCGTAACCCTGAGGCGCCAACGTTTGATGACTTGTATGAACCCGACGAAGCCGCTAACGATGTGAAAGCCTCGCGTGTGGGGGTCTTTTCGGGATTAACCGGGGTCGTTGGAACCTTACAGGCCTGTGAGGCCTTAAAGATCGCGGCCAATATGGGAGAGCCCTTAGTGGGGCGCATCCTCATGTTTGACGTACTCAATATGACCTTTGAGACCATCCGTTACGGGAAATAGCGCCATTTGCACCGGTTAAAAAAGCGGTTGGGCACATACGGGTGACCAACCGCTTTGTCACTATTGGCGTGCGACACGCACAATCGCGGGCGGCACGGCGTGTTCAGAACTACGCCAAGGGGAAATATCAATCCCGCCGCGACGGGTAAAGGCCCCATAGACGGAGAGGCGTTGAGGGGCACAGCGTTCCATCAGGTCCGTGTAGATGTGTTCCACGCACTGCTCATGAAAGCCCTGGTGGCGTCGGAAACTTACCAAGTAGGCTAAGAGCGCACGGTGCTCGATCGCTTTGCCTTGGTACTCAATCCGTACGGAGGCAAAGTCGGGTTGCCCCGTCACGGGGCAGCGCGAACGCAAGACGTGCGTGACCAGCGTTTCCGTCACGACCTCTCCGTCGGGACGCAACGCTAACAGGGATGGGTTGATTTCATAGTCCTTAAAGAGCGCTTCACCCAGCTCTTCGTGTTCCAGCACGATGCCCGAAAAGTCGCAGGCGGGCTGCTTCCAGTCCCCGATACGCGTCAAGTGCACCGTTACCTCGGCGCCGACGGCTTTACCGACGTCGCGGGCAATGATGTTTTCGACCGTTTGAAGGCTCGGAAAGACGCTCTGGGTGAAACTGCCGATGTAGAGCTTGAGGGATTTCGATTCTACGATGTTGGGGCTTTGCGCCGGGACGATAATTTCGCCCGCCGCCACTTGCGGTAAGCCGTATTCGTTTAGCCAAGTGACTTCGTAGAGACGCCAAATATCACAGCCTTTAAAGGGCAAACGAGCGGCGAGTTGGGAGCGTCCTAATTCGCGCGAAATGGGCGTTAAGATCTTGGGGTTATATTCTTCAAAGTATTCGGTATGACGCCCTAAGAGCGTCTCCGAGGGAGCGCAATGTGCCATGAATAAGGTGCCTTTTAGTGCTCGTGGGAAAAGGAAACAGAAAACCAAGTCGTGAGCCTGCCCCCACAGGAAGTGGGGATGGGCTCATGAAAAAGGTTGGGCCCACGACCAACGTCGTGAGGCCCAATAGGATTGGTGCTTATTATAAGCGAAGGTGAGCGATTAGAACCACTCGTAGGTGCTTGTCTTACGCGTATCCTCTAAGGCAGGCAAGACGCGCTCTAAGAGAATCCCATCGCGGTTATCGTACTTGTAGCCAAAGGTGGCACGGATGCCTTGCAGGATGAATTGCGCAGCACGGTCAATGGCCATCGGGAGGCTGTCACCCTGTAAGAGGGCACCCGTGAGCACGCTCGTAAACGTGTCCCCAGTTCCCGGATAGTGGGCCGGCATGTACTGGCAGATCACGCGCCAGAAACGATCCGTTTCGGTATCGTAAGCGCACACGCTCGTGTGCTGTTCGTCACCTTCGATCGGAACGCTCGTGATGATGACCGTTTTGGGCCCCATCTTGGCTAAGTCACGCAACGTCGCCTTTAATTCATCCGTCGTTATTTCGGTTTTGTACGGGCGATCGAGTAGGGCGAAGGCTTCGGTTAAGTTCGGCGTGATCACGTCCGCCGAGCGCACCAATTGCTGCATCCCCTTGATCATCGTTTCGTCAAACGTCGCATAGAGTTTGCCGTTATCCCCCAACACGGGGTCAACCACGACAAGGGTGTCTTCGCGACGGAAGTCTTTTAAGAAGTTTTCTAAGATCTCAATCTGACGCGTCGAGCCCAGATACCCGGAATAGATGGCATCAAACCGTAAGTCGAGTGCCTTCCATTCGTTGATCATGCTAACCATGTTATCGGTTAGGTCAATAAAAGAGAAATGAGGGTATTGAGTGTGGCTAGAGAGAATCGCTGTAGGCAGCGGGCAGGTCTGAATTCCCATGGCAGAGAGCACAGGAATCACGGCCGTAAGCGAAACACGGCCCACACCCGACATGTCATGAATAGCGGCTACTCGTTTAACCAAATTAGGCATAACGCAATCCTTTTGTAGTTGAAGCAATGAATGAGCTAGTTAGCTTAGCGGAGTTCGGTGAGCTAAGCAATGTGACTTAAGGGTAATTCCCAGAGAGCTTGGTAAAGAGACATTGCTAAGATTGAACAATTAAGGTCTATGCCCCACTCAAAGTGTGCATTTTCCTTGTTTCTTTTGAAATTACCTCTCTGATGGGAATGAGGTAACTGTTATCGGAAGCAGGGTGGACGGTGTTGGTTTTACACCCCCCACGTCTACGTTGCTACCAACCTTGTAAGGGATACTCATGCTCTACTTCCAATCCGATTATCTTGAAGGGTGCGCTCCGCAGATTTTGGACCGCTTGGTAAAGACGAACTTCGATCAAACACCTGGTTACGGTCAGGACGTGTGGTGCGATAAAGCCCGTGCCTTGATTCGTGAAGCCGTGGGTAACCCCGAAGCTGATGTGCATTTCTTAGTTGGGGGCACCCAGACGAATTCGACCGTGATTCGCGCCATGCTACGCAACTACGAAGGGGTGGTGTGCGTGAGTTCCGGTCACATCACTGGGCATGAAGGGGGCGCGATTGAAGCCTCTGGCCATAAAGTCTTAACGATGCCCGGAGTGAACGGGAAGATGACGGCCGAAGGCTTGGTGCAGTTTTTGCTTGACTACCAAGCGGACCATGCGCTCGATCAGTTAATGCAGCCTGGGCTCGTTTATATTTCGCAGTCGACCGAATACGGAACGCTTTATTCGTTATCCGAATTGGAAGCGATTGCCTCGGTGTGCCAGAGTTGGAATTTGCCGCTCTTTGTGGACGGGGCACGCTTAGGCTATGCGTTAGCGAGCGACACGAACGATGTCAGTCTCGAAGACCTCTCCCGTTTAAGCGACGTGTTTTACATTGGGGGGACCAAAGTAGGGTGCCTCTTTGGGGAAGCCGTGGTGGCGAAAAACGCCCGCGTATTGCCGCATTTCCGTACCACCATGAAGCAAACCGGCGCCATGCTCGCTAAGGGACGTCTCTTGGGGGTGCAGTACACGACCCTGATGGAGGATAAGCTTTACTGGACGCTCGGCGCGCATGCGCACCGGCAAGCGAAAAAATTGGCGGCCGCAGCGCAGGCGCGTGGCTACGAATTTATTGTGCCCTTTGAAACCAATATGCTCTTTTTGAAGGTGACCGATGAGCAATACCGTCACATCACCCAAAAGGTCATGGTGGGTAACTGGGGACGTCTTGATGAGGATCACGTTGCCATTCGTATTGTGACGAGCTGGGCGACAACGGATGAGGCCGTGGATACGCTCATCTCGCTCCTTTAAAACGCCTCGAATGGTCAACGAAAGGGCGCTCCCGCCGGGGGCGCCCTTTTTTAGAGGCGTTGGGTACAAAAAAAGCGCTCCTCACACGAAGAGCGCTATGGTATCCCGCGCTTCACCCTAGGGGAAGCGATCTGTACCCATTCAAGCGGGAAGGATTAGGCCTTCACAGCAGCCTTGAACTGAGCACCAGCGGTGAACTTCGGAGCCTTAGAGGCAGCGATCTTGATGGTCGCGCCAGTCTGGGGATTACGACCTGTACGGGCAGCACGGTTGCTCACAGCGAACGTGCCGAAACCGATCAAGCGAACATCGTCACCCTTGGCAACGGTTTCAACGATCGTGTCAGCCATGGCGTCAACCACTTTGGCGACCTGAGTCTTCGGCATGCCAACCTTGGCAGCGATTGCATCAACGAATTCAGACTTATTCATATTAAGCTCCAAAATTCCAAAGTATCTGTTGGATACTGAGAAAGACAAGAGGGCAAGCCCTCATAAAAACTTAGGGCCATCATTGTTTGAGCAAGACCAGACGTATGTTTGGGGATGGTCCCCAAGCGCTCAATCAGTTTTGGCATTACCGAGATGTCGGTACCTTTGAAAATGCCGACATCCTTAGCATAGCACGCCTAAAGCCTTGGTGGCAGTAGGGTTTAGCCCAAATGAATCGACACATTCATTGCTGTGGAACTATAGCGATTTGGCCAAAAACTCGCCATAAGCCTAATTGATTACCTCGCGAGGGTAGTTAATCCTCGCTAAGCCTTGAAAAATCAGGATTTGTAAGTATAAATACGTATGATTTTTCAGGCTCAATCATAATTTTGTCTGAAAACGGATGAATTTGCATATTTGCAACTAGGAAAAACCCTAATCATTTCCTTACTGGTACAGGGGATAGGGAGAAATTTGAGGGTAAAAATATTCAGCAATTTACTGATAAAAATCAAAGAAAATGGTGTCTCAGAACAACAACGGCCCAGTCGTTCTGGGGCGTTTGGCGACAGGGCGGGTCAAACGGGAGGCGCTTGGCGGCCGGCGTGGACGTAAAAAACGCCCCCAACCAAGGTTGGAGGCGTGTAGCCCAAAGTACGATTGCGGCGTTAGCAAATACGGGGTAATTGTTCCCCGGTGAGCCAGTCGACCATGCGGCGACCTCCCATTAAGGTGGTCATTTCCACGTAGCCGGGCGCCACGCTACCATCGTCGACGATAACACCGACCTGTTGGGCATCAGCCCCATAGGGGGACGCGCGCATCGCAGCCAAGGCAGCCTCTTTCTCGGCTGCCGGGCAAATCACAATGAGCTTGCCTTCGTTGGCAACGTAGAGCGGATCGAGCCCGAGGAATTCACAGGCGGCCTGCACATCGGGTTTGACCGGCACATCGGCTTCGTTTAAGAGAATTCCCACGTTACTTTGCGAGGCAATTTCGTTGAGCGTCGTCGCTAACCCGCCACGCGTTGGGTCACGCAGGACGTGGGTATTGGGGGCAGCAGCGAGCACGTTCGCGACCATCGTGGCCAAGGGAGCCGTGTCACTCATGAGTTGCGTGCCAAAGGTCATGCCTTCACGGTGCGAGAGAATGGCCATCCCATGGTCGCCCATCGAGCCCGAGACGAGCACCACGTCGCCAGGCTGGGCTTGGCGACCCGAAATCACCTTCTCGGTAATCTTTTCGCCAATACCCGTGGTTGTGATGTAGAGCCCATCACCGTGCCCACGTTCGACCACCTTGGTGTCGCCCGTGACGATCGCGACGCCCGCTTCTCGGGCCGTATCGGCCATGCTTTTAACAATCCGGTCAAGGTCCTTTAAGGGGAAACCTTCTTCCAAGATAAAGGTCGCCGCGATGTATAAGGGCTTAGCCCCACACATGGCAACGTCGTTCACGGTACCCGCCACCGCTAAGCGGCCAATGTCACCCCCCGGGAAAATCAACGGCTTGACGACGTGCGCGTCGCAGGAAACCGCCACCGGATGGGTGAGGGCAGGTAAAACGGCCCCGTCGTGACCTTCGGCCAACCATTCATTGGTGAAATGTTTGGCGAAAATTTCTTCAATCATTTGCGCCGTGGCCAGGCCACCTGCGCCGTGAGTCATATCGACGGTCCCGTTTTTCAAATCAAGGGGACGTAAGTAAGCATCTTGTCGCATGGTTTCGGTCCTTAGGGTTGTGTCGTTTCGCGAGTGGATTTCGGCATGGCCACCACGGAGCGGCGTTCATAGGTATAGGCCGCAGCGCAGGCCCCTTCGCTCGAGACCATACAGGCACCGATCGGGCGAGAGGGGTTACAGACTTTTCCAAAAAGTTTGCAGTCGCGGGGTTCTTTTTCGCCACGCAGGATTTCCCCACAGGCACAGGCCTTATTGTCGGCCATCGGTTCTTCGTGCATGGTGAAGCGTTTTTCCGCATCAAATTCGGCGTACTTATCACGCAATTTGAGTGCCGAGGTGGGCACGGGGCCCAACCCACGCCATTCAAACGTGTCCCGTACTTCAAAGACATCCTCGCAAAGGGCTTGCGCCACGAGGTTACCCGTTTTGGTAACGGCACGGGTGAATTCGTTTTCCACTTCGTGACGCGATTCGTTCACTTGACGCACCAGCATCAAAATCGCCATCAACATATCCAAGGGTTCAAAGCCCGCAATCACCACCGGCATCTTCCACTCGGTGGCAAAGGGCGCGTACGCGTCCGAGCCAATCACGCAGGAGACGTGTGCTGGGCCTACCAACCCATCGAGTACGGGCGCATTACTGCGCACCTTGGCGCTCTCGAGAATATGGTTCATTGCGGCGGGCGTGAGCACATGGGTGCAGAAAACGCTGAAGTTTTTGAGTCCTTCACGCTTGGCAATCTGCAGGGCCACAGCCGTCGGAGGCGTCGTGGTTTCAAAGCCGATGGCAAAGAACACGACTTGACGGTCCGGGTTTTCACGGGCGAATTTGATCGCATCCATCGGAGAGTAGATCATACGGATATCTGCGCCATCGGCTTTGGCCTTAAAGAGCGACATCCCATGACCTGCCGGTACGCGCATCGTGTCGGCGTAGGTGCACAAAATCACGCCTTCGTCACGGGCGAGTTTCATCGCCATGTCGATACGCCCAATCGGAAGCACGCAGACCGGGCAACCTGGGCCATGGATCATACGCAAGTTTTTGGGCAATAAGTCCATCAAGCCCCAACGCGAGAGCACATGGGTGTGCCCCCCGCAGAACTCCATAAAGCGATACTGGCGATCGGGGCGCACTTCAGCGGCGATTTGTTTGGCAATGCGCTTAGCATCTTCCCCTTGGCGGTATTCGGTAACGTACTGCATGCGTGGGACTCCTTAGCATTCTTCGGGCTTGTATTCGCCCGTGGCTTTGAGTGCTTCGATCGTGCGTTGTGCTTCGTCTTCATCAATACGATTGAGCGCAAAGCCCACATGCACAATCACCCAATCGCCAGCACTGGGGGCTTCGATTAAGGCCACGTTGACTTCTTTTTCAATCCCGCCGATATTGCAGATGGCCATATCATTGGTTGAGACTTGGGTAATTTGCCCAGGAATGGCTAAACACATAATGGTTATCTCCCATTGGATCCAGAGTGTTGAGGGGAGTGTACGCGCTTTTTGTTAGGCGTGGGGAAACGCTCACCGCAACGAAAATCGTTCGTTTGGGGGCCGCCATGGAGACGCTCAACCACGAGGCGATAGGCTTCGTTGTGGCGACTCCCTTGACGGCGTCCTTCGTTTTGTTCAGCGTAAAGACGCGTCTATTGTAGTCTAAAAAAGTTGCCCTTTAAATACATGTTCTGAAACTTTCCTGTCGTAGGCGAGTCGAGCGAGCCAAGCTTCACCTAAGGCCAGCCCACCATCACCGGCTGGGCAGCTCTTGGGAACGTACGGCGTCAAACCCGCTTCTTTGAGCCCCTTCATGAGCGTCAGGTAGAGTGTACGGTTGACCATACAACCCCCGGTGAGGGCTACGAGTCGGTTGTCGTTGGCTAAATGACCGCCGTCGACCAAGCGTTGACGTAGGTTGAGCGTCCACTGCAAGAGTGCGTAGCCCAAGGTGCTTTCAAACTGGTAGGCGAGCGCATCGACGTCTCGATCACTGGTGCCACTATGGCGAATCACGTAGCGGGCGAGTTCGGTTAAGTCCAAAACGCCCCGATCGGTGATACGCCAGGTATTGGTTAAACTCGGATTGAGGCGCGAGCCATTCTGACGGGCACGGTACGATGCAGCTTCAAGGAGCATCGCGGCCGTGGCTTCATCGTGTTGCACATGGCAGAGCCCTAAGAGGGAAGCAATGCCATCAAACCAACGCCCGAGGGAGCTGGTGAGGGGCGAGAGGTTCGGGTTGGCTAAGAGTTTAGGCATCATGGCGCTGCCCGGCATCGCACTGTAGCGCGACTTAATGGCCTGCTCTTCGCCAATCAAGGCGAGTAGGGCAGCTCCCATACGCCACGGCTCTTGCGCAGCTTTGTCACCGCCCGGCAAGGGCAATTCTTGCACATGCCCCACACGATAAAACCCTTGTGCATCCACCAAGAGCGCTTCACCACCCCAAATGCCACCGTTGGGCCCTAAGCCCACTCCGTCGAGTGCCAACCCAAAGGTGGGTTCGGTGCGAGAGTTTTCCGCCATCACGACCCCGATATGGGCCGCATGGTGGTAGATCGGATAGAGGGGAAGACCGCGTTCACGGGCCACCCGGCTCGCGATGCGGGTCGACGGGAAGTCGGGATGGGCATCGCAGGCAACGAGGGCCGGCGTCACTTCAAAGAGTTTCTCAAAGTGCTCCACACTCTCTTCGAGCATCACCAGGTTTTTCGGGTTCGAGAGCGTCCCAATGTGTTGGGTGACATAGGCATCGCGTCCGCGTAACAGGGCGGCGGTGTTTTTTAGGTAGGGCCCATAGGCAACGACATTGGTGGCCTCGTCACCAACGGATTTATCAAGGCGCAGCCCTTCCGGGGCCCACCCACGTGCACGACGTATAAAGACGGGCTCCTCGTTGAGCACGCGCACGACAGAGTCATCGCAACGCACCACGATATCGCGGTTGTGTAAAAGGAATCGGTCCGCGATATGGGCGAGTGTCTTCAGGGCTTCCTCGTTATCGGTAACCAGCGGATCCCCAGATCGGTTCGCACTTGTCATCACGAGTGTGACGGGGAGTTTGGAATTCATCCAATTAATCCCCGCCGGTTCCCCGGCAAACGTATGAAAGAGAAGCGCATGTAACGGGGTATACGGGAACATAATACCCAACTCTTCGAGTCCGTCGGCAATCCCTTTGAGTTCGGGGATAAAGCGACTATGGCGGCGCTTACAGAGCACGATCGGGTGAGCGGGCGAATTGAGGAGTTCAAGCTCTTTGTCGGTAATCTCAACAATGCGACGGGCCGATTCGGCACCCGCGACCATCAATGCCAATGGCTTTTCGTCGCGTTGCTTGCGGCGACGCAACTCCGCCACGGCTTGTGCGTTTTCGGCATTACAGACGAGGTGAAAGCCCCCTAACCCCTTAATGGCCACAATGAGACCCGCTCGCAGTGCCGCGACGGTTTCACGGATCGGATCGCCTGGAAGCGGATTGCCGTTTTTGTCCGTAAAGGTCATCGTGGGACCGCATTCGGGGCAGGCCACGGGTTGCGCATGGAAGCGTCGATCGAGCGGATCTTCGTACTCCTCACGGCAATTCGGGCACATGGGGAATTTCGCCATCGAGGTTTGAGGACGATCGTAGGGGAGGTGGCGCGTAATCGTAAAGCGCGGTCCGCAGTGCGTACAGTTCGTAAACGCATAGCGATAGCGTCGATCCCCGGGGCGACACATATCCTCTAAACAGGCCTGACAGATAGACGCATCGGCCGTGATCCCCGTCGTGACTTTCCCCCCCGAGGGCGTGGCATCGATGAAAAACTTTTCATAACCCTGCCAAGTGGCCTCTACCGGTTCAATCGAGTCAATCCGCGCCAAGGGCGGTTTTTCTCGAATAAGTGTCTCCGGGAAGGCCTCGACCGCAAGGGGATCACCTTCCAAGTGCACGAGCACGCCTTCACTGTCGTTAAAAACGGTGCCACGCACATTGAGCGTGACGGCGATGCGGTAAACCGTGGGACGAAAACCCACCCCTTGCACAAGACCGCGAACGCGAAAGCCTCGGGCAATGTCGGTAGGCGAAAAGGGGGTCGATGGGAGGGTCATGGTATGTCTGTCCTTGACTGTTCACGCGAGAGGCTTGCTCGCGCTACTTATGAGAGTCGGTAATGCATTAAACGGTTGCCGAGGGATGATTCGGAGGCGGTGCGCTTGGGGGCAGCCGCCTGACGAGCCAACGGTGAGCACCCACGAGGCGTAAAGGCGTCGTGTGTGCTCACAACACTGGGTTTTTAGAGGGTGGCCAGAGCCAATTCGGCGTTCAGCCACTTGAACCAGCGATCCATCCCTTCCCCCGTCGTCGCCGAGACGCGCAAGACCCGAATATTGGGGTTGACACGACGGGCGTTTTCTTCCGCACGGTCCGCATCAAACGGCACATAGGGTAAGAGGTCGATCTTCGTGATTAACATCACATCCGCGGCACGGAACATGTCGGGGTACTTGAGCGGCTTATCTTCGCCTTCGGTGACCGACAAAAGGGCGACCTTATGGGCTTCGCCTAAGTCAAATTCGGCGGGGCAGACCAAGTTACCGACGTTTTCAATGAATAAGACTGAACCGTCTTCCGGAACGAGATGCTGTAGGGCATGCTCAACCATATGCGCATCCAAGTGGCATCCCTTGCCCGTGTTGATTTGCAGGGCACGCGCGCCCGTAGCACGAATGCGTTCGGCATCGTTATCGGTTTGTTGGTCGCCTTCAATCACGGCCGCCGTAAAACCCGCCTTGGCGGCTAAGGTACGGGCCAAGAGTTCCGTTTTACCCGATCCAGGCGAGGAGACCATATTGAGGGCTAAGACGTGATGCTCACGGAAGAACGTGCGATTACGTTGCGCGATGGCATTGTTGCGCCCCAGGATGTCTTCTTCGATGGAAATCGCGCGTTCGGTACTCGTGGCGTGATCATGGCTATGTAAGGCCTGATGGTCATGATCGTGCGTATGACCATGGTCGTGATCGTGATCATGATCATGGTGGTGATGTTCGTGCGCGTGATGATCGTCATCGTGGGAGTGAACGTGAGTCGTGACGTTGCCGTTTTCGTCAACGTGCGTATGCATATGGGTGCCGTTATGGTCACCGCAACCGCAGGTAATACACATGTAGTATGGACTCCTTGCAGAGAATGGGATGGCGAAACAACTCGACGAATAGGGGGCTAATGCCCTATGGGGACGAGCATTTCGAAAAAAGCTAGCCCTATTGTAGAGCATGATCACGGGTTAAGCATCCTACTTTTGATATCGGTCAGGAGGAGTAGTTCGCAAAATGAACGAAAAACGAGCGGTGGATAAGTGTGGATAAAGACGGGGAATTCGGTGTGCGACAAAGGAAGACAAAACCTAGGAAAAAAGGAGGCATTCGTCGGGGTGAGTTGAAAAAAATGTCCTCACGAGAACCCTAGGTCGATCGTGAGGACGGGATCCGTGGCCCAAGGCGCGGGGCCTTTAGTAATTCATCAGCCGTCGCTAAGAGGCGTCTGAGCGATCGCGTCGTGATTTAGCGAGGGATTCCTGCTGGAGTTGTTCCACCACTTCGACCGCACGATCACTGCGATTGACGCTTGTGATTTCATGCAAAGGGCGGCTTCCCACGAGGCGGGGATTGAGGTTACGAATAACGCTCCAGTTGACCGCAAACAGGAGGGCGACAATCGAGAGGGCTTGCGCAATGTAGGCCGAAAAACACCACACCGTCATGTAACTCGGCATTCCCCAAAACGCCATGAAAAACTCTTCGGGCGTGGTTTTCACGGCATAGGCATGTGCCACAAAGAGCATGAGCGAAAAGGCATACATGACGAAAAAGAGCTGTGTGCACAGCTGCTGGCTACGCCAAGTAAAGTGAAAGGTTGGTCGTTTGATAAAAATCAGGATCCCGAGGGGAATCAGAAAAGGGGTTGCATAAGCCCCGGTGCGAAGTAGCCAATCGAGCACCGTCGTACTCCATAAGTGTCGTGTTGGGGAGTGATTGAGTCATCAGAGGCGATAAACCTATGGTTAACCCTAAGCATTATAGAGACACTTGGGCAAGCCGTGAGCCTGATGGTTCGGTATCAAACGAGTCGATGATGTTCTCTGCATCAGGTATAACTCGTTAATCTAAGTGGTTACTGAACCGTGTTAAACCAAATTATCTTAAAAATTAAAGTGTATCAAAATGTTGCTGTAACAGCATAAAATCAAGGTGCACGCGACAATAGCGTCGCATTTTGACCAATAAAGTCAAGATGTCATGGGATTTTAGTGAAAAAGGTTGATGTATTAGGTTGAACGACACGTTGAGAAAGACTAGGCTGATAGCCACGGATGTGAGTCCCATGCGTAATGAGTAGGCGAGCGAGCTGTTCATTTGTCTCGGTGAGCGCCTTTAGTTTTGCTTTTATGGACGTTGAACCCTTTGAGTAACCCTTCTTCCTTGCCATCGAGTCGAACGCTGGCACGTCGTACCATTGTGATACTGCTATTGCTAGGACTCGGCAGCACCCTCTGGTCACTCTACCCGCGACACGATACCGACGTGTCACGACCCTCTCACGCCATGCCGAGCCCCGAGGCCACTGCCCCGTGGGGAGCCCAGCTACTCAGTCAGGCTGCCTCGCTCTTGCCATTTCCGCGTTCACATACAACCGATCCCGATCAGGATGACCGGGTCTTTGCCCGTCAATTGGTGCTGGATAAAGAGCTTGTCTTTGTCTATCCCAAACACTATTGCCCGCTCGGAAATTCAAAGCGGGAAGAGCTACTTTGGTCGCTGCAGCAACCGCAAGACAATCAAGCGCAACGCTTATTATTTTTGGGGGTGGATTGCGAGGAGTTACAGGCTTTTCGCACCGGTCGTCGCAACGACTTGGATCATTGGTTCAAGTTAGAGGTGATGGAGTCGGTTGCCAAGGCGTTGGTGAATACGCCACTCACCCGAGACGAGTTTTTAAGTAAAGCGAGCCAATCCCCCATTCTTTCGGAAGAGGTGTTGTCGAAACACTTGACGACGATTTTGAATCGTCCTGCGAGCGACAATATGCATGTGCAGTACGTGGGACGCAATCACGATGCGCTTTACTATGTGTTAAAGGCAACCTATCCCGTGAAAGGTAAGCCCGATGCGAGCTTTAAATTGAGTGCGCTGGGTGGGATGACCCTCGTGAAAAATTTACCGCTCACCCTCACCGCTTATGCGCGTGAAGAGGCTTCGCCGGGGCACTACCAACTCATCGATATTGTGGATACGGTCGTCCGCGAGACGATTCAAATCAACGAACGCTCGCTCGTTCCCTATTTGGATAACGATGAAAACGATGACCACCGGCCTTGACAGAACGGTGGTCATCTCCAAAACGGTCTTAGAGAGGAGTTGGGCTTAGTCGTCACTCGGCACAAAGTCCACCACGCGCATGTCGGTTCCTCCGGTGGCGGTAAGCACATACCCCCCACAGTGCGGACAAGCGTCCCCGTACTTATGCAGTGGCACGGTTTTCGAGCAGTTCATGCACCACGCGGTCCCTTCGGGCTGCTCAATCGTGAGCGTCGCCCCTTGGGCAGGACCGTTTTGGGTGACGCTACTCCAAGCGAATTGCAAGCTGGGAATATCCACCCCAGCGAGTTCCCCAATACTCACACGCACCGATTTAATGCGGTTAACGTTGTTGGCTTTGGCCGTACGTTCGACCACTTCGATGATGCCTTCGGCAATACTCATTTCATGCATGGACAGTTTTCCTTTAATCAGTGAGCTCATCGACTGTCGTACGAATCGGTACGCACGGATCGAGCCCGAAGAGGGCAAGTGCGATGGCTTGCGCAGGTTTAATGGTCAAACAGTAATCGGATTTTACCGTCGAGCGGAAGGCGTTTTGGACGGCTTTAAGCGCTGCGCCTTCTGGGGTAAATTGCCATTCGGTGGGCGACGTGACCAAGTAAAACGGCACAAAGGCTTCCCCTGTTTCGTCGGGCTGAATGCCGAGCGCGTGCGTGAGCAGTCCCCGGGCGGTTTCGATCATGGCAATCGCTCCCTGACTTTCGCGGAAGCTACGCGTATAGTAGTCGCACAGCCCCTCGCTCGAGTGTCCCACTAAGCCTTCCAACATATGGGCCGTATGGAGTAAACGCGCCAGCGTCAGGGCAAACGGTCCAATACCGTAATTCTCGATGACTTGATTCAGGAGCGGGTGATCGTACTCTTTGACGATCGCGCCGGTGAGCTGCGGGCTATCGTCCAATATTGGCATCATGTCGTAATTGGGTTCAAGACGCATACGCTGATAAATTTCATCGGCTAAACGGAACCCTTGGTCCGTCAGTTTGGGCATGAGGGCCGTATCCACTTGGGCAAACCCCATGGGGAGCGCCTCTAAGTGGTTAAGAAGCGTTTTGATGGGTGTTTCTCCATCGTGGAGCCAGCTTTGAAGTGCCTCTAGTGTGCTGAGTTCGGCAAAGAAGCGCTCCAGGGACTCCCCAAAGAGGGTGTCTTCCAAGAGGGCCTTGGCTTCGATACTGGTGTTGCGAATGAGTTGTTCCGCAGCCTCTTGGGTCGATTCTGCGTAGGGATCTTTCACCAGAAGGCGTAAGAGTTGCTGGAGTTGCGCACGGGCTCGCCCTAAGCGACGCAACGCCTCACTCGGGGGCGTGAGCCCAACGAGTTGATAGCCCTGGGTGAGAAACACGCGTAGGTTTTCGAGAACCGCCTCAAGCGTGACGCTTCGGCGCATGCGCTCAATGGGAAGTCGTTCGAGTTGTCCTTCTTTTTGGGCACTCGCTAAATCCATGGCACAGAGATGCGCAATCGGGCAAAGGCCATAGAGCACACTGATGGTTTGGCGCAAATCCGTCACCCCACGAGCAATCAGTTTTTGAATCAAGCCTGAGGGACGATCATTTTCGACGTGAATCAAGGGCATGGAACCCCGAGCACGAAAGCGCACGCTCACTAAAATGGAGCCCGTTTCCATAATTATTCTCCTGATTGGTCACCACCCCCGAAACGACGGAAAAACGCGCGTCGAGAGAGGGGTTCCGAACTCTTTAAGCTCCCTGTGGGAACCTGCTTAATGGGAATGGCTTTTTGGCCGGCCACGGGGCTCTGCAAGGGGGTGAGTGGCGTTCCCATTTCTTCAATGTCTTGTTTTTCACTGTCGGGCACCGTGAGCATCGTTTCTAAGGCAATTTGCGCCACGGCTTCTGCCGCGGCCTGATCTTCGAGCTCGAGCACGGGGCTCATCAAACTCATCATTTGGTATTCACCCAAAATCGGATCCAAGCACCCTAAGAACGGAAAGTCGCCCGCGGGCAATTCCACAATGCGGGTAGCGCCTGGCCGCACCGATTCCCAGCCGCCACGTGAACCACAGGCGAGCACGACCAGAATCGACCACGGCGTGACGATGGTACCAATCCAGTCGTTACCCCAGCGACGGAAATTACCGGCTTTGACCTGTAGACGCGGATTTAAAATGGGGAGTCCTTGCATGCGGGTTTGATGAATCGTGGTAAAGCCTGATTCAAAGTGTTCGACGGGGCTCGATTCAAAGACGCGTAAGCGGCCTTCAAGTGCGGGCTGGGTGGCGGGACGAGGGGGCGGATTGGTTTTGCCTGTCGACTCAGACATAGTGTTGTATTCTCCCAAACAGTTATCGCTCATCAATCGATGATCAAGTAGGCAAAGTATAGGGTATTGAGCGCATTTTGGTCAGTCGTCATAAGTACAAGCTTTGTCACCCATTGGGATGAGATGGGCGCGAATGGCGGGGGTTTTGGTGGGAAGTGCACCGTTCAGGTGAAAAAAATCCCCTCAGCAAACGCTAAGGGGATGGGTGGCGCACGGTCGTGGGTTAGCCCTTTAGGGTGGCGAGCAACTCTGCTACGTGTGTACGGGCGTTGACGTCACGGAAAATCCCCGCAATCTTACCCTCAGCATCGATCACAAAAGTCGAGCGCTCGATCTTACGGGCGGGTTTGCCGTACATCATTTTTTCTTTGATCACATCAAAGGCATTGCAGAGCGTTTCCTCGGTGTCGGCTAAGAGGTCAAACGTTAAACCATACTTTTCGCGGAAACCTTGATGGCTTTTTTCACTGTCTCGGGAGACACCAAATACTTTGTAGCCAAGCCCAGTGTAGTCGGGCAATTGCGTCTGAAAGTCGCAGGACTCAGCCGTGCAACCCGGCGTATTGTCTTTAGGATAGAAATACAGAATGTAGGCTTCGCCACGAAGCGAGTCAGAGGTAATGAGGGTGCCATCTTGATTCGGGACAGCAAAGGAGGGAACGGGATCACCCACTTTCAGTTCAGTACTCATGAAAACCTCACAAAAAAATCATCCAATCAATCGTAGTCATTGTCGAGACGGGCGCCCAAAACGTAAGCTTACTTATGATCTGAGCACACCCAACCGTGACCCTAGTATAGAGCGAAAAAGAGGGGGGACAGATCTTATTTATAGTAAAAAGTTCCCAATTTTGTGAACTATAGTGTAGGACTCTTTCATTTTACTAGATGACTGCAAAAAAGCCACAAATC
>OOCP01000553.1_pt1 | contig 46949 bp, 50 predicted proteins | sample 1671511 | NCBI WGS metagenome assembly OOCP01 (sample SAMN06348164, study PRJEB24527) | human gut metagenome | biome: human gut; feature: ankylosing spondylitis patient; material: feces | host: Homo sapiens | place: China | collected 2015-10 | reverse complement strand
GGAACTGGCAGACGCACAGGACTTAAAATCCTGCGGGACTTATACTCCCATACGGGTTCGATTCCCGTTGCCGGCATTGGTGTGTTTACATCATGTTAGTACGTGTAGCTCAGCTGGATAGAGCGTCTGGCTACGGACCAGAAGGCCGCGAGTTCGAATCTTGTCACGTACATAAGCCTTACATGATATGTAAGGCTTTTTTTGTTACTAAATAATATATCAATGCTACTTATTGTAAATAAACAGTATAACAAATGCTATAAATATAGCAATTTATATTTTTGACATTTGCATCATAATAACACTTTTTTTAGAAAATGAAATATGTTCAAAATATTCTTGGTATAACGTGTTGGGTTTAATAAAATAGTGTATAAAATAATGCCTACTAAGCCATACTATTATTGAAAAATCAATAAGGAGGGCATTATTATGTCATATAATTCATCAAATAATGAATCAAACACTTATAACGAATCAGCTAAGGCATCAAAGAATTCTTACAATACGTCAAAGAACAGCACGAAGAATTCGTCAAAGAATTCATCAAAAAACAGTTCAAAGAATTCATCAAAAAATTCTTATAATCAGTCATCAGATAGCACAGATTGCTACTAGATGGCAGGCTGCATATGCAGCCTACATATTTTTTTGGCAATATTTTTGGCAGAATGTATTATAAGTTGATTTATACAGAAGTTATTTATGTTAGAAATTAATTATATTTCTTAAGTATCCATCATAAAATATTATAAAAATGCGTAAGAAATATGATATATGAGATGTGAATTAATTGGCCCAGGAAGACTTGATTATTATATAAACAATCCATATACTAATATAATTGATGTAAGGCCAGAGGATATGTATAAAAAGCTTCATATAACAGGTGCTTATAATTGGCCATTTTTAAAGTTAAATACATTTGAAGGATATAAAAAATTTTCACAATATTTTGCGGACAAAAGGGTGATATATGTTATATACTGTGATATGGGTGTAAATAGTATGATAGCAGGTAATAATCTGGCAGCTATGGGATATAGGGTAAAATCACTTGTAGGTGGTATATCTGGATATAAAGGAAAAGAACTTGTTACATCTGACAATTAATAATTAATAATGCAGTTTAATAACAATGATTAACTATAAAGAATAAAGAAATGGAGAAAAGAATGATAGATACATATGAATTGATTGCTCCGTGTCATTTTGGATTGGAGTCGGTGCTTAAAAGAGAAATATATGATCTTGGTTATGATATTTCGAAGGTAGAGGATGGTAAAGTAACATTTATAGGTGATGCGGATGCAATAGCCAGAGCCAATATATTTTTAAGATCAGCTGAAAGAGTGTTGCTTAAGATAGGAGAATTTAAGGCGACAACATTTACAGAATTATTTGATAATGTAAATATGTTGGAATGGGAGCATTTTATACCTGAAAATGGAAGGTTCTGGGTAACAAAGGCTAATTCAATTAACAGTAAGTTATTTAGTTCATCAGATATCCAGTCTATTGTAAAAAAAGCTATAGTTGAAAGACTTAAGCAGAAATACTCTGTAAGCTGGTTTAAAGAGGATGGAGATAGTTATCCTATAAGGGTAAGCATAATGAAAGACGTTGTAACTGTTTCACTTGATACATCGGGGGATTCTCTTCATAAAAGAGGTTACAGACCAGCAGCAGGAAAGGCTCCAATATCTGAAACACTTGCTGCAGCTCTTATAATGCTTACACCATGGAAACCAGATAGAATATTAATAGATCCTTTCTGTGGAAGTGGAACATTTCCTATAGAGGCAGCCATGATTGCAGCAAATATTGCACCAGGTATGAATAGACGCTTTACATCTTTACGATGGACTAATATAATAAATAGTAGATTATGGGATGATGCCGTAGAAGAAGCAGAAGACTTAATTAATTTAAGTGTTGATACAGATATTCAGGGCTTTGATATTGATGATAATGTTATAAAGATAGCAAGAAGTAATGCTGCAAATGCTGGTGTTGATAAGCTTATACATTTTCAGTCAAGAAGTGTAGCTGAACTCAGCCATCATAAGAAGTATGGGTTTATAATAACGAATCCTCCATATGGTGAAAGATTAGAGGATAAAGAAACACTTCCAGCAATATATTCTGCATTTGGAAAGCAGTATGCAAAGCTTGATTCATGGTCAGCATATATGATTACTTCATATGATGATGCAGAGAAGTATTTTGGACGTAAAGCGGATAAGAACCGTAAGATATATAATGGTATGCTAAAAACATATTTTTATTCATTTATGGGGCCTAAGCCACCAAAGAAAGGTTGATTATGGAAAGAATAATACTTGCATCTAATAATAAAGATAAGATTAAAGAAGTAAAAGAGATACTTACGGGATATGACATCATTTCTATAAAAGAAGCTGGAGTCAATGTTGATGTTGAGGAAAATGGAACAACATTTGAAGAAAATGCACTTATAAAAGCGAGAGCTATTATGAAGATTACAGGTGAGGTCACTATGGCTGATGATTCCGGACTTGAGATAGACTATCTTAATAAGGAACCAGGTGTATATTCAGCAAGATATATGGGACATGATACGTCGTATGATATAAAAAATGCAGCTCTGCTCAAAAGACTTGAAGGAGTTGAAGGAAATGATAGAAGTGGACGTTTTGTATGTGCAATAGCGGTATGTTTTCCAGATGGAAGAGAAATAGTTAAAAGAGGAACTATGGAAGGCCTTATAGCAAAGGAGATAAAAGGAAACAATGGGTTTGGATATGACCCTATTGTATATCTTCCTGAGTATGGAAAAACTTCGGCAGAACTTGATCCAGAAGAGAAGAACAGGATTAGTCATAGAGGAAAAGCATTGGCTTTGATAAAAGAAGTACTGGATAAGTCGGAGGATATATATGCAGAGGATAATGATAATAAGTGATACGCACAGAAGGCATGGTAATTTTTCACAGGCTCTTTACAATGAAGGAAATATAGATATGCTTATACATCTTGGTGATGTTGAAGGTGAAGAAGATATTATAAGTGGAATGGCTGGCTGTGAATGTATATTTATCGCTGGAAATAACGATTTTTTTTCTCCACTTGATAGAGAAAGGGAATTAGAGATAGCTGGTAAGAAGATATGGTTGACACATGGACATAATTATTATGTTTCACTTGATCTTAAAGTTATAAAAGATGAAGCTAGAGCAAGAGGCATGGATATTGTTATGTTCGGGCATACACATCGACCAGTAATAGAAGTGGAGGATGATATAACTCTTATTAATCCAGGAAGCATATCATATCCAAGACAAGCAGATGGTATACCTACATATATTATGTTAGAAATTGATAATAATAATGAATTTAGTTTTGAACTTAAAAATGTGTAATGATTTTCCGAAATAGTATAATGTCATGGTATGTGGATTTAAAGTTGTGGGTTTAGAGTTTTGAATTCAAAGTTGTGGGTTTAAAGTTTTGAGTTCAAAGTGAAATTTTATGTTGATTGAAAGTTTATAAAAAATTAATAATTAAACATTGGTGTTTCTCACTCTTAAAACATATCTCAGATGATTTTTTTGTAGCATTTTTAGAAAATCGAGATAGAAATACATGATAAATTATCAGGAAAAAATATGATAAAAATTAAAAGTTTTCAATTTTTTTAAAAAATATAAGGTATAATAAGTACGGAAAAGCCAGTAAAATAGCGGCTTCGCAAAGGTTGTAAAAAAAGTTTAAAAAAATTACAAAAAAGTGTTGACATAATGCACATATTAGCATATAATCTATCTTGTTGTTGCGGTACACGAGTTAAGAACTTAAGAAAACAACAACAAGATAAAACCTTCCGGGGTGTGGCTCAGCTTGGCTAGAGCGCTTGATTTGGGATCAAGAGGTCGCAGGTTCGAATCCTGTCACCCCGACTTACAATTTAATATATTATGCGGGTGTAGTTCAATGGTAGAACACTAGCCTTCCAAGCTAGATACGTGGGTTCGATTCCCATCACCCGCTTTGTGTGTTCGTAGCTCAGCTGGATAGAGCAACGGCCTTCTAAGCCGTGGGTCGAGGGTTCGAATCCCCCCGGGCACACTTTTTTTTAACCATATTGGTTAAGCACTTAAAAAGTGTGATGCAAGTTGTTAATTAACTTGTAAGAGAGTTCTAAGAGAACTCTTATTTTATGTTATGGTGGGTATAGCACAGCTGGTTAGCGCGTCAGATTGTGGCTCTGAAGGTCCAGGGTTCGAATCCCTGTATCCACCCTTATTTAACTAATGGGCTATCGCCAAGCGGTAAGGCACAGGGTTTTGATCCCTGCATCACGCTGGTTCGAATCCAGCTAGCCCAGCTGGATTGGATAGGAATCCTATTAGCTAAATAGCTTTAAAGATTATATATGGGCTCATAGCTCAGTTGGTAGAGCACTAGACTTTTAATCTAGGTGTCCCGGGTTCGAACCCCGGTGGGCTCACTGTCAAGGGAATGGTTGAAATACCGTTCCCTTCTTTTTTTGCCATAGTGGACTAGGGGTCAAACGGGTGTCATAGTCTTAGAATGGGAAAAGTGTGATTTTAATAGAAAAGGTATAAAAAGCCTGCGAAGCCGCATAAATACTGGGAGAATTGTTGGTGGTGAAGTTGGGCACTTTTTGGGAACTCGATGACGTGTGGAGTGGAATGATTGAATATAGAAATAGTATGCTGATATATAATTATGAAATGACAGGATGGATTTTTTAGTTTTAATAATATATGTGGTTATGATAAAATAAAAGAAAATGTTACTGGTGGAGTACATAATATAAAAGTAAACAATTTTATTTAAAAATATGGAGACTTATAATGGGGATATTTGGTTTTATAAAATCAATTTTTAATCGAGAAGATAATGATATAGAAAAAAATAAAAATATTGAAAATATACAATATGATATAGGTAATGATTGTGAAAAATTAGATTTGGAAGAGGAAGAATCAGAATTTAATTTGAAATATGAGAAAGAAGAGAATGAAAGTATTATTCAGGCTGCAAATGAAGGAGAAGTGAGTGGTGGGGTAAAAAATGATTTAGATGAAAATACAATTAATGCAAATGAAATTAGTGAATTTATTGATGTATATGATATAGAAAAAGTCTATTTTGAAGGAACATACAAAGTTGGAGTTGATATACCTGTAGGTGAATATTATTTTTGGGGAGAGCAAGTTTTGGCTATAGATAGAAGAGGGTTTCAAATAAATAGTGATGATGAATTAATAGATTTTTATTTAAATCTAAAAAAAGGAAGAGTAATTACTGTTGAGGGTGGAAAGTTTACGATAGTAGAAAATGTTAAATACAAGTATAAAGAAGAGGATAAAATTGTTCCTAATCACATGTATCGAATTGAAAAAGAGATTCCAAAGGGAATTTACAGTTTTTCGTATGATGAAAATGTATTAGAAGAGTTAGATTCTAATGTTGAAAATGACTGTTCTGTAGAAGTCTATGCAGATTATCCATATACAAAAAGAGTGGTAGAGCATGCAACTAATGGAAAAGTTTATATTGATAGCAACTGTAAGTATTTAAAAATATTTAGAGGATTTGCTGAGTTAGAAAAAAAGGATAATGTCGTATCCAGTTTGACACGAAGATTGGAATATGAGAAGTTTTATAAACTTAATAGAAAGATTCAAGAAGAAAAATATAAAAATGATAATGTATTTGGAGATAATAGAATATATTTCTACACACATATTGAAGATGTAGAAACTGAAGTGTTGATAAATAATTTATATGAATGTGAAAAGGTTACAAATCCATATAAAAACGATAATTCTATAAATTATAAATTTTCTGTTCAGGATAATAATATTGATGAGATACGTTTTATAAAATATCTTTTTTATATAGATAAATTACAGATACCAGTAATTTATAATATACCGATAAACAAATTCTATATATATGTTACGAATCAAAAGTTTTGGAGTAACGATGATGAAATACGAGATATTAAGAGAAAACTGAATTTAACTGATTTAAATAGCTTTTTGCGTTTTTTAGAACGTGTTACTAAAATGTATCCAGCAAGATTATTATTAGATAATAATCCTATGGATAATTATGAGTTTTATCAGCATGGGAAATATATCAAAGCTTATTTTAATCGTGAAGAGTGTGAAAAACTTTATAAAAAAAGAATATTGGAATTGTCAGAAAGGGGATTAATTAATAAAAGGTGGAAAAGTGAATTTTCGTTATATGTCTTAGTTAAAGAGTATTACAAGGATGCTATATATCAATATAGGTCAGAATGGTTAGAGAAACAATCATTGGATATTTTTATTCCATGTATAAATGTTGCTATTGAATATCAAGGAAAACAACATTATGAGGTTGTGGATATTTTTGGAGGAAGAGATGATTTAGAAAAACGAAAGCGATTAGATAAGGAAAAACGAAAAAAATGTTTAGATAATAATGTAAAATTGATTGAATGGAGATTTGATTTATTAATAAATGACAAAAATTTAAAAAGACACTTTATGGAGATAGGAATAAATTTACCAACAAAGAAGAAGTATGAACATACATATGTATATAGTAATAAAAGTAAAAAGAAAAATAGTAAAAAGGAGAAGACAATTATATATCAGTATAATTTAGATGGTGAATTTGTCAATGAATTTGAAAATATTAAAATAGCTTGTGATAGTATAAAAAGCAAAGGAGTGGGAAAAGTTGTAAATGGTTTACAGAGTGTAGCAGGAGGATATTATTGGAAGAGAGTTGTTGTAGGCTATCCTAAAACACCAATAAAGATTGAACAAAATAAAGTAAAAGGCATGAATATTTCAAAACCTGTAGTTCAAACAAATGATAATGGAGATATTATTATGATTTTTAAGTCAATAAAGGAAGCCTCAAAAGCAGTTGGAGTTGGTGAAAAAAGTATTAGATTTGCGGCATCTGGTAAACAAAAGCACGCTGGAGGTTATTGTTGGAAATTTATTGATAGTGAAAGTGATTAAATGAAAAAATATATATAATAAGTAATAATAATTGTAAATCACCAACCTGTAAATATATATAATAAATTTGATACAAGAAACAGAGCAAGTACTAAGGTAGCGAAAACCTTTCAGTACTTGCTCTTATTTTATTTACAGGAGGTTTGCTATGGATGACAAGATAAGTGCTGTTGTTGGTAAGCTACAGCAAAGACTTGGTGATGATTACGAGGTAAGAATTGTTGATGTAACAAAGAACAATGATACTGTGAAGAAAGGTATTTCTGTCAGGAAGAATGGAGAGAAAATCGGAAGAATATATTACTGGAATGGAGAAGCATTAGAAGCATTTCTTGGTGATGTAGAAAGCAGTCCTCTTCCTGATATAGACTTTGAAATGAGCCTTAAGAAACAGAAGGACAACATAGTTGCTATTCTAATCAATGCTGAAGCGAATAAGGAACGGCTAAAGGATATGCCACATAGAATGGTAGAAGGTCTGAATCTGGCAGTTGTCTATAAGATAATATTCAAGAAAGATTTAGAGGGAATAACATCATCAGATATCAATAATGGCATGATGGCAATGTTGAGAGTGACAGAAGATGAATTGTATACTATTGCAATGAAGAATACGAAAAAATACTATGCTCCGGATATAAAATCTATGACAGAAACACTTAATGATATGATGAAAGAGTCTCAGGATATTGTAGAAGATATTCCTGAGACTCTTTTTATATTGTCAAATGAAACAAGACAGTTTGGAGCAATATGTATGCTATATACAGAAGTCTTAAAGAAGTTCTGTGTGGAAAAGATGATTGATGGAGTATTTGTAATTCATTCATCAATTCACGAAGTGTTGCTGATGATAGCAGATAAGAATAAGGCTGATATTGGATATATGAGGCGGATGATTAAAGAAGTTAATAATGAAAATGTAAGTGAGGTTGAATAAAATGTACCCTATAGATTAGACAGTTTGAGTTTTTAAAACCCTTACCATTAGACAGTAAGTTTTAACGAAAACCCTTAAATCTATACAATGAGTTTACAGGGAACCCTTAACTTCGGACATGGTTCTGATGATTCCCTTTATTTTGGACAAAATCGATTTTTGACTCCGATTCAGATTGATATTAAAATAAAAATGAATTGGAGGAAATTATGGCAAACAAAAAGTTTACAGAACAGGAAATGCTCACACTAAGAAATAGCAAATATGTGCTGGATGTATCACCGAGCATTGTACATTTCTCGGCAGAATTTAAAAAACTGTTTTGGGAGGAACTGTCAAAGGGCAGGCTTCCACGTGAGATTGTTTCGACTCTTGGGATAGATCCAAATATCTTGGGGGATTCCAGAATAAATGGTCTGAAAACCATGATTGGAAATGAAGTAAAAAAGGGAAATGGTTTTCGAGATCTTAACACCTATGCACAGGGCTGCAACGGATATCTGTCGGCTGAAAATCGGATAAAATATTTAGAAATGCAACTGGCATATAAAGATCAGGAGATTGAGTTTCTAAAAAAAATTGTATCTTTAAATCCGAAGGCTCCGGAATAATGAAAATACCAGCCCATGCAAAGTATCAGATTATTTATGATACTTTGCAAAAAAACGATAATCTATTGAATGTAGCTGCCATGTGCGAAATTGCAGGAGTATCCCGTTCGGGCTATTACCATTATCTCTCAACAGAAGACCAGCGAATGGAAAGAGAGGAACGGGACAGACAGGATTTTCTTTTGATTCTGAAAGCATACCAGTATCGAGGATATCATAAAGGTGCCCGTAGCATATATATGAGGTTGTTACACATGGAACCGCCTATAGTGATGAATATCAAAAAAATCCGTCGGCTGATGAGGAAATATAACTTACAGTGTCCTATCCGCAAAGCAAATCCCTATCGGAGAATGGCAAAAGCAATGGCAACTGCATATACCGCACCCAATATAGTAAACCGTGAATTCAAGGAACATGGACCAAGAAAAATTCTGTTAACAGATATCACGTATATAATAAATGGAAAAGCACCCCGGTGCTATATGTCAACAATTATAGATGCCTGTACCAAGGAACTGCTGTCATGGGTTCTCAGCGAATCATTAGAAATTGATTTTGTATTAGAAACAGTAAAACAGTTAATAGAAAAACATGGAACTGATTTAAGCGCAGAAACATTAATACATAGCGATCAGGGTTCCCACTATACCAGCATTAAATTTATCCAATTGTTAAAGGATAATGAACTGAGACAGTCTATGTCACGTAGAGCAAACTGTTGGGACAATGCTCCCCAGGAATCATTCTTTGGTCATATGAAAGACGAACTGGATCTGTCAGAGTGCTACAGCTATGAGGAGATATTAAACGCAGTTAGGGATTGGACAGAATACTATAATACAGAACGTTATCAATGGGACTTAGCAAGGTTGTCACCTGTTGAGTATTATCAATATATGACAACAGGAATTTATCCTCTGATAATCCCTAAAGCAAAAGGTGAAAACAATCAATCAGAGGCATCACTTTGATGCCTCTACACAACAAACAAATATATAATAGAAATCTGAAAAGGAAAAAGTCATAGTGTCCTTGACAAAGGGTACACTTTAATTCTATTGTACCAGATTTGAAATCTGTATTATGTTTTTGACATCTTGTTCTATATAATTATATTCTGTACTGCCTTTTGCAAACACAAAATGTGGCACTTGGTTTTTGCCTGGCGCAACACGATAGATACTAATCATTGCATAGTTATCCGTTACTATTATTGCTAAGGTGTTATAATTAGGATTAAGATATAGAGAAAAATTATGTTTATCATTACATTTCAATTTAAGATTTTTAATATCATAATTAATTAAATTTTTAATTTTGTTTTTATAATAGTCACCTTCATGTCCATTTTTTTGGGTGAGAGCGTTCATGACATCTACTTGATTGTAATCCTGAATAATAATATGAGTTGAATGATATTTTAGTTGTAGTCGTTTTTCTAAAAGCTCTTTATGGTTTGAAATGAAGTTTTTACCATCATTCATAACCAAATAGAAATTTTTGCTGTTTACAAATTCATTTTTAAATTTTTCATTATCAAGAGGAAAATCTTTATAAATACCGGTAAGACCATATTCCTGACAGTATTTTAATACAGAAAAGTTTTGTTTTGCTATTTCACATAATTCGTTATCTTTAAACCTATCTGAAATAAATGCAGCAACAGAATTGGTAGACAGCGTTACACCAATAGTAAGGAGCAAGATATAAATTACGTTGCTAAATTCTTTAACAACGCTCTCGTTAAAAAATAAGATAGATAGTGATATTAATTCGCAAATTAACAATATTATTATTTTTTTATATTTATTTTTCATAGCATATCTCCGTAAATTTAAATATTTTATTTTTCCTTTTGATTTAGTCCTATTATATCCATGTTTTCATCATGCGCCTTCTGAATCCTAAGCCGTTCCTGCCATGGTTCCGACTCCGGATAAATATCCATCCAAAGATTAAAGTCAGCCTCCGCTTTCAGCAGAGCTTCCCCACGTTTCTTAACATCTTTTATTTCATTGCATTTTTCAACTTCTACCATATATTCTTCATATCTGTCTAACCATGATTGCATCAAAGATAATGTTCCAAAGCTGATTCCAACCATATCATTTCCATCTTTATCCTGGTATTCAAAGAGTTGTCCATCGTATTGCCGGAATATCTGAAAAAGTCTGTGTATGGCTTTTATGCCATCAAAATCAGAGTTCGCCAGTACTTCGGGATTGACAGATAAAGCGTCTGCTATTTTTTCAAGGGATGATGGCTTGGGATTTCTTCTGCCGCTTTCGTAGGCACGAATGTAGGCTTCACTTGCTCCAACCATTTCTCCTAATTGTCTTTGAGTAAGATTACGTTCCTGCCGAATACGTCTTATGTTTTCCCCGACTGTCATAACAACATGCCTCCTGCTCTAAAGCTATATTTTTGTGAAACTGTTCAACATCATATATAGGATAACACACAAGAACAAAAAAATAAAGATAAAAGATATTGACACGAAACAAAAGTTACGATATGATAAAAACGCAACAAAAAGATACTATACAGAAACAAATACAAGAACAGGAGGAAAGAATATGAACGAAAAAATCTATTACAGTGCAGAGGACATTGCAAAAATGCTTGGTGTGAGTATGGGGAAAGCCTACAAAATCCTTAGAGAAATGAATAAGGATTTGGCAAGTAAAGGATTTCTCACAATCGCCGGAAAAATTCCGGTGGAGTATTTTAAGGAAAAATGGTACGGAGGAGCAAAGGAGGTAAGTGCATGAGCTGCAATGCAAAGAAAGATCCCAATGGTACGTGGCGGATACAATATCGCTGGACAGATTGGACGGGAACCAAAAAGAAATCACAAAAAAGAGGTTTTAAGACCAAGAAAGAAGCAGAAGAATGGTACGCACATTTCATGTTGCAGCAATCATCTGATCCGACGATGACACTGGCGGACTTTTGGGAGATTTATAAGGCGGATATGGAAAAGCGCTTACGAAAAACTACCATGAAGCAAAAAGAGTATGTAATGAATGACAAGGTGCTACCATATTTCGGAAAGACGCCAATTAATGAAATCACAGCTCCCATGATACGCAAATGGCAAGGAGAAATGATGGAAAAAGGTTTTAAGCCCACATATCTGAAAACAATACATAATCAGCTTAGTGCGATTTTGAATTATGCAGTAAATTTCTATGATTTGCGTTCCAATCCCTGTCGTAAAGCTGGAAGTATGGGAAAGAGTAAAGCGGATGAAAGACCGTATTGGACGCTGGAGGAGTTTCAGAAGTTTTCAGATGCGATTATGGATAAGCAGGATTCATGGATTGCTTTTCAGATTTTATTTTGGACAGGTATGCGGATAGGAGAATTACTTGCGTTACAGGTGAAAGATATTGATTTCAAACAGGGAACCATAACTGTTGACGAATCTTTGACGAGGCTTGATGGAGAGGATCTGATTACGGCACCAAAGACGGAAAGCTCGGTTCGGGTGATTACGATACATAAAGAATTGCAGGAGGAACTTAAGGAATATATTGCGACATTGTATCATGTGAGACCGGGAACACGTCTTTTTGCCGGACGGACAAAGAGCTTCTTTGAGCACGAAATGGAGCGTGGAATAAAGATGTCGGGAGTAAAGAAAATTACAGTCCATTGTACTCGTCACAGTCATGCAAGTATGCTTGTGCAGATGGGATTCAGCCCAGTTGAGATTGCAAAACGGTTAGGGCATGGAAAGGTTACGACTACGATTGAAACCTATTGTCATCAGTCTATGGATGCGCAGGTAAAAATTGCAGATAGACTTGGAAAAGTGGAAAGAGGTGAGGAGAGTGGCGTGTAAACGAGAAGACAGGTTTAGGCGCAATACAATTGCCTTTTGGCTGAGTGACGAAGAGAAAAGCCAAGTGGAATCGAAGATAATTTTATCGGGGATATCGAAAGGTGAATATTACCGGAAAGCAGTTTTAGGGCAAGAGGTAGCGGTTATTGCCGGAAATTATATGTCGGTTAGGGTGGCAAAAGTATTGGAGCAGATATTGGTACAGTTACAGAATGGCAATACAGAAGAGGAAAGATTACTGCTGGAATTGGTAAAACAGTTGCTGGAAGTAAATAAAAATGCCCCTGCTGATAACAAGGGCATTCATGAATAAAAGGGATAAAGCCTTTCTATCCAACACACACATTTATTATAGCAAAGGCTTTCTCCGGAGGAAAGGAGAAAATTGTATATTGAATATTTTTTCAGAGGTAAAGGAGTATCTGACGGCGAGACAGGTAGCGGAAAACTATGGTCTGCAGGTCAGAAGAAATGGGTTAGCCTGTTGCCCTTTCCATGATGACAAGCATCCAAGTATGAAGATTGATAAGAACTATCATTGCTTTGCCTGTGGCGTGGGAGGGGATGCGATTGACTATGTTTCCCGGATGTTTGGTTTATCGCAATATGAGGCGGCGTTAAAGATTGTAGAAGATTTCCGGTTGTCGATAGAGATCAAAGGAAATAAGGAATTAAGCGAGCAGGACAGGGAGCGTATTCGTAGAGAACGGACAGAACGTGAGAGGCTGATACACATCAGGGAGCGTTTTGACAGATGGTGCAATCACAGTATTGAGAGTTTAAGGGATGGTTTATTACTGATAGAGCAGATGGGTATTTTCCTTAATGGAAAGCCGCCGGATATTATTTTTTCAGAGGACTATGCACGGATGCTTCATGCGGAACCGATTATGAATTACTGGCTGGATATTTTGTACATGGGTAGTACAGAGGATAAACAGGAACTTTTTATGAAAGGCAGGAAGGAGGTGGAAGAAGTTGCAGAGAGAGTCAGAATCGGAAGAGAGCGTATTATGGAACGAAATCGGGGAAGTGCTTGATACGGAAATGAGCACGGTAGAGGATATTCGGGCAGATTTGGCTAGAAATGATAAAGGCAATACCTGCCAGACAATCAATAACTGTATGCTGGTATTTCAGCGTGATCCGGTGTTAAAAGGTGCAATCAGAAAAAATGAGCTGTCCGGAAAGATTGACATTGTCGGTAATCTCGGATGGCAGCGCACATCTTCCAGCCTGACGGATACTGATGTGTATCAGATACATTGGTACTTAGAAAAGAATTATGGTCTGAAAAACGACCGTAACATCAACAAGGCTATGAATATTGTTGCAAGTGAAAATAAGTATCACCCTATTCGGGAATGTCTGGAAAAACTTAAATGGGACGGACAGCCACGCATAGACAATCTTTTGCCCAGGTATCTGGGTGCTGATCACGATGATTACACGAAAGAAATTATGCGGCTCTTGATGCTGGCAGCTATCCGCAGGGTGTATGAGCCGGGATGCAAATTTGAAATCATGGTATACCTTGTAGGAGGGCAGGGAGCAGGAAAGTCAACATTTTTCCGCTTCCTAGCCATCAATGATGAATGGTTTTCAGATGATTTGAAGCGGATGGATGATGATAATGTCTATCGGAAGATGCAGGGGCATTGGATTATTGAAATGTCGGAAATGATGGCAACAGTGAATGCCAAGAGCATTGAAGATATTAAGTCTTTTATCAGCCGGCAAAAGGAAACGTACAAAATTCCTTATGAAACTCACCCGGAGGACAGACCAAGACAATGCGTATTTGTGGGTACTTCCAACAATATGGATTTTCTTCCTCTTGACCGTACAGGAAACCGGAGATTTGCCCCGGTGCTGGTACATCCGGAACGGGTGGAAAAGCACATTCTTGAGGATGAAAAAGAATCAAGGGAATACATACGTCAGGCGTGGGCGGAAGCGATGGAACTATACCGGAACGGTTCTCATGAGTTAAAGCTGTCGAGGGAGACGGAAGAATACTTAAAGGAGATGCAGAAGGACTTTATGCCGGAGGATGCAAAGGTCGGAGTGATACAGCTCTGGCTGGATGAACTGGCAGAGGATTATGTATGCAGCATTATGATTTACAAGGAAGCATTTTCACACGAGTATGACACACCAAAGGATTGGGAACTGAAGGAAATCAATAATGTCATGAACCACAGCATTGTCGGGTGGGAAAAGGTTTCTTCCCACAGATTTGCCGGATATGGCACACAAAGAGGGTGGCGCAGGGTGGCAGGGAAAAATGAGTTTCAGAAACTGCCGGAGGATGCGGTAATACTCTTTGAGGAAAGATAAAAGTTTTTTATGTTGCGTTTACAAATTTTGTTTACAGGCGTTCGTTTACGGAAATGTAAACAATCCGGTTTACAAAAGAATGCAGTAAAATTAAGGCTTTGAGGCTTTGTAAACAGAGTAAACGGAAATTTTTCAAAAGAGTATTTGTAAACAAAACGTGTAAACGGAGACGTAAACAGGATATTCAGGAGGATATTTTAATGGAGAAAAATTATATTCAGAACAACGGAAAAGCAAAAGGAAAAATTTATATCGGTTTGGATCATGGGTATGGGAATATCAAGACCGCACACAGAGTATTTACTACCGGAGTGGAAGCGTATGATGAGGAACCGATTGTCAGCACCAACTTTGTAAAATACCGGGAGAAATATTATGTGATTGGCGAGAGCCACTTGGTATATCAGGGCAACAAAACAGATTCCGATGATTTTTATATTTTGACATTGGCAGGACTGGCAGAGGAATTGAAATTCCGGGGACTTCATGAAGCAGAAGTCGTGCTTGCAGTAGGACTTCCGCTTGCGTGGGTAAAGTCACAATCTGCCGATTGGAGAGCATATTTGATGCAGGAGAAAGAACTAGATTTCATGTTCCAAAAGGAACGCTATAAGGTGCATCTATGTGGTGTGGAAATCTTTCCGCAGGGATTAGCGGCTGTACATAATCAAGGTGCAATGCCGGGAATGAATATGCTGGTGGACATTGGCAACGGAACCATGAGCATTCTTGAAATTCACGATGGCAGACCGATTGAAAAGAGCATCAGCACAGAAGTATTCGGAGTACATCATTGTATGGAAAAAATACAGAAAGAGCTGTCTAAGAGAGGCGGTGTGGAAGTGCCGGAAATGTTAATAGAACCTCTGCTTAGAAATGGCATAGGTGAAAGAACTGATGATGTAGCAATGGTCACGAAACGAATTGCGGAAAGTTATACAGAGGAAATCATGAAAAAGCTGACGGCACATGGCTATAAGGAAGATCTGGTTCATCTCTATATCATTGGCGGTGGTGGCTGTCTGCTGAGACACTTTTCAGATATGACAGAAAAGGGAAATGTAACTGTCATTTCCGACATTTGTGCAAATGCAAAGGGCTATGAGGCTTTGACAGAAATGAAGCAGCGCATGAGAGGAAAAATTGCATGAGGAAAACATACAAATCAAGCAACGTTCGCTTTTGTATGGAGGATGAGAACCAGCGCCGGACATGGGAGTACCTACAGAGTTTGACCCGAAAGGACAGCTCCTATGGAAAGGCACTTTCGGATGCCTTTGTATTAGTTTTGGATGGTAAGGTACCTATGGGGGATGCAGGAGAAAAAGAGGAGGCTTTTTATGCCGGGTTGAAAGTGACAACGGAACATATTGAGGAAAGCGTTGCAGAACGAATTTCAAAGATGCAGGAAGCACTTTTAAGGCAGTTGACAAAGGAACTTGAGGAACATGCCCTAAGAACCGTTTCGGGCGAGTATATGCCTCACAGAGAGCAGTACGAGGAAGAAACGGAGCAAGTGTCAGAGACGGATATGTCGGATGCCATGATGTCGATGGCATTTGGCATGGGTGAATAGGCGGTACCGAAAATGGGAACCCACTTTGGCGCTTGGTATCCACTTTCAAGGTGGAAGCCTATGATACGGTACCGAAAGTATTTTATTCGGTACCGTCACTCATAGCGAATGACGGGGTATTTTGCCGGAATGAGCAGTCTGCCATGGGGATTTTGCAATGGCAGACTATGACACTCGCAGAGTGGCATCAGCCTCGCAGAGCGCCTACCTTTGATACGCAGTGTCAAAGGTAATAAGGCGTTACTTTTGACAAAAGTAACAAAAGAGCCAGCAGAGCTGGCGACATTTCTCGAACTGCTAATGTTTGAGAAGGTTCCTACACAGCAGCGATAAATGCGAAGCATTTAGAGCACGAACAGAAGAAAGAAGGTGAGACGATTGGCAGTAAAAACAATTTCTTTTCCAAAAGGGAAAGGACATCTTACCCATAATAACCGTGATTTTATCAGCAAAAATGTGGTACCCGAAAGGACATCTTGGAACCGAATTTATATGCAGGAATCTTTGGAACAAGCGTATGATAAATGTTTTGGACAGGCACTTCAGGATTATAATGCAGCGCAAAAGCGTAAGGACAGGAGAAAAGATAATTATCTGAAGGAGATAGAAAATTCAGGTAATAAGGAAAAGACGTTCTATGAAAATATCGTTCAGATAGGGAAAAAGGAAGATACGCCTGTGGTGGATGAAAACGGTAATCTTACAGAGGAAGCAAAGTTAGCCATTGAAATACTGGAGCAGTATGCAAAAACCTTTCAAGAACGTAATCCGAATTTGTATCTGTTCAATTGTGTCATGCACCTGGATGAAGCAACACCGCATTTACATATTGATTATATTCCAGTGGCGCATGGATATAAAACAGGCATGGAAACACGCAATAGTCTTACAAAGGCATTACAACAGATGGGTTTTGCAAAGGCAGTCAGTAAAAAGGAAAATGAAACAGTTGCGTGGCAACAAAGAGAGCGAGCCTATTTGACGGATCTTTGCCGGGAGAAAGGCATTGACATAGAGGTGCTGGGAATACAGAGAGATAGCCTTACTCTGCCAGAGTATAAAGCTGCAATGCGTGAGGTGGAGGCACTGGAACAACAGGCAGAGGAAATGGAGATACATAACAGGGAACTTGCTGCACAAGCCGGGGAGCTGGTGAGACAGATTGATGAGCTGGAGGCAAGGGATAAAAGCAATCAGGAATTACTTGCAAAACATGATCTAAGGGCATCTACATTACAGACTATTGCAAAGGAAACAGATGCGGAAACAAAGAGCATGAAAAGTGTTGCAATTCCGGTCAATCATCTGTTTGGCGGTGAGGAATATGTCAAGGTAAAGAAAAGCGATTGGAATAAGATTATGGATGCTTTCAGCCAGGCAGTATCAAGGAATCATTTGTTGGAAAAATATGAAAAGAAAATATCTGCTTTGGAGAGGAAAATAGCAACCCTTACTGACCAGATTGAGAAGTTGAAACAGTTTGTGGCAGCAAGGGGACTTGGAGAGGCGTTTGTAGAGTTTGTAAAATCGTTGGCGCCAAAATCCTTCAAGCAAAAACTGGAAGAGAAAAAAGCGGATGCAGCGGAGCAGAATCGGCGGAGAAAGACAACACAACAGGAAATGCCGGATAAGAAGAAAAAATTGCAGCAGGAAATGTAAATTTGAAGAAGGCGAGGAACGTACAATGAATTTGACTTATGAAAAATGTGGAGATTATTTGATTCCAAACATAATTCCTAACCCGGAGCCGGAAGGAGAACTGAGAAAGTTCGGATTAATGCGAAAACATTATCTAAAAGAATATAAAAGTGGCATTTATCAGGGAATGGTTCTAAGTGGAAATCTAAAGGAACATCTGCTCATGGTGCAGGAACAGGCAGAATCACAGTTTGATGTGCTGGTGGAGCAGATGGCAGAACGTGAGGGAGTGACAGAGAAGTTGAAAGAAGAAAATCAGATGCTTTGGGTGCAGAGGATGAAAAATATCCGGGCGAGGGCAGAGGAGGTTGTAAGAGAATGGATTTTTCACATTTAGATGCCATTTTTTTGTATGGATTGTTTATAAAATTCAATTTTGTTATCTAGGTTTTGTAGATACTCTTCCCATTTCATCTTCTGATCTAATATATATTGCCTATGTGATTGAAGGATATTCAAGCGTTCTGGCATTGTGCTTTTACCATGATACCGTAAGTCAGAGTATAGTTGGATATCCTTTAGGAGCATGCCAGTTTCTTTTAGGCGTCGGATAAATTTAATCCACTCAATATCGCTTTCTTCATAATTACGTCTGCCATTTTTATCACGTGATACTCTTATCAGTCCTTTTTTCTCATAGTAACGCAGTGTGCTTTCAGGAAGATTTGTCTTTTCTGATATTTCGCCTATTGTCATATTGTCACCTCAAAAAAGTTCTTGACTTAAACTATGGTTTAAGTAATATTCTCTAAATTATAAAACATTTAGGAGGTAAAAGCAAATGGAACAGACACGTTTTGAACAAGGAATTGAACAGTTAAGAAAAATTGACGGGGTAGGAGGTGAAAATGTTATAAAGTCACTTGAGGATGTCGCCCCGGCTGTAGGCAAATATATAATTGAGTTTGCTTTTGGTGATATCTATCCAAGAGAGGTGCTTAGTCTGCAAGAAAGAGAAATGATTACTATAACAAGTTTATTAACAGCAGGTGGATGTGAGCCGCAGTTAGAAGTACATATAAATGGTTCTTTAAATGTTGGAATTGCTCCGGAAAAAATTATTGAAACATTTATCCAATGTATTCCTTATACAGGATTTCCGAAGGTATTAAATGCCATTTTTGTGGCAAAGAAGATTTTTGCAGAACGAGGGATAACTTTTGCAAAATAGTTTATATACAGATTTGTGAAAGTTGGTTATTAATCTAATAAAATAAGCAGCGGTCTGTAATAAGGAAAATACAGAACACTGCTTATTTTATGCACTAATCAGAATAAAGATATATGGTTCCATGTTATTATTGTTGGAAAGGAATAGATTAAAACTGTTAGAAGATACGGTGTAAAAGGCGAATGTGAAAAAATAACTGGTGGTTAAAAAATGTAAAAATGAGTTAACTAAGTCTCCATTGTGATAAGAGATAATATAACCTATACTATGATTACCAGCTGGGGTAAAACTGGAAAGGAGAACTTCAATGGAATTGAAAATTGGAAGCAAAATAGCAGAGTTGCGAAAAGCGAAAGGAATGACACAAGAGCAATTGGCATTGGCTTTGGGAATTTCGGCACCAGCCGTTAGCAAATGGGAGACGGATAATTCGTATCCAGACATTACGTTATTATGTCCTTTGGCAAGAGCTTTGGACACAAATGTAGATACGTTGTTGGAATATGATGAAGTAATGACAGAAGAAAAAGTAAAAGCGTACACAAATGAAATAATAAAAATTGAAAGAAATGGCGATGTTTTATTGGCAAATGAAAAGTTACGGAAATTATTATGTCAATATCCGAATAGTGTGTCTATGAAATTTCATGCTGTTACACTGATCACTTCTTTTCAAGTAATGCATCCAGAGTGTGCGGAAACTCAAAGAAATGAATGGGAGAAACAGAAGAAAAAGTTGTTGGAAGAAATATATGAAAGCAAAAATCCGGCATATATGAATCATGCGATTTCAGCTTTGGCAGTACTTGCAATGCAAAATAATGAACTGGACAGAGCAGAAACATTTCTCAAACAGTTACCAGAAAATATTGGGGATATTACACATTTCTGGGTACAGATATATTTGAGAAGAGGGAATAATGATAAAGCGTTGGAGTTGCTTCAAAAAAGAATGTTTTCATTAGCAAATCAAATATTGATGTACCTGTCATTGATGATAGAAAAAGTACAGACAGATAACAATAAAGCACTGGAATTATGCAGAATTTATAAAAAAATAGAGGAAACATTCGAAATGAAGGGGAAATCAAGCGAGTTAGTATATGCTTTAGTATACAATAGAGCCGGATATGAAGATAAGGCAACAGATAGCATTATTCGTTATTTAGAAAGCTGTATAACAGATGAAACGGTAATTCCTAACCCGATTTTATTTTCGCCAACAATAAAATTTAAACAGGACAATTCATCTAAAAAAATGAGAAAAGAGATGATATTAAGAGGTCTTTTTGAAGATGAAACATTTTCAAAAATCTGTGAAAATGAAGATGTAAAGCGCTTAATTGAAAAGTTAAGTTCAGAGGTTTAATGTTTTTAATGAAAAGCAAATAGAGGTGATAGATTTGGGAAAATAATGATACTGACATTTGAAGATGGTGAGGATGAAATACTGAATCACATAATATCTTATGTCAGTACAGGAACAGGGGTATTTCAATCGTTTGTAAGTGCAAAGAAAAATTTGATTTTTTCGGGTTTGGAAATAGACATCACAAATCGATTGGTGAAAAAGCAACAGGAAGAAATCATTTTAACATTTACAGAATTTGAGATTTTATTGTTGTTGGCTCAAAATGCTGGAATAGTTTTTAGTAAAGAGCAGATATATGATAGTGTCTGGAAAGAACCATATTTCGGTGATTATAACATCGTCATGAGTCATATTCGCAATATACGGGAGAAAATAGAAGATAATCCAAGTAAGCCAATCTACATACAGACGGTTTGGGGTGTGGGTTATCGGTTTAATCAAAAAATGGTCTAATGATAATAATTTATGTCAGACTGGGATACAAATTTAATCAAGCAATCATGTATTTAAACATAGAAAACGCTGTAAAATCTTTCGTTGATTTTTACAGCGTTTTTGCTATAATAAAAGGTAGAATATAATATTGATTTTGAAAGGATGGTAACTATGCCAAATATATTACCGGTATCTGATTTGAGAAATTACAATGAAGTGTTGAAGAACTGCCAGGTGGGAGAACCTGTTTTTCTTACGAAAAATGGTAGGGGCAGATTTGTGGTGATGGATATAGAAGATTACGAGCGTGATAAAGCAGAAAAGAAGCTTTTAGAGAAGCTGCAAGAAGCAGAAGCGGCTGTGAAAGATGGAAACGGTTGGGTGTCATTGGATGAGCTCAAGACAATGGTGGGAGAATAGGATATGATGAAATTACGGATCAATCCGTTAGTGGCAAAGGACTTGAAATCTATTAAGGAGTTCATTGCTGAGGATAATGCAGATAAGGCATTGGAAACAGTGCAGGAGATTTACCGCCAGTTTGAGAATATACAGCAGTTCCCTTACATTGGTGCGGACTTGTCCAAGCGTGTGAGTTTTAAGACGGACTATAAGTATGTGGTGTGGCAAGATTATGTTGTGCTGTATAAGGTTGTTAAGGAAGCGGTAGAGATTTATCGGGTGGTAAATCGGTATCAGGATATTACGAGGATATTTGAGTAATGTTATTTTAGTTAAAATTATAGCAGTAAACGAGACAAGATAAGTGTAAATTAGAAATTTGTGTGAATCCATATATTAATATACTTGAGGAGGAAATACGTTATGTGGGAAGATATACTTTTGTCGTTAGGAATGTCAATAGCAGAGGCAATAGGGGTAAAATTTATTGAACAAGGGAAAAAACAAAAAATGTTCAAGAAACTGAATAAATCTGTTAATGATATTTTTACGGGTTATGCAGATTCATCTTTAGATTGCAATGAATTTAGTAAGCTGATTTGTAATAACAAGTTTGCAGATATGATTCGAAATTATTTTTTGACCATAGAGGATGGAATGGATAAAAATTTGTATATTGATAGTATGGAATATTATATTTGTAAAGAATGTAAATCAGTTAAGAGAATAGAAGTACGACGATTTATAAAAGATATTGAGGAATTATATAACGAGTATTTACATAAAATAATAGAAGATAATTCAAGTGTTTATGCTCTATTTCAACTTATAACTATTTCGCATAGAGAAATAATCACAAAAATTTTGGAAAATGAGAATAATATAAAAAGATATTTTGATTCATTGGAGGATAAGAAAATTAGTATTAGCGATGAGAATATTAAGTTATTTCATCAAGTATGTGAAAGAGAATATGGTCTTATTAGGTTTACAGGTATATCGGGGGCAGAAAGAAAAAAGGAACAAAAATTAAAAGATTTTTATATTGAAAATACATTTTCTTATTATGGAAAAGAAATTGAAAAGTTGTATAGATATGGGAAGGAAGAATTTACTTCTATTAAACTGGAAAATTTTTTTGATTTTGGAAATAAAATTGTTTTGATTGGAGGAGCTGGATTAGGTAAGTCCACGTCACTAAATTATCTTTTTTGTAATTACGAGAAAATGTATGGGGCTTATGCTTTAAAAATAAAACTTGACTTAAAGGAGTATGCAGAAGAAGTTGGATATCAAAAGAAAAATATATTATGGTGTATTGCTATGGAATTTTCTAGAAGAACTAAGCACACAGGATTAAGTTCGGAAGAAATACAAGCGGTGTTATCAGATTACTTAAATAAAGGAAAGTGTCTCGTGATTTTTGACGCGCTGGATGAGATACCTGATTTGGCAGCGAGAAATAAGGTGAGGGATGAGATTGCCATTTTTTGCGATGTTTATTATTTGAATAGATTTATAATTTCTAGTAGAGAAGCAGGATATTTGAAAAATAGATTTGATGATACTTTTCTTCATGTTAAAATAAATAGCTTTAACATGGAGCAAATAAGACAATATAGTAAAAACTGGTATAATTCGTATTATGATACACAGGAAGATTTTGACTCTTTTTGGAATAAATTTGAAAAAGAAATTAAAAGAGCAAGATGTGCTTCTATAATCTCAAATCCAATTATATTAATATTGGCGTTGGTTATTTTTGATGTTGAAAAAAATTTGCCCACTAGAAGAATTGAGTTTTATAGTAAATGTATAGAAACATTTCTTACGGAGAGAGAAAATACTAAAGCGGCTTTTAAGTTGGAAGGAAAAGCAAATAGTATTCTTGCAATGAACTTAACGGTCCCCCAGATAGCATATTATAAATTCGAACATTTGAAGAAAGACATTGGCTATAAATTTACTTTTACTGAGCTAGAAAATGCGGTTTATAGTGCAATAGGGGTAACAGATAGGATTAACTGGAGTGTTGCAGTTAGGAATTTTATTCAATATCTTGTAGATAGAACAGAATTAATTCAAGAAAAAGATGAAAATATATATGATTTTGCACACAAAACGTTTTATGAGTATTTTTTAGCATTCTATATATGTAAGACTTATGATAATGCAGAACTGACAAAATTGCTGGGAGAATGGATTGGTGACTCTAATTATGATGAATTGGCAAGATTAATAATTGAGATGGTAATTCAAAATAATGAGCCTAGGCAACATGACTGCATTTTAGAATTTTTATTTTCAAGGTTGAAAGTAATAGATGAAAGTCGTGATACAACAAATGAAAAGATTGATATTTTATCGATTATAGTTGATATTTACAACCATAATTTGCTACACCCAAGATATCATGAAGAATATAATCATATAATATTACTTAATTCCCGAGCTGTATATAGACTAAGTGATGCGCATTTTTATCGTATTAAGTATGATCAAAACATTAATTATGCGGAGGAAGAGTTAGCAAATTTATTTGATAAATATTTGCAGGATGGTAAAATAGGTGAAGTTCTGGATTCGTTATATTTTCTAAATAATGAATATAGGCGTTGTGTGTTGCAGAAAGAAAATCTTGATTATATTGAACATATGGTAAATTTGTTTAGATATGTGAAGCAGGTAAATGCATGCAATGAAATAAAAGAAAAAAATATAAATGAAAAAGCAATATTGATAAAAAGGGATATAGATTATTTTTATAATGATGGAATTGAATATTTACAGCAATATCCACAGATTTTTTTATCGATTATTAGTTTGTCTTTAAGCTTAAATATTCAAATAGATATTGATAAAATGTTATCGGCCGGATTTGGATTAAATGAAAAGTTTTATATGTATACGAACCCCGAAGTTCTATACAGACTTATAAAGAACGCAATAAGCAATAGTAAGTATTGCTTGCTATTGCTTTATTCAATTATCATGTGTTTGAACAAGCGGGTAAATTCCATATTTGAATATGTATTTGATATGAGGAGGCATAATGAAAAATTTGCAAAGCCAATATATACATTTTGTAAACAATTGTGGATTGTTTTAAATGAATCTAATACATTTGAAGGTTTTATAAAGGATTTTGATGAGATATTTGGATATGACAATAATTATGAATCAATGTATCGTATGCTATATAATGAATATATAATGCATGAGAAAGGGATATGTGATGATAGAATAAAAAAATTGATGGACGAAATGGAAGATAGTATAGATAAATAAACATAAATGTGTAGGGAAGCTAAGGCTCTAGTTGGGTACAATTTGGGTACAGCTGTTTTGAAACCACATTAACAAGATACAAAATCGTATCAAAATAATACGATTTTTGAAACGTAATAACAGCAGATTTATATGAAAAATCAAACTAGAAAAAGAGTTTGAATAACGGATTAAAATGCCGAAAGCCTGTATTTATACGGGTTTCCGGCATTTATTTTATCAAATGGCTCTAGTTTGGCTCTATTTGTGGGTGAAGTAATAGCAAGATTAAGGAGAAATTATGAAAAAGATAATCATATTAAGAGGTAACTCTGGAAGTGGAAAAACAACAATAGCTAGAGCGTTGCAAAAGAAATTTGGATACAATACAATGATGATTTCACAAGATGAGATTAGGAGAAATATCTTGTGGGTTAAAGATGGCGTTGATACTAAGGCATTACCACTTATGATAGAACTTATGAAATATGGGTATGAGCATTGTGAGGTGGTTATTTTAGAGGGCATCATGTATGATGAGTGGTATAGTCCTTTGTTCAAAACGGCAAATGAATTGTATGGAATGGATATATATGCGTACTATTTTGATATACCATTTGAAGAGACGGTCAGGCGGCATAATACAAGAGATAAAAAACAGGAATTTGGTGAAGAAGATATGCGTAGATGGTGGAGAGAAAAGGATTTTTCATCAGTTTTTAATGAAAAAATTATTACATCTGATATTGATGCAGACAGTATTGTTGAAATGATATATATGGATTCAGCAAATGAAGGATAAGGGTATTACGAATGGCAAGAACAGAAAAAGTGATAATGACTAATATGTGTATGGTGTTTAGTGAAAATAGGATACTTGTCCAAGATAAGACGGATGATGATTACTCTGGAATAACATTTCCGGGAGGACATGTGGAAAGAGGAGAATCATTTACAGATGCTGTGATACGCGAAGTGTGGGAAGAAACTGGATTGAAAATTTCAGAACCAAAACTTTGTGGGATAAAAGACTGGATGAAGGATGAAGAAACAAGATATATAGTGTTATTATATAAGACAGATAAGTTTGAAGGAATAGTTACTTCGTCTGAAGAAGGGGATGTATTCTGGCTGACATTAGATGAAATGAAGCAGAGAAAACTTGCTTATGGAATGGATAAGATGTTGGAAGTATTTTTAAATGACAATATTAGTGAATATTTCTTTTTTGAAGAAAATGGAAAATGGATAGAAGAGTTGAAATAGTTTAAATAAATGCAAAGGAGTTTGAAGTGGATATTTTATTTAAGAATGATGATTTTGTATTTTCATACAGAGTTGGTGGAATATTGATACGCAATGGAAAAATTCTATTACAGCGTCCTAAGAATGATGATTATTCCATTATAGGTGGACATGTAGCAGCAATGGAAACAAGTATAGAAACTTTGAAGCGGGAATTTGAAGAAGAACTTCACACTAAAATAGAGGTAGATAATCTGCTGGCGATTGGTGAAATATATTTTCCATGGGGTAAAAGACCATGTCATCAGATATGTTTATATTATAATGTACATCTCGTTAATTATGATATTCCTTTAGATGGAGTATTTCATGGTTATGATGGTCTGGATGACAAAAGGATTGATTTAGATTTTTGCTGGGTTTCACTTGAGGATTTAAAGAATGATGTAAAAGTATATCCGCAGGAGTTGGTACCTTATATTCTTGAACCAAAGAAGGAAATTGTACATTTTGTTTCAAAGCAAATTTAGAAGATGAGATTATAGGTGTCGATGGAGAAGAAATATGTTAGAAGTTAAATTTTATGATACAGTAGATGATTCATTACTGAAGTTTGCAGTAATAATTTCACAGAGCAACGGCAAGTGGGTGTTTTGTAAGCATAAAGAAAGAGATACCTATGAAGTGCCGGGAGGGCATCGAGAAGCAGGCGAAAATATTCTCGAAACCGCTAAAAGGGAGCTCCAGGAAGAAACAGGAGCAGTAAAATATGAGATAAAGCCAATCTGTGTATATTCAGTGATAGGCAAGACAAGAGTAAATGATACAGGCGAGGAAAACTTTGGAATGCTTTATTTTGCGGAGATAAATGAATTCGCTAAAGAATTACATAGTGAAATGGAAAAGGTTATATTAATGGATGAGTTTCCTGAGAATTGGACATATCCGTTGATACAGCCGAAATTGATAGAGAAGTATTTACAGGTAAAAATAATTCTATAATTGGAGCAACAGTAACTGTCACAGTCGATAGACCATTAGGAAGTTATCATCCTGAATATAAGGATATGTATTATCCAATAAATTATGGTTACATTGAAGGAGTTATGGCACCAGATGGAGAAGAGCAGTACGCTTATATATTAGGTGTAAATGAACCAGTAAAGAAGTTTACAGGTAAAATTATTGCCATTGTTTATAGAAAAGATGATATAGAAGAAAAGTGGGTAGTTGTGCCAGACGGAGTAACTTTTTCAAAGGAAGAAATCAGGAGACAGATTCATTTTCAGGAACAATATTTCGACAGTGAAATTGTGATGTAATATTAAGGAGATTGCTATGTCATTAGGATTAAAAAGAGGAATAGTGCAGCTTGAATCACATGATAAACAGTGGGATGAGGCTGCCATTCAGACAATCAAAATACTTAAATCTATATTAGGAGATGATGCTATTGATATACAGCATATTGGAAGTACAGCAATACCAGCAATTAAAGCAAAACCGATTATTGATATTGCTGTTGGGGTAACTGATTTTGAGAAAGTAATGTCATATAATGAGCAGTTACAGAAGGAAGGAATCTTTTATCGTGGTTCGGATGTGGAAGATCAGATTCTTTATGTAATGGGTGATATGGAAAATGATACAAGAACGCACCATATTCATATTGTGAAATGGAACGGAACTGAGTGGAAAAATTATATTCATTTCAGAGATTATCTAAATGATAATGAGAATATGGCTTTACAGTATCAGAAGGTAAAGGAAGAACTGGAAAGTAAGTATGCTGATAATAGGGGATTGTACACTAAAGAAAAGAAAGATATAATAGATATTATTCTAAATAATTAATAATTTTTATTTTGTATGTCTTGACAAAAAATAATTATGAATCTACTATGTTAAAAAGCGATGAAGAGAGATAGTAAATATTTTGGAAATTACAGAGAGGAGTTGCTTGGTGGAAAACTCTATTGAAGAAATATTGAACCAGTCTTGGAGCCGTGTACCGACTGATTTATTCATTAGGCTACACTGGGAACGCCCATTACAGCGTCAGAGTATCGAAAGAAATTTCCGTACTTGCTAAGGTCTATATTGCGAAATATAGATGAATTAAGGTGGTAACACGAAGCTATCAGCTATCGTCCTTAAAGTTAATTTAAGGAGGGTAGCTTTTTTAATACATAAAATAATAGAATCGGAGGAATTAGTGATGAATTATGTTGTTGACAGTTACGAGAATTACAAAGAGGAAAATCGTTTGACTACAAATAATGCAAGAAGAATTGAATTTGTAACAACTACAAGAGTTTTGGATGAGATTATCGGCACCAATAGTAAAATATTAGATTGTGCAGCAGGAACAGGAATTTATGCTTTCTGGTTTGCAGATAAGGGGCATGATGTAACTGCTACAGATATTACGCCAAGGCATATAGACATTATTAATCGAACTCTTACTAATAAAAATTATCATATGAATACTTCTGTTTTGGATGCTACAGATATGTCCTGTTTCGTAGATGATTCATTTGATATTGTTCTCAATATGGGACCATTTTATCATTTGATTACAGAAGAGCAGAGAGAAAAATGCATGAAGGAATGTCTAAGAGTGTTAAGGAAAGGCGGTCTTTTGGTTACTGCGTACATTCCAAGATACTATGTTTTTCAATATATTGCTACGAGCAATGAAAAATATTTGGATGAACACTTGGCGAAACAACTTATTGAAACTGGTGTGCTGAAGCATGATGATGGGAAGTGCTTTTGGACAGATACTTATTACTCATCAAAAGATGAAATGGAAGCAATTTATCGAAGATATGGATTAAAAATTGTAGACCATTTTGCTCAAGATGGTTTAGCTCCTCTTTTATCGCAAAAGGTTGACAAATGGGATGAAAATCAGTTCAAAATTTGGTGTGATTACCATTATAGTGTATGTCGTGAACAGTCTGTGCTTGGTGCAAGTAACCATGTTATCATAATTGGCAGAAAATAACATTTATCTTTGCAGAAACATAAGTGCTTATGTTAGGATATTGTTTAAGGAAAGTACCCATGACAGGGCGTTAAGCGTCCGGGGGACGCTTGTTTAGCGCCGACCGGAGCGTAGCGTAGAGGTAGCCTCCCGAGTTTTATGATACCAGGCAACCGGAATACATAGGAAGGGTATAAAATGTTAAGACCGAATGTACAAAAAATATTATATAAAAATGTACAGTTAGTCTGTTTGTCTTAAATGATCTTTTAGCCTATATGATTTTCCTGATATGGGCACTACATGTGCATGATGTAATATTCTATTCATGATTGCATTTGCAACTACTGCATCATAAAATACTCCATCCCATTCATTAAAATTCATATTTGTGGTAAGTATTGTGCTTTTCTTTTCATAACGCATATCTATAAGCTGAAAGAATAGGTTTGAATCCTCTTTATTAATCGGCAGATACCCTAATTCATCTATGATAAGAAGACGATATTTACTAAAGTGTTTTAATCTTGCATCCAGGCGGTTTTCCAACTGTGCACGCTTTAATTGCTGCAATAAAGCATTACATTTGATAAAGTATGTGCTTGCATGTTTTTTAGCCGCTGCAATACCTATAGATGTTGCAAGATGCGTTTTTCCAACGCCGCTGGGTCCTAAAAACACGATATTTTCAATCTTTTCCAGAAAACCAAGGCTTGCAAGTTCCCTCATTTCCTGTTCGTTTACACTTGGTTGAAATTCAAAATCATAATCCTTTAGTTCTTTTACAAAAGGAAATGCTGCAGCCTTTATCATAGATCTGGAGGCATTCTGTTCTTTGAAATCAACTTCATAACTGCTCAGTTTTAATAAACCTTCCGTAAACGATAATCCGTTTGTTGTCACAAAATCCCTTATTTCATCAAGATGTAGTTTTATCTGGGTTAATTTCAGCAGCTCCAGATTAGCAGTCAGCTGATTGTATGTACTATTACTCATAATCATAAACCTTTCCTATAATTTCTAGATTTTCTTTTGCTCTGTCCATTATATGCTCATCCCTGAAAATATGCGATTTTCTTGCAATTGCAGCATAATGCTCAGAAATATAATTCAATTTTTTTGAATTTAACTGATGAATGGTTATGAATTCTGTGTTACAATACACATGTATATAAACATCATATACTTGTAATGAGACAATCTTATCAATGTACTCTGGTGGTACAGAGTATTGACAGCTTTTGTAATTAAACATGCTTGAATGATTGACTTTTACCGTATTTGTGGTGATTTGGTAAGGCTTTCTTATGTTATCAGCGGGCAGGCTGTTTAAGAAGGCCTTTTCTTTGTTATAATACATCAGCGGAATCCTTCCTGTTCCCTGGTTTACCTGTGTATTGACACGATTATTTATTCTTGTCACTAATTCGACTAATTCAATGTAATTCAATTTTCCATTATAAGCTCTTATTTCATCCAGTATTTTCATAGGTGCCTCAACTTTGGCTTTAGTATGCGGATGTCCGGCAATACAAGGCTGGACTTTAAAATCATAATCATCAGCGAACTGCTGGAATTTGTTATTAACTTTACCGGCATAATATTCTGTTCTGACTTCATCCATAACAGTCTTCATGTTATCTGTAACTATTTCATCCGGAATACCACCAAGTGTTTCAAATGCATCATCAAGAAACGAAAAGAGTATATCCTGTGTTTTAGAAAGTGAAACCCTGTATACTCTGAATCTTGAATATGAAAGCAACAGGACAAAAATATTCACTTCTATAATTTCACCTGAAGAAAGAATAAACGGAATAGATTCTTTCCAATCAAGCTGAGCCTGTCTGCCCATAGGAGTTTCATATCTGACAGTAACCTTATTGGTATTTGATGGTCTGCTTTTTCTGAAATATGAATCGAATTCAGGATATTTCTTGAGATAATGACAGAAGTTACAATAAACACCTTTAAAGCCATGATTATCAACCAGATATTGCCATAATACTTTTCTGTAGTAGAATACCTGCTGATTTTTATCTGATAATAACTCTGTAATAATGTCATAAAAAGGTGTAATACAGTCATCACAGTTTCTTGTTTCTGGCTTTGTATATCCATTTATATATTTATCAACAGTCCGCCTATCTACCTCCGATTCTCTAGCTATTTGACTTTTATTAATCTTCAATGTGCCATCCTCCAAAAATGGTTTTAACTTGTACAGGTCATTGACACTTTCTATTCTTATATCTGTTATGATTTGATATATTAATATCATTATGAGTTCCTCCTTACAACTCACATATCATAACATTTGTACATTCTTATTTAATATTTATTGTACATACTTAAGTATAACTTTATAGATGGCAAAGCCTTACTTTTATTCGTCGGATATCAGTGGATTGCACGGAGCGAAGCTGTCATCATTCTAGAAGAAGTTTTATGCAAAGCTATACAGGTTAAGGATTGTAGAGCAGAAGCGTTTTGTGGTTGGTGGAGCAAAGTATGCAGAGGATTTGAAGAGGTTTCATCGGTTACAGGACGAATATCTGCTGCTTGTAAATAATGACATCAAAAGTATTGTGGAGCTTGTGGATTTCATAAGTGAGAAAGAAGATAGGATTCAGCAGATTGAGGACAGGCAGAAGGAGATATACAGAGAAAGTTCTAGTCGGAAACGCAGTATAAAGAATGAAGAGCAGTATCGGGAATATCAGATATGGCATATGGAAGTGCAGGAAGAACTGGACGAACTGAAGCAGGAGAAAAGGGAAATTAAGAGGCAGATACAGCTTGCTGATGACATTATAAAAGAAGATTTGTATACAGTTTATTATGCGGTGTAGGGGAAGGAGGAGATTGTTGCTGACAGGGATGTTGAGATACCGGGGATGGAAGATGATATGCTGGTTGAGAGAACGGAGAAAGCGGTTGTTGAGCTGGATATAAGTGTTACAGGAATGAAGTCTGACAATAATCAGAATGAAATAGGCGTACAGAAAGAGCAAACAGGTAGTGTGAGAAAACAGCAGACTGATTTAGAGGGGATAGGAATACCAGAGATTCATAATTCGCCTGATGTGAATGTGGCAAGAGTTGGCGAAAGTATGACTGATGTAACAGATAAAAATGAATTTGTGGAAACTAAAGAAAATGAGTCTGTGGATAAAGCAGGCTGGATTGTCAGGAGAATATCAGAGCTTGGTGGTTATGAGAATGTCAGTGATTCTGTTAAGGCTGATATATTCGGATTTGATATTGCTGATGTAAGTGAAAGCATAAGGTTGTTCTCGGATGTGATGAAAAAACTTGGAATAAAGCTGGATGGTGATGAGCTTTATGAGGAGTTCCAGAGAATGTATGATGAGAGTGTTGATAGAGATGCTGATAAGGAGAAGACTGGAGATAAGATTTGGAACAATGGCAGAGGAAGGTGATTCCTCTGTCATAACATCATGTAGAAAAGTATTGTTTTAGCAAATGACTATATAATATATGGTAAAATTGAAACATAATACAAGTTTTGAATTATGTTGTGAAAAGTTTACGAACATTTTTCATAGCAATGGGACTGGCAACTGTTACTCCTAATACGCTAAATGATATGATGGTAAAATATAGTAAATTTTGCCAGCGTTCATAATTACGACATTCGTAATTCTTATCCAATGATGTTAGCTTTTCCTGGGTACTCATGTCGTTGGATGATTTAATTAGCATAGTTTTCGTTATGTATTTTCTGCATCAGAGATGGATGCAAATGCTTTTAGATACATATTTTCAATGATGCTGTCTTGTAGGGTGCTATTTTCGCCTATTGTTTGGATATAATTATTTTCATTCATGTGATGCCTCCTGATTAAAGATCTTTAAATTGACAAGACATATTTTAAGATTTATCTTTATAAATGTAAATACCAATGATGATATATAAATGATGTAAATAATAAAATTATGAGGATAAAATATATTATGAATGATATAGAACATGATAAGGCACAATGCTGGTGCAATCGCCTACATAAATTGATGAAAGAAAAGAATTATACTCAAAAAAGCTTCTTAAAAGAATATAAGGAAAAATACGGAGGCGGAACTCAGGCAAATATAAGCAGATGGCTACGTGTAGGAAGTAAAATTGAAAATGAAAAAACTATAGGGTTTCCTTCATATGAAACAATGTCAAATTTGGCAGATTTTTTTGGGGTATCAGTAGGTTATCTTATTGGTGAAACAGATTATGAATCATTTGAAATGGAAAAAGTTTGTGAGTTTTTAGGGCTGGAGGAAGAAACCGTAAAAGCTATAATAGGAATAACTTCTGGTGAAAATATGGGCATTGGTGCAAACAGTATGTGCAGTGAATATAAATCAGCATTTCGCTATATTTTAACAGCAAGTAGTTTTCCTGTTTTTATTAAAGAGGTCAGAGAATATGCAGAAAATGTCTACAGATTGAAGCATCCGATAAAATATATGGATATAGTTTCTGCAAAAATGAGAAAAGATTTATTTGATTTGGCTGTTAAGTGTATGGATTATCAATGTATATCAGATGATAAATATGGGAGAATAGATGATTTTGAGGAAAATAGTGTAGAACCTACAGAAGAATTGTTAGAGGCAATTAGGATATTGAACGATGCACAAGATAAAGATTATGCTCAAAAATGTCATATAGAACAAATGGTTAAACTTTCTGAATATGAACTTCAGAAAATATATTTTGAAGTTATTAAAGAATTAACCAAAGAAGAGCATTTAATAGATATGGTAATCCCTATGTATGTTGAAAAAGATTTAATAAATAAAGATTAAAATTAAAATAGCTTTCTGCTTGTGAAAAGTTAGTGAGAGTAGTTTTTGATTTTAATTTACTAGCAATTTATAAACAACATATGCTTAAAAATTATTTTGACATCATCAAAAAATATATTTATAATATAAAGATAGATAGTAAGCAGGAGGATTGGTGCATGACAATATCAGAACAAATAAAAGTATTGTGTGTGAGATGTGGTGTAAGTGAAGCAGAACTGGCAAGGCGGCTGGGAAAATCGCCACAAAGCTTTAATTCGAAAATGAAAAGAGAAAGTTTTACAGTAGAAGATTTAGATAATATTGCAGATGTATTGGGTGTCGAATTTAACAGAGAATTTATATTAGCAAATGGAGATAAAGTTTGATGAAGAATATTGTAAAAGAATTTAAACTTGGAGAATTATTTTGTGGTCCTGGTGGATTGGCGTTAGGAGCAACGACAGCAAAGATTGAAGATTCGGATTATAAGATTATTCATAAATGGGCAAATGATTATGATAAAGACACATGTAATACATATACGAGAAATATCTGTCCAGATGATGGAGAGAGTGTTATTTGTGGAGATGTAAGAAAACTTGATATTGACAGTCTTGGAGATATAGATGCATTGGCTTTTGGATTCCCATGCAATGATTTTTCTGTTGTAGGTGAGCAAAAGGGATTTGATGGTGTATATGGTCCGTTATACACATATGGGGTAAAGGTATTAAAGAAATATAAGCCGTTGTGGTTTTTGGCAGAAAATGTTGGTGGATTAAAGAGTGCTAATGATGGAAAGGCATTTCAGAAGATACAGGAAGATTTGAAGAATGCTGGATATAGAATATATCCTAATTTATATAAATTTGAGGAATATGGGGTGCCGCAGGCAAGACATAGGGTAATAATTGTTGGTATTAGAGAGGATCAGCCATATGAATTTAAAATACCTAGTCCAAAACCATATAAAAATGTTGATGTTACTTGTAAGAATGCAATAGAGAATCCTCCAATCGGAAAAGAAGCTTATAATAACGAGTTAACAAAGCAATCCGAAATAGTTGTAAAACGATTGAAATATATTAAACCGGGAGAAAATGCGTTTACTGCGGATTTGCCAGAAGAATTGCAGCTTAAAGTGAAAGGGGCAAAGATAAGTCAGATTTATAAGAGGTTAGATCCAGATAAACCTGCATATACAGTAACTGGTTCTGGTGGTGGTGGAACGCATATGTATCATTATTCGGAGCCAAGAGCATTGACTAATAGAGAGAGGGCAAGATTACAGACATTTCCTGATAATTATATTTTTGAGGGGTCTAAAGAGTCTGTTAGAAAACAAATCGGTATGGCGGTACCTGCAAAAGGAGCTAAAATTATCTTTGAAGCTATTTTAAGAACATTTGCGGGAATTGACTACGAAAGTGTAGAACCAAGTATAAAGGAGTAAGGTATGTATACTGATAATTTTGAAGAAGAAATATTGTTTATACCAGCGAGAAAAGATGGCGAAGCATGTAATCATTTGAAAATTGTCACAGCATTTACTGATGTTGAGAGAATATCAAGTCATTTGATAAAACTATTTGATGGCAGGAATAAAGAATATGTGTCTGGAATAAAAGTGGACATTATACTTGGGATGACAAAGGGCACGGGTCTGACACAAAAGAAACATGACAAGATATGCTCATTGATAAAAAGGTTGAATAGTGTATCTGGAATGCCTCAGATATCATGCAATTATATTGTCGAAGGTAAACAGGTACATTCCAAGGTGTATGTATGGTGCAGGGGGCGAAAGGCAATAGAGGCTTTTAATGGTTCAGCTAATTACACTATGAATGCATTCTTTGTAAGAAGAGAATGTATGGATGCATGTAATCCTAAAGAGGCAAACCATTACTTCAACAGTCTATTACCTGATACGATAAATTGCTTTGATGGGCAGATAAAAGATAAGGTTTCATTTTCTAGCAAGAAAAATGTGGAAGATGATGTTGCGGATACTAATATGGAAAATTTATCTTGGGAGAATTTTCAGACTATTGAGCCGGTAGATACATTAGAAGTTTCTTTACTGAAAGCTGATGGCAGCGATACTGGATATGGCTCTGGCGTAAATTGGGGAATACGTAAAAATGGCTATAAGAGAAATAGAAACCAGGCGTATATTCCATATAATGTGGCAGATCATAAAGATGGATTTTTCCCAGATGTAAATGCTGATGGAACGTATCCAGTGTTTAAGGTTGTAACAAAGGAATATGATGCTTTTTATATGAGACAGGCACAAGCAAAGGGAAAGGCATTAGAAACTCCAGAAAGTAATGCGATAATAGGAGAATGGATAAGGCATAAACTTGGAGTGCCGGATGGTACATATATTACGAAACAAATGTTAGATCAATATGGAAAAACAAAGGTTTTGTTTAAAAAGTATGAAGATGGCATATATACTTTGGAGTACTAATTCTGGCATTAAGGAGAGAACAATATGGAGCAGGAGATCAATATCGATAATTTAGACGATTTGCAAAAACAGGCGTTAGTCTGTATGTATTATGCTATGCTTCCTAAAACAGATGCAAGATATAAGCAGAGAATGCATGATTGGGAAGTGTTAGAAAAGAGATTTGGAACAAAGAAAACAACATATAAACATGCAAAGGATGCTTTTGATTTTTATTTTCCTAACAATGGAAGAAAAGGCTGGAGTGATGATAGAGATTTAAAAAGACGAGGACATGCATATCAGGAAGTGTTTGAGCTGTATAAGGATTATTCTGCAGACCAATTGGAAAAAGCTGTAGCGGAGATTATTCATGGATATGAGAATGAAGAACCAACATTTGTATCTATGAAATGTGGTTTTCCAGATACAGTACATAACATTCTCAATGGCAACAAAGATATAACAGTTGATGGCGTTTATACTCTGAAAGAGGAATTGAATATTGGAAAGCATGTATTTGTTACATTGGGAGGAGACACAGGAAAATCAGAGGTTGATTGGGTTCCAGGGTTTATAGGAGTAGCACATGTAATTAGAGAACCTTATGATTTTGGATATAATGGTAAAGAAAAATACTTTAAGTTTGATATAGAAGTTGACTGTGTTTTTGAAAAGCCATTTAAAAGGGAAGATTTTTTAAGCTATAGAGAAGCATATGATGCTCCATATATAGGACCGGAGTTATCAAGAGATCCGTCACAGGCATTAAGTACTTTGGATAAGATAAAGGCTGTTGCTGTTATACGTGCAGTACTTGATAAATTTCCAGAAATGCTTGAAAAATTCAAAGAAATTTTTGACAGAGAGTTTATGGACAGGGTGCTTGGAGCAGTTACTGTAATGATACCAACATCTGTAAAATTTGGAGAAAGCAAAGAGGATGCAGTAAATTCTATTCAGGAAGAAATGAGCATAGAGAATGAAGGCTCTGAGGAGGAAGAAATGGAATCTAAGCCATATATTGAACCTGATTATTATACAGGGTGTTCACGCAAAAATAAGGATACGGGGACTGTATATGCACACAATAGAATTGTATTTGGAGCACCAGGAACAGGAAAAAGTTTCAAGCTGAATGATGAGCAGAAGGATCTCATTTCAGAAGGTGGAGAGTACGAAAGAGTTACATTCCATCCAGATTATTCATATGCTAATTTTGTTGGAACATATAAGCCAGTACCTACAAAAAATGGAATATCATATGAGTATGTTCCTGGACCATTTATGCGGACATATGTAAAGGCAATAGAAAATGGACAGTCGGAGAATAAGGAAGATGTAAAACCATTTCTGCTTCTTATAGAGGAAATTAATAGAGCAAATGTTGCAGCTGTATTTGGAGAGGTATTTCAGCTTTTAGATCGCGACGATAGAAATGCAAGCCAATATCCAGTTAAACCTTCTGAAGATATAAAGGCATATTTGGCAAAAGAACTTGGTGGAAGGCCAGAGCAGTATGATGAAATAAAGATACCAGATAATATGTATATCTGGTCAACTATGAATAGTGCTGATCAGGGTGTATTTCCAATGGATACAGCATTTAAAAGAAGATGGAACTTTGAATATATAGGTATTAACCATAAGGAAGAAAAGATTAAAGATACATATTTAGTGTGTGATAAAGCACAGGTGCCATACAGAGTTGACTGGAATGAGCTTAGGAAGGCTATAAATACAACACTTGCTTCTAGAGATTATAAGATAAATGAAGACAAGCTTATGGGACCATTTTTTGTATCTAAAAGCATTTTAGAGAATGAAGATGCGTTTAGAGAAACTTTTAAGAGTAAAATTATTATGTACTTATTTGAAGATGCAGCAAAGCAGAGAAGGCATATGTTGTTTGGAGGCTGTGATGAGGATATAAGAAACCAATATTCAACGATTTGCGAGGAATTTGATAAAAGAGGCATAGATATTTTCTGTAAAGAAATCCGAGACAAAATCAAGAAAGAATATTTGAGTGAATTAGAATGAGAAGGGAATGTTACTGGATGATTTCTAAATATGTCAAAGAGCAGAAGCGGTATACTCAAGATGAACTTAGAAAAATATTTGAATGCACTGCTGATGAAACAGTGCAGATTATAAGAAAGTTAAAAGAGTATGGAATTGTTAAAAATGTAAAAAAAAGTGATAGGCAAAGTATGCTCTCTGACTTAGTTGAGGAAGATATCAGAGTAACAGATATCGAAAGTGGAGAGCGGGAATTATATTATGTGTTTTCATTTGTTGGAGTAATTGTTGTATACGGACGGGTATTAAAGTGTTATCCTAAATATATTAATTCTTGTGGTAGTCCAATAGCACAGATGAAGCAGATTATGCGTGTTTTGGAAAAATATAATTCAAAAGAGCAGGTAATAAAACTGTATAATGAAAGTGATGATGGAGGATCGTTTAACTTATTGGCAGTAATGCTGTATTTGCTGCAGGATTATTATGATAATGGAATATATGCTAATGACGTTGAGATTGTTGAGACTAATGGTACAGGAGAAATACTGTGGGACAGAACAATCAATGAAACATTTTCATATATATCAAATAACAGGCCATATTATACTGAATTACAGACAAAAAAGCGGACTTCAGATGAATATGATTTTATTAGACGCTTACATGCATGTGTATTGACTAAATTTTCAAAGGAACTTGAAGAATCCGATCTGCCAGAGTTATTTAATATTGTGACAGTAGAGCTGTCAGAAGAACAACTGGAAGATTTGGGAGATGAAGATTATATTTTATATAGGATACAAAATGAACTTAATGTGCAGTACAACACAAGAAAACAACTGGTATTGAAGGCAATGTATGCGTATATAGCACAAAAAGCAAGCTTTAATAACATTGATAGTTTTAGCATATATGGTACCAACAGCTTTAACTTAGTATGGGAAAAAGTGTGTGCACAGAATTTTGGAAATGTTTTAAATGTAAAATTATCAGAGCTACCACTTGGAGTCTGTGATGATTATAAAGAAAGTAAAGATAGTACTTTAATAGAAATAATTGACAGACCAGTATGGCATAAGACTTCAGATAATATTAGTGATGGGAAGTCAGATACACTAAGACCAGATCTGATTAGTATTTACGAGTGTGGTGATAGTGGAGAATATTGTTTTGGCATATATGATGCAAAATATTATAATATTAATTTTCACAAGAATTCGTCAGAATACAAAGTTATAGGACAGCCTGGGGTGGCGGATGTTACAAAGCAATATTTATATCAACTTGCGTACGATGATTTTATAGCAAAGCAAGGATACAAATATGTGCAGAATATGTTTTTTTGTCCTGATGAATCTGGAGATAAAGAATATGGATGGGTGCAGATGGATATGTTGCATCAAATCGGAGATAAAAAATTAGAGAATGTAGCAGTTGTAAAGCTTTGTGCATCAGAAATGTATTCTTTATATTTGGCAGATTATATAGTAAATGAAAATGAGATGGACAAATATATTCCAGTAATTGGACGACATGAACTAGATAGTCAAAACTTTGCAAATAGGATGATGGCATATCTTACGAGAATCACAACTGCCAGTAAATTGGCTGAAAAGAAACTTGAAATGAAATCGGATAGAGGCAGGCTTATATATCCAAAACAGATAAAAAGAGAATTAGGTGCAAAAATTATATATGATGCTATATGCCCCGTTGCAAGTAATGCTTTTTATGGATTTAATCCATATGAAAAAGAAGGCCATGAAAGTATGGTGGCAGAGGATATGGGCGATTCTTATAATCGTTGCAGTCAGATTGCGGATGCCTCTATTGAGATAGAAAAAATTATAAAAGATTTATCAGAAGTGGAGCTTAGAGATGAAAAAGTACTTAAAGTAGTACTTAAAAAATGCATTGAAAGTAAATCAGATATTAAACCTATGGCGGATGGAAAGTCGCTTGATATGCTGACAGATAAAATAATGGAACTTGTTAGAGATGTGTATTTATAGCGTGCAGCTAATGTACAGTTAAAGAATAAATGCCAGATAAAAAGCAAATGAGAAAAGAACTGGAAAAGTTTGGGAAAAACAGATTGTTGAGGTGATTTTGTGGCAGACGATTTAACAAAAGAACAGCGGCATAAAAATATGAAAAATATTCATGGGAAGGATACCAAAATAGAAGTTATATTAAGAAAGGCTTTATGGAACAAAGGGTATCGGTATCGCAAGAATTATAAAAAACTTCCAGGAAGTCCAGATATTGTGCTGACAAAGTATAAGATAGCTATTTTTTGTGATGGAGAATTCTTTCATGGAAAAGATTGGGATACTTTAAAACAGAGACTTGAAAAGAGTAACAATAGTGAGTACTGGATTAGCAAGATATCCCGCAACAAAGAGCGGGATGATGAGATAAATAAGAAATTGGACTTTGAGGGCTGGACTGTAATCCGGTTCTGGGGTGAAGATATAAAGAAACATACAGATGAGTGTGTGAAGGTTGTGGAAGAGACAATCTTTGATATGGTTATGTATGATAGCAATGATGTGTAGAAGTAATAAGCAGTGGAGAAGGGAGAAAATAACTTATGACTACAGAAGAAATTTTACATTCAAATTTAACAGATGAACAGTATGCGGCGGTAATTGACGATTCAAGAAACATATTGTGTCTGGCTTGCGCAGGTTCCGGGAAATCAAGAACTTTGGCATACAAAATAGCGTATTTGATATCCCAGAGTGAGAAACCAGAAAGTATTATTGCGTTTACATTTACCGAAAAAGCAGCAGAATCTATCAAACGTAGAGTTGCGGAAGCATTGCGAAAGTTTGGATTATCTGAAAATATTGTAGGTGCTATGTTTATTGGAACATTAGATGCGTTTTGCCAGAAACTGCTTGGAGACATTAACGCAAAGTATCGCCAGTTTGATATTTTGGATCAGAACCGTTTGGTGTTATATGTAATGTCGAGACAGTACAAGTTGGGATTGAAGAATGGAAAGGGCTATTTTAATCGAATCAAAGAATTTACAGATGCATGGCAAACAATGCATAATGAAAATATAGATCTGAAAGACATTGAGAAATATGATACGGAATTGTTTAATAGTCTGTCATGTCTTTCTGATTCAATGAGTGCAGATGGTTATATGGATTTTTCTTTTGCAATATATCTTGCAGTTCAGGAATTAAAAAAGATAGAAAAAAAGGAAGGGTCATATATTGAGAAGTTTAAGTATCTTTTTGTTGATGAATATCAAGATATTAATCCTATTCAGGAAGAGTTTATAAAAACACTATCTGAATTTTTAGATATGTTATTTGTGGTGGGGGATGATGATCAGTCAATATATGGCTGGAGAGGTGCAAATGTACAGAATATTTTGACTTTTAAGGATAGATATAAAGATGTTAAAATACATAAGTTGTTGGTCAATTTTAGAAGTACAAAAGCCATAGTAGAGACTGCAAATAGTTTTGTTCAAAAAACAATTCCGTTTGAAAGATTACCTAAAGAGATAAAATACCATCAGAATGGTAATATTCAGGATTTGCGGAACTTGTGGTTTCAGGCCAGGGAAGATGAAGCTAAATGGGTTGCGCAGCGAATTAAGTCACTAATTGGCACAACATATATTGAATATGATCCGAATGGAACAGAAAAAAGCAGAAGAGGACTTACTTATAGTGATTTTGCAGTACTTATTAGGAGCATTCGCTCACAAAAAGACGAGAATAAGGATGTTCAGTTTGTAAATGCAATGAAGGAACTTGATATACCTGTGAAAACTTCTGGAGAAGGCGGAATTTTTGATAGACCATATGCACAATGTATATTGGAAATAATGGAGTTGCTGAGAGATGGAACGGGGGTAAATCGGACTGATGCAGAGAAATGCTTTGTGGAATCAGTCTTGCCTATTTTTCCAGATGCGGATAAGAATAAGTACTTTAATGTTTTGCAGGAATGGTATTCGAACATATATACACCAGCAACATCGGCAAGAAGAAAAGTATACCCGCAGAATTTTTTACATCAGCTAGTCGATGCACTTAATTTACGAATGCTTAGAGATGAAACAGCTTTAAGAGATTTAGGGTTATTTAGTGACATAATTAAGGATGTAGAACAAACATATGTAAGTATCGATTCTGAATGGAGATATAGAGAAATGCTTAACTTTCTGCAGAATATAGCGCAGAATTATGAATTAGATTCTGTAGACTACATTTCAAAGGTTGATGCGGTTAATGTATCTACCATACATAAAGTTAAAGGACTTGAATATCCAGTTGTGTTTGTTGTGGATTTGGTTAATCAACGTTTTCCTGGTAAAAAAGGACAGTACAGTGGAATTTTGCCAGAAGAATTGATGGGAAATGCAATAGATAGAGGTGCATATGGCAATAGACTAGAGGATGAAGCCAGGTTGTTTTATACAGCTATTACTAGAGCAGAACGTTTGCTGTATTTGACAGGAAGTGAAATTCATCCTGGATTAAAAAACAAGAAGAAACCATCTGTTTTTACCGCAGAATTGAATCACCCTGATATGAGAAAAGATATGACTATAGATGAGTTAGCTGATAAGATTGAACCTATCCCAAGATTTGATGACAATGAACTGCCAACAGATTTTTCGTCAGTTAAATCATATCTTAAATGTCCATTCATGTATAAATTGCAGAATATATATGGGTACAATGCGGCAGTTCCTGAATTGTTTGGATTTGGACAAACTACACATACAATATTGGAAAGATTGCACCAGAAATATAAGGATAGAATTCCGACAGAGAAAGAAATCTTTGATATGGTTGAAGATACATTTATGCTTAAGCATGTATTTCCAAGTAATGATCCAGTAAATAGACCGGGTTCTTATGAACGAGCTAAGATGCTTGTTCATGAAATTATGAAAAAATACGTGAATACATATTCAGATGATTTTTGCCGGATTCGTCAAGATGAGGCACGATTTGAATTGTTGGTAGATGAGGCGTTGATTACAGGTTCTATTGATTTGTTGTTGAAAGAGGATGAAGATCAAAACATTGATGCAGCAGAAGTAATCGATTTTAAGTCAATGGAAATGTCAGATAAATTGGAAGAATTTGATTGGCGAGAAATGTCGCTTCAAGTGCAACTGTATTCAAGAGCTGCAAAAGAAGTAATAGGAGAGAATGCGGAGACAGGATATGTCCATACATTAAAGGATAATAATAGAGTGAAAGTTCCAGTTGATGAATTATCAGTTAAAAATGCAATTGGTGCGATTGAATGGGCAGTAAAAGGTATTTTGCAGGAAGATTTCCCGATGAGAGCGTGTTCTGCAAATTGTACAGAATGTGACTATCGGGCTCTGTGTAGGCAGGAAAGAGAGGAGTTTAAGCGAAAAGAGCTACCTCCAGTTATTAATACTCCTGTAGGAGAACGAGTTATTGCAGCATTTGAAGAGGATGAATTATAGATATGAGAATAAAATATGAAGCAATAGATATTTTCTCTGGATGTGGTGGAGTTTCTTGTGGGCTTTCTTTAGCTGGATTTAAAATAAAGTCAGCAGTCGAAATTGAAAAGCATGCTGTAGATACATATCTGAATTATGAGCCATTAAGCAAAGTAAATGTATTAAATGAGGATATTTGTAAGTTGAGTGGCGAAAAAATATTGAAAGCTGCAAAAATAAAAAAGGATGATATTTATTTGTTTGCAGGATGTCCGCCTTGCCAGAATTTTTCGAGACAAAATCCACTTAATAAAAACAAAACAGAGGAAGAAAGAAAAAAGTTATTATTTGAATTCTTACGTATTATCGAGGAAATTTTACCCCCATTTATATTGATGGAGAATGTTCCAGGAATAATGTCAGAAATAAATGGTAAAATTTTAACTGAATTTTTAAATAGATTGAAAGAAAAATATGATGTGTATGATGAAATTTTAAATGCTGCAAATTATGGTGTTCCACAAGCAAGGAGAAGATATGTTCTACATGCAGTTAGGAAAGATATTAATAATGAGTTAAAAACATATGGTTTTGTCTTTGCATTGCCAATAGCAACACATAATAAAAATGGTACAGATGGATTAAAATCATGGAAAACAGTGAGAGATGCAATTGGTGATTTACCGCCCATTAAAGCAGGGGAACTTTATCAAGGTAATGTTAATATTCATAATCACAAATGTGCTTCTCTTTCAGATATTAATCTAAAAAGGATAAAAGAAATACGAAAACATGGAGGAACGAGAACTGGTCTCCCGGATGAGTTGGTATTAGAATGTCATAAAAAGAAAGACAGTAAAGGAAATGTGTTTAATGGTCATAAGGACGTATATGGAATAATGGACCCAGATAAGCCATCTCCTACGATTACAGGTGGATGCTTGTGCTATTCTAAGGGAAGATATGGTCATTATAGTCAAGATAGAGCAATTTCGATAAGAGAAGCAGCACGATTACAGACATTTCCAGATGATTTTATTTTTAGTAATTCATTGACTGATTCTGCTTTGCAAATTGGTAATGCAGTACCAATTGATTTGGTTAAAGCCAGCGGAAAGGTTTTTAAAGAGGCTATAAAAGCAATAAAAATCAATAGAAAAAAAGAGTTAGGTACACAAGGTGGGAAGTAATATATGGATTATAATCAGATGCAAATGACAATAGAAACAATTAAGAGAATGAAAAATAGTGGTGTGTTTATTAATTATATTGAATATATAGACTTTCCATTCTATAAAAATTTAATTCCGAGAACAAGAATAAACTTTGAATTTCCAATGACAGTTTTAATTGGAAAAAATGGTTCTGGAAAGAGCTCGACATTGCATGCTTTATTTGGAGCACCTCAGGGATATACATGTAGTGATTTTTGGTTTTCGACAGATGTCGATCCTATAGCAGAGAGCGGGGATAGAAATCGTTATTTTTATGGATATGTTGAAAATAAGGATAGTGATATTAAAGAGGTTATGAAACTCCGGATGAAAAGAGGTTCGGAAACCAAGAAGGAAGATTTGGATTACTGGGAAACTAGCAGACCATTGATGAAGGATGGAATGTTACAGAGTAAAAGAAATTCACCAGTAAATAAAGATGTCATATATCTTGATTTTAGAGCCGAGGTAAGTGCATTTGATAAAATATTTCATTTTTCAAAAGAAAACTTAGATGAAAGAAAAAATTTATTGCGTCAGAGATCTAAATATTTAAAGCGTTTATTTAATGGTGAACCGATGAAATTCAAAGGGACACAGGATAATAAAGTGGGCAATTTAGAGATATTGTCAGAAAACACAGTAAAATGTATTGGCAAGATATTAAATAAAGAGTATACAGATATTAGAGTAGCAGAACATAAACTATATAGAAATATGGGTACATCTGTATATATGAAAAACAAATATGAAATGGGATATTCGGAAGCTAATGCTGGAAGTGGAGAAATTGCTGTTGTACAATTAGTAAGAAGAATTGAAAGGGCAAGGGATTATTCTTTAGTGTTGTTGGATGAACCAGAGGTGTCATTGCATCCAGGAGCACAGGAAAACTTAAAAGAATATTTGCTTGAGGCAATCAAGACTAAAAAATTACAAGTGGTTATTTCTACTCATTCACCAACATTAATAAAAGGATTACCAAGCTCTGCTATTAAATTATTTAAAACGAATGAATATGGAAAATTTTATGTTCAAGAAAATATTAATTATGAAGAAGCCTTTTTTGATATAGAAAATAGGGTTTCGAATAAAAAAATGATATTTTGTGAGGATTATGCAGCACAAAAACTTGTTGAAAAAGTTTTGATGTATATAAATAAAGAACAGTATTTTGATGTTGTATATTATCATGGTGGGGAGAAAACCTTGGTAAATCATTATATGACACCTATTGCTCTTAATAGATATTTATCACAAAAAATTTATTTAATGTTAGATGGAGATATGAAAACAGATTATGTTTTTAATGAAGATGTATTGACAAAAAATCAAATAGAAGACGATAAATATTTAGAGAGATGTGTTAAGAATGCATATGGTATGTGTTTAGATACTTATCCAGATAGTGGAAATGGTAATGGACGTGTTGATCAAAAATGTGAACAATATTTAAGTTACTTACGTTATTATAAAACAAATGTGTTTTATTTACCTGGGAAAATGATCCCAGAGGAAATCATTTTGAAAAGTAACTATGTTGATAAGATGTATAAAGAAATATTGAACCAGTACAGAATAATTAATGCATCTAATGCGAAAGAAGTTATAAGAGAAATATCTGAGTTTGATCACGGAGATGGTTTGCATATTAATGATACAATATCGGTTTTAGCAAATAAATGGAGTCAAGAGGAAAGCATCTTGAAGACAGAATTGATAGATATGATAAATGAAATTTTTAATAAATAATATAATTTATAAGCTTTTATGAGAAGAGAATTGTGGCAATTGATCTTTTTATACAGTATGTATTGGTTAAAATCAAAGAGCTATATAAGAATATTCTGAAATTTGATTTGTGTCAATAAAGCCTATGAGTTGTGGTGGGATTAACATGAGAATGATGAGATTCAAAATCATGGATATAAGCAAAATGGATTGGAAGCTATTTCGAGAAAAATTATCTGACTGGCAGGAAAACTATATGGAAGGTCTTGTTAAAGAGTATGCAAATTTTCTGAATGATGATAAAAAGCCTGCATCAGAGAAATTCTGGGA
>OOCP01000541.1_pt1 | contig 47456 bp, 39 predicted proteins | sample 1671511 | NCBI WGS metagenome assembly OOCP01 (sample SAMN06348164, study PRJEB24527) | human gut metagenome | biome: human gut; feature: ankylosing spondylitis patient; material: feces | host: Homo sapiens | place: China | collected 2015-10 | reverse complement strand
TTCTCAGATATCAAGAAAATGAAAGTTCCTGTTCCTAGTATGGATGAACAAATCTTGTTTGTTGAGGTCCTCACACAGGCCGATAAATCAGAATTTGAACTCCGCAAATCGATAGAGGCAATAGACCAAGTAATAAAGAGTTTGATAAATAATTAATAGAATACATTATGGATATACAAAGAATTAATCAACATAAAGCCAACTTTGATGCAATTGGCCAAATCATCAAGAGTGATGACGGTAGTGAGAATGTGGAAGTTTGGTTTGCGCGAGATTTGCAAAAATTATTAGGCTATGCTCGTTGGGAAAATTTTCAGGTTGCTATAGGTAGAGCAGTAGAATCATGTAAACAACAGAATGTCAATGTAGATGACCATTTTCGTGAGGTCACGAAAATGGTATCTTTAGGTAGTGGTTCACAGCGTGAGGTCATAGACTTCATGTTGACCCGATATGCTTGTTATTTGATTGCACAAAACGGAGATCCTAAAAAAGAAGAAATTGCTTTTGCTCAAGGTTATTTTGCGGTTCAAACTCGAAGAGCTGAGATAATAGCAGAACGAATCCAAGAAATATCAAGACTTGAAGCTCGAGATCGATTGCGCTCGTCCGAAAAACAACTATCTCAAAATATTTATCAGAGAGGAGTTGATGATAAAGGATATGGTAGAATTCGTTCAAAAGGTGATACTGCACTATTTGGAGGGCATACAACTGAAGATATGAAACACAGATTAGGGATTAAGTCAAATCGTCCATTAGCGGATTTTTTGCCAACATTAACTATTGCGGCAAAGAACCTGGCAACAGAAATGACTAATTATAATGTAGAACAGAAAAATCTGTATGGAGAATCCTCTATTACGCGTGAACATGTACAGAACAATGTTAGTGTGCGAAGTATGCTTGGAGAACGTGGAATCCGCCCAGAAGAACTTCCTGTTGCAGAAGACATAAAGAAAGTTGAGCGTCGTGTGGTTTCTGATGATAAAAAGATAGAAAAATCTTCTTCTAAACTCCCAATAAAAAAATAGAACTATTTGCAGAATAAATCAGATATATATCTAAATACTTGTTAATCAGTATATTTCTTTTTGCAGAGTAAATCCTAGGCAATAATTTAATATGGGAATAGTAGTAATAGTTGAAGGGGATGATTAGATAAACTTGGTCACTTAACTTAGTCACTTGCTATACAAAAGTGACTAAGTTAGGTGATAAAGTTACTTTTAGGTCGCGCGTTAATTGACTAACTTTATAATATAGTAAGATTATGGTTAAGAACTTGATTAACGAAATAGAACAGGCTATGCTCAGTTCATTGAATAATGAGCAGTTGGCCCAGTTGCGTAAGGTGCTTGATTACACCTTCCGTAACATTGTCGTGACTGAAAAAGATGCTGTCAATACAGAAAGTAATAATCAAATCTTGGTAGAGAATTTTATCTCAGCCAAGAAAGTTGAAGGATGTTCTCCTAATTCAATCGCCTATTATCGCAGTACTATAAATAATGCATTGATTAAGCTGGGCAAAGAGGTAATCCATATCACAACTGACGATTTACGACATTACTTAAATACATATCAAAGCGAAAGTGGCGCGAGCAAAGTAACGGTAGATAATATCCGACGAATACTATCCAGTTTCTTTTCTTGGTTAGAAGAAGAAAACTATATAGTAAAGAGTCCTGTACGAAGAATCCATAAAGTAAAGGTAGGTAAAACCGTAAAGGAAACATATACTGATGAATCTCTTGAATTGATGCGAGACCATTGTTCAAATCCACGTGATTTGGCATTGATAGATTTATTGGCATCAACAGGAATGCGTGTTGGAGAATTGGTTAAGCTCAATCGCTCAGATATTGACTACCACAATAGGGAATGTATTGTTACCGGCAAAGGTGATAAGCAGCGTAAGGTGTATTTCGATGCTCGTACAAAGATTCATTTGCAGAAATATATCAATAGTCGTACAGATAGCAATGAAGCGTTGTTTGTATCACTCCTGGCTCCTTATGAAAGATTGCAGATTAGCGGTGTGGAGATTAGACTGCGTCAGATGGGGAAAGATTTGAATATACCCAAGGTGCATCCACACAAGTTTCGTCGCACATTAGCAACAATGGCAATAGATAAGGGCATGCCTATAGAGCAAGTCCAACACCTGCTTGGTCATCAGAGTCTCGATACGACGTTGCAATATGCAATGGTTAATCAGAATAATGTTAAATTGTCTCATCATAAATTCATTGGTTAGTATGTCGCAATTTATCGAGATATTTTATGGCATGGAAACTACTCCTGTAAAAGATTATATTGATGATTCTTTTCCTGGTGAATGGGGTACTGAAGATAAGGATGGTAATGGAGTAAAGGTTATACGTACTACAAACTTCACAAACTCAGGAAAGCTGAATCTTGCAGATGTTGTTACCCGCAGCATTGAAGATAGGAAGGTAGTTAGAAAGCAAATTAAAAAGTACGATACCATACTTGAAAGATCAGGTGGAACTGCTGATAATCCGGTGGGTAGAGTTGTGCTATTTGAAGAAGATAACTTGTTTTTGTGCAATAACTTCACGCAGGTTTTGAGATTCAAAGACGTTGATCCAAGGTTTGCATTCTATGCATTATACTACTTCTATCAGACAAATAGAACTGCAATCAGAAGCATGGGAAGCAAGACGACAGGAATTCAGAATCTCAACATGAGTAAATATTTGGAAATCGGCATTCCAAATGCATCAGATGAGGATCAGAAAGCGTTTGTTACAATTGCAGAACAAGCCGATAAATCAGAATTTGTTGGTTGCAAATCGCAATTTATCGAGATGTTTGGGGATACTCACATGAGGAGTGATCATAGCCGTCAATGGAAAGAAGTCGTCGAAATAATTAACGGCAAGGATTATAAATCAATCCAAGTTGAGGATGGGGGCTATCCTGTCTATGGAACTGGTGGCGAGATGGCAAGGGCCTCAGATTATCTATCTCCTGCTAATTCTATATTGTTAGGGAGAAAAGGTACTATTGACAAGCCTTTGCTAATAAGAGAAAAGTATTGGAACGTTGATACTGCATTTGGAGCAGTTCCTGATGAAAAAGTCCTTCATTACGTTTATTTCTATTGGCATTGCAAAACAATAGATTTCAATGTGCTGAACAAAGGTACAACTCTTCCTAGTACAACAAAGGTTGATCTTCTTAATCTCTGGATTAAAATTCCATCAATGGAAGAACAAACTCGATTTGGTTCTATTGTTGAACAGGCCGATAAATCAGAATATTACAATTAGAAACAAAAATATAATAACATATGGCATACTTTAACGAAGAAAATACGGTTGAGCAAATGCTCATTAATGCGGCAGGACAATGCGGTTGGATATATGTGGAACCGCAGTTTGTTCCGAGACTTCCTGATGAAGTTCTTGTTGTAGAATGGCTCATGGAGGCATTGTTGGCATTGAATCCTATTACTGCTGAACAAGCAGAACAGGTTATATATAAACTTCGAGCTTGTATTACAAGTGGAGGAGCTTCTGATGAACTAATTACAGCCAATGATAAGTTCCGCAAGTTGCTGTTTGAAGAGAACTCATACCCATTTGGGGACAATGGCGATAATATCAACATTCGTTTCTTTGCAGGCAAGGATGATGAATATAAGAATCGTTGCATAGTGACTAATCAGTGGGAGTATCCGAGAAAGAGTAAGGAGGGAGGCAAGCGTTTAGACCTTGTATATGTTATCAATGGTATACCTATGGTTATCGGTGAAGCAAAGACTCCTGTTAAGGCGTCTGTAACATGGGCTGATGGTGCTACTGATATTATGCATTACCAGAAGAGTATCCCTGAAATGTTTGTTCCGAATATTCTAACCTTTGCAAGCGAAGGAAGAGAATTACAGTATGCAGGTATCGGATGTCCTATTGACAAATGGGGTCCTTGGTTTGCTGATGAGGAGCGTAAGCATGGTACATTGGAAGATGTTGAGCATAACTATGTATCATTGATGACTCCTGAAAGACTATTGGATATATATCGCTTCTATTCTGTTTTTACAGGAACCTCAGGAGGTAGGAAAATTAAAATTGTATGTCGTTACCAACAATATTTGGGTGGCGAAGCTATTGTTCAACGTGTTTTGTCAACATATACAAAGGGCTCTGGTCCTCGTAAAGGTTTGATTTGGCATTTCCAGGGTTCTGGTAAGTCGTGGTTGATGGTATTTGCGGCTCAAAAACTTCGTCGTCAGGAAGTGCTAAAAGCACCAACAGTTGTGATTGTGGACGATAGAATTGATTTGGAAGACCAAATTACCGGCGATTTCACACGTGCAGAAATACCTAACATTGATAGCATATCATCCAAACAAGAACTGGAGGAAAAGATCCATCAAAGAAAGATTTTGATTACCACTATCTTTAAGTTCGGTGATTTGAATGATGGTGAGGTAATTGATGAACGTGACAATATCATCCTCTTGATGGACGAAGCTCATAGAACCCAAGAAGGAGATTTGGGTAAAAAGATGCGCACAGCATTGCCAAATGCGTTCTTCTTTGGATTAACAGGTACGCCAATCAACCGTAATGACCATAATACATTTGCATGTTTTGGAGCCGAGGAGGATAAATACGGATACATATCAAAATATACATTCCAAAACTCAGTAGCAGATGGGGCCACTCTTGAACTTAATTTCAAGACTGTTCCAGTCGAAATGCATTTGGACGATGCTAAGTTGCAAAAGGAGTTTGATGAGCTTACCGACCAAATTAGCGAGGAAGACAAGAACGAATTGGTAAGAAGAACAAGCGTTGATGCATTCTTTACCGCTGAAAAAAGAATCAATGACGTTTGTAAGTATATTGTCTCTCATTTCAGAGAGTATGTGAAGCCAACAGGCATGAAAGCTCAGGTTGTTGTTTACAATAGAGAATGTTGCGTCAAGTATAAAAAGGCTTTGGATGCTCTTCTTGGCACAGATGACCAAACAACAATTGTAATGCATACTGCTGGAGATAAAGCAGATGAATATAAGGCGTATAAGCGTAGTCGCGATGAGGAAAAGAAATTGCTTGACCAGTTCAGAGACCCATTGTCTCCGCTGAAATTTGTCATCGTGACAAGTAAACTGTTAACTGGCTTTGACGCACCTATACTCCAGTGTATGTATTTGGACAAACCAATGAAGAATCATACTTTGTTGCAGGCCATTTGCAGAACCAATCGTACCTACAATGAAAATAAGAAATGTGGGTTGATTGTTGATTTTGTTGGTGTATTTGAGGATGTTGCTAAGAGTCTTGCTTTTGATGAAGAGACGGTTAAGACCATTGTTCAGAATATCGATGAAATCAAAAGTCTTATACCTACATTCATGCAACAATGTATTGAGTTCTTCCCTGGCGTAGATAGAACTATTGGTGGATGGGAGGGGCTTACTGCTGCTCAACAATGCTTAAAAGATGATGGTGTGAAGACAAACTTTGGACGCCACTTTGCCCGCCTCAATAAAGCGTGGGAGATAGTTTCTCCCGATGCTTGTTTGGCCGAATTCCAAAATGATTATACTTGGTTGGCTCAGGTGTATCAAAGTGTACGTCCTGTAAGTGGTGGTAATCTTATCTGGACTTTGCTTGGAGCTAAGACCATTGAGATTATACATCGCAACATTGAAACTATTGACATTGGTACTCCACTAGAGGATTTGGTAGTTGATGCCGATGTGATAGATGCAGTCCTTGAAGATGAAAAAGCACGTGAGAAGAAGATTGTTGAAGTAGAGAAAATGCTTCGATTGAGATTGGGCGAGCATAAAGGTGATCCTAACTTCAAGAAATTTGCAGAAAAATTGGATGAACTACGTGAACGAATGGAACAAAATCTAATCAGTAGTATTGATTTCTTGAAACAACTTCTTGCATTAGCAAAAGACTTGCTTGAAGAAGAAAAGAAAAAGGATGAGTCCCAGGATAAAAGAGCAAAAGCTCGTGCTGCCTTAACAGACCTTTTCCAAAGTATTAAGACTGAAGAAACCCCAATTATCGTTGAGCAAGTTGTAAATGATATAGATAATGAGGTGGTTAACATTGTACGTCAATTTAATGATGCATTCCAAAGTGTTACAGCCCGTAGAGAAATTAAAAAGAAACTACGCGCTATCCTTTGGGTTAAGTATCAGATAAAAGACAATGATGTATTTGAACGTGCATACCAATATATTGAGATGTACTATTAGTATTTTGTTCATTCTGTTGTACAATGGCACAATACAAGCAATCTGAAATCACAAATGTATTTTGGGCATCGAACGATGGCTTCAAAGGTGGACGTGACCCATTGGGAATCCAGAACAGTTCAATTGCAACCTATAGCAAATTGTTACCTGGGCTCACCAATCTAACCCGTCACATCCGCTATTACAGCCTTTATTGTTGGCTACTTAGTGAATATGACAAATTTGAAGTTGCTGGTCAAACATCTCTGCATCAATATAATTTTATACGTCGTGCAGAGTTGGCAATGGCACTAATTATGAAGGAACAAAATGTTGGTTCTGTGGTTGGAGCTTTGTTTGTTTCACAAGGTAGATATAAGCAAATAGAGGATGGTATTTATGATATTGCAGATGGTGCTGATTATGAATCTAAAGATAAGTACTGGACATTCAAAAGTGGAGCTTTTGGCCAGTACTATCTTGGTTCTCTTATTTATTATGAACTTGTAAAAATTGAAGAAGGCAGATTCTATCTTCGTAACAAAGGAAAAGAGCTAGCTGATGCTGTCAGAAATAGTATTGATGAAAACATCCGGAAATTATTTCTTAAATGTATTCTGGATGGAAGTCTTAAAGAAGAAGCAATAGAAGACTTACAATCTTTAGCTATACATCGCATAAATGTAGGCTCTGAGGAATGGCTGTTCTTGAATAATTTGCTTACGAAAAGTGACGAGGACTCTTCCTTGCGAAGAGAAACAATCTTTTTGCTCCTAAATGATATTTCAAAAGGCGTAGAGATTCAAGAGTTTGTAAAGAATCGTTTTTTGCATATAACTGAAGACGGTAATTTGCATGCCGCATTTGGGTGGTATTTCTATTATTTATGTGAAGGTCTACATTATTGTATTGACTTGTTCTTCTGCTTAATACTTTACAAAATTCATGAATTGCACAATCCTCCAATTGCACTACTTTCTCAAGATATTAAACAATCTTTATTGTCGGTTATAGAGAAAGAGATGAATTATAACTCTCTTGACGAATGGAGGAAAAATGTGAGTGATAATATAAATATAATCTATGATGAGTTAAGGGATTACGTCAGCAAACAAGATTATATTTCTGCAGCAGTACATGCGATAAGACTCCTGTTGAGACTTTATACTGAATTTGAGAATAACTCAAAAGAAATAGAGGAGTTTGAGAAAAAAAATGATTTGAAACGTCAGCGAGGCATACTCAGTGAAGGGTTAAGATCTTATATGGAGCGTTACCTGTCATTCTCTATATCTAGCTTTATAGAATCTCTGATAGTACAAATAATGCAGGAACATACTGTGGTTGCTATTGCTAAAATGGGAAAGAATAATTCAGACCTAAGAAAATTTATTCTTGAGGATGGACGGATTGTTCTAGTAGAGCAACGGTATCCCGTTGAAACATCGCCGCGTATTAATTCTCTATTTAATTTTTTACAAGACATGGGTTATCTTGATGAAGATAATACACTAACTGAGATAGCATCACAATTCATTGAGAATTATGGAAAAGAATGAGCATGCAATATTATTGGATATTCCTAGCGGCGGCAAAAATGGCAAATATCATTCAGCTGTATTGACTACTTATGCCATAGATTTGATACATTTCGATAATCAATTATTGAACATGCTTCATCGTAAGCAAGTATGTAGCATAAATGTGTTTGCCGATACCAATCAAATGGATAAATCTATGGAATATGTATCTCCTATTTATATTAGACATATTGGTAAGGAGTACTCCATTACATCTATAAGTGCTGTCGGAGCTTTTCATCCTAAGATTAATTTCTTTGTAGGAGATGACGCTGTATTGGTTGTGTTTGGTACTGGTAATCTAACAGTTACAGGACATGGAAAAAATCATGAGGCATTTACAGGTTTTATGATAGATGAGACTGATACGACGCATCGTCCTCTCATTGAAGAATGTTGGCAGTATCTCTGCCGATTTACAAAGCAATGTAACGACTATGATCATAATAGAATTCTTCGTGAGATTCCTGAAAATTGTACATTTTTAGATTCCTCTTTCAATATTGTGCCTCATAGTATGTGCAAGGTACAAGAAGGGTTAAATGCTGCTTTACTGTATAATGATTCTCAGTCTGGGATTTTACAACAAATTTCAAATTTAGTGCCATTAAATGAGGTGCAGACTATAACACTTCTCAGTCCATATTTTGATGAATATGGAGAATCATTGATTACATTATCCCAACTTTGTCCGAACTCAACGGTGAATGTTTTGATTCACCAAGATTGTGCTTTGCCACCAAGCGGAATGCTTCCAAATAGCAGTATTCATTTTTATGATTTCAGCGAAACAAAAAGGGGTAAAATAGCTTTTAAAACATATGAACGTCAATTGCATGCAAAGGTTTTGCACTTTAAGACTAATGATGCTGAATATTGTATGGTTGGCAGTGCAAATGCAACATTAGCCGGACTTGGAACAATAACTCACAGAGGCATAAATGAAGAGTTTGGAGTCTTGTATCATTCGACAAAGCAAGATTTTCTATCTACACTTGGTCTGAAAACCAAGAAAAGAATAGATGTGCCAACTAATAGATCCAAACATTCTAATGAAGCTCCTTCTGAAACTGGAAGACGATTAAGACTATTATCCGCTTATTACGAATCAGGTAAATTAAATGTCTATAGCAATGAGGAGATTCCTGATGGAGTACTACTGTCTATCGACAATGGAATTGAGACTCTTGTAAGTGAACTTAAACATGATAAAGGCAATAGATATAGTACTGATATAAAGTTAGCAAAAACTCAATATACATGTTATTTAGTGGATAAAGACAAGAAATCTATATCTAATAAGCTGTTCGTCAATTGGACTGAGTTCTTAGCCACAACAAATCCGTCGAAAATGAGTCGTAATCTTAATAGATTCATTTCTCGTATTGAGAATGAAGGATATGATGGTATGGAGGTTGCTGATATGCTATCTGATGTAATGTGGGACTTAGTTAATGATGCTGGTGAAAAAGTTTCTCCAAAGATTAAAGTTTCATCAGAAGATAAAAGGCAATCTGATTTATCTTTGCCCGAAATAAAATACAATTCGGAATATGACAATGACGATGCAAAAAGTAGCAGGATTTTCCAAATAGATCGTACATCAAGACTGATTGAATGTATTGAGGAGAGTATTAAAAAAAAGATTCGTTCGATAGATGATGCGATCATTGATGAAGAGGAAGAAGGCTCGGCAGAAACAAGCAATAATAGAGAAATAGAAGAACAGGAGGATATCTTCCTCAGCAAGCAACTGTTAAAAGGTTATGGTGAATTATCAACATCTTTGTTAATGAAATATCAGAAGATGATAAGTAAGCGATACGAGCAGGTAAAAGCTACAGGTGATGGCGTTATAACTAGAGATGACTTAAACTTCTTTTCTCTGTCTATGTTTGCTGCAATGGAGATATGTTATCTTAATAAATTTCGTTATAAATTTGACCAAATACCCTATTCATCAAGAAACTTTTCTCAGAAACAGTTTTATGATAGTTTGGAAAGGAGCATAAGTAACGTTGGTCTTGACTCATTGGAAAAATTTGTAAAGTTTTGCAATACAATGAAACTTCCAGCACAAAGAGATGAGAATTTCAATAAAGTTTCGTCTCGTTCTATGAAATATGCAATATTATATGGGACCTTATTTAATAGACTTTCTCACATTGAAACTATACGCATATTGGGTAAACGCTTGCAAAAAGCAGTAGATAGCCTGGCTGTGCTATTCGGTAAACCTTCGTTTGAAACTCTGACAAAAGAGCTTGAACCTTTATCAGAAAGGTATGACTATGTATTTCGCATGAATCATGTTGAAAATATGATTAGAAGTCTTAGCTGATAATTTCGTTCGTTAGAACGAACAAACTACTATTAAATAAGGGAAAGAAAAAACATGGGCAATGATTTTTCCTTGTGTATAGCAAAAAGTTGTGCTTGTTTTCATTTGTTTGTCAAAAAACACATATCTTTGCCATTGATAGCCTCAGATGGTGTGGTTTGTTTGGCTAAAAATCATTCTTTGAAATATAATTGATTGATAATCAAATGAGACACAACTCTTCAATGAGGAAGAGTATTAATGCAAAAATCGGCAAAAGGACTTGAAAATCAAGCTGAAAATCAATAAAATGGGCGATTCAAAAATCGTCCATTTTTCGTTTTAAGGCGTTTTAATTCCGAATATGTTTCCCAAAAATTACATTATTTTTGCTCCATATTCCTAAATTTAAAATAGTAAGTATATGGGACGAGTTAAGTCATTAAGTAATTCAGGCAGCTTTATTCTGCGGAAAGATAGTCAAAATGCCAAAGATGAGTATCAGGTATATATACAATATACTTTGGATAGAAAAGTAGCCAAAGATAAAACAGATGTATGGGTCAAGGAAAAGGAGTGGAACGATAAGGCGCAAAAGGTTCGTTCTGTCCATCCGCAAAGTGTTCGATTGAATAAGATACTTGATAAAAAGAAAAATGATATTGATGCGCTGATATTGGATTTTCCGTCTGAGAAACGTTTGACAATTGATGTGCTGCGCTCAATGGTTAGAGGTGAATACAATGCGAATGAGGAGAAAAATCAGGATTTTGTACAGTTGGCTATTGATAATTTAGAATCATTATATAAGACAGAAAAGATAGGTATAAGTGTTCGTGATAATGGTTTAAATGGTTTGAAACTGTTTCGTACTTTTCTTTTGGAGGAATTAGGTGAAGATAGCATTAGTATTGCTGATATGACGGAAGATATAATAGATTCTTATATTATATGGCGAAAAAGTAAACGTAATAATATAAATGCCACTATCAATAAGTCATTAACTCCATTGATGAAGGCTGCAAAACTTGCAGCAAGAAAAGGGTTGATGGAAGCGTCTGTTGCTGATGCAATATCAGAAAAGTATTTGCCAATTAAAACGAAATTATCGGATGAAGATGCGGAAGATGAAGATGTACACTACTTGACTAAAGAACAGTTGAGTAAGTTTGTTGCGTTGTATAATGTAGTGAAATATCCACGTACAAGGGAATATATGGATATGTTTTTATTTGCCTTTCATGCTTGCGGTTTGCGCTTCTCCGATATACTAACCCTTCAATGGATGCACGTTGATTTGGAAAAGCATAAGTTGAAAAAAGTTCTGTATAAGGGACAAGTACCACATGAAATTACCTTGAATGATGCGGCAGTAAAAATCTTGGAGCAATGGAAGATGAAAAAAAGAAGTAACCGCTTTGTATTTGCTTTGCTGCCTGATGATTTTAATTTGGCTGATGAAGAAGAACTTAAACGAATGCGGATTAATAAGAACACTCCTATAAAGGTGTCGTTAAAAGCATTAGGACATAAAATCGGAGATTTGTCATTCAATTTGACGATGCACGTTGCGCGCCATACATTTGCTGTATTCGCTTTGAATAATGGGGTCGATGTACATAAAGTTAGTCGTTTGTTGGCACATAGTAGCGTGATGGTAACAGAAAAAGTGTATGCGAAATTTCTACCTGAAACATTGCAAAAAGAGGTGGAAACAAAGTTAAACTTTGATTTCACCCCTGATTATAACACTGCTGCTGATTAATTATAAGCATAGGCTTCATAGTGGTTGTGGGATAAAAATTGGTCTATATCTTCTTGGGTGTACCAAAATTTATCCCCTTCTTTATGATATGCCAATTTGCCATCGTCTCGGTACTTTCGTATCAATTTGTCTTGTACTCCAAGCAATTCTCTAATTTCACTGTTTGTGTAAATTTTCTTTTCTGTAATTTTAGATTTCTTAGATAGTTCTCTTACTTGTTCATTTAGTACTTCTATGCTTAAGATTAATTGGTTCAGCTTCTCACTATCAATTAATTCATAACTCATGGTTTAAATATATTATTCTCCACTCAGGTCATAGAGTTATAGACAAGGTGGTTATTCTTATGTAATGATATGTGAATATCGTTACGTTGCAAATATACGACTTGGAGTAGTCATTTACCACTTTTCGGCGGCATAGACTACGCTTTTTGAGATATTTAACATACTCCTACCACCGTAACCCCTCACTCAGGGAGGAGGAAGTCCTCCCTATGGGGGTATTTTGCATGTGGTTTGCTTTCGGGAGTCCCAAATTTTGGCTATATTTTTTGTGATTTCACCCAATTGTAGAGACTGCTTTTGCCGATTTTAATGCCCTGATTTTTCAGTGATTCCAAATTCTCTTTAATTGATAAATTCGTATCGTATAATTGTTTGAGTTGTAAGTCCAATAACATTTTAGTGGCTATGTTTCGGGCTGTTTGTTTGCTTATTCCATATTTTTCGCAATACTTGGGATTTACAATAAACAGTCTTTTGTCCTTTTGTATGTTGATATTTCGCTCTATATCACTCCAAGAATCTTTGGCTATTTGGTATAATATTTTATTGGTTATAACCTTATCTTGGTTATCCACATAGTACCTACGTTCGCACACAAGGCAGTATAGTAAGTGCTCTACTGTAATATCAGGTAGCATTATCTTTCGGAGTAAACAACCGTCATATAACAGCTTCCTGCGGTTTCCTGATTTAAGTTTAACAACGTGGCTTTTATATGCCACTTCATTGCCATTTTTGATTTGCGGTTCTCTGTACCAATATCGCTTTATTTCAATATAATTGTCAGGCAATAATATATAAGGTGTATCTGTATCCGTCTCAGGCAGTGGAGTAGCTTCAAGGAATGGATATACGTTTGCATATTTACGTATAAATTCTTCTTCGTTTCTTTTATAACTCATGCCCCAAAAGTCTTTCATAAATTCAGTATTACCAATCGGACTTTCCAAGTCTGTTTGTATGTTGTTCTTCCTCTCTTTTTTTAATATACTATCTGAGTTGGAAAAATAATTTTCATCAAACCCAAAATCCGTAGGACAAAGTATATTATCATTATAATAATATACAATGTTATCATTACCATTACCTGCGAATTGCTGCGAAGCATTCAAACATGTTTTGTCCTTTAAATCAAAACCTTCAATCTCTTTTTGGATATTATAAACAATAGTATTAGCTATGCCCCTATAATATTCATTGCTTCTTATCGGTTCGTTAAAAACATAAATCAATCTAAATCTATTATTTACATTATCAATATTACTATACGTAGTATAAATGATGGTTGGCTTATGTTCATCTTTTAATGATAAATAGAAGTCGTTCATAGATAGAAACGTATCGTCAATATCCAATACTACGCAGTCTGCAAAGTCAAAATTGGCAATCGTTTTTTCTCTAAGTCCAAATATTTCACTTGTTGTTTTGAAGTTTTGACAAATGCAATGCCCTTCGCAAATAAGGTTTACAAGTTCCTCTATGGTTATTGTATGGCGTTTATAGGTTAATACTTTCCAATTATCAGGTTTGTTCTTGAATTTTTGCACGCTAACGCCAAGCGTGATTTTCTTTTTGTCGTTATTAATCATTTTATATTATTGTGCAGTAGCCTTTTATCTACGCACTACTTAAAAAGGATTCCTCTTCAAGTGTTTTCAATGCAAATATACGACTTGAAATATATCACTACCACCTTTTTAATTAGAATTGACAAAAAAGTCTTTTTGAGTTAAAGAAAGATACGCAAGTACGGTATATAGAATATGTTTTCTTTTTTATATTATGTAATTCATCTTATATATCTTATAATTAGTAACTTATTATTTATTTGCATAGGCTTAATAATGTGATTTTTTGTGTGTGGTAACAGTTGGTTATATGATTTATTTTCATTTTGCAGGCTGTTTGTAACGAGTAAGAAGATTTTCCATATCTTGAAAGGAAGTGATTTTAAAAACTTCATTTTCAATCTCAATATATCCATTAATGTTTTCATTCTTTTCTTTTTCAAACAATTCTTGTATCGGTACTTCCAATGCAGCAGCAATTTTTTCCAATACTGCAACAGATGGATTGCCATTAATATGGTTACTTAATCCAACACGATTAATCCCCATTTTATCCGCTAATGTTTGAACGGTCATACCTTTTTCTTTAATAATCTCTTTAATTCGTAGTGCCATAAGTATTCATTTTTATTATAAATACAAATATACGTTCATTATTGATATGTATATTGATTGATATACGTAAAATAAGTTAATGTAGCTCTAAAATATACGATTTTATTTGTGTATGTATATCAAAAGCGCTACATTTGCAACATGATAAGAAATCAATGGCACTACAATAATATGAAACGATACGATAAAAGACAAGTGATGAAGGACGCACATAGACTTTATAAAAACGATTTCCAACGCAAGGGGCGCACGTGGGCAGAGTGTCTAAGAGCAGCTTGGAGTTGGGAGCGGAATGCTGTTAAGACACGAGAAGAAAAGGCAGCAAGGCTTGATGCTATGATTGCTGCAAGTTGGGCAGCACACAACGCCCGTAAAAACGAAAAGCCTAACAAAAAAGAGTTTGAAGATTTGTCTTCTGATGCAGTTTCTTATGCTATGGGCTATGGTCGTGGCAATGGTTTCTATTGCGGTGATTGATTAAATAGAATATTAACTAATAAAACAATAAAGATATGCAAGCAATTATTTTAAGTTCCAATACTGCAATTAGAGCAGAAGTTATTACTCTCCGTACTAATGCACGTAAAATTGATGGGATTTCCAAAGCTGTTTTGGTTGAACAACTGAAAGAAAAATTGAAAAGTGGAAAAATTGTCAAATTCGCCTATTTGAAAAGTAATGGTGAAGTTCGTATTGCATTTGGCACAACCAATCACGATTTCGTAAAGGATAAGGTTTATGGGTGGGGCGCAAGTCGTGAAAATTATGCTACTACTGCTTATTTTGACTTGGAAAAATGCAGTTGGCGTTCCTTCCGATGGGAGAACCTAATAGCGGTATTTTAATATTCACTAATGCACAAAGTGAATATTATATTGAATACCAACAACTTAAATAATTTTGCTATTTTGAGGTATTGATATGATATTCACTTTTATTTAAGAACTAACAAAATTGAACATTTATGAGCTTAAAATACAGTCAAACAACAAGTGACTATTTAGAATGGAAAGAAGCAATGAATTTAATTCGCACCCTATATCGGGATGGCAAATTTCAAATGTCTTTGTTCGTTTCAATCGGTTGTTTTTGGGGACTAAGAGTTTCCGATATATTGGCTTTACGTTGGAAGCAGATTTTGCATGTGGATGAATTTTGTATTATTGAGAAGAAAACGGGAAAAAGTAGAACCATACGGATTAACCCACAATTGAAAAGGCATATTTCGGACTGTTACCAACAAATTCACCCCATTGGTGTAGATGCTCCTATACTTGTCAGCCAAAAGGGAAGTGTATTCACTGTGCAGCGTATCAATGTGATTTTAAAGGAGATTAAAACAAAATATGATTTGTCAATTAAAAATTTCAGTTGTCACAGTTTACGTAAAACTTTTGGACGACAAGTTTATAATATGAATGGCGAGAATGCGGAACTTGCCTTAATAAAGTTGATGGAGTTATTCAATCACAGTTCTGTGGCTATTACCAAACGGTATTTGGGGCTTCGTACAGAAGAATTACTCCAAACCTATGATTGTTTGACCTTTTAGTATATATTTGTTCCCCAAACAGCTCACAGAACGTTGCTAAGTTCGCTTTTTATATTTATATTTGCATTGTCATTGCATCGCAATGACAGACATAATAATTTATAGGAAGCGTTTTAGCTTTATTCCACTTTGATGAATCTCGACACCTCATCTTTGTGTAACATGGAATAATAAAGAACGTTCTTCCTTTGGTTTGTTATATATGTTTTTAAACAACATATACAGCCAAAGGTGTGAGCTGTTTTCTTATTACTCAATTTGTTACACGGCAGTCGAGAGCCAATCAAAGGTTGGGAATAAGTCTATTCAGGCTCACACTTCTTTTTTATAATCCTTCCTTTTTGAGCCTACGGGAAACAGATTTTTACGGATATTATGGCACATGAAAAAATAACTTGTCCCTTTTGTGGTGGGATGGTTACTGTTGGTTCTGTGTGTGAGTATTGTGGAAACTTTGTTTCTTCAACATCCTTTAAAGTAGATGGAGAAAAAAAAGACGCAATACACACTTCAAAACAAGAAACCATTAGGGCTGTTCAAAATGCAGAAAATGGGAGATGGGGTGTGTTGGATTCAGAAGGATTGCAAATTGTTCCTTTTGAATATGATAGTGTGCGTATAGTTCTTCCCTTTGTGATTATAGGCAAAAAAATGTCTTTGCGAAATAATGGAGAAAAACTATTGTTGGGGGCGTACAGTATCAAGTCAAAGAAGATATTAGTTCCTATTGAATATGATTGGATTGACGTTAAAAGTTATCGTTTGGAAGATGGTAAATGCTTTTACTTGGAAACAGCAAAAAATGTACTTGCTACGGTTCGTAATGAATTGAGGAGGGTTCGCAAATATGGCTTATATAATGGCAATAGTGAAATAGAACTGTTGCCATGTAAATATGAACGGTTTTCTTATTATGAAGGTGGTAGTTGCCTTATATTTAGTGAAAATGATAAAAGCGGATTATGCAACATTCGAGAAGGAGAAGTTATGTTTCCTTGTATTTATAAAAATATATGGCTAATAGGCAAATACGTTGAAGTAACAGAAGATAAATACAGAGGATTGTACGATATTTCAAGTAATTATCCGATTCAAATATTACCAATTCTTTATGAGGAAATACGTTTGACTGATAATTGGTTACTTGTAAAAAAACAATATTGGGGAATATCAAATTATGCAGGTGAGGAAATTATACCTTGCCGATATGATAAAATAGAATATGATGGAGAGAATAAGCTACGTTTGTTTTATGATAATCAAACTAAACATGTGTTACAAATTGAATTAGATGGTGATAAGGTGGTGAAAGGGGATGCTCCTCATTTATCATCTGTAATATTGTCGCTCATTTTTTCTTTCTTTTCTTTTTTCTTTCTTAGTTTCCTTGCGGATGATTATTGGGTAGGAGTTGTTTTTTCTTCAATAACTGTTTGTTTTCCTTTGTTTCTTTATATTCATAATAAAAAATATGAAATACGATGAACCTTGTAGATGTAATTAAGTGTGAGGTAAACGACAAGGAACTTGTGTACAAGTTTTCGCCTGAAAATTTGCGATTAGGTTCGCAATTGGTTGTATATCCAACTCAGACAGCTTTTTTTGTAAAAGGCGGTGTGATTTTGGATGAATTTATTTGTGGTACATACACTTTAAAAACGGAGAACATTCCGTTATTGGGTAAACTGATAAATCTTCCCTTCAATGGGCAGACACCTTTTAAAGCGGAGGTTTGGTTTATCAATCAAATAGCCATTCTTGATTGTAAATGGGGTACAGCAAGCCCAATACAGATTGAAGACCCGAAATACGGGATTATCGTACCAATAAGGGCATTTGGACAGTATGGGTTTAAAATTATTAGCCCACGACAATTCTTGGAAAGTTTGGTAAGCAATATGACTTCGTTCACTGTAGAGAAACTTACCAATTATTTTAGGGGGATTATAATGTCTAAACTGACAAATATTGTTTCTGAAAAATTGTCCCAAGATGGAATATCGGTGATTAATATAAATTCACACATAAGTGACATATCCGAATTTTGCCAACAACGCATTGGCGTTGAATTTGAGAAGTACGGACTTAAACTTGAAAATTTCAATGTAATAGGAATTAATGTTCAAGAGAACGACCCAAGTTTTATCCGTTTGAAAGAAGCTAAAGACTTGGCAGCACGTTTAAAAATAACGGGAAAGGATGTGTACCAAATGGAGCGTAGTTTCAATGTTTTGGAGAATGCGGCTTCCAATGAAGGAGGTGGGCTTGTCAGCTCAGGCGTTGGAATTGGAATGGGACTAAATATAGGTAATCAAGTCGGTAGTATGGCGATGAACACATTAAATGTTAATCCCCCATCATTAACAGTGCCTCCCCCATTGCCCGTCCAAGAATATTATATTGCGGTCAATGAGCAGCAACAAGGGGCTTTTGACTTCAATACTATTAAAGTGAATATTGAAAACGGGACAATTCAGGGAAATACTTTAATTTGGAAAAAGGGGATGGCTAATTGGGGATTTATATCCCAACTTCCTGAATTTTCGTCTTTCTTCAATGAGTTACCTCCCAAGTTACCAACCATGTAATTTTATCGGCTATGAAACAGATTATAATAGTAATAGGAATAATCCTTTTAGTTGCCAATCTACTGTTTGGCTTGATACTTCCATCTTATGAAGTGTTCAACTTGTTTGTCAGTAGTTTGGTTATAGTCGCTACTACTGCGTTATTATTTTGTTTGAATGTGATAATACTAAAAGATGGTTTTAAAATATCGTTGCATGTACTGTTTTCCATATTGGGAGCTATAGAGTTTGTATTATCGTTGTTTTCTTCCAAAACTTTTGAAAACAATTGGTTTCTATTGTCAATAGTATTGTCTCTTGCAGTACAAAGTATCATTCTGTTAATTACTAACAAGGTCTCAACTAAAATTAAATAGGAAGTGGAATACATTACATGTAAAAAGTGTGGTTGCCAAATGTCTGCCATGTCGGAAGCGTGTCCCATGTGTGGCACACCGACTAACGAGAATGTACAGACGGCAAATACTTCATCCAAGAATGAAACAGAGAAATGCGAGCAAACATCCAATGTTTCAATCTTAAAAAGTGGCAAAAGAGTATATTGGGGTGTTGCTGCGGTTCTTACTATCCTTTTTATTGTATATGTTGGATATAAGATTAGTAACCGTCAGAATGAAAATAAAGAAAACGTCACGGGCATACAACAGACCAATAACGGACAACGTGATACGCTTAAACGTGAAATCCCCATTAAGAATACAGAAACGATAAGAAAACTGACAGAAACGGATATAAAAGAATCATTTTTGCGACATTGGAAACACTACAAAGGTGATAGAGAGCTTATTCCGTTGGAAAAGTGCAGTGAAGGGTATAATATCTTTATTGGGGATTTGGATGGTGACGGTATAGATGATGCGGTAGTTAATGCATACGTTACTCCGAGTGCGAAAGAAATATCCGACAATGATTATGAAGACAAGTCTTATATATTTTGCTTTCTGAATAATGGTAAAACTTACAAACTTGCTGTTGCAACAAAATTATATACTATGTTCTTTGTTGAAAATATAAACAATGGAGAAATACATGCCTATCGCATTGAATATATGAAGAGAATGAATGACGGAAAAAGAATTGCTGTGAAAGATAACCATGTCTTCAAATATGATGGTGATAAATTAGTGGATTTGGGTGGGACTAAAAGGACTGTTGATGAAGAGGAAAATCCCCCAATAGAGCGAAGAAGCGAAAATGCAAGATTGTTGGAAGGATATTTTTATCGCTATGAGGGCGATATGAAAGGTTTTCCTATAAAGGTGGATTTTGGCGTTTTGTCAAATGGCATGATAAATGGTGAATATCAAAATATAAAGTATGGTACGGTATTAGATTTGGTAGGACAATTAATTTCTGAGAAATCATTACAGTTAGTTGGCGAGAATCAAAATGAGAAAATTGTCTTTGAACTTTCTTTTTCTTCTCCCGAACATTTAAAAGGATATGGGAAGGTTGGTGATAATTCACTGTTTGTCAATTTGAAACAGATTTCAAATGAAATAATAAACGATAGTCATTAACGAGCACTTAAAAATACAGAAGTATGAAAAATATTTTAGTAATAATCATTTTAACAAGTGTCAGTGTATGCGTATTCGCTCAGAAAACGAATAACAAAGGTGAGTATATGGTGAAAAGCATACATTGGGTTAATGCTTTTACTCAAAAAGAGGTTGGCAACAAAGGGGATAAGTGGTATCATTTCAAGTATAACGATGATGGAAACCTGATTGAAGTACGGAAAGAGTATTATCAGAATTTCAAGAACAAGACAGTTGAAATTTTTACCCTTTCCAATAATCGGTATCAATTCATTTCTTATGTGAATGGTAAACAAGACCCCTATACCAAATGTGAATTTACTTTTAATGAACAAGGATATATAGACAAACTATATGATTATTCTACAAAAGGTGTAGAAGCAGGAACTCTTTTTACATTAATATATTACGATAATGGAGATTTAAAAAGTATTGATGATTTATTTGAGGAGAAAGGCGGTAATCGGTATAAAATTCATAACTACGAGGAATATACTTGGGAAAATGGCAATGTGGTAGGTTTTCGCTATACTAATGATGATGGTTATACACAAGATTTTAAAACCCATTATACTGATAAAAAAGATAATACCAACATTAATTTGGTATCACTAACAAAACATACTGCCCACCCATATAATGCGCATATATTGTTTGCGACTGAGTGGTGTGGTAAGAAGCCTAAAAACTTGGTTTTAAAAGAAAGTGGTGACAATTCTTTCGATTACATTTATGAAGGTAATCTATTGAAGAGAATCAATAAAAAGAATAGTTCTTATTCCAAAGGATATTACTTGATTGAATATGTGTATTAACCAAACAATGATTATGAAGTATATTACATTAGTGATACTAAGTCTTTTTTATTTAAGCATAAAAGCTCAAACAACTAATGCCCACGGGCAATATATGGTAAAAACCGCTGTATGGAAAGTATATGGAGGCTATAGTTCATTTAAAATGGATTTAGAATATTATCCAAATGGGAATTTAAAAGTAGTTACAAAAAGTTATGTGCTTAGTGGTAAGAAATACAAAGAAATATATTCTATCTCTTATAATTCCAAAGGAGAAAAAACACTGAATTTCATTCGATATGTAAATGGAAAACAGAATTTCAGTGCGATTTGTAAATACAATTTTAATGAAGATAATTTAATTTCTTATATTAATTGGTATGCACCATCTCAAAATAAATTAGTACAGGCGTTTCAATTATTTTACAACGAGAATAGGGAACTTGTAAAGCTGATACAAACGACAAGTGAGAATATGGATAAAGATTGGAGTAGTAAAACAGTTACAACAATCAATTGGGAAAATGGAAACATAATTTCAGATAAAGTAGTTCGTAATGATGATAATGAATTTCCTGGAAAAGCAAATTTTGTCTATTATCCTGAATCAGAAGTAATAAACAATACAAATTTGAACCTCAATTTTCTCATATTTTATTGTTATGGCAGGGATTATACAATGGATGTTGTATTTGGTACAGAATGGTGCGGAAAGAACACCAATCTTATATTAAAAGGTGACGAAGATAGTTTGAAAAGATATAAACATCTTCAACCTGAGTTTCGTGAACATTATGAGTATGAAAAGAATGGAGATTTGATTACAAAACTTAGGTATATTGCTCCAAGAGTGGGAGAAAAGCATAACTATGTTTATGGAACGCTTACATTGGAATATGTATATTAATTATTAATGCATTAATTATGAACTTTATACAAAAAACATTCAATATTTCCACTAACAATAATAATCCACTAATTCCATTTGATAAAGTGGTTAAAAATCTATGGCAATATTTACAACATGGATTTATACTAATAGGAGTTAATAATATTGATTGCGTAGAGAAAGGAGTAATAAAAGAACTACAAACGGATATTATAGAAAAAGATTTCCGTTATTTTCCAATATTCGGTTACTGCATAAATGAGGGCTATTTGCTTACCTTTGCTGTCGTCAATTTTAATAAGCGTAAAGAACAATGTGATTTTACTACTTTAAAAAGTTTTGTATCAGAAATATCGGTTAAATACCAACAGAAAGTGTCTATTTGCGAAGCATCTTCATATACTTCCATAATTTCTTTGATTGATGCTTTCTTTGAAGATTGGCTAAAAGGGAATGGCTTATCTTGTTTATATAAAGGTTGTTATCTCAATCCTTCACCGATGTCTTATTCTGAACGGTACATACGTGATATGAAAATGAACGAGATATTTATTAATATATGACAATGGGTAAGATTGACTTATTCAAAGTTATATATATTGATTCTTTAAGTATTAAAGAGGGTATAGCGATACCTCATTTTATTCATCATTTTAAAAAGGGTAGTCCCGAAGGATTACTCTTTTTTGTTATATCTATTTTGAGTTAAAGAATCTTATAGCAAAAAAAAATAAATATCAAAATAATGCGATGCTGTATTATTATATATTAACTTTTAATATTTGTATATATACATAAATTTGCTTATATTTGCATTGCTTTTCAAGTGGAGGTGGGTGCTTCGCTTGTAGAGTATGGCTATCACTCTTCACATAGCCACGGAACGGAAGAGCGACATTAACCCAAGTGTTCGGTTCTGAATTTTACCTATTATATATTCTTTTATCATGTTCAGTGAAATGGCATGGTAGGATGATGTGAGTAGCCAATGACGTATGATGTCATTGGGATAGGGCGTTTTGTCTCTATCAAACTAAGTGTTAAATTTATTAAGAGTTTGAAATGAACAACAATATGTTATGCGGATGCTTGACCGCTAATCAGGCAATGGAGAAGGCTTTGGCTTTACCGCCCATAAAGGCACTGTATGAAACTTTTTGGTATGAGAATGAGTTATGTATCTTCTTTGCAGAAGCTAATGTTGGTAAGTCCTTATACGCTATGCAGATGGCTGAACATATAGCCCAAGAGCGTAAAGTTATGTACTTGGATTATGAGCTGTCTTTGAGCCAATTCCGTTCACGTTACACCAATGATGAAACGGGAGTGCCTTACCAGTTCTCTGATAATCTCTTTCGTCCAAGTCTGAGGATAGAGCAGGTTTCGGACGATAGGGAAGTAGAAGAACGGCTGTTCAAGAAGATAGAAGAGGGTGTGAGGATGGGTATTAAGACTTACATCGTGGACAATATAACCTATCTGTGCGGTAAACTTGACCAGGGGGTGGAAGCGACACGGATAATGAAGCGATTGTCCGCAATGAAGCATACATACGGACTGAGTTTGTTGGTAATAGCCCATACGAAGAAGCGAAACTCCAAAAAGGAGATAGAAGCGGATGATTTGGCGGGGTCCAAACGGCTGATGAACTTCTGTGATAGCAGTTTCGCTTTGGGAAAATCACGTGAGGATAGTAAAACCATCTACTTGAAACAAATAAAAGTCCGTCAAGGAGAGAATAAGCATGGCAAGGATAACGTTATTCTGTATCGGATAGTTAAAGATGATAACTTCCCACGATTTGTAGAGGAAGGTTGTTCGGAAGAAGAGAAACTGTTGAAGCCGTCCAAGAGTGAAGATAAGAGTATTTTAAAAGCCAAGATGAAGATACTGCACGAGGAAGGTCTGAGCAATAGGGCGATTGCTAAAGAGTTGGGGATAGCCGAGGGTACAGTACGGAATTGGCTGAAAGAATTGGAAGAGGTTGTCAATGTCTCTACTGAACCATCTTCAATGGTACAAGAGGAATCGGAAGCCGAATATGTGGAATATGAGGAAGTAGCATAAGGGTGCGTAAGAATTGGTGCGTAAAAAGGTGCGTAACTGTGATTGCGTAAATAAAGTGCGTAAATGTTTGCGCAAAAGTTAATTCACCGTATCTTTGCAGTGTCTCCCCTTGATGTTCTGTTATGGAATGCTAGAGGGGGAGATTGTTTGATTAAAATAATATAAATCGTATGTTTATGGCTGATTGTCGATATTGTGGTCTATTTTACGTATTCGGGCATGAAATGGCGTTTTACAGCGTTTCAGTGCCAAATAGGTTTTCCAAAAACTACATCTTCTTATGTAATTAGCTGATATTCATACATCAAATTTTTCTTCAACGAGGAGGAATATTGATACGCTTTAAAAGAAAAAACTTACCGGTATGTCTGGTAATATTTTGAAACATAGGGAGAAGTAATTCCAAAACCGATAACTATGGTTGAAGAATTACTTCTTTTCTTTTTAATATCCCCACACTACAATAATAATGAATGTACAAGAAGCAACAACACGCCGGTTACCGGATTTGAAGGAAAGGCATCTGCCTGAAAACTGCCGCGAAACCATAAACACGATTTTAAAGGAGACTTACGGCTACGAACAGTTTCGTAATCTTGAGATTTACGATGACTTGTCCAAGGGAAAAGAGAAACTCTGCATTTCGCAGGGACAGCTGATAGAGAACGTTATACTGGAGGCTGAAAAGGCTTGGAAAGGTGAAACGCAGGTAGACAATATCTTGCTGACTGCCCCTACCGGCTCCGGAAAATCTTTGTTGTTCCAGCTTCCTGCCATCTATCTGGGGAAGGAGTATAATCTGCTTACCATTGTGGTTTCCCCTTTGAAGGCGTTGATTGTAGACCAGGTGGAAAGTCTGCAAGAGCTGGGGTATATGCGTGTGGCATACGCCTCGTCCGATTTATCGCCGGAACAGAAGATGGAGGTTTACCGGCAGGTGCGTGAGGGGGAGATTGATTTGTTCTATCTCTCGCCGGAATTGCTTCTCTCTTACGACATTAAGCATTTTGTAGGCGAGCGCCGCATCGGTCTGGTGGTGGTCGATGAGGCGCATACGGTCACTACGTGGGGCAAGGAGTTCCGCGTGGACTATTGGTTCTTGGGGCGCTACCTGACTGCTTTGAAACAGACTCTCGGCTATAATTTCCCGTTGTTTGCATTGACTGCTACGGCTGTCTGGAACCCGAAAGGAGGTAATGACATGATATTCGAGACTATTCGTTCCTTGCAGATGGAGCCTTGCGTGCTTTATGTAGGTACAGTGAAGCGCCGGAATATTGGCTTTGACATCCGTCAGATGGAGATGGAGGACGGGGAGACATACGACAAGGCAAAGCAGCGCGTGGTGGCTGCGCGGGTGGAGGACTTCCTGGACGGGCACAAGACATTGCTCTATTATCCTTTTGCGGGTGGCATCGACATGCGCTTGAAGACGTGGGTGAAGCCGGCGGACTGGCGTCTGGTTGCCTCCTATTATGGCAAGAAGGACAAGGAACAGAAAGCTGCCATTGTACAAGAGTTCAAGGAAGGAACCAAGAAACTGATTGTGGCTACGAAAGCCTTTGGTATGGGAGTGGACATCAGTGATATAGACCGTGTATACCATGTGGCGCCATCCAGTACGTTTGTCGACTATATTCAGGAGATAGGGCGTGCCGCGCGTGATACGGAGATACAGGGTATTGCCGCTACCGACTACCATGAACGGGATTTCTATTATATGAAGCGTCTGCATCAGACAGGGAACATTGCCCAGGAACAGCTGGTGCTTATTCTGAGAAAACTCATGGAAGTGTACCGCATGAAAGGGGAAAAACCGGAAATCATGGTATCTTTGTCCGATTTCGAGTTTGTGGTGAAACTGCCGCGTACAAAGAACAAGCTGGAGTATGAAGCGGAGTTGGGACAGCTCATCAAGACCGCCTTGCTTTGGCTGGAAGACGATTTGATGCAGCGTTATGGAAGGCATCTGCTTGAAATCAGCCCCAAGAATCTGTTGACCGAAGGATATGTCCAGGACAAGACGGGTGATGTCTTTGCCCGTGAATTCCATAGCTATCTGACAAAGGTAGAAGGGGAGGACGGGGTTTACGTCGCACGTCTGGAAGCGCTTTGGGAAGAGCGTTTCCCTGAGCTTGGCTACAAGGAATTCAAACAGAAACTGAATAATGGAACGTTGTGGGAGGGAGCCCGTGCCGTGTCTGTAGGCAAGCATGAGGTGTTGTTGAAGGAAGATGCCACTGTCATCCGTGAGCGGATGGATGCCTTGTTCAAGAGCCTGACAACGATGCTGAAAACGTCATTGATAAAGTCGAAAGGACGTTTTGATGAAGAAGAATTGCGGGCTGTCTTTGCCGAGCATGGCATGGACGTGCGCTCTGCCAAACGCTTTATCGGTTCCCTGCTGGAGAGTCGCACGGAGGAAGGCCGCAGTGTAAGCTATATCAGCAGTGTGAAAAAGAAGGATTCCAATGAACTCTCTTTTACGGTGACCAAAGGCTTTGATTTGCTTTTGTCGCGCTATCAAAAACTGTTTAGCCAACGCATAGTGGGCAGTAAGGGAGACCGCCTGGTGTTTTATTGCACTCCTTTCTCGGACTTGAATATGCTGCTTAATCTGCTTTCTATGCTTGACTGCCTTTCGTTCAGTGTGGAGGGTGGCGGTACGCCTTGCGTATTTGTCCGTTTCAATGACCCCGAAACTCTGCAGGAACTTGCGCTTGGCGATGATTACCGCAATCTGATTCTGGATACCAACGGGCAGATATTCCAGGAGCAGATTGACTTGTTCTCTTTCTTCTTCGGAACAGATAAGCTGACGGATGAACAGCGCTGGGACTTTATAGAGGATTATTTTACGGGAATGGGAGTGGACGACTTGAAAAAGAAGTTTGTGTCCTTGTAGCACCAATTCGTTGAACAGCCTTTCCAGAGTTACAGTTCATCTTTGCTTTTACTGTAAAGATTGTGAGTAATTAGTCTAAGTGCTCCTGCAGAAACCGTTGCAGGATGCGTGCATGGTTGTATATCGGTGCTTTGGAAGCATATAGTAAGGTTATGGTATGGTGGTGTTTTATGGTGTCAATGAACCTAAGGGCGGCTTCCGAATTTTCCAGTTCCTTGCGATACATGGCTGCAAACCCCTCCCAGTGTTCCGCTTGGTCTTCGTGAAACCATTTTCTTAATTCAGGTGAAGGGGTAATATCCTTTTCCCAGACATCGTATTTCAGATGTTCCTTTTTTATGCCGCGAGGCCACAGCCGGTCCACCAATACACGGTAGCCGTCTGTTGCATTGGGTTCTTCATATACCCGTTTGATTCTGATTTGTGTCATGGCTGTTCTCTTAATTTTGCTTCCATTTTGATGGAGCGTGGGAAAACGATATTATTTTCCAGATGGATGTGCTGGTGCAAGGCCTCTTCAAATGCTTTAAGCTGTTGGAGTACGAGGCGGTAACTGTTGCAGGCATCTTCTGGAGCTGTATAGCCGTTGGTCAGATGCTCTATGTGGCGATAGCGTTCTCCTTCAATGTCATGTTCTGCCATCATGACGGATATGGGAGCTTCGATGCTTCCACAGTGGAATTCGGGCAGGGGAGTATTTTCCAGCTTAGCCTTTACCATCTCATAGATGTAGGGAAACAGTACCAGTTCCTCTTTGTCGAGATGGGCATTGAGGTCGGAGAGGGAATCATGAAAGAGAGCCTGCACATTGTAGAGTGACGGATGTTTTTCACCGTGTACGCGACATATTTTATCCAGCAGTTCTTCAATCTCGGGACCTTGTGTACGGATATTACGGTGGTGGATTTTGAGAATATAGTCCACCAATAAGTCCAGAGGCCAACTCTTGAAATCAATATTTTCGGAGGTTGTCGGAGCCAGATGCTCTATTTCTTCTATCACCTTCTCCATATCGGCTCCGGCAGTTTTACTGGCTTCGGGAAGCAGTGCGGAACCATGGCAGCAGAAATCAATGCCATATTTATCAAATATCCCGGCATTGTTGAAGTTGTCGGCTACGATTTCGCCGACTGTCATACGTTTATAATCCTTCATATGTTATCTTGTTTTTGTTTTCCACAACATTGTGGAAACCTGCTATATATACAATTATATGGCAGATAATGTTTGAAGGGTTATGATTATTTGAGTTTTCTTGCCCGGTTCTTTCATTTAAAGGAATTGGAGGAGTTATCACTTCGCTCCGCTCCGTCAGGAGTTGAAGAAGTTAAAGCCGATACTTCTGTGAATACATACGCACGAGTATTGGCTTTAACTCCTAAGCCGACTTGTCGGCTGATAACTCCTTTAAATGAAAGATTCGTGGTTTCCTTGTCTATCCTTCTACTTTTTGGAATGCCAGCCGTTCGTCTCCATTGGCCAGAAGGATGATGCCGCAATATTTGAATCCGTGCTTCTTCAGTATGTATTGCAGGATATGATTGTCCCGGTGGGTATCTGCACGTAGGTTGGGTATTTGTTCGTAGCACCATTGCAGGCAGGCATTGGCCACTCCTTTGCTGTGTTCTGTACTTGCCAGCCGGTGAATGACGCCGTAAGGAAGCGTATCTTCCACCCATTTTCCTTCATAGATATGCGTATATGTGGGGTCGTTTCCACGGATAAAGGCGAAGGTTCCGATAATTTCTTCGGTATCGTCGGTGCACACATAGCTGTTTCCTTGTTCGATGTCTGCTATGACGATTTCCCTGGAAGGGTAGTTGCCTCTCCACTGCAGCATATTTCCGTCTTTCCGCATGATGTGCTTCGCTTGTTCAAAGATGTCCATAAGGATTGCAATGTCTGTGGGTTGCGTCTTTCTGATTTTTATCATAGCTTTTTATTTTATCTGTGTGGTATCTTTCTTTGATTCAGGTTGCAAAGGTAATGCGTTTTGTGATTCATTGTTCTCGTAAATGAACAAATGCTAACATACGTTGTTTCTTTAGGAAGAATTTGCATATATTTGTCCCGTAATATTAAACACAATTGATTATGAAAAAGATTTTTAGTGCTTTCGTGATAGCTGTATGCTGTATGTTTATGGCTATGCCTGCCCAGGCCCAACTATTGAAGTGGGGTGTTAAGGGTGGTGTGAATATGACGAAAATAGATTGGGATGGCGGATATAAGGGAAACAAGGATAATTCTACCGGTTTCTTTATTGGTCCGATGGCTGAGTTCACCATTCCCATTGTAGGCTTGGGTGTTGATGGTGCTTTGCTGTTCTCTCAGCGCGGCAAGGACGAGGTGAAGCAAACAGGACTGGAAGTACCCGTAAATCTGAAATATACCATTGGCTTGGGTAGTTTGTTGGGTATTTATGTGGCAGCCGGTCCCGATTTCTTCTTCGACTTCAAGAAGAAGGATTACGTAGACCGCAAGAAGGCTCAAGTGGCACTTAATCTGGGTGCCGGTGTGAAGCTGCTGAAGCATCTCCAGGTTGGCGTGACCTATCAGCTCCCGATGGGCGACTCATTTACGTGGAAGAATGCGGGTGATGCCATCGGTGCCAAGAATAAGACTTGGCAGGTGTCTGCGGCGTATCTCTTCTAAATGTAGTAAAACGATTTGTGGAATATAAAGAAAGGCTCTCCTACAAAAAGGAGGGCCTTTCTTGTGTTTTTGATTACTTTTCTACAATTACATCTACTGGGGCAGGTGCATCATCATGGAGTGGGGTAGCAGCTTCGCGACTAGGCTGTCTACCGTCTTTGATGGCGAGTACCCATTCCCCATTTGCTTTTATGGGGTTGAACATGAACCCCATACTACTACCTGGAGTGTCAGAATCTGAACGTGGCGTAAATTCTATTTTGTACTTCACGTCATTATTTCCTTGTGTAGAGAAGCTGAGGTAATCCAATCGATAACGAATTACCGGGAAACGCTGGAAACGTTTGGTCAGTGCTTCCCGTTGTTGTATCGTTAAGGGTTTGGCTATACCAGCGTCATCAATGGAGTAAAGCATATCAAGAGCCTTGTCAGTCTCTTTAGCTTTTAGAAGATCCATACACTGTGTACATAATGTAAGAACAGCGCTTGAGTCTGCAGCAGTCAAAGTGGCTACAAACTCATCTTCTGCCTCTTTCTGTGTCTTCATCTTCTCTTCGTGTCCTTTTGTTGAACATGCTCCGAGTAGAAAGCTTGCTGAGAGAAGAAGCATAAAAAGGATTTGTTTATTGTTCATTGTTGATATATTTATTAATCGTGCATTGTTAAATAAAAAGGTGCGTCACCTTATTATGACGCACCTTTATTATATTACCGCATTTTAGGATGCGATGAGTTCTTTACAAAATTATCTGTTGGCAATAGTACCATCAACAGCAATGGCAACTTTAGCACTTACTGTACCCCATGTGTATGTGACCTTTACAGGAACCATGATGGTGAAGTCTTTAGTGTTACCCATATTGTTCTTGTAGTTCAATACTACAGAGTTCAACTTGCTGATGTTGGTAGTTTTGATGTCAATCGGGTTAGAAATTGCAGTACCACCTACTTTATCAAGGATTGTCAGCTTGATAACGTCCTTGTTGATAGGCTTCTGTTCACCGATAACATTAACGTCACAAGTTGCATTGTCAATATCCAAAGTTATTGCGCTGATACCGTAGTATTCGTACAAGTTAACGTTGTTTTCTTTAGCAGCTTCATATACTTTGTCTTTATCATTGTATACGATAACCGGTTTGTCGCGCCAGTCGTTGGCCTTGAACAAGTTACCAAGTAATACGGAAGAACCGTTAGCCTCTGCATCCAAGAACTTGGCTTTGTCGTTGCTTTCAATATCCAGCGGACGCAAGAAGCGAGCGTTGAAGTTGTAAGCGGGAGCCAGTTCAATTTCGCAGTCACCATAAACAGCGGATACCTCGATGATGGCAAACTGTTGGTTAGGCTTGTTTTCGTTATGACCGAAAAGGTTCAAGAATACTTTTGCTTCATCGTTGTTTGCATAAGTAATTGTCTTGGCTGTCTTATCAAGAGTTGCGATGAGAGAAGCGGTTGCTCTCTTTTCACCCCAGTATAACTTAGTGCTGCTCTTGCTCTTGTCAGCTTCAACTGTACTTACAAACAACTTCTTTCCACCTATAGTCAGACCATCGTTCTTAGCAGAGAACAAGTAGCTGTACTTGATTTCCATACCTTTGTCTTTGTTGTTCCAGATTTCACCATAAACCGGCTTGGAAGCTTCTGATACAATGAATTCGATGCCTGATTTTTCAACTTCTTTTCCAGCTTCTGTTACGTAGTGATAGAAGTAGTCATCAAGATTCTTCACATAATTTGCTACATTGTTTGCTGCATCCGGAGCAGGAACATTGGTACGTACAGTATCTCTGTCAGCCAAAGCTGTTTCAGCAGGATACCAGAACGCATCACGTTTGTTACCATAACTTGCAGTAGTCGGCAATTCTGCTATGGAAATCTTGATACCTACGTAAATAGCGTAAGTTGTTCCACCTGCTACAGGTTTGTACTTGCCATAAAGTGTCAAGGCGCGATCTTTGTAATCCTTGATGAGTTGGTCTCTTTGAGTCTTATTGCTAGTCCAGTTCAGGATAGCATTTGTACTAGTGTTACCGTCAGGAGTTTCAGTAACTACACCGTAAGTATTGTCTGCTGCAAATTTATTAGCAGCTGTTACTTGAATGAAGCCACCCTTACCGTCTGCTACATAAGTTTCGTCTTTTACAAATGTATAACCCTTTGTGAATTCTTCCTTGGTCATACCCAGTTCTTCAAGAATCTTACCGGACATGTCTTTCCAAGTGATGGATACAGTTTGTTCACCACACAAGTACGGCAACTGCGGAGTGCTCTTGTCAATAACAATTGCATCAGGAGTAGCGGCTTTTTCAGTGATTTCCAACTTGATGTAACCTGCTAATACTACATTATTTGTTGCATCAACCAGTTTAACCAATACTGCCGGACGACGACCGATAGCACTTCTGCCAATCTTTTCTGTGCTTCCTTCAGGAATAACCACACTTTCTTCTTTGTCGTTTACATAGCAAGGAGTGAAAGTACCGTCTTCTTCCAATTGAGAGTAAGCATTTTCCTCTGTATCATTGTCACCGCTGATATAGTGAACAGCTTCAAACTTGAGAGTCAGATTATATAGCTGGGCAGCTTCAGCAAGACTCATGCTTTTGTGAGTGGTTACAGTAATTTTCTCTCCAAAGTTTTCTACATGATGGATACACAGTAAATCTGCCAATTCAATAGAACCACCATTGTATTGTGCAGGAACAGTATATACGTTTTCGATAGCTTCCTTAGCTGTCTTATACAGTTCAGGTTTACAAGTGTTTTTTGTTACGATTTTGCTGTCATCGGTATACGCAATGGCTTTAAAACCTTGAATCATCGGCATGATGGCTGCATAGTCAGAAGTAACTGTAGACTTTTCTTCACCTTCTTTTTCGCCATTAACCAATGTTGCTTCCAGAGCTGCGATAGAAATATAGTTGTTTTCACCGGGAGTGCTCAAATTGCCCTTCTTCAAATCCTCTACAGAGAGTTTGTATGTAGCATACATTTTTTCGCCGTCAATGGTCTTACCTGCGTTTTGGAAGATAGGGGTTACCACAGCAGGAGTAGCTTTTGTAGCTACATATTCCGGAGTAGCTGCCAAGAATTTCCACTCAATATCTTTCAGCTTGGCATTTAGCGGGTTCAAGTGATAGTACATTGCGCTGGTTGAAGGCATCCAATAAGTTTTCTTAGTGGCATCTTTCAAAGTAATCCAATTGGTAGCACTTGTACCTTTCTTGATTACATAAGCTACATTGTGGTCATCTTTACTTTCTATTGCGTTCTTTTCAGCTTCGATGAAATCACCGTTGGCATATTTGTATTTAGTAGCTTCTACTCCGTCTTCATACAAATCAGGAATGAATACCAATGCTTTCAACTTAGTAGTCAGAGAAATAGTCTTTTCAACCAATTTGCCGTTCTCATCCTTCATGTTACCAAGGGTCAGAGTTTCATCTTTTGTATTCCAAACTGCTGAAAGAGTCCCTTCCGGTAACCATTTCGTAGTTTGTACTTCATATAAAGGATCTTTACCCTTCTCTTCTGTTACTTTCACCCAGTAGCCAGCTTCTGCTTGGCCATGCAACTTGCCAGTTTCTTCAGTACCTGGGTAGTAATAGATGGTTTTAGCGTCTTGACCAGCGCTACCGTTGCCCGGTTCACCTTTTTCACCGCGTGCAGGGAACTCTGTTTGTACATTGTCTTTAGCCCACCAATAGTCACCGTTAGCGTCTTTTACAATACTCCAAACGGGAGCGTTTGTGCCGTTTGTTCCGTTCTTGATAGGATAAGATTCGCCATTGCTTAATTTGATGACAATGCCATCTTCTGTTTTGTCAACGCCGGTAATGACCGATCCAGCGTCAATCTTAGCTTGAAGGTCACTTACCAGCTTTTCTACTGCTGATACGCGGTTGTCCAAGCTTTCGATGTCGTCATCATAGTCCTTACAAGACGTGAACGTTCCTGCAGTGCCCACCATTAAGGCGCTGAACAGGATCACACTTAGAAACTTTTTGTTCATAATTGAAAACTTTAAATTTATAAATTTAAAAAAATAAAAAGTGAATAATCTCTCATTTTGAACCCCTTTCGCATACTTGTTTTGTTACTAAGTATTCCGTTACTTCGCAGGTAATGAAATCTTGTTAATTTCGTTAATAATCAGGGAATAAGGAGAAAATAGGTGGGGCTTGTCCAGAATAGTAAAAATCTGTTCGTTGGGATATTGGAAAGAGGATTGGAAGTCCAGAAAAGTGACAATGGGAAAGTAATGAAATGAGGCCTTCAAAAAATGGAAGTGTGTATTTTTAGCTCAAAAGATTGAATAACAGCATATTGATAGAACCGATGTGAGCTCCGTAAAGACAACACCATTCCGTTCCTCAAAACTCTGTTTGAAGATTCCGGAAAATGTGCGACAAATCTATTCTATCCTATCAAAAGCAGTAACGTCTTTTACACCATACACGCTCCACTTCTTACAAAAGAAATTACCCTCTGATTTGCCTCGTCAATCTTTCTGTTGCTGAAAGGCTTCAGATAGGTTTCCGTCACCGTAATGGAGGAGTGCCCCATGGCTTCCGATATGATTCCGGGGTGTATCTCGCAATGGTAAGCCATTGTGGCCCAGGTATGTCTGGCCGCATAGGTGCTGAGTGCCGACTGCATTCCCAGGCACTGCCTGAGTACTGCCAGCCGCTGGTTGAATCCCCTGAGTGCCGACTGGTATTCCCGGTATGCCGCTTCCGTACCTTCCTCGCTCTGCAGAATGGGAAACAGATAGGGGGAATCGGGATTCCTGTTCGCCACCATCCTGACCATCTGCATGGCTTCGGGTGTGAGTGACACGGTCAGCGCCCGTCCCGTCTTCCGCCTTCTGTAAGACAGCACATTCCCCTGCAAGTCCCTTTTGTGCAGGTACGCCAGGTCCACGAAGGGTATGCCCCTGAGCATGAACATGAGTACGAAGAAAATCCTTGTTCTCTGCTGTGTGTTTGGGAGCGTCCCTCCTTGCAGGCTCCTTTCCGTCTCCCTTACCAGGCTGCTGATGTCTGATGCTTCGAGCGCCTTCTTCCTGTCCGCCCGTGTGCCGGTATACACATGCTCGAACAGTCTGGGTACATACCGTATGTACTTTCTGTCCACCGCCCGATGATACACCGAGCGTACCGTCTTGATGTAGGTGGATACGGTGTTCCAACTGCAGTTCCTCTGCCTGAGGAAGTTTTCGAATCTCTTCAGTACGGTCGGGCTCAGCTTGCGCATGGGCATCGGTTGCCATTTGGTGAATGCCGAGAATGCATTCACCGCTGACTGGTAGATGTGTGCCGTCCCCCACCTGCCGCCTTCCCGGAGTTCCCCGATGACTGAGGAGAACATCTCTTGTAAGGTAATTTCATTTCTATTCATTTCCAATTTATTTATAAAAGGTTTACCTTACAAGTATATACAATAAAATGAAGCAAAACAGAAGTTTATAATGTATTTCTTCATTTTAGCCAGTCTTTCAGAATGAACTCAAATATATTTCTTATATTTGCGAAAAAAGTCGCATTGAAAAAAGTCGCAATATGAATAATCCATTTAAATTCGGTACAATTGTAGACGGTGAATACTTTACGGATAGAGTAGCGGAACAAGAAAAAGTAAGAGAGATACTTGCAAGTGAGAATCACCTGATACTTATTAGCCCACGACGTTTCGGCAAGACCAGCCTCGTTCAAAAAGTAACGAAAGGATTGTCACGTCCCGTTTTTCAGTTGAACCTGCAGTTGGTAACAGGCACTGCCGACTTTGCCGCACGATTATTGTGGATTATGCTTCAGCAATATCCTATGGAACGTCTGAAACATCTTATCACTCACTTTCGTTTTATCCCCACCATTTCAACCAATCCCATGACGGATGGCATAGAAGTTTCATTTCAGCCGTCAATGGATGGCTTCATTCTGTTAGAGGATGTATTCACACTGATTGATAAACTGGGAATGAAGAATCCACACAAGAAACCGATTGTAGTACTGGACGAATTCCAAGAAATACGTACATTGGACAAGAATCTGGATAAAAAATTGAGGTCTATTCTACAGACTTACAACCATGCCAATTACATTTTCTTAGGTAGCCAGGAATCGATGATGCAGGAAATCTTCGAAAAAAAGAAATCCCCTTTCTATCATTTTGGATATTTGATGAAGTTGGGTAAGATTCCTCAAGATAACTTCTATGAGTTTCTCAAGAATGGCTTTCTTCTCTTGGGTGAGGATATGGATGCTGAAACGATAGGCCGCAGCATTCTGTCGTTCACCAATTGTCATCCCTATTACACCCAGCAACTGGCTTACCAGACATGGAATAACTGGAAACAAAACGGTTACAGTGATACTTTGGTGGAAACTGCCATTACGGAGTTGACCCATGTACACGATATGGATTATGAACGTTTATGGAGCACTTTCAATAAAACAGATAAAAAAGTCTTGATAGGCTTAACTATGCAGATGGGGACTCCGTCCAGTCTTCCTTTTCTACAAGCTGTCGGTATTGATTCTCCAAGTACAGCTTTCAGTAGCTTGAAGCGACTTGGACAACAAGGATATGTGATACGTAATGAGGGGTATGAACTGGATGACCCTTTCTTCAGAAGGTGGATTGAAGTAAAGAGAGAAGGGCGATAGAAAGAGGAAATCCTTGTTGGGTTTCGTATCATTTCAGCATATTGAGTTTTATGCTTATCATGTCTTTATATGATATTTGCATCTCCTCCGGTAGAAAAGAGAGACTGATGAACTCCATCCATTTGGTTTCTACTTTCAAGAGTTTCTTGAAGAGGTTTTCTATTACTTTTTCGTCCAATCCCGACGCCCGTATGGACGTGACAAAGTCAGCCTTCTTTAATTTACGTTTTTTGCCGTTTAGTGTAAGTGCAAGTTCTTCGGTGTCTTCAGGCATCACCAATGCGGTAGACAGCATGTCATATGCTGGTGTGAGCGTATATACCTCTTGTTGGGGACTATAAAGCGAGAAGTTCTTCAAATGCATGTCGGCATTACCGGTTATCCATGAAAAGACGACTTGCTCCCAGAAATTCACCAGGTCCAATTTGGGAGCGGATGAATATCTCAGCACTAACTTCGCAATCTGTTCATAAGAACCTTTGTATTTTTGTTCAGTGAGTTTTTCAGAAAGTTGGCACATGTCTTCCATAGCCAATTTCCCTCCTTCATTCGTGCGGTCTATGCGCCGGGTGATATAGCATAATTCACCATCCTCAAAGCGGATGAGGCTATGCGGCACAACTCGTATCTTGGCTATCTCCGCAAGATGCATTGTCAGATCCTCTAATTCGGGAAGATTGCCGAACCGTTCGGTTTGCGGCTTCAAAATATAGCGCCCCCATAAGCCTACAATCGTAAATCGTCCAGGCTCGTTTTTACTTCCTTTGTTGATATCCAATGATAATTTGGCCTGCACTCCGGTCAGTGTGGTCTGACTGCGAATTACCTGCCTTGCCAAATCGTTGAGATTATTGTGCGTATAAGGCAATATAGGCGCCTCTAGTGTCCCGAATATCTTTTTTGAGCAAGCCTTGTGGAAATCCCTCTCATTTCCATTCAGTTCTTTGTAGCAATACAGACATTTTGCCATTTTTAATCCTCCTCATTTATAGGTTCGATACCCACTGCACCGATACAGTCTTTACAGCACGCCAGCAACAGTGACATTCGGTCACGTGCATCTATTTTCCAGTTCTTTTCCGCAATGTCAAGCAGCCATCCTTCGGGTATCAGCCCGTCGAAAAAAGGAAACAGCACTTTGTCGTGATAGGCTTTCTCTGTCAAGGGTAATGTGAGACTGACAGCTTCTGCAACATCCGACTGCAGGAATTCCGTATCGTACTGGAAGGTATAGCCATCCTCATCCTCTGTGAGGATACCGGCTTTTATTCCTCGGAGATTTATCAATGCCTGCTTCATCATTCGTCAGTTTTAGTTATAGGTACTGCGCCAACTTCGCTGCCGAACAAAGACAGTAGCTGGTTTACCTTGTCCAACCGCAGCGTCTGTTTGCCTTGCTCCAATTCACGGACAAAGCGCAAGCCTACTCCTGACTTTTCCGAAAGTTCCACTTGGGTCAGATTGTACTGCTTACGCATCGCTTTTACATATTTGGATAATGTTGTTTGTTCCGTATATTCCATTTTTATACCCTTTGGGGTACAAAGATAGAATATATTTTCGTTATTACACCCATAAGGGTATAAAAAGATTAAAGGAGAAAGAGATTATATCTTTTCGGGTATAAATTAGCTAGAATAAGTTTATGAATCTATCCATTTCCTGTCTACCTATTTCTGGCTTTACTCTTAAAGCCTGCCAGTCCTTCACTGCTTCAACGGCCTCTGTGATAATTCTTTCAGTGGCTTTTGGGCTAAGCATATAATCTCTTATGAGAATCACACTATATTTCTAGGCCGGCTTTGCTTGATTCTGCTGAGTACATAAGAAGATAGCTTGTTATATTGTTCAAACTCTTATAAATTCTTGTCACTTTTGCTGCGTACAACTGTCTAAATGGTGAATTGCTGAAAAAAGCAAGAGGCTGTCTCAAAATGCACTTGAGATAGCCTCTTCTATGCAAATGTTTTACTCTTCAGTTTATTCCTGATATTTCACTTTTGTTCCCAAAGCATCGTGGCGCATTTCGCGCTCACTTCGGTAAAGCTTTTCATCTTTTAAATAATAGTATTCCTGATAACCTCCAAATTCGATATTGGCATACTCTAAGTGGTCTTCGGCCTTGCAAGACTTCCATGTACCTTCATACTTCACTGAATCAGAGAAAGTGATGAGGGTGGTTGAGTCTGCACGGAGTTCAAACCTCACGCCATTTTCCGTTATGAATGTACCGGCGAAAGAATGAGTAGACTCTGTACTGTTAGTATTGGTACAAGAATATAAAAAACCGAAAGCTATTGTCAACATAGCCAAAATCGTTCGTCTCATTGTTCTTTTGTTTTTATAGAAAAGAGAGTGCTTCTTTTCCGGAAACACTCTCTTTTATTAGTTATCTGCAGTGATGATTATCTTTGAGCAGGAGTACCAGAGTTCTTCTTAACATCAACTTCGAATGTCAAAGTGAATGTCTTCCACTTGTAACCGAACTTCACAGGGATGAACAATTTGTAATCCCAGTTAACCGGAGTACCGCTGTAGTTGTTGTAAGTCAGAGTTTCATCTGCCTGGTTGTAAACAACCTTGGTATTAGAAGGCAGAGGACCGTTTGTTACACCATCAGTCGGAACCAAGTTACCGTTAACCAGTTTCAAGTTAGACTTGATTTGGTCTGTCATCCATTCGCCCGGAACTACTTCGTAGAATTCCCACAAAGCTTTCTGCAAGCCGGTAGTATTGGCTACAATATACTTCTTGCCTGATTCGTCAGCATTCCAAGAAACATAAGTGAAAGCACCCTTAACGTCAATTGTACTACCACCTACAGTTGCATCAGTAAAGTTCTCAGTTTCACCTGTAGTTACTGTCAACGGTTCGATGATAAATGCATCATATTCCTTGATAGTTGCAGTGTGGGCAGCAGCCAGCAGAGAACCAGCAGCACAAGCATCTTTGTAGCATACGTCGGCAACCAACTTGATGGGGACATACTTGCCTACGAGAGCCTTGGCAGCTTCTGTCGGAGCGTCGCCGCTACGCGGTGCGTGAGTCGGGTTTACTTCTTCCAACTTGATGTTGTAAGTGATTTCATTGGCATCCAGCTTGTTGGGAGCGTAGTTCACAATCTCAGCAGCTTTCTTGCCGTCGATGTACAGGATTGTTCCGTCAGGACTTACAGTCGCAGTCTTTTCAACAACGCTTGTACCGTTGAAATATTCGTACTTGTAAGCAGAATTGGCAGCTTCCAGTTTTTCTTTGTCGAACACGAAGCGGGCACCTTCCTCTGAATAAGCACCACCTTTCACACCCTGGTGGCCGCTGGCAGCATAAGGATACAGTCCGGAATAGAAGAACTTCTTACCGGCACGCAGTGCATCGGCATACCAGATTGCGCCGCCCAAACCGGTTGTCGGTTTAACTCCGAGGTCGTTCAGGAAACCGTTCAGCAAGTCTGTGTAGATGTTACATGTCGGGTTATTCTCTGTATTGTTAGACCATGCCGGATTGGATTCCTCGGTATTGTAAACAATCGGGTTTACATTGAATGTGGACCATTCATTGTCGTTCTTCCAGTAGCGGCCATCGTAACCCCAGAGGTTGAATACCGGCTTGTAGATAGTACGTGTCAAAGTAATCTTCAATGTAGGATATGCACCTGTAGGATCGGAGTAGTAGCAAACCTTGCTGAAGCTCATCTTTTCCTGGTTGTTCCAGTTCGGATACTTCTTAACGATGTCTGCATGAGTCAGTGTCCAGATGATGTTGTAAGATTCTACACCAGCTTCAGAGTTGGCAATCACAGAAGCCGTACCTTCGCCGGCACCCTTTGTACCATCAAATTGAGTATAAACGGCGTGGAATTCCTGCTTGGTCATACCACCTTCTTTAGCCTTGTCGTAGATGTCCTCATTCATTTCCTGAGTACCGATGCGACCGGTGTAGTTGCTGCAGTAATAGATAGAATCAGCAAAAGCATGAGACAACTCTCTCTCGCCAGCTTCTTTCACCCATTTCACTTTCAGGTAACGCATGGCAACCAAAGCATTGTTTACTGTATCCACCAGTTCCACGCGAACGATAGGCTCACGACCTACAGCTGTTGCAGAAGTACCTTCGACAGTGTAAACCTTGGAAGACATGATACCGTTTTCGTGAGAATCCAGCTTGGCAAATTTCTGCTGGTCTGTCTTGTTGGTGTTACCATCTACGCCACCCAATGTGTTATAAGGAGCAGTAGGGATGTAGAAACGGAATGTCAGACCATAATCCTTGTAGTTTGCCAGATTTGCATGGTTAGCGTGGTTAGTTTTAGCATCTTTAGCGTCTGTAACACAAACCTTCACCAATTTCTTCAAATCAAGCGGCTCGTTATAAGGTTGCTTAAAGTCTACATATTCGTTGGCTTTAGATTCGTATACGCATACAGAGTCATGATAGTGTACATAGAAGTCTTCTTTGCCGTCGTTCTGGATTTCATCGGCAAACTTACCGGTCATAGTTTTGCTAAAGTCAGTTTTGCTATTAACCAGATACGGAACCTTAACCTCTTCGTGCAGACGTACATATTCAGAGTTCACATACACCTTAGTACCTTGTTCGTCAAAAGCTTTCTTTTCAGCAGCTGTATAGTTTTCAGCAGCGATAGGAGCTTTCAAAGATGCCATGTAGAACTTTTCCTTGTCGCCGGCAGTCGTTGCAGCGATAGAACCCTTGACTGTCTTTTTGAATTTTACTGTCAGCACGTCCTTATTGATGTCGTACTTAACCGGTTGAATCGGGCTGTTAGTCTTAATATCAGCACCGGTAGCCTTGGTCATAATATTTTCAGATGTGATGCAATCAAATGAGGGCAATTCAATATCTGAAGTACGGACACCTACGCTGGGGCTTACATGGAAATAAGCCTCGTTGTAATCTGTAGAAATAAAGTTAGCTGTAGCAGCAGCATTTACGTGGTCCAAAACCGGAGTCGTAGTGTGGTCTTGAGTTGTATGCTTAGCCATAGCCTGATACTTCTGCGGGGTATATTGCAGGGTAGTCAGCGTGATGGCGGCAATACCGTTGATGTGGCTGGTAGGGATTACGGCCAGGCTGGTCAGACGATGACCAATCAGGGACATCACCTCAGCACTTACCTTGTCAATTTCAGCAGCCAAGTCCTTCAGCTTCTCGTCTGTAACGAAGTCGCCTTTCAATTCTTCTTTCAGAGCCGCAATCTTTTGGTTTACGATGTCCAAAGAAGCCAACTTGTCGATTTGGTCTTGCAGTTCTTTCTTCAGAGCTTTCAAGTCGTCATCAGAAACACCACCTTCTGCCGAACCGGCCTTGTCCAAAGCTTCCTGAGCCTTGTCCTTAGCTTCGTTGGCAGCTGTTTTAGCATCGTTGACAGCTGTCTCCAAAGTCGAAACTTTTGCAGCCAGCTCTTCAAGTGAAGCTTTCTTGCCCAGTTGTTCCTGCAAGTTCTTGATGTCGTCATCATAGTCCTTACAAGACGTGAACGTTCCTGTCGCACCTATCATCAAGGCACTGAACAGGGTCACACTTAGAAACTTTTGTTCATAATTGAAAAACTTTAAATTTATAAATTTAAAAAATAAAAAGTGAATAATTTCTCATTTCCGGCATTCCTTTTCCCACAATGCTTTTGTTAAAAAATTCCGTTACTTCGCAGGTAATGAAATCCTGTTAATTCCGTTAATAATCAGGGAATAAGGAGAAAATAGACCGGTTTTGTTTGGAATAGTAAAAAACAGTCCGTTGGGATATTGGAAAGAGGATTGGAAGTCCAGAAAGATGACAGTGGGAAAGGGATGAAATGAGGCTCTCAAAGAATAAAAGTATGTATTTTTCAGTTCAAAAGGTTGAATGACAGTCCATTGATAGCACCGATTGGAGCTCCGTAAAGACAGTACCATTCCGTTCCTCAAAACTCTGTTTGAAGATTCCGGAAAATATGCGACAAATCTATTCTATCCTATCAAAAGAAGTAACGTCTTTTATACTGTACACGCTCCGCTTCTTACAAAAGAAATTACCCTTTGATTCGCCTCGTCAATCTTTCTGTTGCTGAAAGGCTTCAGATAGGTTTCCGTCACCGTGATGGAGGAGTGCCCCATGGCTTCCGATATGATTCCGGGGTGTATCTCGCAATGGTAAGCCATTGTAGCCCAGGTGTGTCTGGCTGCATAGGTGCTGAGTGCCGACTGCATTCCCAAGCACTGCCTGAGTACTGCCAGCCGCTGGTTGAATGCCCTGAGTGCCGACTGGTATTCCCGGTATGCGGCTTCCGATCCTTCCTCACTTTGTAATATGGGGAATAAATAAGGAGAGTCCTTGTCCTTGTTTGCTATTATTCTCACCATCTGCATGGCTTCGGGTGTGAGTGACACGGTCAGCGCCCGTCCCGTCTTCCGTCGTCTGTACGATAGTATATTTCCCTGCAGGTCCCTTTTGTGCAGGTATGCCAGATCCACGAAAGGTATGCCCCTGAGCATGAACATGAGTACGAAGAAAATCCTTGTTTTTTGCTGTGCGTTTGGGAGCGTCCCTCCTTGCAGGCTCCTTTCCGTCTCCCTTACCAGGCTGCTGATGTCTGATGCTTCGAGCGCCTTCTTCCTGTCCGCCCGTGTGCCGGTATACACATGCTCGAACAGTCTGGGTACATACCGTATGTACTTTCTGTCCACCGCCCGATGATACACCGAGCGTACCGTCTTGATGTAGGTGGATACGGTGTTCCAACTGCAGTTCCTCTGCCTGAGGAAGTTTTCGAATCTCTTCAGTACGGTCGGGCTCAGCTTGCGCATGGGCATCGGTTGCCATTTGGTGAATGCCGAGAATGCATTCACCGCTGACTGGTAGATGTGTGCCGTCCCCCACCTGCCGCCTTCCCGGAGTTCCCCGATGACTGAGGAGAACATCTCTTGTAAGGTAATTTCATTTCTATTCATTTCCAATTTATTTATAAAAGGTTTACCTTACAAGTATATACAATAAAATGAAGCAAAACAGAAGTTTATAATGTATTTCTTCATTTTAGCCAGTCTTTCAGAATGAACTCAAATATATTTCTTATATTTGCGAAAAAAGTCGCATTGAAAAAAGTCGCAATATGAATAATCCATTTAAATTCGGTACAATTGTAGACGGTGAATACTTTACGGATAGAGTAGCGGAACAAGAAAAAGTAAGAGAGATACTTGCAAGTGAGAATCACCTGATACTTATTAGCCCACGACGTTTCGGCAAGACCAGCCTCGTTCAAAAAGTAACGAAAGGATTGTCACGTCCCGTTTTTCAGTTGAACCTGCAGTTGGTAACAGGCACTGCCGACTTTGCCGCACGATTATTGTGGATTATGCTTCAGCAATATCCTATGGAACGCCTGGAGTATCTCATCACTCACTTTCATTTTATTCCCACCATTTCAACCAATCCATGACAGATGGCATAGAAGTTTCATTTCAGCCGCCAATGGATGAAACAGACAAGAAGGTATTGATAGGCTTAGCTGTAGAGATGAGGGTTCCAGTCTTCCTTTTCTACAAGGTGTCGGCATTGATTCTCCAAGTACTGCCTTTGGCAGTTTAAAGCTGCTTGGGCAACAAGATATGTGATACGCAACGAAGAGTATGAACTGGATGCTCCTTTCTTTCTTGTCGATATATACAAAGATGGCTATTTCCGTTTTCCTAAGAAGGAAAATGGAAATAGCCGTTTCTAGTATGGAATATCTAGCTTATATCATTTTGGGTAATTGATTCTTCTGCCCAATACGTCATTGCGCATTTCCCGTTCACTACGATAGAGCTTCCCGTCTTTCAGGAAATAGTAAGCAGGATATCCGGCAAACTCAATTGTAGCATATTCCAAATTATCTGCACTTTTACAGACTTGCCAAGTACCTTCATAAGTCAGCGAGTCGTTAAACTGGATAAGTGTGGTTGAATCCGCTTTAAGTTCAAAGCGTACTCCTTCTTCCGTAAAAAAAGTGCCGCCAAAGGGATGGCTACTGCTTTTTCCGGTACAGGCTACTAACACACAGATACCCATCAAGAGCATTGAAGAATAAATAAATCTTTTCATCTTCATCTGTTTTTATTTAATCAATAAAGGGTATCCCATTAAGGAATACCCTTTAATATATCAGTATCTAACGATCTTTACTTATCGTGTACCAGGAGTTCCAGAGTTAGGAGCTACAGTAATCTCATAAACATTGATGAGAGTTTTCCACTTATAACCGTATTCAACCGGGATAAACAGCTTATAAGCTTTGTTAACCGGAGTACCGCTATAGTTGTAATAAGTCAAGACTTTTTCTTTGTCACCGTCACCATCGATATCTTTTTCTTCATATCTGATTTCAATGTTTGCAGGCAACTTACCATTTGTATAACCTTCTTCTGGTTCCAAGTTACCGTCAGTCAGTTTCAAGTTAGTCTTGATCTTAGTAACATCCAGAATATTGTCAGAACCAGCCTTCAACGGCCAAACAGCTTCTCTTACTTGATAGAAGTCATACAATGCTTTTGGCAGACCAGTTGTGTTTTCCACAATCTGCTTGTTGTCATTCCAAGAGTAGTAAGTGAATGCACCAGTTACATCAATTGAGCTACCTTCGTTCTTGGCGTCAACGAAGTTGTCGATTTCGCCCTTCTTAACTTGCAACGGCTCAATAATATTTGCTTCGTATTGCTTAACAATGCCTACATTCTTTGCATTATTGCAGAGATCAGCAACCAAGTTGATGGGAACCATCTTACCAACCAATGCCTTAGCAGCTTCTGTCGGTTGATTAGTGAAATCTGTAACAGCATGATCAGGAACAGCTTCTTGCAACTTGATGTTGTACGTCAGCTCGTCTGCGTTCAAAAGGTTAGCCTTGTGATTTACGATTGTTGCTGCTAATTCTCCCTTAATCCACAATTCTGTATCATTGTTTCTCAACTCAGCCTTCACTTCAGTACCATCGTTCCAAATATAAGTATAGTTGGCGATTCTTGCCTTATCGAATACGAATCTTACGCCTTCTTCTGCATAGTAAATGCCGTTAGCATTTTCAGGCATAGTGTGGTCAGGTTGCATCGGACCAAAAGCAGGATAATAGAACTTCGTATTAGCTACATTCTTATCTGTATAATAGATAGCGCCAGCAGCACCTTCAGTAGGTTTCACACCTCTGTCATCCAAGAAACCGTTCAACAAGTCAGTATAGATGTTACATGTCGGGTTAGTACCGTCAACAACATTCCATGCCGGATTAGATTCTTTGGTTCCATAAACGATCGGGTTGATGTTGAATATCTTATATTCCTTTTCACCTTTCCAGTATGTACCCATGTGGCCCCATACATTTAAAGCAGGCATATAGACAGTTCTTGTCATCACAACGGTAATATCAGCATTGATACCCTTAGGATCTTTGTAGATAACAGTCTTCGTGAACGTCTTCTCTTGCTGACCAGGCCAGAACACACCAAGATCTTCTTCGTTTAATGTCCACAAAATATTGTGAGACTCAACGCCTTCTTCCGGATCTTTCAAATCTTCAGCTGTACCAGCTCCCTCACCTACAATGAATTCAGTATAGATAGCATGGAATTCGTTCTTTGTCATACCACCTTCTTTAGCCTTGTCGTAAATCATGGTATTCATCATTTCTGTATCGACAAGGTTCTTAACTTTACAAGAGAACAATACCGGGTTGAACGGAACTGCCAGTTCTTTTCCTTCCATTGTCCATTTAACCTTCAAGTAACGTTGAGCAACCAATGCATTGCCATTTACAGAGTCGATCAATTCTACGCAAACAATAGGCTCACGACCTACGGCTGTTGCAGATCCAGAGATGTCATATACTTTAGCAGACATTTTACCATTCATCGGAGAATCGATTTCTGCAAATTTTTGTTGGTCAGTCTTGTTGTCATTGTCGTTTTCAGGAATATAAGCGGCTTCTGCCAGACGGAAACGGAATGTCAGACCATAGTCCTTGTAGTCTACCAAATCCTCATGTGCGGCATGATCATTGGCTTTGTCACTAACACAAACTTTTACCAATTTCTTTAAATCAAGAGGTTGGTCATAAGCTTGGTAATAGTCAACTAAAGCATTTGCATTTGATTCATACAGACATACTGAGTCATGATAGTGAACATAGAAATCACCGTTTCCATCATTCTGTATTTCGTCTGCGAATTCACCTGTTATGGTTTCTCCAAAATCAGTTCTGCTGTTAGCCAAATACGGCAATTTGATAAGCTCTTCAATACGAGCATATTCAGAGTTTACATAAACGCCATCAATAGTACCAGCTTCAACATCCTTAGCTTCGTCTTCTGTATAGTTTTCTGCAGAAATAGGAGCTTTCAAAGAAGCCATATAGAATTTCTCCTTATTGCCTTCCTTAGTGGTAGAGAGCTGTTGACCTAAGAAATCAGAATGTTTTTTGAATGTAACTTCCAGTACACCTTCCTTGTCAATATTGTGACCTGTAACTTCGATCGGGCTATTGTTTGTAATTGTTGTACCGTCAGCATTCTTTGTCATTATATTTTCAGACTTGATGCAGTCAAATGACGGAGTCAGGATATCTTGAGTACGAACACCTACACTCGGGCTTACATGGAAATAAGCCTTATTCTTCTCAGTAGCGATGTAACGGGCTGTACCGGCATCTTTGTGGTCTAACACAGGACGGTTAGTGTGGCCCGAAGGATCAGACGTATGTGTAGGCATTGCCTCATACTTCTGAGGAGTATACTGCAAAGTGGTAAAAGTCATAGCAGCAATACCGTTGATATGCTGAGTCGGGATCAGAGCTAGACTAGTCAGACGGTGTCCAATCAATTTAACCACCTCAGCGGTCAGGGCATCAACCTTTGCAGCCAAAGCTTGTAATTTTTCGTCTGTAACGAAGCCTCCTTCAAGCTCTTTCTTTAAATCTGCAATTTTCTTGTCCACAGTCTCCAATGAGGCCATTTTGTCAATTTGCTTCTGCAAGTCTGCCTGCGCTTTCTCCAGAGCGGCTTTTAAGGCTGCAATTTCTTCAGAAGAAGATCCACCTTGTCCTGCTTTGTCCAATGCTTCTTTAGCTTTGTCCAGTGCTTCTTGTGCTGCTGTTTTAGCATTAGAAGCTTCAGTTTTGGCTTCAGCGATAGAAGTCTCCAAAGCACTTACTTTAGAGTTCAATTCATCAAGTGAAGCTTTCTTGTCCAGTTGTCCCTGCAAGTCCTTGATGTCATCATCATAGTCCTTACAAGACGTGAACGTTCCTGCAGTACCAGCCATTAAGGCACTGAACAGGATCACACTTAGAAACTTTTTGTTCATAATTGAAAACTTTAAATTTATAAATTTAAAAAAATAAAAAGTGAATAATCTCTCATTTTGAACCCCTTTCGCATACTTGTTTTGTTACTAAGTATT